>Ga0308170_10000159_pt1 | contig 125334 bp, 101 predicted proteins | sample PhyBR2_2_FD_202136 | JGI IMG/M metagenome (GOLD analysis project Ga0308170, IMG submission 202136) | Phyllosphere microbial communities from UC Gill Tract Community Farm, Albany, California, United States - DLSLSB.R2 | ecosystem: Host-associated > Plants > Phyllosphere > Unclassified | place... | reverse complement strand
CATGGCGGGTGACTGACACACCGCATCGCGGGCAAGCGCGCTCCTACAGTTGATTTGTGTATGCCATCGAACGTGCAAAACGCCCAGATCGCCAGGTGTGTAGCTGCGGAGATGGTGGGCAGATTTCGGGTGAATTGAACACCGTCGTACCCCTGTAGGAGCGCGCTTGCCCGCGAAGATGATCTGCCTGCCACATGGCGGGTGACTGACACCCCGCATCGCGGGCGAGCGCGCTCCTACAGTTGATTTACGCGCGGTAATCAGCCCTGCACAAACGAGCTTCCATGCCCAAACAAAAACGCCGCCGAAGATTGCTCTTCGGCGGCGTTTTGTTTGGCGCTTGAATCAGGCGTTTACGAGGGTGGACTCGTTCACATGCGTCGCTGGCTGCAGCGGCAGCAAAGGCGCATGTGGGTCTGCATCCACTGACGCCCGCCATGCATTCAGCCAGGCGGAGTTGCCTTCGCTCCAGACCAGCTCATGCAAGCGAGCCAGCGCAACCGGATCGCTCAGCAATTGCAGGCGCTCATGGTTGTTCAGCAGCTCAGGGCCACCCTTGATGGCATGACGTACACGCTCAACGCGCATCCATTCGATCGGCTCGGCGTGACGATGGCGTGAAGTCGCCAGCGCACACGCCAAGGCGTTCTGCTGTGGATCAACCACCGCACGGACGAATCCATCGTTCAGCGCGTGCCAGCGGTTCTCGTGCGTGTACTTGTCGGTAGACACCAGTTCCTGCGGAGGCGTGTGCTCTTCCGGGATCAGGAACAGCTTAGTGTCACGTGCCTTCAGGCCCAGGTTCGTGCGGCTCGAAATCACCGACACCGGGATCGACAACATCAACGAACCCACAATCGGCACCAGCCACCACAGGAAGCTTGGGTTAAGCCAGGCCACCAACAGCGCCCAGCAAAAACCGAGCAACGTCTGTGGACCATGACGCTTTACCGCTTCACTCCAGGGCGTCGAGTCATCGTCACGCTGCGGAGAGTTCCAGGTGGCGGCCCAGCCCAGGAAAGCAGCCAGCACGAAGCGGGTGTGGAAGATCATACGCACGGGTGCCAACAGCATGGAGAACAGCATCTCCAGCAGCATCGACATCGTGACCTTGATCCGCCCGCCGTAGCCGGTAGCGCCCTTCGCCCAGATCAAAATGACGCTGAGCAGTTTAGGCAGGAACAACAGCACGACAGTCGTCGAGAACAATGCGACGGCTTTTTCCGGGTGCCACTGCGGCCACAACGGATACAGCTGACGCGGCTCCATGAAGTAGGTCGGCTCCATCAGTGTGTTCACCGCCAGCAACGCAGTGGACAGCACCAGGAAGAAGAACCACAACGGCGCTGACAGATACGACATCACGCCCGTCAGGAACACCGCACGGTGAACCGGGTGCATGCCCTTTACCAGGAACAGGCGGAAGTTCATCAGGTTACCGTGGCACCAGCGACGGTCACGCTTGAGCTCATCCAGCAAGTTCGGCGGCAGCTCTTCGTAACTGCCAGGCAGGTCGTAGGCGATCCACACGCCCCAGCCAGCACGTCGCATCAGCGCTGCTTCAACGAAGTCGTGGGACAGAATGGCACCGGCGAACGCGCCTTTGCCGGGCAATGGCGCCAGCGCGCAGTGCTCGATAAAGGGTTTCATGCGGATGATCGCGTTGTGACCCCAATAGTGCGATTCACCCAGTTGCCAGAAGTGCAAGCCGGCCGTGAACAGCGGGCCGTACACACGGGTAGCGAACTGCTGCATGCGCGCATACAGGGTGTCCATGCCCGAGGCACGCGGCGCGGTCTGGATAATCCCGGCATCCGGCGTGGCTTCCATCAGGCGCACCAGACTGGTCAGGCACTCACCGCTCATGACCGAGTCAGCGTCGAGGACGACCATGTAGCGGTACTCACCCCCCCAGCGACGGCAGAAGTCATCCAGGTTGCCGCTTTTGCGCTTAACGCGACGGCGGCGACGACGATAGAAGATCTTGCCGAAGCCGCCAGTTTCACGACACACGTCCAGCCAGGCTTGTTGCTCGGCCACACAAATGTCGGTCTCGTTGGAGTCGCTGAGGATGAAGAAGTCGAAACGGTCCAGGTCACCCGTGGCCTTGACCGACTCGAACGTGGCCCGCAGACCTGCGAACACACGCGGCACATCTTCGTTGCAGATCGGCATCACCAACGCTGTACGGGCACCCGCTTCGATCGGCTCATTGCCCGCACTTGCACCGGAAATACGGTACTTGTCGCGGCCAGTCAGCAGTTCGAGGAAGCCCATCAGCGCGGTCCAGAAACCTGCCGAGACCCAGCAGAACAAAATCCCGAACAACAACAGGATGCTGGTCTGAAGTGCGTACGGCATGACCTGAACAGCCGTCTGCCACAGGGTTTGATGACTGATTTCGTCGAACGAAACCAGCGACCAGCCTTGATACGGCAGGATGCCCTTCATGTAGAAGCCGGCGACGATGGTCTGGCCCAGCATGAGAATCAGCAGGATGTAACGACGGATCGAACCCACGGTGCGCCAGCGCGCCTTGGGCAGATCACGCGGTAAATCATCCTTGGGCGGCGGCGGATTGGTTTTGCCGGTCAGACGGCGCCATCCGCGGTGCAGGATATTGGTGCGCCACGGTTCCGGCACCACTTTGGTACGACGGATCGGTGGCGTCGCTTTCAGGCGAACACGGCCGCTGGCGTCGACACTCAGCATCTCGGCTTCGTGCAGTTCATCAGCGGTCGTCAGCGTCAGACGACGCTCTACCGAAGCCTGAGCGGCCTCGGCAGGGTCAGCGACAGTCTGCGCGGAGAGGCGCTCGTGCAGCTCGGCGAACGAGGTGCAGCTGGCAAGTTCTGCCCGCTGCACATCGGTCATCGGCAAATGCGCCAGGTACTCGCTGAGAGACTCATTCAGAGGCTCTGGCACCGCATTTGAATTACTCATCGGCTGGCAACTGATAGCTCCAGGTTTCGGTCAGGACTTGTTGAATCATGGCCGGCCCCTGTTGGGTGGTGGATGCAGCCTCTACCGCTGGCTGCTGGGTTTCCTTGCTGCCTTTGTTCGCCTTCGCGGCATCGCCCAGGGCGGCTTCCGGCTTGGAGGCCTCGTCGGACTTGACTTCGGCAACCTTGGCGTCCGCCGGTTTGGCCGCGTCAGCTTTGGCAACATCCTTGCCGTCAGCTTTCGGCGCCTTGGCGTCCTTCTGATCGCCCGCTTTCAACGCGTCAGTCTTGACGATCTCGGCTTTCTCGTCCTTCGGCGCTGTCACGACAGGCGCAGCGGCAACGGCCTTGGCATCAGCCTTGGCAGCCGGCTTCTTGTCAGACTTGTCGGCAGTGATCACCGCAGGTTCCTTGCCAGGCTCGGCAGGGGTCTCGCGCAGCAAGTAAGCACGCATTTCGACGGCCTTGCCCGGATCCTTGACCTTCAGGCGCAGCGTCAGGCGCCAGCCTTTGGTCACCGGGTTGTAGCGCAGGTTGTTCTCGACCAGGTCAGTGTTGTCATCAGTAATGACCTGGCTGCGAATCGACGGGTCTTCACCCAGCTTGGCCAGTGTCGGGCCAACGAAGTCGACCAGATAAGCCACGCTGCCGTCCGGCTGACGGATCAGGTTGGACTGCTTCACGTCGCCGGTAGAGCGCAGGGTCTGCTTGACCCAGCCCAGATCAGGCGAGTGAATGGCGTCCTCATCCATGGTCCAGTGCAGGCGATAGTTGAAGTCGATCGGCTGGCCCGGCTCCGGTTGAGTCTCGGGCTTCCAGAACGCAACGATGTTGTCGTTGGTTTCGTCGGCAGTCGGGATCTCTACCAGATCAACCGTACCTTTGCCCCAATCGCCCTTCGGCTCGATCCAGGCGCTCGGACGTTTGTCGTAACGGTCGTCGAGGTCTTCGTAGTGGCTGAAGTTACGGCCACGCTGAAGCAGACCGAAACCACGCGGGTTCTCGACCGAGAAGCTGCTGACGGACAGGTGTTTAGGGTTGTTCAACGGACGCCAGATCCACTCGCCATTGGCTGCCTGAATCGACAGACCGCTGGAGTCGTGCAGTTCGCGACGGTAGTTGAGAACCTTCGACGGCTGGTTGGCGCCGAACAGGTACATGCTGGTCAGTGGTGCTACGCCCAGTTTGCCGACCTTGTCACGCAGGTACATGCGCGACTGGACGTCCACCAGCGTATTGGTGCCCGGGCGCAGTGTCAGCTTGTAGGCGCCGGTGGCACGTGGGGAGTCGAGCAAGGCAAAGATGACCAAGTGGTTGTCATCCGCGCTCGGCTTTTCGATCCAGAACTCAGTGAAACGGGGGAATTCTTCACCCGACGGCATTGCCGTGTCGATCGCCATGCCGCGCGCAGACAAACCATACACCTGACCTTTGCCGATGACGCGGAAGTAGCTCGCGCCCAGCATGGTCATGATTTCGTCTTGCTTGTCGTCTTTGTTGATCGGGTAGGTGACACGGAAACCGGCGTAGCCCAGGTTTTCGGTCGACTTGGGGTCGAATTTCACATCGCCAAAGTCGAAACGAGTCGGGTCGTACTTGATCTCGTTGACGGAATTGGCGGTGACTTCGTTGATTTTGACCGGGGTGTCGAAGTGCATACCCTGGTGGTAGAACGACACCTTGAACGGGGTCTTGTCATTGGCCCATTCGGCCTTGTCTTGCAGGAAGCGGATCTTTTGATAATCCGCGAACTTCATGTCGCGGAATTCGGCCGGAAGATTGCTCTTCGGCGCTGTGAATTTCTGTCCGGCCAGATCTTTGGCCTTTGTCGCCACGTCGTCGAGATCGAACGCCCACAGCTGACTGGCGCCGAACAGACAAAACAAAGCCGACCCTGCCAACAGTGCGCTGCGTAAGCGCCTGCCCGGGTTCTTTGGTGCATTACATGGACTAACAATCACGAGCAACCCTCGCCGAAAACAGATGAAGAAACCAACGGCCAGCTATCAAATGCCGGGTTGGCGAGCATTGTTCCGACTCCAAAAGGGGCCAATGATTCCCCAAGCGGCGTCGGACCAGTCTGCGTTTTACCGATTTGACGGGCTTTGGCCCGTCCTTGTAGCGCGCGATTATCTAGTAGCGCGCGTTACAACGCATCAGGGGAAACAAACTATTTACAGCTTTTCCAGCAAGCAAATCCGGCGTCATCAGAAGCACGGCAAGATTCAGGTTTCGAGCAAAAATGTCACAGGGCCGTCGTTCACAAGATGAACTTGCATATCCGCACCAAACCGGCCCGTTTCAACCGCCGAATGTGAAGCTTTCGCCCTGCTGACCAGGTATTCAAACAACTCGGCGCCCAAGGCTGGAGGTGCTGCTTTCGAGAAACTTGGCCGCATCCCGCTTTTGGTATCGGCCGCCAACGTGAATTGCGAGACGAGCAACAGCCCGCCATCCACGTCCACTAACGACAGGTTCATTTTCCCGTCGGCGTCGCTGAACACCCGATAGTTAAGCAGCTTGTGCAACATCTTGTCGGCGGCGGCCTGTGTGTCTTGAGGTTCAATGCCGATCAAGACCATCAAACCCTGATTAATCGCGCCAATTGTCTCGCCGGCCACGTCGACCCGCGCCTGGGTCACTCGCTGCAACAAGGCTTTCATTCAAGCCTCTTCCGGCGGCAGATCCAGCAAGCGGCGGGCCACTTGTGAAGCCGCGCGTACCAGTGCGTCAGTAATGCCCGGCTCGGATGCCGAGTGGCCGGCATCACGGATCACTTGAAGCTCGCTGTTGGGCCATGCCTGATGCAGCTCCCAGGCATTGTCCAGCGTACAGATCACATCGTAGCGCCCATGCACGATGATGCCCGGCAGATGCGCAATTTTCGGCATGTCGCGCAGCAACTGGTTTTCTTCAAGGAAGGCGTTGTTGGTGAAGTAGTGACATTCGATTCGCGCGATGGACAGCGCACGATGCGGCTCGGTGAAGCGATCCACCACCTGCGGATTCGGACGCAGCGTGGCGGTACGACCTTCCCACGTCGACCAGGCTTTGGCGGCATGCATCTGTGCGATCTGGTCGCTGCCGGTCAGGCGTTTGTGAAAGGCGCCGAGCACATCGCCGCGTTCGTCCGGCGGAATCGGCGCCATGTAGTCCTGCCAATAATCGGGGAACAGACGGCTGGCACCTTCCTGATAGAACCACTTGATGTCTTGAGGGCGGCTCAGAAAGATGCCGCGCAAAATCAGTGCATGCACGCGGTCGGGATGAGTCTGCGCATACGCCAGAGACAGAGTGGAACCCCATGAGCCGCCAAACACGACCCATTGTTCGATGCCCAGATGGGTCCGGATGCGTTCGAGATCCTCGACAAGATGCCAAGTGGTGTTGTTCTCCAGGCTGGCATGGGGCGTGGAACGGCCGCAGCCACGCTGATCGAACGTGATGATGCGATAGAGGTTCGGATCGAAATAACGCCGGCTTTGCGCGTCGCATCCCGAACCCGGTCCGCCGTGAATGAAGATGACCGGCAGGCCGTCCGGCGAGCCGCTTTCATCGACATACAGCACATGCGGCTCTTCCACGGCCAGATCGTGCCGGGCATAAGGTTTGATCTGCGGGTACAAAGTCTGCATAGGTGCTCCAAAAGTCCAATTCAGGGGCTGCGGTCTATCTGCCGAGGGGCATCATAAACCCGAATCGGCGAATGAACATGCTTGCCTGATCCTGGCATGTTGTCACCTGCAATTTCGTCTCCCTGAGTGGCCATTGCAGAGCGTCCGCCGGCCCGACGCCAAGAGTGGAACGATCAATGCAAGCCATCGCTGAAGACAGGGGAAAGCGCCAGAGTTTTGCCGCCGGTAGGTAATGTCGGCGAACCGAGGTAGCTTGTTTGAGTCGAACCGGGGGTCGTGCAGCCGCGTATTTTCATCCGAACGGGAGGAAATAACCAATGACACGCCCTACAGTCTACCCACCCATTTAATCGTCAAACCAACTTGAGGTCGTACCCGATGTCTCCGGAACCCAACGTTCGTGACGCTGAAGTGGCAGCCTTCCGAGAAGCTGTGCTGAACAAACTCGAGTTTGCCGTCGGGAAAGATCCCGACCATGCCTTCGACCATGACTGGTTTATGGCAATCGCCCTGGCGACTCGCGACAAAATGGCTGAGCGGTGGATGAACCACACGCGCTACGTCTACCGGCAGGAGAAAAAGCGGGTTTATTACCTGTCACTTGAGTTCCTGATCGGGCGCCTGATGTTCGACAGCCTGAGCAACCTGGGCATCCTCGAAACGGCACGTGAAGCGTTGAAGGGTTTGAACGTCGACCTAGAGCAAATTCGCTCCCTTGAGCCCGACGCTGCGCTGGGTAACGGCGGCCTGGGCCGTCTGGCCGCCTGCTTCATGGAAAGCATGTCGACCTTGGGCGTCGCGGGTCACGGCTACGGTATTCGTTACGAGCATGGGCTTTTCCGCCAGGCCATCGTTGACGGCTGGCAGCAGGAGCAGACCGAAAACTGGCTGGACTTCGGCAACCCGTGGGAATTCGAGCGCCCTGAAGTGATTTACCAGATCGGCTTCGGTGGCAGTGTGCAGCCGCAGCTGGATGCTGCTGGTGCGCCTGTGCTCGATGCTTCGGGCGAAACACGTCAGGTCTGGACCGCGGGCGAAACCGTTCGGGCCATCGCTTATGACACGCCAGTTGTGGGTTGGCGCGGCAAGGCGGTGAACACTCTGCGCCTGTGGCGTGCGCGTGCCGTTGAAGATCTGCACCTTGAGCGTTTCAACGCCGGCGACCACGTCGGTGCTGTTGCTGAGGTCGTGCGGGCGGAAAGTATTTCTCGTGTGCTGTATCCAAATGACAGCACAGAAGCGGGCCAGGAGCTGCGTCTGCGTCAGGAATACTTCTTCGTTTCGGCGTCGCTGCAGGATTTGCTGCGCCGCCACAAGAACATGGGCTACAGCGTCAACAGTCTGCCGGAACACGCTGCGATCCAGATGAACGACACCCATCCGTCGATCGCCGTAGCGGAGCTGATGCGCGTGCTGATCGACCTGCATGACGTGGAGTGGGACGAGGCCTGGCGCATCACCGTCGGTACCTTGGCGTACACCAACCACACACTGTTGCCCGAAGCACTGGAAACCTGGTCTGTAGGGCTGATGGAGCGGATGTTGCCGCGCCACATGCAGATCATTTACATGATCAACGCTCAGCACATCGACAAGGTCCGTCTCGACTTCAAGGACGACCCTGCCCTGTTTGATCTGCTGCGCGCCGTGTCGCTGATTGAAGAAGACAACGGCCGTCGCGTGCGTATGGGCAACCTGGCATTCCTGGGCTCGCACAGCGTGAACGGCGTTTCTGCGCTGCACACACAGCTGATGCGCAAGACCGTCTTCGCCCATTTGCACAAACTGCACCCGGACCGCATCAATAACAAAACCAACGGCATCACCTTCCGCCGCTGGCTGTTCCAGTCCAACCCGCAACTGACCTCGATGCTGGTCAACGAGCTAGGCGAGCAAGTGCTCGACAACCACGAGACCGCGCTCCTCAAGCTGGCGCCACTGGCGGACGAGCCGAGGTTTCAGCAGGAGTTTGCCGCGCAGCGTCTGCAAAGCAAGCAAGCCCTGGCCACGATCATTCAGGAGCGCCTGGGCATCGTGGTCAACCCGGAGGCGATGTTCGATGTGCAGGTCAAGCGCATCCATGAGTACAAGCGCCAGTTGCTGAACCTGTTCCACACAGTGGCGCTGTATCAGGCCATGCGCGCTGATCCGAGCACCGACTGGGTACCGCGCGTGAAGATCTTCGCGGGCAAGGCAGCGGCCAGTTATCACTCGGCCAAGCTGATCATCAAGCTGGCAAACGACATCGCACGTACGGTCAATAACGACCCGACGCTGCGTGGCCGCTTGAAAGTGGTGTTCATGCCCAACTACAACGTCAGCCTGGCGGAAAGCATCATTCCGGCGGCGGACTTGTCGGAGCAGATTTCCACAGCGGGCCTTGAAGCATCCGGCACCAGCAACATGAAATTCGGCCTCAACGGCGCGCTGACCATCGGTACGCTCGACGGCGCCAACGTCGAAATGAGCGAGCAGGTCGGGCTTGAGCACATGTTCATCTTTGGCATGACCGCGCAGGAAGTCGAAGCGCGCAAGCACGCCGGCGAGTTCAATGCCCATCAGGACATCGCGGCGTCGGGCCGTTTGAATGACGTCCTGCAGGCGATCCGGGGCGGGGTGTTCTCGCCGGATGATCCGTATCGTTACGCAGGGTTGATCGACCAGTTGATCAGCTACGACCGTTTCTTTGTCTGCGCTGACTTCGAGTCTTACTGGCACGCGCAAGCGAGAGTGGAAGCGCGCTGGCACGATTCGAAAGAATGGTGGCGCTCGGCAGTGCTCAACACCGCGCGCATGGGCTGGTTCTCTTCGGACCGGACCATCCGCGAGTACGCGACTGAAATCTGGAACGCGCTGGATTAAGGCGTGTGAGGTGATTGGCCGGACGCGTTCGCCAGCAAGCCGGCTCCTACAGTGGTGTCGGCGCAGACGATTGTGTGCGGTACCGAAATCCTCTGTAGGCGCCGGCTTGCCCGCGAATGCGGTGGCGGGGGGTCGGATGGGCGCAGCCGGTTGTGGGCGACACTGAAACCTCCTGTAGGAGCCGGCTTGCTGGCGAACGCGGTTTTCAGCCAAGCACGTGGTTGGATGTGCTGACGCCTTCGCGGGCAAGCGCGCTCCTACACAGCGCATGCGCAGACGGCCGGTTAGGCGCCGACGATTGTGTCGGCGCGGGTCGTATGGGCGCAGGCGGTTGTGCGCGGCACCGAAATCCTCTGTAGGAGCCGGCTTGCTGGCGAACGCGCTGGGTCAGCTGCATGGTAGGTAACTGGCCGGATGTGTTCGCCAGCAAATCGACTCCTATAGCTCACGTTTTAACCGTTGAATCCGGAATCGCTGGATCTTGTGGACCCAGATGCAACCGCGACCAGTTCTCCCTCCCCGACACAAAATGTTTCCCCTTTCTCGATGCCCGATATACTTCCGCCATCGCCGTTAATCGGCCGAAAATGGAATGTCGTCGCGTGCAATGGATTCTTCTGCTGGTCGGTCTGTTTATCGGTGCGCTTCTTGACGAGTCGCTACTCGGCGGTGCCGTGGGTGCGGTCATCGGCCTCGCCGCTGGCCTGAGCCTTCGGCTAAGCGCACTGGCGCGCGAAAGCGCCGCCCACCAAACTGAACTCGCCAGAACTCGTCGGGACCTCGACGCGGTGCAGCAGCGCCTCAGTCAACTGAGTTCCACCGCCGTGCAGTTACCGGAGTCCCCGGTTCAGGCACCGCTGGACGTCGTGCCGCTGGATGTTGAGCCGCTTGCCGACGGTGGGCCGGAGCTGCTTTGGGATCTTCCCGATCCTGAACCGATAGCCGCGTCCACCCATGACGCTGAGTGGCGTCGCCCCGAGCAGACTTCTCCGCCGCCTCGACCTGCTGACGCGCCTGATTCCTGGCAGGGTTCAGCGCAACCCAATCTGTTCGACAGCGCGATCCTGCGTGCCAAAAACTGGTTACTGGGCGGCAACACTGTGCTGCGGGTCGGCGTGGTACTGCTGTTCCTCGGCCTGGCGTTCCTGCTGCGCTACGCAACCGAAGGCATGGTCATTCCAATCGAGGCCCGCTATGCCGGGGTAGCGGCGGCAGCGCTGGCGTTGTTGGCGTTGGGCTGGTGGCTGCGGCAGAGTAATGAATCGTTCGCGCTGATGATGCAAGGCACGGGCGTCGCGGTGCTGTACCTGACGGTGTTCGCCGCGATGAAGGTCCACACCCTGCTGGCGCCGGGAATGGCGTTCACTTTTCTGGTAGCGGTCACGACGTTTTCCGCGATCCTCGCCGTCACACAAAACTCTCTGGCCCTTGCCTGTGTCGCCGCGCTGGGCGGCTTTGCCGCGCCACTGCTGACGTCCTCCGGGGAAGGCAGCCACGTCGCACTGTTCAGCTATTTCGCCTTGCTCAATGCAGGCATTCTGGCCATCGCGTGGTTCAAAGCCTGGCGGCCACTCAATCTGATCGGCTTCATCGGAACCTTCGGCATCGGCTTCGCCTGGGGCATGGACGCGTACACGCCCGAGCTGTTCTGGAGCACCGAACCTTTCCTGATTCTGTTCTTCCTGATGTACCTGGCCATCGGTCTGCTGTTCGCCCGACGCACGCTGCAGGCGCATGCCGCCGGGCCTGATGATGACAGCCGCGACGCTACGCTGCGCTGGTCGGCGCGCCAGACCCACTACGTCGATGGCAGCCTGTTGTTCGGAACGCCCATTGTCGGTTTCGGCCTGCAATACGCGCTCGTTCAACACCTCGAATTCGGCCCTGCGCTGAGCGCGCTGGTGCTCGGTTTGCTGTACATGGGCATTGCCCGGTTTCTGGCCGGACGCGCACCGGGCCGGGCATTGCTGCTGGTGGAAACCTGCCTCTCCCTGGGTGTGGTATTCGGCACACTGGCGATTCCGCTTGGCCTCAGCGCGCAATGGACTACCGTTGCCTGGGCGGTCGAAGGCGCAGCAGTGTTCTGGCTCGGGATGCGTCAGAACCGCCAATTGGCGCGAGGCTTCGGGCTGTTGCTGCAGCTGGGTGCCGGTGTCGCGTTCTGCGGCGTGATCGGGCGCTGGTACGTTCCGAACTTCAACCACGGCGACTTCTGGACGCCGTTGATCATTGCATTGGCTGGTCTGGTCAGTGCATTCACCGTCGAGCGCGTCGGCACACTGCGGTTCTCCCTGAGCGAGCGAGTGTTACAACCCATGCTGCTGATCTGGGGTGCGCTGTGGTGGTCGGCGGCATTGTGCGTCAGCACCCATTACGTACCGGGAGAGGTCGAGTTTTCGACGCTGCTGGTTCTCGGCGCCATCAGCGCCGGGCTGTGGACCGTCACCGCCCTGAAACTGAACTGGACCGGCATTGCTCAACTGTGCACGCTGCTGACGCCGGCCAGCGCGGTCTTGCTCGCGTTGATGAGCTTCAGCAGTTATTACAACCCCGCAGCCAACTGGGGGTGGCTCGGCTGGGTCGCGGTTTTCGCGGCTCACCTGTGGTCGCTCAAACGACTCGACAGCAGTTTGCATCCCCGCTTGCGCAGCGTCGCCCACGTAATCGGCTGCTGGTTGATCATCGGCGTTCTATCGCTGCAGCTTCGTTACGGATTGCTGGTGCTGTCCGAGGCGTATAACGCATGGCGCTGGTTGGGCTGGGCGCTGCTGCCAAGCCTGTATCTGCTGGCAATAACCTCTTCACGCAGTTGGCCTTGGCCGCTCGCGGCGTACCCACGCGAATACCGCGTCCTGGCCGCTGCGCCACTGGCTGCAATGATGCTCGCCTGGTTCTGGCTGGCCAACGGGCTGAGCGAGGGCGCTGCCGACCCGTTGCCCTACCTGCCACTGCTGAACCCGCTTGAACTGGGCTTGCTGATCACCCTTGGCGCCCTCTTTGCCTGGACCCGCCAACAGCTGCCGCAACTGGGCGTGAGTCATGAGCGCGCCGAAAAAACAGCGTTAGCCATCGCCGGCGCGTCGTTATTCGCGCTGATCACAGCCATGGTCCTGCGCACCGCTCACCATTGGGCCGACGTCGCCTGGTATCCGGACGCGCTGTTTGAATCAATGCGCGTGCAGGCCGGGCTCTCCATCGTCTGGACGCTCATGGCGCTGGCGCTGATGATCGGCGGTCACCTGCGGGCGCGCCGCGACGTGTGGATTGTGGGCGCAGCGCTGATCGGCATCGTCGTGGCCAAACTGTTTTTCGTCGAACTGAGCAATCGCGGCGGTCTGGAGCGGATTATCTCTTTCATCGGCGTTGGCGTTCTGTTGTTGGTGGTGGGATATTTCGCCCCCTTGCCGCCGCGGCAGACAGCCCGAAACGAGGGGCTGGCAGATACTGATTCCGCGGACCCTGTACTGAAATGAAGCGCGTGAGGAGTGTTGAGTTGAGTCGTCAGTTCGTCATCAAGGCCATTCTGTTCATGCCGCTGCTGGGTGCATTGCTGTGCGCGGCGTCGCTCAGTCAGGCGGAAGACCTGCCGGATGATTTCACTGTCCACGCCCCCCTTACCCTCAGTGGCGAGGGGCCGTGGTATCGACTGGAGTTGCCGCTGGGCGTCCAGCTGAACGCGCGTCAAAGCACGCTCAATGACGTGCGTGTGTTCAATGCCGACGGCCAGGCCCAGCCCTACGCGATTACCCAAAGCCCGCCGCAACGCGCAGTTGATCAAACCCCCGTCGCAGTGAAATGGTTCCCGCTGTACAACAGCGAGGGCGCCAGGGAAACCGAGCCGAAAATCCGCGTCGAACGTACACCCAACGGCACGCTGGTCGAGGTCCAGCCTCAGGGCGAAATCGAAGCGGGAGAAGAAATCCTGCGTGGCTGGTTGCTCGACACCAGCGCGATCAACGCCCCGCTGGACCAGCTGATTCTGGACTGGAGCAGCGAGCGCGACGGTTTTCAGCGATTCAGCATCGAGGCCAGCGACGACCTGCAACATTGGCAGCGCTGGGGCGACGGTCAGGTGGCGAGGCTGTCATTTGCCGAGGAATTGGTTGAGCAACGCGTCGTCAATCTGCCGGGACGCAGCGCCCGCTACCTGCGGCTGCTATGGAAATCACCGTTGTCGGCACCGACCCTCAACGCGGTGCAACTGATCAGCACGCAACCCGGCGTACTGCCGCTGAGTTGGTCGCCACCCATCAGCGGCCGTACCGAGAAGTCCGGGGTTTATGTCTGGCAACTGCCTGTGGCCTTGCCGCTGGAGCGGATGAAGGTCGACATCACCCAGCCCAACAGCCTTGCGCCGGCCACGCTGTATGGACGTCGCGACAGCAATGCACCGTGGCAGCTGATCGACAACGGGCTGCTTTATCGACTAAGCCAAAACGGTCAGGACGTCGTGCAGGACGAAATGGAGCTGTCCGGGAACCTCGTCCAGCAGTTGAAGCTGGAGGTCGATGACCGAGGCGGTGGCTTGGGCAAGGACGCACCAGCGTTAAGCTTTGCCGTGCGCGCTACGCAGCTGGTATTTCTGGGCCGCAGTGCGCCGCCTTACAGCCTGGCCGTCGGCAATCCCACGGTCAAAAGTGCCGCATTGCCGCTGACCACGCTGATACCCGGTGTCAGCCTGGAAAAACTGGCCACACTGAGCCGCGCCAGCATGGCCTCAACGCCCGTGGCGCCCGCTGCACCCGTTACACCCGCAGAAGCGAGTGGGCTGGACATGAAGCGCATCGGCTTGTGGGCCGTACTGGTACTCGGCGTGATGTTGCTGGCCTGGATGGCGCTGGGCACTCTGCGCAGCTCCCGCGCCAAATGACGGACTGAATAGCTCGCTGAATGAACGCGCGCCAAATAATAACTGCCGGGGTGATGGCGCTGCGTCGCCCCTGCATCGAAAAAATTACGGACGCTGTTTGCCAATTCTCTGCCCTGATCGCGTTAGGCTTATGTAGCCCGTGAACTCAATCACTACCTGACCGGTCTGACTGGCAGTATTAAATTCCCGCTCGCGCTAGACTGTGCGCGTTTTTATCCCCCATTTCGGAGCTATCCATGTCCCGCGTTACCTTGAGTCGTTATCTGATCGAGCAGACCCGCACCAACAACACCCCTGCCGATCTGCGCTTTCTGATTGAAGTGGTGGCGCGTGCATGCAAGGAAATCAGCCACGCTGTTTCCAAAGGCGCGCTGGGCGGCGTACTCGGCAGCATGGGTACGGAAAACGTCCAGGGTGAAGTGCAGAAGAAGCTGGACGTAATGTCCAACGAGATCCTGCTCGAAGCCAACGAATGGGGCGGCCACCTGGCCGGTATGGCGTCCGAAGAAATGGACAACGCCTACCAGATTCCCGGCAAATACCCCAAAGGTGCCTACCTGCTGGTATTTGACCCATTGGACGGTTCGTCCAACATCGACATCAACGCCCCCGTCGGTACGATCTTCTCGGTGCTGCGTTGCCCGAACGAGTACTTGAGCCAGAACGAAGCGCTGAACGAAAAAGCATTTCTGCAGCCAGGCACCCAGCAAGTCGCCGCCGGTTATGCCATCTACGGCCCGCAGACCATGCTGGTGCTGACGCTTGGCGACGGCGTCAAAGGCTTCACGCTGGACCGTGAAATGGGCAGCTTCGTGCTCAGCCACGAAGACATCCAGATCCCGGAGTCTACTCAGGAATTCGCCGTCAACATGTCCAATCAGCGCCACTGGGAAGCCCCGGTCAAGCGCTACGTGGAAGAGCTGCTGGCGGGCGAAGACGGCCCTCTGAAAAAGAACTACAACATGCGCTGGGTCGCGGCAATGGTTGCCGACGTGCACCGCATCCTGACCCGCGGCGGTCTGTTCATGTACCCGCGCGACTCCCGCGAGCCTTCAAAGCCCGGCAAGCTGCGCTTGATGTACGAAGCCAACCCGATGTCGTTCCTGGTTGAGCAGGCCGGCGGCGCCTCCACCGATGGCCATCAGCGCATCCTCGATATCCAGCCTGAAGGCCTGCATCAGCGCGTCGCCGTGTTCCTGGGTTCGAAGGAAGAAGTGGAACGCGCGACGGCGTATCACAAGGAATAACGTCCTGAATGGCCGCCTTTGGCGGCCATTCCCCTTGTTGACCGACGTTTGTCATGTCGCAGTCTTGATGCCCGCCTCACAATAGCGGCGGCCAAAGAAGCGCGATAAAAATCAATGACTGATGCGTAGCAGACGCTTCGTCAGCAGCGAGACCATATCTCGGCGCACATCAATTACTGCGTGAATAAAAACGAATTCCTGCCTGATCTCATAAATGATGCGGTTTTTACCCGACACGATCTGGCGATACTCACTCAGGTTCAGCGTCTCTATTTCTTCAGGAACGGCCCCAGCGTAAGGAGTGACGGAGAGCAGCTGCATCGCTTTCTTTAGCTGCATCGAGGTATCTGACCAGACCGAGTCGGAGAATCTGGCCACCACATAGCTGCGTAGCTCTTTCAAATCCTGCTTTGCAGAGTTGAGGATCACGACCTTCAAACTCATTCCTTGCCAATCCTGTCTAGCTCATCAAACACGTCTTCAACGCTTTCATATTCGCCCTTCTCGATTTCCCTGCTTCCTAACGCCAATATCTTCAGGAGTGCAAAAGTCTCCATTTGCTCTTCGTAGGACTTGACGTCCATGACCACAAGCTTTGCCTCGCCGTTTTGGGTGATCAGCAGAGGCTCCCTGCTTTCTGAGAGGTGCTTTACGATTTCTGCGGTGTGACTTTTCAGATAACTGATCGGTTTGATTTGCGATGAGAATTTCATCTGTCCGACTCCCCGCGCCAAAAAGACTGATTTTAGTCTGAATTTGGTCCAGTCAGCGAGACTGTTCGTCTGGTGTCGCAGCGCATCCGATGGACAAAGATATTCCTCCGGGAACCCGTCCTCGCGTTCTCTCCTCTAAACTCGCTGCATCATGTCGGTGCTGTGCGGCTATCGCCGGGCGCTATGACGCTGCTTTTCTTCGATTCAGGAGCTTCATCTCATGTCTTTGCGCACTCTCGCGGTGTTGTCGTTCTGCTTATTGCTGGCGGCCTGCAGCAAGGTCACTCAGGAAAATTACTCGAAACTGTCTGCCGGCATGCCCAAGGCGCAGGTCGAACAACTGCTCGGCAGCCCGACGCAATGCTCCGGCGCGCTGGGGATGTCGAGCTGCACGTGGGGCGATGCCAAGACGTTTATCAGCGTTCAGTACGCCGCTGATAAGGTTGTTTTGTTTTCCGGGCAGGGTCTTGAATGACTATTCGTCGGGCAATGAAATATGGCGCTGTGGCGCTGGCTGCATTGTGGCTGACCGCTTGCGCCGTCACCCCGCAAGAGGACTCGATGGCGCCGAAGACGGTGGATCATGTAGACCTCAAGCGCTATCAGGGCACATGGTATGAACTGGCGCGGCTGCCGATGTTCTTCCAGCGCAACTGCGCGCAATCCGAAGCGCACTACACGTTGAAGGACGACGGCAACATCGCTGTCACCAACCGCTGCCGCACGATCGAAGGCAAATGGAACGAGGCAACCGGAACAGCCTCGCCGCAGGTTCAGGGCAAGACCGACAAGCTGTGGGTGGTGTTCGACAACTGGTTTTCGAACCTCTTCCCCGGTCTGACAAAAGGCGAATACTGGGTCCTGTACGTGAGCCCCGACTACAAAGTGGCACTGGTCGGCAGCCCGAACCGCAAGTTCTTGTGGCTGCTGTCGCGGACAGCCCATGTGCCGCAGTCCGTGCGCAATGATCTGCTGATGAAAGCCCAGCAACAGGGCTACGACACCACCAAGCTGATCTGGCGCGTGGCGGATTCCAAGGTCGGCAAGGCGGACTGACCCTTCGTCCGAATGCGGCCCAGACCAGGCTCGCCCCACGATATATGCGCTGCAATTGCGCCGCGGCCCTAAGGGCTGAGCCTGCTCTCACAGTCAGTACATCGATCCTGTGGGAGCGAGCTCGCTCGCGAAGTTGTTGGCTCATTTCAGCGAAGAAGCATCAGCCCAGCAGCTCCCGCAAAACCTGAGCAAAGGCGCGGCTGCTTTGCGCCTCATCGTCATGATGGCCGTCGCGGATGACCCAGCGACCATTGACCATCACATCCTTGATCTGACGATCACTTCCCGCAAAGAGCCAACGATTGAGGATGCCATCATCCGACGCAGTCGCCAGGTACGGGTCGTTGCCGTCGAGCACCAGCCAATCGGCACGCTTTCCCGCTTCCAGCGCCCCAACCGGTTGCCCCATCGCCTGGGCACCGCCTGCCAGCGCGGCGTCGTACAACGTCCGCCCGACCATGGGTTGATCGGCCCGATACAAGCGATTGCGACGCTGGTCTCGCAGACGCTGTCCGTATTCAAGCCAGCGCAATTCCTCGACCACGCTCAGCGACACGTGGCTGTCAGAACCAATGCCCCAGCGTCCGCCCTGGGCGATGTAGTCCACCGCCGGGAATATCCCGTCGCCCAGGTTGGCTTCGGTGGTCAGGCATAGCCCGGCAATTGCACGGCTCTGCGCCATCAGTGCCACTTCGTCCGGCTCGGCATGCGTTGCATGAACCAGGCACCAGCGTGCATCGACATCGACGTGTTCATACAGCCACTGCAACGGCCGGCGACCGCTCCAGCTCAGGCAATCGTCCACTTCTTTCTGCTGCTCGGCGATGTGGATATGGATGGGGCAATGGGGATCACTGGCAGCCGTCACGTCACTGATCTGCTGTGGTGTCACGGCGCGCAGTGAATGAAAACACAGGCCCAGCGACTGGGCGGGTTGCGCCGCGATGATCGGCATGAGCCGGGACTGCAGCTCCAGATAACTGTCGGTGCTGTTGATGAACCGGCGCTGGCCTTCGTTGGGCACCAGACCGCCGAAGCCTGAGTGGCTGTAGAGGACGGGCAACAAGGTCATGCCAATGCCTACGGAAGCCGCCGCCTGACTGACCTGCAGCGCCAGCTCCGCAGGATCAGCGTAGGGCTTGCCGTCGATGTCCTGGTGGACGTAGTGGAATTCCGCGACCGAGGTAAAGCCACCCTTGAGCATCTCGATGTAGAGCTGTCGCGCGATGACACCGAGCTGTTGCGGGCTGATCTGCCCCACAAGGCGATACATCAGATCGCGCCATGTCCAGAAACTGTCATTGGGATTGCCCGCCACTTCAGCGAGTCCTGCCATGGCCCTTTGAAAGGCATGGGAATGCAGATTGGGCATGCCCGGCACGACTGGGCCATTAAGCCGCTCGGCGCCATGGGATTCAGCGCCGGCCTGGACGCGGCTCAACAGGCCATCAAGCCCGACCTCAAAGCGCACATTCGTGGCCCAACCGTTGGGCAACAACGCGCGTTCGGCAAAGAAAACGGACATGGCTCTGCACCCCTGACGAAAATTTGTCTATACATATACAGACGTTTGCAGAGACGGTAAACCGCGCCGCGCTTGTCGGCACACGCGTTAATGGTTAGCGTGGAGACTGTGAGCGGTATGTATGCTTGCTCGCCTGAATAACGCCATAACAAGGATTTCTCTGTGCCGACTCCGCCTGCCAACTTGCCGCTGGCTTCCCACATGGGTGACAGTCCGGCGCCGCTGTACGCCAGGGTGAAGCACATGATCACCCAGCAGATCCAGAACGGCACCTGGCCGCCCCATCATCGCGTGCCCTCCGAGAGCGAGTTGGTCACGCAACTGGGCTTCAGCCGCATGACCATCAACCGAGCACTGCGTGAGATGACTGCCGAAGGCCTGCTGGTGCGCATGCAGGGCGTCGGTACGTTTGTTGCCGAGCCCAAGACTCAATCCGCGCTGTTTGAAGTGCATAACATCGCCGATGAAATCGCCGCCCGCGGTCACATCCACACCTGTCAGGTGATTATCCTGACAGAAGAAGCCGCAGGTTCCGAGCGTGCGCTGGCGCTGGACATGCGTGAAGGCCAGCGCGTGTTTCATTCGCTGATCGTGCATTTCGAAAACGACATTCCCGTGCAAATAGAAGACCGGTTCGTCAATGCTCTGGTTGCTCCGGACTACCTGCAACAAGATTTCACTCAGCAGACGCCGTACGCCTACCTTTCCCAAGTCGCGCCGCTGACCGAGGGCGAGCACGTGGTCGAGGCCATTCTCGCCGAGCCTGATGAATGCAAATTGCTGCAGATCGAAAAGGGCGAGCCGTGCCTGCTGGTTCGACGCCGCACGTGGTCGGGGCGCCAGCCGGTGACCGCCGCTCGCCTGATTCATCCCGGCTCACGCCATCGCCTGGAAGGACGCTTCAGCAAATGACTCGACTGACTGTTCTGCGCGCCGCCGACTATCCCCGCATGCCCTGGAAAAACGGCGGCGGCAGCACTGAGGAAATCACGCGGGATGCGGGCGAGGGTCTCGACGGCTTCGGCTGGCGGCTGTCGATCGCCGACATTGCCGAATCGGGTGGGTTTTCAGTGTTCGCGGGGTACCAGCGCATCATCACGGTGCTCCAAGGGGCGGGCATGACGCTGAACATCGACGGCCTGGACAGTGAACCGCTGTTGCCATCCGACCCTTTTGCATTCAGCGGCGACAGCAAAGTGGCGTGCACGCTGCTTGACGGTCCGATACGCGACTTCAACCTGATCTATTCGCCCGCGCGCTATCGTGCCCGTTTGCAATGGATTGACGTACTTCAGCCGCAGCGGTTTTTCAGCTCGGCAGACGCGTTTCTGGTGTTCAGCACTGCTGAGCAAATGGCTGCCAATATCGGCGAGCATCCCCCGCAATTACTGGGTAAACATGATTGTCTGCAGCTGGACAACGCCGAAGGTGAACTGCTTGAAGTGGTGCTTTACGCGCCCCGCGCAAGCCGGGTGTGCGTGATCGAATTGACGCGCCGCTGAGCCTCGCCGCCTGATACGCAGCGCCCTGTGTTAAGTTGCGTTTTTTTCGCCAGCACAGGGACGACCATGACGACGCTCAACACCGATAAAGAAAGCCCACGAGCCCTCGCCATTCTTGCCAGCTTCCTCGCATCGGAGTCTGCCGGCGGCCTGATTCTGATGGGCGCCGCCCTCGCTGCGATCATCGTCGCAAACTCCCCTCTTGCCTCCACGTACTTCGCCGCACTGCACAGCGTGTGGGGCGGGTTGTCGGTCGAGTTGTGGATCAACGACGGGCTGATGGCGATCTTCTTCCTGATGGTCGGTCTGGAAATCAAACGCGAAGTGCTCGCCGGTGGTCTCGCCACGTGGGGCCAGCGCGCTCTGCCTGGTTTTGCAGCAGTGGGTGGCATGCTGGTGCCAGCGCTGATCTACATCGGCGTCAACATGGGTAATGCCGAAACGCTAAGCGGTTGGGCCATTCCGGCGGCCACAGACATCGCCTTCGCGCTGGGCGTGCTCTCGCTGCTGGGCAAGCGGGTACCGACGTCGTTGAAGGTGTTTCTCGCCGCGCTGGCGATTCTGGATGACCTGGGCGCGGTGACCATCATCGCGCTGTTCTACAGCAGCGGCCTGAACATGACGATGCTTGGCGCCTCCTTTGCGACGCTGGCCGTGCTGGTGATCATGAACCGCATGGGCGTGCAGCGCTTGCTGCCGTATCTGTTACTCGGTCTGCTGCTGTGGTTTTTCGTGTTGCAATCCGGGGTCCACGCAACATTGGCGGGCGTCGCGCTGGCGCTGTGCATTCCGCTGGGCACACGCAAGGAAGAGGCGCGCTCGCCGCTGCTGTTTCTGGAAGAAAAGATGCACTACTGGGTGGCGTTCGCGGTGGTGCCGATTTTCGGCTTCGCCAACGCGGGCGTGTCGCTGTCAGGCATCAGCCTCGGCAATCTGCTCGACCCGGTCCCGCTGGGTGTGGCGCTGGGTCTGTTTATCGGCAAGCAGGTCGGCGTGTTTCTCGCTGCGCTGCTGGCGATTCGAGCAGGGCTTGCGACGTTGCCGGAAGGCAGTAACTGGACGCAGCTTTATGGCGTCGCCCTGCTCTGCGGGATTGGTTTCACGATGAGCCTGTTCATCGGCAACCTCGCCTTCCCGGGCGCCGCGCATCTGATTGACGAGGTGAAAGTGGGCGTTTTGCTGGGCTCAATCGCCTCGGCCATTGCCGGCGTACTGTTGCTGCGCAGCAAACTGGCCAAGCACTGAACCCATTCGTCGATCCCCAACGCCCCGCGGCGGATGATGGGAGCAAAGTCACCTCGGTCTGTAGGAGCGACCGGGTGGCGACGCCTTGCACGCTGACGCGTCAGGTCAGTGACTGCTGCGTCGGCTGACACACCGAAATCGCGGGCAAGCGCGCTCCTACACCGGTTTCGCGGCGGATGATGGATCGAAGCCTTGTGCAGTCTGCAGGAGCCGGCTTGCTGGCGAAAGCGAAGTGTCATTCAACATCTTCATGCCAGATCCACTGCGTTCGCCAGCAAGCCGGCTCCTACAGAGGACTGAGGCGTTCGCAACTTTTTTGTTACCCCAGCCACGCACTGCGCTGGGGCATGCGCACCGAAAAGTAACAATTTCCTTCCTGTCGCCTCTATCGCAGGCTCTACCTCGTGCCCCTTCAAACTTCGTCAGGCCCGCCGCAGAGCAGGCCGACGGGTTTTCTACGCGCGCTCGATCAACATTGGCCCCTTGGTTGCATATGCTTGTATGTACAAGTAAGCATGAGTTCTCTTGGGGCGATCATCCCTGCCCTACCGCTCGGGAAAGGCTCATTGCAGAACCCTGTTACCGCTTTCGTCACGGCCCTTGCGTCGCGGCGGATTGACCATCGAGGATCGTTAAGTGACTACTGACAACAAGACCCCTGCTCAGCAATGGACCAAACGCCGCGATGTGGAAATCCGCGCTGCCCGTGGCACTCAGCTGACCGCCAAAAGCTGGTTGACCGAGGCGCCGCTGCGCATGTTGATGAACAACCTCGACCCGGAAGTCGCCGAAAACCCGAACGAACTGGTGGTCTACGGCGGGATCGGTCGCGCGGCACGTAATTGGGAGTGCTACGACAAGATCGTCGAAAGCCTGACCCACCTGAACGATGACGAGACCCTGCTGGTGCAGTCCGGCAAACCGGTCGGCGTGTTCAAAACCCACAGCAACGCGCCCCGCGTGCTGATCGCCAACTCCAATCTGGTGCCGCATTGGGCGAGCTGGGAACACTTCAACGAACTGGACGCCAAGGGCCTTGCGATGTATGGCCAGATGACCGCCGGCAGCTGGATCTACATCGGTAGCCAGGGCATCGTTCAGGGCACTTACGAAACCTTCGTCGAAGCCGGTCGCCAGCACTACGACGGTAATCTCACAGGCCGTTGGGTGCTGACCGCAGGCCTCGGCGGCATGGGTGGCGCGCAGCCACTGGCTGCCGGGATGGCCGGCGCCTGCTCGCTGAACATTGAATGTCAGCAGAGCCGCATCGACTTCCGCCTCAAAACCCGCTACGTCGACGAGCAAGCCACCGACCTCGACGACGCGCTTGCCCGCATTGCCAAATACACCGCCGAAGGCAAGGCGATCTCCATCGCCTTGTGCGGAAACGCTGCAGAAATCCTCCCGGAAATGGTCCGTCGGGGCGTGCGTCCGGACATGGTCACCGACCAGACCAGCGCCCACGACCCGCTCAATGGTTATTTGCCAAAGGGCTGGACCTGGGAGCAGTACCGCGAGCGTGCCGCCTCCGAGCCTGCCGCCGTGGTCAAGGCCGCGAAGCAGTCGATGGCCGAGCACGTCGAAGCCATGCTCGCGTTCCAGAAAATGGGCGTGCCGACATTCGACTACGGCAACAACATCCGTCAAATGGCCAAGGAAGAAGGCGTGACCAATGCCTTCGACTTCCCGGGCTTCGTACCCGCCTACATCCGTCCGTTGTTCTGCCGTGGCGTAGGCCCGTTCCGCTGGGCAGCGTTGTCAGGCAACCCTGAAGACATCTACAAGACCGACGCCAAAGTCAAAGAGCTGATCGCGGACGACGCACATCTGCACAACTGGCTGGACATGGCCCGTGAGCGCATCAGCTTTCAGGGCCTGCCAGCGCGTATCTGCTGGGTCGGCCTGGGTCAGCGTGCCAAGTTGGGCCTGGCGTTCAATGAAATGGTCCGCAGCGGCGAGCTGTCAGCGCCGGTCGTGATCGGTCGCGATCACCTGGATTCCGGCTCGGTCGCCAGCCCGAACCGTGAGACCGAATCGATGCAGGACGGCTCTGACGCCGTGTCCGACTGGCCGCTGCTCAACGCGTTGCTCAACACCGCGAGCGGCGCGACCTGGGTGTCGCTGCATCACGGTGGTGGCGTCGGCATGGGCTTCTCGCAGCATTCGGGCATGGTGATCGTCTGCGACGGCACCGATGAAGCGGCCGAACGGATTGCCCGCGTGCTGCACAACGACCCGGCCACCGGGGTGATGCGTCATGCCGATGCCGGTTATCAGATCGCGATCGACTGCGCCAAAGAGCAGGGTTTGAACCTGCCGATGATCCGCTGATACGCAGGCCACTGTCGGAGTGACCGGGTGGCGCTCCACCTTGCCCGCTAAATCACGTCAGCCGTCCCAAAAGTGGCAGGCGACACACCGCGTGAAGGTCCTTCGGCCCTTATCGCGGGCAAGCGCGCTCCTACAGGGGTTCGGCAGCGCACGTACGCGTGCCAACATTCGCTTTATGGGGATATTCGCCATGGCTGTCACAGATGACCGCGCTGCACCTGCTTCCGTGATCGAGCGGCGCTCGATCGATTACATCCCTGATGCCGAACGACACGGGCGTCTGTTCAGCCAGTTCACCCTGTGGCTTGGCGCCAACCTGCAGATCACCGCCATCGTCACGGGCGCACTCGCCGTGGTGCTGGGCGGCGATGTGTTCTGGTCGCTGATCGGTCTGCTTATCGGTCAGCTCATCGGCGGCGGTGTCATGGCGCTGCACGCGGCGCAAGGCCCGAAGCTGGGGCTTCCGCAGATGATTTCCAGTCGGGTGCAGTTCGGCGTCTACGGCGCCGTGATTCCGCTGGTGCTGGTGTGCCTGATGTACATCGGTTTTTCCGCCAGCGGTTCGCTGCTCGCAGGCCAGGCAGTGGCACAGTTGATCAACGTACCGGACTGGCAAGGCGTGCTGATCTTCGCCGCAGCCATCGTGGTGCTGACGGTGTTCGGCTACCGCGTGATTCACATGATTGGCCGGGTCGCCAGCATCATCGGGGTCATCGCCTTCGTTTACCTGTTCGCCGCGCTGTTGACGGGCAACGATGTAGGCGCGTTGCTGGACAACCGGCACTTCTCGCTGAGCAGTTTCCTGCTGGCCATCTCTTTGTCAGCCTCCTGGCAAATCGCCTTCGGCCCATATGTCGCGGACTACTCACGCTATCTGCCGCGCACCACGCCAGCCGGCAAGACCTTCTGGGCAGTGGGCCTGGGCTCCGTGATTGGCGCGCAAGCGTCCATGGTGTTCGGGGTATTCGCCGCCGCATTGGCGGGCAAGAACTTCGCGCATCATGAGGTTTCGTTCATCGTCGGGCTTGGCGGGACCGGCGCCGTCGCGGCCGCGTTGTACTTCAGCATCGCGTTCGGCAAGGTGACCATCACCACGCTCAATGCCTATGGCAGCTTCATGTCCATTGCCACCATCGTGAGCGGCTTCCGGGGCAATCGGCACATCTCCAGCGCGCTACGCCTGACATACATTTTCGCGATGGTCGGAATTGCAACGGCGCTTGCGTTACTGGGCAAAGATTCGTTCCTGAAGGATTTCTCGGCCTTCATCCTGTTCCTGCTGGCGTTTTTCACGCCATGGAGCGCAATCAATCTGGTGGACTTTTACTGCATCACCAAAGAACGCTACGACATTCCGGCATTGTCTGACCCCAACGGTCGTTATGGCCGCTGGAACACCATGGGCATCAGCATCTATGTGTTGGGCGTGCTGATCCAGATGCCGTTCATCTCAACGCATTTTTACACCGGCCCACTGGTGGCAAGCCTCGACGATACGGATATCTCGTGGATCATCGGCCTGGCTGTGCCTGCTGTGCTGTACTACGTGGCGGCGAAGCGGTGGCCGGGCAACGTGGCCAATCGCTTGATTTTGCCGCCGGAGCCGAACACGACTCACGCCGGCCGCACCGGTGCCCCGGAGCATACGGCGGTGAACTGACCGTTCGTCATGCACGTCTGTTGAAGGGGCATGTTGGAGAGAGAAGCGGGACGAGGCCGACAAGTGCCTCTCCCCAGGGCTGGACGCCATCTGTTTTCGCTACTGCCGCCATCCACTACAAGACCGGAGCGTCACTCAATGAACACGAAAAAAGCCCTGCTATCCACGTTGCTCACCGCTGGCGTGCTCGCCAGTGGCGCCAGTCAGGCTGCGGGATGGTGCGAGTCCGGCAAACCGGTGAAATTCGCCGGCTTGAACTGGGAAAGCGCGATGCTGCTGACCGATGTGCTGCAAGTCGTGCTGAACAAGGGCTATGGCTGCGAAGTGGACAGCCTGCCGGGCAACTCCATCACCATGGAAAACGCCCTGAGCACCAACGACATTCAGGTGTTCGCAGAAGAATGGGTGGGCCGCAGCGAAGTGTGGAACAAGGCGCAGGCGGCCGGCAAAGTGGTGGGCGTCGGTTCGCCGGTCAAGGGCGCCGTGGAAGGTTGGTACGTGCCGCGTTATGTGATTGAAGGCGACGCCAAACGCAAGCTGGAAGCCAAGGCGCCGGACCTGAAATCGATCGCTGACCTGGGCAAGTACGCTGCACTGTTCAAAGACGCGGAAGAGCCGGAAAAGGGCCGTTTTTACAACTGCCCCGCCGGGTGGACCTGTGAGCTGGAAAACAGCGAAATGCTGAAAAGCTACGGTCTGGAAAACAAGTACACCAACTTCCGCCCCGGCACCGGCCCGGCGCTGGATGCCGCAATTCTCTCCAGCTACAAGCGTGGCGAGCCGATCCTGGCTTATTACTGGTCGCCAACGCCGCTGATGGGACAGGTGGACATGGTGCGTCTGGAAGAGAAAGCCGGCGTGAACAAAACCATCGAGATCAAGGTAGGGCTCTCCAAAGCCTTTCACGAGCAGGCCCCTGAACTGGTATCGGTGATGGAGAAGGTCAATATCCCGATCGATCTGCTCAACCAGAATCTGGCGCGCATGACCAAGGAGCGCATCGAGTCGCCGAAGCTGGCGAAGATCTTCCTCAAGGAACACCCGGAAGTGTGGCATCAGTGGGTGAGCGAGGATGCGGCGAAGAAGGTGGATGCTTCGTTGTAAGACCTTGATCCGGGTGCCATGCGACACGACGGCACTCGAACCTGTGGGCCTTCGCTTGCTCGCGAATGCGGAGGGTCAGGCGGCGAAAATGGGGGTGGATGCAAGCATTTCGCGAGCAAGCTCGCTCCCACACATTTGCCGTCAGCCACTGACCTCGGCATCAACCAGAGCAGCGTACCCGCGCCCAGTATTTGAATGAGATAACCCTATGTTCCCCGAAAGCTTCACGTTTTCCATCGCCGACTGGGTCAATGACTGGGTCGACAAGCTGGTCACCAACTACGGCGATGTGTTCCGGCACATCTCCGACACGTTGCTGTGGGCCATCGTCAAGCTCGAAGGCCTGCTGCGCATCGCACCCTGGTGGCTGTTGCTGGCAATCGTCGGGCTGATCGCCTGGCACGCCACGCGCAAGATCACCACCACGGTGGTCATCGTCGGCCTGCTGTTTCTGGTCGGTGCCGTCGGGCTGTGGGACAAGCTCATGCAGACGCTGGCGTTGATGCTCGTCGCCACGCTGATCTCGGTGATCATCGGCATTCCGCTGGGCATACTCTCGGCGCGCAGCAATCGCCTGCGCTCGGTGTTGATGCCGTTGCTGGACATCATGCAGACCATGCCCAGCTTCGTGTACCTGATCCCGGTGCTGATGCTGTTCGGCCTCGGCAAGGTGCCGGCCATTTTCGCTACCGTCATTTATGCCGCACCGCCGCTGATCCGCCTCACCGACCTGGGCATTCGTCAGGTGGACGGTGAGGTCATGGAAGCGATCAACGCGTTCGGCGCCAATCGCTGGCAGCAATTGTTCGGCGTGCAGCTGCCGCTGGCCCTGCCCAGCATCATGGCGGGCATTAACCAGACCACCATGATGGCGCTGTCGATGGTGGTGATCGCCTCGATGATCGGCGCCCGTGGACTGGGCGAAGACGTTCTGGTCGGCATTCAGACCCTCAACGTCGGACGCGGTCTGGAAGCGGGGCTGGCCATCGTCATTCTGGCGGTCGTGATCGATCGCATTACGCAGGCTTACGGCCGCCCACGGCATGAGGCGAACAAATGAGCGTAGAGACCATGAATTCCGGGAGCACGCTGGCCGTAGACGGCAAGATCGTCGTCAAGAACGTGTACAAAATCTTCGGCAACCGCGCCAAAGACGCGCTGACGATGGTCCAGAACAACCAGAGCAAGGATCAGGTCCTGGCGCAGACGGGCTGCGTGGTCGGCGTAAACGACCTGTCGCTGTCGATCTCCAGCGGCGAGATCTTCGTGATCATGGGTTTGTCCGGCTCGGGCAAGTCGACACTGGTGCGTCACTTCAATCGCCTGATCGATCCCACCAGCGGCGAGATTCTGGTCGATGGCGAGAACATTCTGACCTACGACATGGAAGCGCTACGCAACTTCCGGCGGCACAAGATCAGCATGGTCTTCCAGAGCTTCGGCCTGCTGCCCCACAAGACGGTGATCGACAACGTGGCATACGGCCTGACGATTCGCGGCGAAAGCAAAGCGCAGTGCGCCGAGCGCGCGCAGCACTGGATCACCACGGTCGGTTTGCAGGGCTACGAAAAGAAGTATCCGCACCAGCTCTCCGGCGGCATGCGCCAACGCGTTGGCCTGGCGCGCGCACTGGCGGCCGATACCGACATCATCCTGATGGACGAGGCGTTCAGCGCACTCGACCCCCTTATTCGCGCCGAGATGCAGGACCAGCTGCTGGAGCTGCAATCGAACCTGAAGAAAACCATCGTCTTCATCACCCACGACCTGGACGAAGCCGTTCGCATCGGGAACCGCATTGCCATCCTCAAGGACGGCCGGCTGATTCAGGTCGGGACGCCAAAGGAAATCCTCTACTCGCCTGCCGACGATTACGTTGATCGTTTCGTGCAGCGGCGCGTGGCGACTCTTTAAGGACGCAGTGGCGATGTCGCGAGCAGAGCAGATCATCATCGGCGATGGCCCGGTCAGTTGGCAGGATGTAGTGGCCGTTGCCCGCCATGGCGCCATACTTTCGTTGTCGGACACCGCCTGGGCGCGCATCGATAATGCGCAGGCGATCGTGCAAAGCATTGTTGCCAACGGCGAGCGCGCCTACGGCGTGAACACGGGCCTGGGCGCGTTGTGCAACGTGTCCCTGGCCGGTGAACAGCTGAGCCGACTGTCGCGCAATACATTGCTCAGCCATGCCTGCGGCGTCGGCCCGGCGTTACCGGATGAACAGACTCGCGCCATCACGTGCGCCGCGATCATCAACTACAGCCAGGGCAAGTCCGGGATTCATCGCCAGGTGGTCGACGCCTTGCTCGCATTGCTCAATCGACGCATCACGCCGCAAGTGCCCTCGCAGGGCTCGGTGGGGTATCTGACGCACATGGCGCACATCGGCGTAGCGCTTCTCGGCGTGGGCCAGGTCAGTTATCGCGGGCAGACGATGTCGGCGTTGCAGGCGCTCAGCGAAGAAGGCCTGTCGCCAGTCGAACTCGGCGCGAAGGACGGTTTGTGCCTGGTCAACGGCACGCCGTGCATGACCGGCCTCAGCTGCCTGGCCATCGGCGACGTCAATCGCCTGATGCAGTGGGCTGATGTGATCGCGGCCATGACTTTCGAGGGCTTGCGCGGTCAGCTGGATGCCTTCGACGAAACAATTATTGCGCTCAAGCCGCACCCCGGCATGCAACAGGTTGGAAGGAACCTGCGCGGGCTATTGGCGGGCAGTGAAGTGCTGGCCAACAGTCAGGGCATCCGCACTCAGGACGCCTTGAGCATTCGCTCGATCCCGCAGGTTCATGGCGCTACCCGCGATCAGCTGGCCCACGCCACGCGCCAGATCGAGATCGAGCTCAACTCCGCCACCGACAACCCGCTGCTGCTCGGCACGCCCGAGGCGCATCGCGTCGTCTCCCAGGCCAACCCCCATGGCCAGTCAGTGGCGATGGCGGCTGACCTGCTGGCGATTGCCATGGCCGAGCTGGGTTCGATTGCCGAGCGACGCCTCGACCGGCTGATCAACCCGACCGTCAGCGGTCTTCCGGCGTTTCTGGTCAGTCAGCCGGGGGTCAACTCCGGGATGATGATCACCCAGTACGTGGCTGCCTCGTTGTGCGCCGAAAACCGCCAGCTGGCACAACCGGCGGTCATCGACAACTACGTGACCTCCGGGCTGCAGGAGGATCATCTGAGCATGGGCACCAGCGCTGCCTTGAAGCTGCACAAGGTGCTGGAAAACGTGACGCAAATCCTCGCCATCGAGTACTTGCTGGCTGCGCAAGCGTTCGAGTTCTTCAAGGGCCCGCGTTTTGGCGTCGGCACCGAGGCGGCGTGGCGTCTGCTGCGTGAGCGCGTACCGGCGTACGACGAAGACCGCTGGCTGGCGCCGGACATCGCCAGCAGCGTGACCCTGCTCAAAAACGAAGAGTCACTGGAAACCGTATTTCAGTGCTGCCGCGATTACGCGACAGCTCACACCGACACCGACACCGACAACAACGGTCGCTGGGCAAGCGCAACCCGCGCAGGACAGGCAGGAGCCGGTTCAGTACAGACGACCGACACCCCCTCAGGAGTAGCAGCATCGTGACCGACACCCAAAAGGCGACCCCGCTGAATCTGATCCCCGGCCAGCTGACCCTGGCTCAATTGCGCGCGATCTATCAGCAACCTGTGACGCTGACCCTGGACGCCAGCGCCAACCGGCAGATTGAAGACAGCGTGGCCTGCGTCGAGCAGATCCTCGCCGAGAACCGCACTGCCTACGGCATCAACACCGGCTTCGGCTTGCTCGCTTCAACCCGAATTGCCAGCGCCGACCTCGAAAACCTGCAGCGTTCACTGGTGCTCTCTCACGCTGCAGGCGTGGGTCAGCCGATTAGTGACGCGCTGGTGCGCCTGATCATGGTGCTCAAGGTCAACAGCCTGAGCCGCGGCTTTTCGGGGATCCGTCGTCAGGTCATCGACGCGCTGATCGCCCTGATCAATGCCGAGGTCTATCCGCACATTCCACTGAAAGGCTCAGTGGGCGCATCCGGCGACCTTGCCCCGCTGGCGCATATGTCGCTGGTGCTGCTGGGCGAAGGCAAGGCGCGTCACAAGGGCCAATGGCTGAACGCCGTCGAAGCGCTGGCGATCGCCGGGCTTACGCCGCTGACGCTGGCGGCCAAAGAAGGACTGGCGCTGCTCAACGGCACCCAAGTTTCGACGGCTTACGCTTTGCGCGGCCTGTTTGAGGCCGAAGACCTGTTTGCCGGCGCCCTGAGCTGCGGTGCGCTGACCGTAGAAGCGGTGCTCGGTTCGCGCGCGCCATTCGACGCACGCATCCATGCGGCACGCGGCCAGCGCGGGCAGATCGATTCGGCTGCAGCCCTTCGCGACCTGCTCGGCGAGGGCAGCCAGGTGTCTGATTCCCACCGCGACTGCGACAAGGTTCAGGACCCCTACTCTTTGCGTTGCCAACCCCAGGTCATGGGCGCCTGCCTGACTCAGATGCGTCAGGCCGCCGAAGTGCTGGCGATCGAGTCCAACGCGGTGTCGGACAACCCGCTGGTCTTTGCCGCTGAGGGTGAGGTGATCTCCGGCGGTAACTTTCATGCCGAACCGGTTGCCATGGCCGCCGACAACCTCGCGCTGGCCATTGCCGAAATCGGTTCGCTCAGCGAACGCCGCATCTCGCTGATGATGGACAAGCACATGTCGCAGCTGCCGCCGTTCCTGGTGGCCAATGGCGGGGTGAATTCAGGCTTTATGATTGCTCAGGTCACGGCCGCAGCGCTGGCCAGTGAAAACAAGGCGTTGTCCCATCCGCACAGTGTCGACAGCCTGCCGACCTCCGCCAACCAGGAAGACCACGTGTCGATGGCACCTGCCGCCGGCAAGCGGTTGTGGGAAATGGCGGAGAACACTCGCGGCGTGCTGGCTGTAGAATGGCTGGCTGCGTGTCAGGGTCTGGACTTGCGCAACGGTCTGAAAACCTCCGAGAAACTGGAAATTGCCCGCACTACCCTGCGCGGCAAAGTGCCGTTCTACGAGAAAGACCGCTTTTTCGCCCCTGATATCGAAGCCGCCACCGAGCTGCTGGCTTCCAACTGCCTGAGCGAACTGGTTTCTGCTGACCTGCTGCCGAGTTTCTGATCGGGACGGGCCAGGATGGCCCGTCGTTGAAATGAGTGGGGGGATCGTCCCCTGTTGGAGTGAGCTTGCTCGCGATGCAATGGGTCAGAAACGCATTTGCCATCTGACACAACCTAATCGCGAGCAAGCTCACTCCTACAAAGGCACTCATTTCGCAGCAAAAAGTAAGACTAGGAACGTGTGAAATGACATCGCAAAACGCTACAGATCTGAAACGCGGGCTCAGCGCCCGTCACATTCGCTTCATGGCGCTGGGCTCGGCCATTGGTACCGGGTTGTTCTACGGTTCGGCGTCAGCGATCAAACTGGCCGGCCCCGCGGTCTTGCTGGTGTACATCATCGCTGGCGCTGCGGTGTACATGGTTATGCGCGCCCTTGGCGAAATGGCTGTCCGCAACCCGGTGTCCGGGTCATTCGGCGAGTACGCAACCACCTACCTGGGTCCACTGGCGGGATTCGTCCTCGGCTGGACCTACGCCTTCGAAATGATCATCGTCTGTCTGGCCGATGTCACGGCGTTCGGTATCTACATGGGCTTCTGGTTCCCCGATGTACCGCGCTGGATCTGGGTGCTGGGCATCGTCTTTCTGATCGGCGCACTCAACCTGTGCAGTGTCAAAGTCTTCGGTGAGCTCGAATTCTGGCTGTCGCTGCTCAAGGTCGGTGCCATCATCGCGATGATTCTGGCGGGCTTCGGCATCATGCTGTTCGGCATTGGCTCGGTGGCCGGGGGCGGTGTCAGCAGCGTGAGCAATCTCTGGGCCTATGGCGGTTTCATGCCCAACGGCGTCGGCGGGCTCGTCGCCTCGCTGGCCGTGGTGATGTTCGCCTTTGGCGGCATCGAAATCATCGGCATCACGGCCGGGGAAGCGCGCAACCCCGAGCGCGTGATTCCCCGTGCCATAAACGCCGTGCCGCTACGCATCTTGCTGTTTTACGTGCTCACCCTCTTCGTCCTCATGTCGCTGTATCCATGGCAGCAGATCGGCAGCCAAGGTAGCCCGTTCGTCCAGATCTTCGACCACCTGGGGATTTCCTCCGCTGCGACGCTTCTCAACATCGTGGTGATTACAGCGGCCGTATCGGCGATCAACAGTGATGTCTTTGGCGCAGGACGCATGATGTACGGCCTGGCGAAACAGGGTCAGGCGCCAAAAGGATTCGCGCAGCTGTCTGCCCATGGCGTGCCCTGGATGACCGTGCTGGTGATGGGCGCTGCGCTGCTTTGCGGCGTCGTGCTGAATTACCTGATCCCTGAAAACGTGTTCCTGCTGATTGCTTCAATCGCGACATTTGCAACGGTCTGGGTGTGGCTGATGATTCTGGTCACGCAGATTGCCATGCGCCGTTCGATGAGCGCAGAAGAGGTGGCACAGCTTAAATTCCCGGTGCCGTTCTGGCCCGTGGCCCCCATTGTCGCCACGTTGTTCATGGTGTTCGTGTTTGGCGTGCTGGGTTATTTCCCCGACAGCCAGGCCGCGCTGGTGGTCGGGGCGGTATGGATCGTGTTGCTGGTGGTTGCCTACTGGATTTGGGTCAAACCGAAGCAGAACCTGATGAAGGCTACGTCGAACGGCTGATAAATCAGCTGTCATGGCGGGTGGAATATGCCGCCTTCCTGACACCATGGACGAACCCTGTGGGAGTGAGCTTGCTCGCGAAGGTTGCAATTGAGCCGCTAGAGACTTAGCGGATTTACCCACGCATTCGTGAGCAAGCTCACTCCCACAGTGGAGATCAGCGATACGCGAAACCCGCGGCAAAACCGAACTCTGGAGGTACTGATGAAAACGCTCTGGCACCACTGTCACGCAGCAACCATGGCAAACGGCAGCTACTCGATTATCGAAGACGCTGCCATCGTGACCGACGGCGCGCAGATCATCTGGATCGGGCCTCTTGATGCGCTGCCCGAGCAGCGCGACCTCAAGCGTGTGGACCTCAACGGCGCGTGGGTAACGCCAGGTCTGATCGATTGCCACACGCACACGGTGTTTGGCGGGAACCGCAGCGGTGAATTCGAGCAACGCCTGCAAGGGGTCAGTTACGCGGAGATTGCCGCTGCAGGCGGCGGCATCGCCAGCACCGTGCGCGCCACACGCGCCGCCAGCGAGGAAGAACTCTACGTCAGCGCCGAGCGTCGCCTGCTGCATTTGCTCAAGGACGGCGTCACCACCATCGAGATGAAATCCGGTTACGGCTTGGACCTGGCAAGCGAGCGCAAGATCCTGCGGGTGATTCGCCAACTGGGTGAAAACCTGCCGGTCACCGTGCGCAGCACCTGCCTGGCCGCCCACGCCCTGCCCCCGGAATACCAAGACCGCGCCGACGACTACATCGCCCACATCTGCAGCGAAATGCTGCCGGCGCTTGCGGCCGAGAATCTCTTGGATGCGGTTGATGCCTTCTGCGAGTACCTGGCGTTTTCACCGGCCCAGGTCGAGCAGGTTTTCATCACGGCGGGCCAGCTGGGCCTGCCGGTCAAGCTGCATGCCGAACAGCTCTCCTCCCTGCATGGCTCAAGCCTCGCGGCGCGCTACCAGGCGCTGTCGGCTGATCATCTGGAGTTCATGACCGAAGAGGACGCCATCGCGATGGCCGCCGCGGGCACGGTCGCTGTGTTGCTGCCCGGCGCATTTTATTTCCTGCGCGAGACGCAATTGCCGCCCATGGACGCCCTGCGCAAACACGGTGTGAAGATCGCCATCTCCACCGACCTCAACCCGGGCACCTCGCCGGGCCTGTCACTGAGGTTGATGCTGAACATGGCCTGCACGCTGTTTCGCATGACGCCGGAAGAGGCCTTGGCCGGGGCCACAATTCACGCCGCTCAAGCGCTGGGCATGGCGGATACCCATGGTTCGCTGGAGGTCGGCAAAACCGCCGACTTCGTGGCATGGAACATTGAACGTCCCGCTGATCTGGCCTATTGGCTGGGCGGCGATCTGGATAAACGCGTCGTGCGTCATGGCGTGGAACGCGCCCTCTAATCAGGAGAATACTGTGGACAAGGTTCTGAGTTTTACTCGCGGTCGTGTACCGCTGTTGATCAGCATGCCCCACCCCGGCCAGCACCTGACGCCCGCCGTACGTGACGGTCTGGTGGACGAAGCCGTGAGCTTGCCGGACACCGACTGGCACATTCCACGCTTGTACGACTTCGCTGATGAGCTGGGCGCCAGCGTGCTGTCGGCAGAATATTCGCGGTACGTGATCGACCTCAATCGCCCTTCCGACGACACGCCTCTTTACCCGGGAGCCACCACCGGCCTGTTCCCCTCGACGCTGTTTGAAGGCGATCCTTTGTTCAAGGAGGGTATGGCCCCGAGCAAGGAAGAACGCGCGACGTATCTGGAGCAGATTTGGACGCAGTATCACAACACGCTGCGCAACGAGCTGGAGCGCCTGCGCGCCGAGTTCGGTTATGCGCTGTTGTTCGACGCGCACTCCATTCGCGGGCACATCCCCCATTTGTTCGACGGCCGGCTGCCGGACTTCAACCTTGGCACCTTCAATGGCGCCAGCTGTGATGAAGCGCTGGCCCAGCGTCTCGATGCGACCTGCGCCGCCGCCAAGCAGTACAGCCATGTCCTGAACGGTCGCTTCAAGGGCGGCCATATCACCCGCCACTACGGCGACCCGGCGAACCATGTCCATGCCGTGCAACTGGAGCTGACCCAGAGCACCTACATGGACGAGTTCGTGCCTTTCCACTATCGCCCCGACCTGGCCGAGCCGACGCGTGTCGTGTTGAAAGGTCTGCTGGAAGAAATGATCGCCTGGGGACGCGAGAAGTACGGGAGGTAGCCTGGCGCGTCAAAGGACGCGGAGCGTCCACCAGCCGCGTGCCCACGCAGAGCGTGGGCACGATCATCAAGGAGAGTCGGGGCTTGGGCTTGGGCTTGGGACTTGGGGTTGGGCTTGGGCTTGGGACTCGGGTTGGGAATCGAATTGTAGGAGCCGGCTTGCTGGTGAACACAGTGGATCGGTCAACAAACCAGTGACTGACCCAATGCCTTCGCCAGCAAGCCGGCTCTTACGGTTGTTTGCAGCATCCGGATACTCGCTGAGTGCATACCTCGCGGAGCGTGGGCACAATCTTCCTCAGCCAGACCTAGGGCTACTTCTTCAACAATCGCAACCCGTTGAACACCACCAGCAGGCTCACACCCATGTCGGCGAACACGGCCATCCACATGGTGGCCATGCCGGCGAAGGTAATGCCCAGAAAGATAACCTTGATCACCAGCGCCAGCGCGATGTTCTGCTTGAGCACTGCAGCGGTATCGCGCGAGAGGCGAATGAACGCAGGAATCTTGCGCAGATCATCGTCCATCAGCGCCACATCAGCGGTTTCGATGGCGGTGTCCGTACCCGCTGCCGCCATGGCAAAACCGATCTCGGCCCGGGCCAGCGCCGGTGCGTCGTTGATGCCGTCGCCGACCATGCCCACCCGATGGTTCTGCGCGTACAAGGCTTCGATGGCCTGCAGCTTGTCAGTGGGCAGCAGATTGCCCTGCGCCTGATCTATGCCCACTTGGGCCGCGATCGCTTTGGCGGTGTGCGGGTTATCGCCCGTCAGCATCATCGTCTTCACGCCCAGGGCGTGCAGCTGCGAGATGGCTTCACGGCTGCTGTCCTTGACCGTATCGGCAACCGCAAACAAGGCTAGAGGTCCTGAAGCATCGAACAGCAGCACCACGGTTTTGCCCTCGCTCTCCAGCGCTTCAAGCTGCGCTTCGAGCTGCGGCGAACAATACCCGGCCTCATGCACCAGACGATGATTGCCCAAGTGGTACACGCGCCCCTGCACCTCGCCCTTCACGCCAAGACCCGCAAGGGCCTCGAACGCTTCCACCGGCAACGGGGCGCCATCTTGCGCCGCCTTGGCAATCGCTTGAGACACCGGATGATCCGAGCGGCCGGCCAGGCTCGCGGAAATCGCCACTGCCTGCTCACCCAGAGACGGGTCAAGCAACACATAGTCGGTCTGCACCGGCTTGCCATGGGTTAGGGTTCCGGTTTTGTCGAGGGCCAGATAATCGAGCCTGTGCCCCATTTCCAGATAGACGCCACCCTTGACCAAAATCCCTTTGCGCGCCGCCGCTGCGAGCCCGCTGACAATGGTCACCGGCGTCGAAATCACCAAAGCACACGGGCATGCGACCACCAACAGCACCAACGCGCGGTAGATCCAGTCGAACCACACTGCGCCCATGAACAGCGGCGGGATGATTGCGATCGCCAGTGCCAAAGCGAACACTGCAGGCGTATAGACCTTGGAGAAACGGTCGACGAATCGCTGTGTGGGGGCTCGCGCGCCCTGCGCTGCTTCGATGGCATGGATGATTCGCGCCAGCGTCGAGTTGCCGGCTGCGGCAGTCACTTTGTAGTCCAGCGAGCCGGCCTGGTTGATCGTTCCGGCGAAGATCTTGTCGCCCACGGTCTTCTCCACCGGCAAGCTTTCGCCAGTGATGGGTGCCTGATCAATGGACGACTGACCCGCCACCACTTCACCGTCCAGGCCGATGCGCTCGCCCGGCTTGACGCGGACGACGCTGCCCAACACGACGTTTTTTACGTCAAGCTCAAGCCACTCGCCGTTCTGCTGCACCGTCGCGGTTTCCGGGGTCAACTGCATCAGACCGCCGATGGCGTTTCGGGCGCGGTCCAGCGATTTGGCCTCGATCAACTCGGCGACGGTGAACAGAAACATCACCATGGCAGCTTCCGGCCATTGCCCGATCAGCACCGCACCGGTGACTGCAATGCTCATCAGCGCGTTGATGTTGAGATTGAAGTTCTTCAGGGCAATCCAGCCCTTTTTGTAAGTGGTAAGGCCTCCGCTGAAAATGGCAATCAGCGCGACAATGGCAACCACCCACGTCGGTGCCGCTTCAGTGAAGTGGATGACTTCAGCGGCCAACGCCGCAACGCCCGACAGCGCCAGCGGCCACCAGGGTTTGTTGGCTGGCGGCAGTGAAGCGGTTTCCTTGTCCGTACCTTCCTCGATCAGGTCGGCCTGCATGCCCAGCGCGCCAATGGCGTCGCGGATAGGGTCGGTCGACGGCAGCTCATGCCCCACGCCCAGCACGCGGTTGATGAGGTTGAATTCGAGCTTTTGGATGCCCTTCATCTTGCCGAGCTTGTTCTGGATCAGTGTCTGCTCGGTAGGGCAATCCATGGCTTCAATGCGGAAACTGCTGAGCTGACCCTCGGCGCCTGACGCGCCATCGATGGTTACAACGGCGGGCGCGCTGTCGTGAGAGCAGCAAGCGTGGGCGGCGTGGTCGTGTTTCTGCACCGGCGTGAGTTTTGATTGCCCGTGGTAGTGACCAGCGTGTTCGTGAGCGGCGTGGTCACGCACAGCGTGCTCGTGCTCGTGCTCGTGCTCGTGCTCGTGCTCGTGCTCGTGCTCGTGATGATTATGAGTATCGTGAGCAGGTTTTTGCGTGGAAGATTTGTGTACAGAGTCACTCATGGGTTGAGTCTCTAGGTGTGCGTGTTGCCAAGTGAACACCCTGTAGCCACTATAGGGTCAAGCCTCCCGTTGAGAACTTGTGCATGAACCCTTCATTCAAAATCGGCGAACTGGCAAAACTCACTGACTGTCCGGTGGAAACCATCCGGTACTACGAGCGCGAGGGTCTGCTCAGCGAACCCGCGCGCAGCGATGGCAATTACCGGCTATACACCCAGGAACACGTTGAGCGGCTGACGTTTATCCGCAACTGCCGCAGTCTGGACATGACGTTGGACGAGATCCGCAGCCTGTTGGCGTTGCGCGACAGCCCGCAGGATCAGTGCGAAAACGTCAACGCCTTGATCGATGAGCACATCCAGCACGTGAACGCACGAGTGGCGAGCCTGCAAGCCCTGCAGCAGCAATTGGTGGACTTGCGCCAACGCTGCAGCGAAGGCGCGCCGGACCATTGCGGGATTCTTGATCGACTGGAAATCAGCGGAAGCGTCGTCGCGGCAGATGTCGAGCACTCTCACGTAGGCCGTAGCCACGGGCATTGACCGGATGCCGCGGCCGTCCTGATCCCTTCTGCTCACGGATGCTGCGTCCGACTGGGTCTGTAGGAACCGGCTTGCTGGCGAACCCATTGTGTCAGGCGACATCCCCGGTTCAGGCTTATCGCGTTCGCCAGCAAGCCGGCTCCTAAAAAATTTATGTACGACACCGATCCGTGCAATGACCCTGGTTCAGCCTGCAACCGCATTAAACCGCGCCGATAAAAAAGCCCCCGGCCTCTTCAGCCGGGGGCTTTACAATCAGCCAGCATCAAGCGTTGTGAATACGCTCAACCGCCGCCGCCACGCCAATCCCGTATTCAGGATCAGCCATCGAGCAATGCTCGATGTGCAGCTGGATGATCGGCGCTGACACACCACGCAGAGAGCGGGCGGTGTTGTCGAACAGCGACTGCTTTTCACGCGCGTTCATCAAGCGGAACAGATTGCCCGGCTGCGAGTAGTAATCGCCGTCAACCCGGTGGTTCCAGTGACCTGCCGCACCTTCAATGGACAGTGGCGGCTCTCTGAAGTCCGGTTGCTCCTGAAACGCACCCTTGGTGTTGGGCTCGTACGAGGTCATGCCGCCGCGGTTGCCGTCGATGCGCATCAGCCCGTCGCGGTGGTAGCTATTCACGTGCAGCGCAGCGCGTGGCGAGTTCACCGGGATCTGATGATGGTTGACGCTCAAGCGATAGCGCTGGGCATCGCCGTAGGAAAACAGGCGTCCCTGAAGCATCTTGTCGGGCGAGAAACTGATGCCGGGTACCACGTTGGACGGGGCAAATGCTGCCTGCTCGACGTCGGCGAAGTTGTTCTCCGGGTTGCGGTTCAGTTCCACAACGCCGACTTCGATCAGCGGGTAGTCGCCTTTTGGCCAGACCTTGGTCAGGTCGAACGGGTTGATGGGGTACGAGCCCGCTTCTTTCTCCGGCATGATTTGCACGAACAGCTTCCAGCGTGGGAAGTTGCCCTGCTCGATGTTTTCGTACAGATCGCGGTGATGCGACTCACGATCACGACCCACCAGATCCTGCGCTTCCGCGTCGGTCAGGTTGGCGATGCCCTGCTGCGAAACGAAGTGGAACTTGACCCAGAAACGCTCGTGCTGCGCATTCAGGAAGCTGTAGGTATGGCTGCCGAACCCGTGCATCTCACGGTAGCTACGCGGGATGCCACGCTCGCTCATGACAACGGTTACCTGGTGCAGCGCTTCAGGCAACTGGGTCCAGAAGTCCCAATTGTTTTCAGCGCTGCGCATACCGGTGCGCGGATCGCGTTTGACCGCGTGGTTCAGGTCGGGAAACTTCAGCGGGTCGCGCAGGAAAAATACCGGCGTGTTGTTGCCGACCATGTCCCAGTTGCCTTCCTCGGTGTAAAACTTGAGCGCGAAACCGCGAATGTCACGTTCGGCGTCGGCAGCGCCGCGCTCACCGGCAACGGTGGAGAACCGGGCAAACATTTCAGTGGTTTTGCCAATCTCGGAGAAGAGCTTGGCGCGGGTATAACGGGTGATGTCGTGGGTAACCGTGAAGGTGCCAAATGCGCCAGAACCTTTGGCGTGCATGCGACGCTCCGGGATGACCTCACGATCGAAATGCGCAAGCTTTTCGAGGAACCAGACGTCTTGCAGCAGCGCGGGGCCGTGCGGGCCGGCTGTCTGGATGTTCTGGTTATCGACTACAGGGGCGCCGAAAGCGGTCGTCAGTTTGTTGCTCATGCGTGCTACTCCACAAAGTTCTGTCTCGGGCGACCTTGATGAGGCCGACCGTTGGCTGTCCGATGGGGAGAAAGATAGAGATATCAGCGCGCTTAAGCTCATTGTCACTGCGCACTGAGGGAATAGAGGTTTTCAATCGACTAGCGATTGATCAATAGCCCGCACCCATGATGGGCGGTGAGCCCACCGAAACGGGTGCCGCCATCAAACCGCGACGGGAGCCTTGATGCTTGGATCAGCGTCGTAGCCTACGATTTCGAAATCTTCGAAACGGTAATCGTAGATGCTGTCCGGGCGACGCTTGATGTTCAACTGCGGGAGCTGTCTTGGGGTACGCGTCAGCTGCGTTGCAATCTGCTCTTCGTGATTGGAGTACGCGTGGGTGTCACCCAGGCTGACGATGATCTCGTGGGGGATCAGATCGCACTGCTGCGCCAGCATGTGGGTCAGCAACGCCAGTGCGGCGATGTTGTACGGCAAGCCGAGGAAACTCAACCCCCCAGATAACTGCACATTACGCTCTAGCCTGACGCCTTCCAAGCAATTTGCTATATGTGCATTGTAGCTTTTGCACAGTTCGCGATCAAGCTTATTCTAAAAAAATGGGTGCAATAGAACCCAATGCATGGCGCTAAGGGCACGATTACTGAGCCCTTAAATTGAGTCCTACCAGGAGCCCCCAAAGACCCCCAACCCCGCGTCTATCAGACTCCCGAATCTAGTCAGCGAAATGGTAGCCTTGGGCACGTCATTCAAGGAGGAAACCATGCGACTCGATCAGATGCCTTACCACTCTGCGCCCACCCTGGCGGTACTACCATTCCGCCGATTCCACATCGGCTGGATATGGCACCTGCGCGCCTTGAAACTCTTCCCAGAGTCGCAGCTAGCGTGGAAACGATACTTTTTTGATAACGGGAGCGGACATGCCAGAGGAGCGGTGTTCACAACCTATGCCGAGGCCATGAGCGCTGCTGAAGAGTTCAACCAAGGCATTCATGACCGCGTGAGCAAGGCCGTAAAAGACCCGCAGCTCCAAACCTCCACCATCCTGAAAGTCGAGAAAGCCCTGACAGCTGGGCGCCGAATTCGAGACGAGGAAGAGCTGATGGAGCGCGAGGCCATCAAGCGAAATGTCCAGCTACCCCGCCCGGCCAGCCAAGATCTTGAACTCCCCGAGGGCCTCGAACGCTTACGTGAGCCTTTATCGAAGCAACTGGACATCGCTCCGTACCTTCACCTCGCAGCTTTTCCAGAATTCAAAGCCTGCCTGCACCGTACCGGGGAGCTGAAATGGGAGTACCTTGGCGCTTTGAACACAAAGCTTTCGCAGGCCTGTTTTCGTGAGTCAATTGCCAGGGGCTACGGTTATTCGGGGTTCGATCATTGGGGGCAAACCAAAGCACTGATTCGCGAACAATTGCTTCCTCGGGCGAGTAAGCTGCTTCAACTCGCCAGCGTCAGACAATTACTGGCCGAGGCGAGGAGCCGAGGACAAAGCGTGCTTGTGATTGGAGGCTTCGTCTTCTGGTATGAAGAGGATGGCGTGCCTCAGTGGGTGGTGAAGAGCACGGGTGGCGAATCCAGCGGCGGCGAAGGCACTACCCTTTGGCACGAAGGCACTATTCTGTCGAAGAACCATGGCCGCATCGTAGTGCTTCCGTACGTTAAGGCAAATGGCGAGCATGTCCAGGGCCACACGAAGAACTCAGCACACGACGGAAAGGCGCTGCCACGCCACCCCGATCAATACGTCACCCTTCCTTTTGAGATCCTAGACGGCGATCTCATGATTGGGTTATTTGGTGAGTTGCACTACGAGTAATGCGCTGAGCAAGCACCAGGACTTTGAACATCGCGCAAAGCCCTTTGAAAATTAAACCCCAAAAAAACACAACCCCAAGTCCCTCCCCCCATCTAAGGACAGCAGATGATCACGAAGATCAAAATCCAGGGCTATCGGATCTACGGCGACTTCACGCTGCTGCCAAACAAGGATCTCAACATTCTTGTGGGTGGGAATGACGCGGGGAAGTCGACCCTGATGGAGGCGATTGGTCTTGCGCTCAACGGGCGTATCGGTGGCCGCTCCGCTCAGGAGGAGCTGAACCCATATTGGTTCAATAAACAGCTGGTTAATCAATTCCTGGAGGATTGCGACTGGGATGAAAACCCAGCTCTTCCGGAAATCCTGATTGAGCTATTTCTGGAAAATCTGCCTGAATTGCAGTTTCTCTGTGGCGCGATCAACAGCGACAGGAAGACGAATGCCTGCCCCGGTATCTCGTTCAAGGTCATCCCCAACCCTGAGTACCACGAGGAGCTGACCCAATGGCGTATCAACCCAAGCGCACTCATACCCGTTGAGTACTACAAGATTGAATGGCGTACCTTTGGGGATGAGGTAGTGACTCGGCGCCCCCGGCAGCTCGCTGTTGCGACTATCGATTCCCGTACCGTCCGCTCGACCTCTGGCATCGACTACCACCTGCGCCAAATCCTCAGTGATCATTTGGAGCCGGGCGAGAAAGCCAAGATCTCCCAGCATTACCGCGAGATCAAAGAGTCCATGACCTCTAACTCATTGGGAGAAGTGAACAAACGCCTGAAGAAAATTCGAGCGCCACTGGATAACCAGGAGATGGCTTTGGCCATGGATCAAAGCGCTCAATCTTCCTGGGAGGGGTCGGTCACACCACACGTGGATCATGTGCCTTTCGCGTTGGCAGGCCAAGGGCAGCAAGCTTCGATCAAGATTTCGCTGGCCATGCAGCGTATGTCCGAGCACACCAGCATTGTGATGATTGAGGAGCCTGAGAATCATCTGTCGCATACGAGCTTGACTACGCTGCTGTCTCGCATCGAGGAGGCTGCAGGCGAGCGGCAGCTGTTCATCTCGACCCACAGTGCCTATGTCCTGAATCGCCTAGGTCTGAGCTCCTTGCTCCTCCTGCATCGCGGCAAGGCATCTCACATCGAGGCACTTGATCCGAACACGGTCGGCTATTTCCAAAAGCTCCCAGGCTTCGACACGCTGCGGATGGTGTTGGCTCACAAGCTCGTCTTAGTAGAAGGCCCTTCAGACGAGATCCTGTTCGAGCGCTTCTTCAGAGACCTTTATGGTAAACACCCGATGGAGCTGGGGATTGACGTGATGAGCATGCATGGGCTGACGTTGAAGCGCTGCCTGGAACTTTGTACGGCCATTGATCGGCCCGTTGCCGTGCTTCGAGACAACGACGGGGAAGACCCGGAAATCCTTAGAGAAGCTGTCGCCGAATTGCTCGAAGCAGGAAAACGTGAGCTCTTCATTGGAGCGAAAGAAGCGGGCAAGACGCTGGAGCCGCAATTGATGGCGTGCAACAGCGATGAGTCGCTGCGCAAGATTCTTGAAGTCACTGATCGGGCCGTTCTTGGCAAATGGATGTCGAGAGAAAAAACGGAAGCGGCACTTCTCATCGCTAAATCCAAGGAAACAGTCAACTCCCCGCCTTACATGACTGCAGCAGCGAAGTTCATCCATGGCTAACAATTACCTGACCTTGGCAGTAGCGGGCGCACGTAAGACTCAAGGCCTGGTTGAGCACTGCAAGGCATTACCAGTCGATCGCAAAATCCTGCTCATCACCTTCGCACAGGCCAATCAAATCGAGTTGCGCGAGCGTGTGAGGCGGTATCTAGGCGACCGCCCCAGCTTGGAGATCTCTGGGTGGTTCAGCTTCCTGCTGCGTCATTTCGTCAAACCCTTCGTGCCATTCGCATTCCCCGGCAAGCGCTGCAGGGGCTTTAATTTCGAAGGTGATCCAGGTCGATACGCCGTCGATGAGAATCGATTTTTCGATTCCTCGGACAGCGTGTATGCAAAGGAATTAGCACGCTTGGCCCACCAACTCATTGGCCAAAGCGGCGGGGCTTTGGTTCAACGCCTCGAATGCCTCTACGACGAGATACTCATCGACGAGGTGCAGGATCTTTCGGGTTACGACTGGGACATTCTGGAGGCGCTTTTCGGCACTCGCATAGCTATACGGCTCGTTGGGGACGTCCGGCAGGCGGTCTTGTCCACCAATCCACGTGGCCAAATGAAGAAGGCGTTTGCCTACTCGAAATCACTTGCATGGTTCAAAAAACAGCAGAAAGCTGGCCGGCTTGAAATCAACTTCAGCTCTGTGACCTGGAGGTGCTGCCAGACAATCGCTACCTTCTCCGACACCATCTTCGAGGCGAGCTGGGAGTTTCCGGAAACCACCTCTCAGAATCACACGATCACACCCCACGATGGTGTGTTCCTAGTGAAGAGGACTCATGTCCGTCAGTACGTTGAGACATTCCAACCCCAGTGCCTGCGCAATAGCATCAGCTCGGGCAAGGAGTTCGATTTCGACTATATGAACTTCGGGGTATCCAAAGGACAGACTTTCAATCGCGTACTGATCTATCCGACTGTCCCCATCGGCAAGTTCATCAGCAAAGGGAAGCATCTCTTGCCCCTATCCGCAGCCGATTTCTATGTGGCGGTCACGCGGGCCGAGCAGAGTGTTGCGATTGTCTTGGATAAACCTGGGGCGTCACAGATCCCCTATTGGCATCCACCTGTCGATGCTTCACCCCCAGATTGATACCTGGCTGTGTTGCAGCTGAACTTATCTGGAGCCGGCGTCCTATAGATTGAGGGTGGCCAAACGCAGCCTCTCGCAGGGACGCTGCAGGACGCCCTGAGACTTGGGTTCATCGCAATACGGTCGGCTGAACGTGAAGCGCTGCGCTAACTGGGAAATTGCCTTACATCTGACCACTCGATTGCATTGCTGATGACCAGTCGTTTCCATCAGATGTGACCATGCATTTGCAGTGCACTTGACCATATACGCATATTTGGTAGGGATGGGCTTGAGACCTATGCTCGTAGTTCTGGATTGGGCTTAGTTAGATTACCTAGAGTAAAGGTGGGAGGCATCACCTGCGGCGCGCCATCGATAATACACCTCCACTCCAAAGTCCTGAGGGTCGACATCTTTTCGTCGCCATGCCCATCGTCTTCATCATGCACTGCTCCGCAGGCACCTAAACACCCGCCCTCCCTGACAGCGGCGCCAAGCTGATGATGAGCAGGAGCAAAGCCGTACGTAGCGTTTCATAGAGGTGGAGTGCAGTTGGTGCAAACCCTCGTTAAAATTGAACAGACCAAACGTCAAACCATCGACTTGATAGATCTGACTCCGGAAACATTCACAGCGTTTCATTCACTAGCAATAAACCAAGCAGGCAGGCTTATCGTAAAATTCGTCCGACCACCTATAGAGAAACATCCAACGGTTCCGTCATGCGCATCTACCAGCGATTTTACGATTGCCAAACCCAGCCCTGCATTGTTTGTAGAGCTTTCCCTTCGCGCAGGGTCAACCCTATAAAACCGATCAAACAGCCGAGGCAGATGCTCAGCGGCGATCTCCTGACCAGGATTCTGCACTGACAAATTAACCATGCTGCCGGACGGTTCGATGTTTACAGAAATGGTGCCACCGGAAGGCGTGTACCGGATCGCATTCGATAGCAAATTGGAAACAATCCTGTCCAGCATAGTCCTGTCACCACGCACCTCACCGTGTCCAATTACCTGTAGCTTCAGTCCGGTTTCATCCGCCAGCATTTGGTAATATTCGAAGAGCTTTTCCGCAACCAAACGCAACTCAACTTTCTCTATAACGGGTAGAACCAGACCATTATCCGACTTCGCCAAAAAGAGCATGCCATCGATGATGCTTGAAAGTCGGTTGAGATCTTCCAGATTGGAGTAGAGATTCTCCTCATATATTTCTGGCGCACGCTTTTTCGTGAGAATCACTTCAGTATGTGTTCGCAAATTACTGATTGGCGTACGTAGCTCGTGAGCGATATCGGCTGAGAAATTAGATAACCGAGAAAACGACTCTTCTAGCCGAGCAAGCATGGCATTGAACGAAGTGACAAGTAGTTCAAGTTCACGAGGCACAAAATCCATCGGGATTCGCTCTTTCAGCGATCCAGCTGACATCGAAGCGGCAACTTGCGTCACCCGTGCCACGGGTTTTAACCCGCTACGCGCAACCAGCCAACCCAAGCCGGCGCTGACCAACGCACTGATCGCCAAACCCGTCACCAACCACCAGCGTAAAGTCTCCACAAAATGCATGTGGCTTGTGATATCCATACTCAGCCAGGCCGTCAGTGGCTCTGATTCATTCACCAAATGAACTTGGGCTTTCATCCCTCGATAGAGATGGCCTCCGTCTCTCCACTCCCACATATCATCATCAGGAGCATCAGGAGGAATAGAGGGATGCTGAGCTGCGTTAGAGGTCGCAAAGATCATTTGCCCTCCCTGCATGACAATCGAGGCTGAGAGCTCCTGGTGCGCTCCCAATAACGCCTGTAACTGAAGCAATACATCCGAACGGTCAGCCGAGCCAGCTTCCCCGTCCATGATTTGACGAATTGATTGGAGCTTTTCTGTCATAGCTTGCCGGTCGAGTGCCTTGAAGTGATGCCGGCTGAAACCGTCGAAGGTAAAGCCTGCTACCACGAGCACTGCGACCACAGCGCACACAAACATGAGGCTTAATCGAAGCGTTAAAGACGGGCGTTTCATTCTGCGTCCGGGGCATCAAGCATGTAGCCCATGCCTCGCGAGGTCTGAATGAGCTTTGTATCGAAATCATCATCAATCTTAGCCCTAAGCCTGCGAATGGCGACCTCAATCACGTTGGTATCGCTGTCGAAATTCATATCCCAGACCTGGGATGCGATGAGCGACTTTGAGAGAACCTCCCCTCTGCGGCGCATCAGCAGTTCCAGCAAAGCAAACTCCTTGGCTGTCAGGTCAATGCGTTGACCTGAGCGCGAGGCCCGACGTTTGAGCAAGTCGACTTCAAGATCGCCGATTTTGATAGACGTCAGATTGGGAGCACCGGCCCCCCGACGCAGAAGGCTTCTGACCCGAGCGAGTAGCTCAGAAAACGCGAACGGCTTAACTAAATAATCATCTGCACCAAGCTCTAAGCCTCTAACGCGGTCATCGACTCCGTCCCTGGCTGTAAGGAATAACACGGGAACCAAGCTTCCAGCTGCACGAACACTCTGGATGACCTCCCATCCGTCAATCCCAGGCATCATCACGTCCAGAATCAGAAGGTCGTAGCTCTCGTTCAGCGCCTGATGCAATGCCTCCGTGCCTGTCACCACCCGGTCGACATTAAAACCCGCCTCCAAAAGTCCTTGCTGGAGATACATTCCGGTTTTGGGTTCGTCTTCTGCTACCAGGATTTTCATGGTGTAACTCCAGCTGTGCGTAACTCAAGTGTGCTACGAAACTGACAACGATGCGCAAGCTGACGCAAATGTAATCGCTCTGACAGCTGGCAGAAAGCGCCTAGGCACCATGGCATGGAAGGGCGTAAGCAGCTAGACGGCAGCTTACGAAAATGTAATCGGCAATCATCAGTTGTTGCGCTTAACCTACCTTGGAACGGTGCGGATGCGAAATCATGAGTCCGGCCAAGGCATACATAGCAACCGCGCAACGAAATGTTAAAGAGGTGCATCAAAAATGATGAAGCGTAAGTTATTCCTCGCTATGGGGCTGATGCTCATGGGCGTTGCACAAGCTGCGGAGCAGCTCAGTATCGATGTCCACCGTGACGCGAATTGCGGATGCTGCAAGGAGTGGGTCAAGCACTTGGAATCGAATGGATTCAAAGTGGTTGACCATGTGGAAAGCGATATGAGCGCCATCAAGAAAGAACTGGGTGTGCCGCAGGGACTAGCTTCCTGTCACACGGGCGTTATTGGTGGAAAATTTGTAGAAGGCCATGTTCCGGCGGATGACATTAGGAAGTTGAATAATCGTCCCGATCTCGTGGGGATTGCCGTGCCAGGTATGCCAGCAGGTTCGCCTGGCATGGACTATGGCCAGAAACATCAACCTTACCAAGTCTTGGGCCTCACCAAGGGTGGTGCGCAAGAGGTGGTCGCTGACTACCCGAAATGATCGTCACGCAGGTCTGAGCGACCAGCGTTGATCAGACCTGTGCGGGCATTACCCTTGCGCCATCTCGATTGAGGGGCTTAGCGTTCCTAGCCACGCCACCAAGCAAACAATGACAACTGCACAGGTCGATTCGAGCAGCACACTCTTTTTCAAAGCAGCGACTGCGACAGAATAATTACCCCCGCTCACAGAGCTTTCCAGTGAGGGGCTCAGATAGAAACGATTGAGGGTCGCGAGTCCGAGCATGCCAGCGAACAATACAATTTTCGCTAGGAGGAGAATGCCATAGGTGCTGGTCACTACCTCTGCAATAGTCGGCCCGACAATGAAAAGATAATTAGCGACTCCTGTGAGTATGATCGTAGCCACAATGAACGCGCCCGCTGTTTCGAATCCTTTTAGCGACCGTGTCAAAACTCGTACGAGTTGCTCAGGATTACCGCCTCTCATGCTCAGCATCAGAGCAAAAGCTGCCAGGGCTCCGATCCAACCGCCAGCAGCCAGTAAATGGAGAATATCCGCTGCGAAATGCCAGAACCGCCTAGCACCTTCATCCATCGCCCCGTGACCAGTCCATGGGAGCGTAGCTAAGGCAATACTGCCCGCTACAGTCGCTATCCAAAGACTAGCCGATGGCAACCGAGTGCTTTGGCTTGCAGCGATTATCACCACCGCAAGCGAGACCATACGTGCCATCCAGCTGTAACCGATCTCGGTTTCAGAGAGCATCATTTCAAGGTGGGGTAACAGCTCCGCCCAGTTGGATGCACCGCTCATGTTTTTTGTCATGACCAAGAACGTGGCCACAGAAAGAAGAATGCCTATAACGGCAGCCCCACTCAGCAGCGACCCAAAATGTAACACCGTTCCCGAGACGCGCTCTTTCCCGCGAAAGCTGTACAGCCCGAACACTGCGAGCCCGAACAGGAGCATCAAATCCAGATAAAGCGCGAGGCGCAGCGCCACATTCAAAGGGTCGCTCATGCTTATTTCACTTTGAAAGTTACGGCACCGGTAATTGGATGAGTATCGGACGATACTGCCCGCCATTCTACTTTGTAGGTGCCCGTTGTCAGGGGCGATGAAGGCGTGATTACCATGATCTTCGGATCATTTCCGCCTGCTACGCTGGCTTTTACGCCCATAGGTGAATTCGGCATGCCTGGCATATCAGTCATGATCAGCTTGGCACCAGAGAACTGGGTTACCAGGTTTTCGGAAAAATGCAGCTCGATTTTGGAAGGGGCCGTACCGGATTCGCCTTCTGACGGAGTCGAAGACAACAGCTTCGGGTGAGCTTGAGCGACCGAGCTCAGCAAAATACCGGATGAAAGAGCGACAGCCACTACGCAGGATTTCAAGAACGACATGCAAGGCTCCTCACAGCGCATAGCTGTTGTAATGAGGTTGAGTAATTATGTTTGGTGCCATTAACTCTGGTTTAGAACCAGACCCGAACGCCTAGCACCAGGCGTGCTTCGTTATTGTCTTCGCCTTCCTCGCTGGCGTAGTCAGCCGTTTTTCCATAACTACGATTCCAGGTTACGCCCACGTAAGGAGCGAATTGTGGACGGATCTCGTACCGGAGCCGCAGACCAATTTCACTTTCTGATAACCCTGAGCCTATGCCACGCTGGGGATCGTTTTTCCCATAAAAATTGAATTCTGCAGTCGGTTGCAAAATGAGCTTATTGGTCAAAAGGATGTCGTAGTCTCCTTCCAGCCGCGCCGCAGTCTTGCCACCTTCGCCCAGATAAGCAGTAGCCTGGGCTTCGAAGTTGTAGAGCGCCAAGCCCTGGATGCCGAAAGCCGCCCACGTTTGGGGATCACCTGGTTTGAAGTCTTGACGAACCCCTCCGACGAGATCCCACCAAGGGCTGATAGCGTGCCCCCACAGAGCTTGAATCTCGGCTTCCTCTGTCTTCCCATTGGTGCGCTCGCCTTCAGAACGCAACCATAGACGATCCACATCACCGCCTATCCAGCCTTGCGCTTCCCAGTTCAGCGCGCTCCCTTCATCAGCATCCTGCCATTCCAATTTTTCGAAAATGAAATACGAGTTAAGAGCGGTGTCATGAACCTCATGGCCGCCAGGAGCTTTATAAACTGCGGCTCTCTCAGCATTTGTAATTGGGGGTATTGGAGTTCGGCTCTCAGTTCGACCCTGCTGCTTGGCGGGCTGCATCCCCTGCATCTGGCTATGATCCATACCCTGCATTTGGGAGTGATCCATGCCCTTCATCTGGCTGTGATCCATGCCATGCATCTGGCTGTGATCCATGCCCTGCGTCTGGCTGTGATCCATGCCCTGCATCTGGGAATGATCCATGCCCTGCATTTGGGAATGATCCATGCCCTTCATCTGGCTGTGATCCATGCTCTGCATTTGCCCGTCGTCTGCAGGCTGAGTGGTTTCAGCGGCTGCCGGCAGAACAAAGCCAAGGCTGAGAGCGACCGTAGCTACAACCGAGTGAATGCGAGTGCCACAAAAATAGTTGCTCATAGTCGACCCCTTATTCCTCTACTCGCACTTCTCGGAACATGCCCATTTCCATGTGGTACAGAAGATGGCAATGATAGGCCCAGCGACCGAGTGCATCGGCGGTGACTCTGTAGCTGCGCTTCGATCCTGGCGGCATGTCGATGGTGTGTTTACGAACAAGGAATTGGCCATTCTCGTCTTCAAGGTCGCTCCACATCCCATGCAAATGGATGGGGTGCGTCATCATGGTGTCATTAACAAGCACGATCCGAACTCGCTCGCCATACTTCAGCTTCACTGGCTCGGCATCAGAAAACTTCACCCCGTTGAATGACCAAGAGAACTTTTCCATATGCCCGGTCAGATGCAGTTCGATAGTTCGGCTTGGCTCACGGCCATCAGGATCTTCAAACGTGCTCCTGAGATCGGAATATGTCAGCACCTTGCGACCGTTCTCCCGAAGGCCCATACCGGGGTCGTCAAGCTTCGATGAGGTCGACATCGCTTGCATGTCTACGAGAGGGTTGTTGGCTTCTGTCTTGGGGTGCGACTGCATCTCGCCCATCCCACCCATGCCTCCCATAGACATTTTGCTGTGATCCATTTCGGCCATGCCTTCCATGCCGGACATATCCTGCTTAGCGCCATGGTTCATCGATGTCATGGAGCCGCCGTCCATCCCCGACATGCCATCCATCGAACTGTCACCCATGCTGGCCATTTTGCTGTGATCCATTCCAGCCATATCGCCCATTCCGCCCATCGAGCCATGATCCATACCCGCCATGCCCATGTCGGCCATGGTGACGAGAGGACGAGGATCGAGCTCGGGTACAGGTGCGACTAAGCCTGATCGAACAGCCAAAGTACCTCGGGCATATCCCGACCGATCCATTGACTGTGCGAACAACGTATAGGCTTCTTGGGTGGGCTCGACTATTACATCGAACGTCTCAGCTGTGGCTATTCGGAACTCATCCACACTCACGGGTTTCACATACTGGCCATCGGCGGCCACAACAGTCATCTTCAGCCCAGGAATACGAACGTCGAAGTAGCTCATTGCCGAGCCATTGATGAATCTCAACCTGAGCTTTTCGCCGGGTTTAAAAGTGCCTGTCCAGTTGGAATTCGGGGCGTGGCCGTTCATCAAATAGGTATAGGTCGCGCCACTGACGTCTGCAATGTCAGTGGGGTTCATCTTCATTTCAGCCCACATCTTGCGATCAGCAACGGTGGCTGACCAACCTTTGTCAGCCACGTCATTTATAAAGTCGCTAACCGTTCGCTTGTGGGTGTTGTAGTAGTCAGCCTGTTTCTTCAGCGTTTTCATCAACGAGGCCGGAGCTTCATCCGTCCAATCGGTAAGCATCACCACGTAGTCACGGTCATACACAAACGGCTCGGGGTCTTTCGCTTCAATTACTAACGGGCCATATACACCGACCTGTTCTTGAAAGCCGGAATGACTGTGATACCAGTATGTTCCGTTCTGCTTGACCTTGAATTGATAGACGTAAGTTCCGTCGGGCTCAATTCCGTGAAAGCTAAGGCCGGGTACACCATCCATATTGGCGGGAAGAATGATCCCGTGCCAGTGAATGGAAGTCACATCCTTCAGGCGGTTTTTGACGCGCAAAGTAACAGTGTCACCCTCACGCCAGCGCAGGAGGGGGCCCGGAAGCCCTCCATTGATCGTCAGCGCTGTACGGCGATTGCCTGTAATGTTTACCGGTGTTTCGCCAATAAACAGGTCGAACTCCGTTCCTGACAGGACGTTCGCTTCCCCGAGGCCAGGCGCAGCCCATACAGGGTTGCGCCAGAGGCCTAAGCCCGCAAGAATTCCGCCTGCGGTGAGGCCTTTTACGAAGGTGCGCCGAGAGGTGTTGGAGTGCATACCGATTCGTGTCCCATCAGTCGGACAGAGGCGCGCATTAATGCGCACATTCCGAGGATTCAATCTCTTGATCGCTTGGGCGATTTCCTAAATCGAAGATGCCACAAGCCAGCAAATGAGGTAATTACATTTCCGTAAGCTGGGAGACTCAGCATTGATGGTTTGGCTTTTCAGCCACAGGTTTGTCCTGCGCAACGTCCTCCTTGGGCTGTGTTCCCGAACGCGGGGTGAGCGTGGACATCGCCGTCTCGCGGGCTCGCTCCATGCGCTCAGCTGCACGGTCGCCCCCGCCCTCAGCAAACGCCAGCGACGATATAGCCAAACTGAATGTAAGAATCAGAACTTTGGTTGCTTTCATGGCGCATCTCCTCAACAGAATTAGCTCTCAGGTAGTCCAGAGAGATTGAGCATCGGCTCAGTGAGGATGATGGGGGCTTGCACCTGTCAGCAGGCTTAGCCTGCGATTACAAATTTGACAGCGGCGTTAGCCGGGACTGATCAACATAACGGGAGCGCCAAAGGTGGCTTAGATCGCCGACGATCTACTCCAGCCGTCCACCTGCTCCACGCAATGCCCGCGCCTGCATGGAAAGCTGAATCTTCAGATCTATGACAGAGAGTGCCGGCTTGATGAGGCAAGCTGAATAGCGAAGGTTCGCCTACCTTACAAAACTGTAATTTTTTTCTCGAAACCCAGCCAATCTGCCTGGGTCGGACGGAGTGTACCTTCAAGAAAGGTGCATCAACTGAATCGACCGTCGACCTCGGAGAATTGGTTATGAACAGTAGCTATGAAGATTGCATTTCAGAGTGCCTGCGCTGCGCATTGGCCTGTGAAACTTGCGCGTCAGCCTGCCTGGAAGAGCAGGACGTTAAGATGATGGCGAACTGCATAAAGCTCGATAGGGATTGTGCAGATATCTGTAGGCTCGCAGCGACCCTGATGACGCGGGGAAGCCCCTTCGCAAATGAAATTTGCATGCTTTGCGCAAAGATTTGTAGAGCATGCGGTCAGGAGTGCGGCACTCATGAAGCAGAACATTGCCAGAACTGCTCCAAAGCGTGTTTAGCTTGCGCACAAGCATGCGAATCAATGGCTGCTTGAGCTTCCCTTCGGGCCGAGAAATTATCAACCTAGTGTCCAACCATTGAATGATGGAGTGGGGCGAAAGGAAAGCAGTCGCTCAATGGAAGCCTTCCCTAAGCCCCAAGCTCTGCTCAACCATGGCTACAGCATCTCTGTCGCTTCAGTAGACATTATTAAACTGTTTATGAAGATACTGACACAGCTCAGCAGAGCCATGGGCTGACACAATAAGCACTTGGTGCGCAGACGCTCACCACTCCAGCCGTGGACGCTATAAGCCTCTTTTTTGCACTGTTAACCACCATGCTTTACAGATCAAAAAAGTAGGTTTACAGGTTCAGATTGACCACGACAGTTACAGCGCACCGTCGCTACTGATTGACTTCGTAGACCCCGCTAAAGCCGGAGATCTGTTGAAGAACAAAATCCGCTACAGCCCAAGATCGGTGCTCAGATAGTCATCACGCATTGCCGGTGTGGCCGAGCCGTCCTTGATCATACGTTGCTGCAAGTGCCGCACGATGTGCCAGCGCAGGCGGCGTCTGAGCTCCTGGTAGTTACAACGATCGCAACCGCTCATCTCCGGCATTCGTTTCGACAGTGCAGTCCTCAGGGCAATAAGACCATCCTGGCCTGCTGTGCTCGCATGCAGACGGGTAAGGTCGTCGAGACCCGGCTGCCGCTTGTACTCCACTAACGCTTGCTCAATGACTGATTGGAGATTGGAGCGATAGGTGCGCCCAGCGGCTGTCCAGATGCTGGCTTCCAACGCCGAGTCTAACTCCATCAATCGCCGCCCATCAAAAATTAAGCCAAGACACTACATATCGTGGGTAAGCCCAGATTAAAAGCGAAATAACCACAATATGTTGTGTTTTTTAAAAAATTAGCTGTGTTGTTTGTAAACAAAGCATAAGCAGCAGCCTGCGGCTGCAAAGAGAAGCAACGACTCCCCCTAGGCCCCGGCCTCACCATGCTGGTCTTGAACACCGCCTCAGTCCCCAAACCGTGCCACTGAAAAGCCGTGAAAAACAGAAGTAAAAGCCGGAGGTGTCCACTGAGAAAAACGGTGTCCGCGCCACTGCAGCTTTTCTTTTGCTCTCAAATATAAGAACTCCGTCTCGTTTAAAATTTTTAAAGGGGGTAAGCGTCAAAAAAGACTATTTTACCGACGAACGGTATCAAAACAGGCGAAATAGCGACGTTGGCTGGCCTAGCCATGGCCACTACCTACACGCCCCATCAACGCGGGACTCAAGTTTCAAAAGCCCCCCCGAAGCTCAGACCCGCTGTCATCCCTCCGCCGAAATGACGCATCGAGGGCCGTGTGCTCGGCGCTCCCTTTCTCGGCTCAGTCTGATGCCTAGGCGCAGCGGGTGCAGTGATGTCAGAGCCGCTCGGTGGGACATAAGTAAAAGCAAAAATGACAATCGCCGTCGCAATGATCCCAAGCGTTGCCAGGCCCCACCCGCTGACACGACTGAACAGCGTTTCTACCTCGCTGATGGGATCTCCCACCATCTTGTTGAACTCATCGACAGAAAGGTAGCGGTAGAGCTTGGGCTGCCACTCCTGACGTAGGGTCTGTTGGATCTGGATGAATTTTCGCCCCGACCATACGCTCATGAGCGTGTAGCCAAACGCGACGCCCATGACAACGGCGATCAGGTAGGGGTTGATCTGTACCGTGAGCCGCGCTGCGATCAGGCCAAGACCAACCGTGAGCGCGGTGGCGATTGCTGCTGTCGCCTGACGGGTAGCGTCGGTCGCTTTTGACGTTTCCTCCGTAACGGCTTTGCGAAGATCCCCCAATGACTTCAGGGTGTCCTTGGTGATCTCGGAAACCGCCATTTGATAAGCAATTTTTGCGCAATCAAGAGCGGCAGCGAGATTATCCCTGAAGTAGTCGCCTGCATCCCCGTCAGCTCTTCCAGATCGAGCGATCTCTGCTGAAAGAAGGATGTGCTTTACCTCGGCCTCTCTTGAGTTATCAAAGACCCAGCCAGCCGCATCCTGGACAACCTCAAACTCAGATACCGACACCCTGCCAACGTCATCGGCCACTTGGCTGATCGTAAGATTCAGCTTCGGCGGCCCCTTGAATATAAGCAGGGTACCGGTGGTATCGATCTCGTTTGCAAAGCACCGGCTCAGATAATTAAGCGCATGCGCCGCCCAGATCATGTGGAATGAGTTGCCAGGTTCGAGGGTATGGCCCTCCGCATAGAGCCAATGTCGGACGTCTTCTGGCACTGTACGAACAGTTGCCGTTTCCTTGACTAGAAGCCTGGGCGCTTTCGTGATTGGTGACTGCGCGAGCGCTGCCGATTCGTCCCATCCGCAGTACACCCTCGCTTTAGTGCTGAATGCCGTGGTTAACCCAAGCAGATGCCACCGGGCTGCGCTGTGTCCCCTACGAAGAAAGCTTCTGAACCCTACCTCGGTGGCGATGAACAGATCGTCGGCAGCACTATGCTCGGACGGCAAATGCTTTTCGAGCGTGACGCGAAATGGCTCAAAATCCGCACCGACTTCATCGATATCGTATCTGCTGCCTTGGCTGTCGACAGTGGTAAACATCCAGCCGGCCTCAGACGCGGCATGTATCACTTCAAGCGTGGGGCCTGCTAACAAATCCGAGACGACAACACTCGTTGACCCCTCCGAAATCAGGGCCTGACGATTTCGAGCCAGCCCGTTAAGTAGGCTGGCTAGTCTTAGGTGTGACAACGCCATCCTCCGTGACCTTACTTCTGCCTACTCATAAGCGAGTACATCTCGTACGAAGTCGGTGAGGCTCGAAAATCCCTCTGCCTGCTCCCTGCGCAAGAGAAAGCCGCTGATACCACACTGGCGAGGGCCGTCTCTGTCGCATCGCGCCGAGTCGCCAATCATCACGACTCGTCCATGACTGCTGAAATCGTCACCGGGCCTGACCCCCAGTAGGTCACAGGTATGTCGATAGATAATCGGGGAAGGCTTCATGGCACCAACTTGGTAGCTGAAACCGTAGCCATCGAGGTTCGGAAAAATCTGTTGAATCGAGGGGCCATATGGCATGGCCAGATTGGAGCATATGGCTGTTCGCATGCCCGCAGCCCGGAGCATCGCCATGGCTTCCAAGGCATCAGGGAACGGCTCAATGCTCGCAAGCTCGGCTTTGAGCGCTTGCTCCAGAAGACCGAGTCGGTCAGACGAAACCTGGATACCAAAACGTGCAGCTGCTTCTGAAATGGACAGCTTGTGGGTCATCAGGGTCTGCATGTCGTCTGGCCTAAAACTGCGGCCTTGCCGCTTTCCTTCGCGTAGTAACTGACCATACGGATGTGTTGGCCGTGTTATCCGGGCAAGGGTGCCAAACGCATCAAAGATAACTGCCGCGATTTTCATTAGATTCCCTGGCAAGGAGGTCGGGTCTGGAGCCTACTCATCTCAGCTATACGGGGCAGGCTCATCCAACCTCCTGTCGGGCAACGTCAACACCCAAGGCCCATTCTCTGCCACGAGGACATAGCGGCTCCCACTCCATGTCACAGCAACCACGTAGCCGCCGCACGTTTCGAACTCCATTACCGCTGAAGTACGTATAAGTCGACCGGACTGGAATCTATCCTTTCTATCCAAATAGATGGTTCCCTCCAAGCAGAAACCAACTAGCTCTGGCTCAAAAAGGTAAGCGGTAATTCCTAGCTCGAAGCTAATCGTCGCAGCCTCAAGCACAGCTCTTGGTAATGGCTCGCGAGCACTCATGCTTCCTCGCTACTGAATCGCGTCACAACGACGTAATGGTCATTGCCGTTCAAGCTTTGGAGCATCTCAAACTTTCCCACCGTAGCTAACTGCCGAACAGGCGGCGTCAAGATGGTCATCCCGTCGGCAGATGCTCCCGACAGGTCGCAATACACGGAGGCAGCGAATCGATTGCCGACCTGCGCAGCGTTCATGAGATATGCATCGATGGGCACTCCCCAGTCGATTCTCTTGGCTTTCTCAACCCCATCGGGGATTTCTGAAGCGTTACCAGAGCCCACGAATGTCTCCACATTTACTGAAATTCTATGACCTTGCTGGGGTTGAAGCCGGTATCTTCGCCTGGATAACCTCTGGGGTTGCTCACGGCGCGGCAACCTCCCAGAACGGTATCTACAGCGCGATGCGTGTGACCGAAAATCCAGCCGTCTGCCTGCAGGAGCAGCGAGTGCCATGCGTTGCAGTAAGCGGCGCTCAGATGTCCTCCATGCTCATCGCCTGCGACCTCCGGAACAGGCGCATGATGGGTGACGACGATCGACCGACCATCAAATGGTCTGTGCAGCTCTGCTGTCAGCCATGCTTTGGCTTGGCGATTGCGCGCAGCAACATCATCAGGCCGCAAACGTCGAAAGTTGGTATCCGCTCTGATCGCTCGGAAGTCCGTCATTGTCTCTCGCGCCACTGACATTGCGGCGCTTACATCACCGGTGCTGGAGAAATCCGTCCACGCAGTGCAACCCAGAAAGCGGGTATTCCTCCAGACGAACGTCTCGTTCTCTAACACATGCACATGACTAGCGGCGGCCTTGCGTGCCTTGTCGAGCGTTCGGTCAAAATGGCCCGTGTAGTACTCATGATTCCCCATGACATACGCAACATCACAGCTGAAGGTGTCGTTAGCCCACTCGATCCCTCGCGTTTTCTTGTTGATGTCCCCAGCGAGCACTACCAGGTCGACCTCCAACGACGGCGGCACAAATGGCTCAAACTCGGCGTGCAGGTCGGACAGGACGTAAACCTTCACAGACGCCTCCTTAGTCGGTTTAGGCGTAAATTGATAACTCACCCAGTCACGGTGAGATCCGAGCCATGCATCAACAGTGTGATCAGCTTGCAGCCAAGACAGCGACTCTGGCGTGGCATGATACCCACAACCACCCACTACACACAATATATGCTGTTTATTGGGCCAGCCACCCTGTGGCTCTATCCTTGTTTTTTGGACGCTTATGCCCCTGAAAACAGAGATAGCTGCGACGCTGAGGGCTATTCGGCAGCAGCGCGAGCTCAGCTACGACAATTTGGGCGATGCGGCCTTTCGTACTACGCTCAGCTTGCTGGAAAGGGGCAAATCCGGAGTGAGCATCGCCAAGCTCACAGAGCTTGCTGAAGGCCTGAAATTTGATCCGGTTGCGTTCATAACCCTGTGCGTGGCTTTGCAACGCGGCGAGAGTTTCGAAAATACACTTGCGTCAGCTCAGGAAGAGCTTCAGCGATTTGCTGCATCAGGCGGCGTTGAATTACTCCATCAGCAAATGAATGGTGAAAATCTGGCCAAAAGATCTCCTGGTCAGCCATTGCGAATTCAAAACCTGCAGGCCGTTCAGGCTTTAAAGGCTCAAGGTAAAACCCAAGCCGAGGCTAAGCGTGAACTGGGCTTGTCTCACTCTACCGTCCAACGTTATTGGCACTCTGACCCACACGCTCATCTCCCAAGGAGATGAGCGTGTGGCGGCTTGTCGGCGCAGCTACCCTGACTGATCTTCTTCAGCGGTGGGCAAGAGCGTCTGGACGCTGAGGCAATGCAGATGTTGAAGATTCCATGCTCAACGTTGCAAAAGCACTGGCCCACCTGACCTGTGTCCCAAATGTCAGCTAGGGAATCTGAGGTTGCATGAGCATTAGTCCGACTAGAATATCTCTGTGATATGTAGACGGAGGCGCGAAATGATCAAAAAAACCAGCTGCACGCAGATGATGGCTCCAGAGATTATTAGCTCTCAAATAGGTGTTTGCTCATCGTCATCAGGCAACATGTTTCATGCGCATACTGCGTGCATTAATGCTGGAAATGCGGTGAATATGCCCTTGAGCCCTGCCCTCAGAGCATCCAGAGTCAACGCGCTGTCGGATCTAAGATCCGCACGAACGACGCTGCGCCATTTGAAGAAAGCCTGGATCGAAATTTACGGTCACGCACAGCTGGAAATCGAATTGCTCCGGCTACAGGCCGCGTGGCAACGTGATAACAAGAGTGCAGCTTTGGGCCATACAAACATCGGGGGATTAAGCGAGCGGAGGCGGCGTAGCTCAAGCGGTTACCAGCGCGCCCTAATCATCGAGAGCGCCCGCATCAAGGCCATCTCAAGGAGCCTGCGCTGGAAACTGATACAAGATGGCTGGGCCGACAGCAAAATGATTGATGTCCAGATTGCGCAGGATCTCGGGCTCTAAGCCAGCAGCTGCTCCTCTCCAGTGGCCGACATAACCCTCCGCTTCTCACCATGCTCTCGGGGAGACAAGATCTAACGTCCTAGATCCACGCCCAAACAGATCTCGCCCAACTCAGGCCCTGCAACGCCCAGCTTATCAACGTACGCGTTAAGGCCTGTGCAAATTCACTCCCCGCGACCGGCTCACCGGAGTGAGCCCGCGCCTAGAATCGTCTGAATCCAGGCCAGCGCGATTTACCTGTCGAGAGCCCTCCTGGAAGCATCCAAGTAGGTGTACATGCTATGCGTCACAGGCCATCAGGCTAGACCTGCAAGATAGCTTTGCACTTGCTTCACTACATCTCGGGCGGTGCGGGTGACCCCGATCAATGTGGCCGATGCGAGCCCCGTCCAATCCCCGTAACCCACCAGCCAAAGATTGGGTAAATCAACACTTCGGTTTTCGTCTACGGCTACCTTGCCGTCATGACCGACGACACCTAGGTTACGCAGGTGGTCGAGCGCTGGAGAAAATCCGGTGCACCAGATGACGGCATCAACCTTCGTCTCGACTCCCGACGGCCATATCACAGCTGATGAAGTGAAATGCGTAAATGGCCGTACTGCGCTGAGGACACCTCGTCCACGAGCTTCTAATACCGGTGGCACCATGACGATGTCGCCCAGCCCTCCCACAGGCTTCTGGGGCTCCACGCCCTCTTGCTGCGCCTTCAACCGAGCTGTGGCTCGCTCGAACAGGACACGGCCATCGACGTCATCTGGAAGAAAACTCGGTGCCTCGTTAGTCACCCAAGTGGCCTGACCCACTTTTGAAACCTCGGCGTAAATCTGAGCACCTGAATTGCCACCGCCGACGACAAGAACCGTCTTTCCCTCGAAGTCACTCGGCCTCTCGTATTGGGCGGAATGGATCTGCTGCCCCTTGAACACTTCTTGTCCTGGGTAGGTTGGAACAAACGGGCAGCCCCAAGTGCCCGTTGCGCTGATGACTACCCTGGCATCCCAATAGCCACCCTCTGAGACAGCGCGCAGTCCGCCTTCAATTTCCTCGACGCGGGTTACCCGCGTGGAGCGGACGATGGGAAAACCATAACGACGCTCGTACTGAGTGAGATAGTCGACGACATCGTCACGATGAGGCGTCTCTTCCGACACAGGAGGCATCGGCCAGCCCGCAATTGAACTCCATGCGGACGGAGAGAAGAGACGAAGCGAGTCCCATCCATGTCGCCATGCCCCTCCAGGTGCAGTCTCAGCATCGAGCAACACGTAGGAAAGACCTGAGCGCCTTAGGAAGTAGGCCGCTGTCAGCGCAGACTGACCACCACCAATGACCACAACATCAAGTATTGGGTTTTGATTCACCGTCATCCCTCCAGGCCAATCCGCTTCGTATCGGTTCAAACCTTGTGGCCATTCTCATCAATGACGACTTGCCCGTCTTCTTTGACAAAACTGCCGCGCTGCGCTTGAGGGAGAATGTCGAGAACGGCCTCTGACGGACGACATAAGCGTGTGCCCGATGGCGTCACGACGATGGGCCGATTCATCAGGATGGGGTGAGCCATCATGGCATCGATTAGATATTCGTCAGTCAGGGATGCATCGCCCAGCCTCAACTCTTCGTAGGGAGTGCCCTTGATGCGCAGAAGGGCTCGCACCTCAATGCCCATATCTTTGATCAGCCCGATCAGCGTGGTGCGGTCAGGTGGGGTCTGCAGATACTCGATGACTGTCGGTTCCTCCCCGCTGTTGCGGATCAACTCTAAGGTGTTACGAGAGGTGCCACAGTTGGGGTTGTGGTAGATCGTGATCTGGCTCATGCAGGTTTCTCACACTGGTGTTAGATGGAGCGCTGGTTGACCCGCTTGGACAGCTCCTCGGCGGACTCTTTACGTTCAGAGTAGCGATCAACAAGGTAGTCCTGGCGATCGCGCAGCAGCAGCGTGAACTTCATCAGCTCTTCCATAACGTCCACCAGACGGTCGTAGTAGGAGGAAGGCTTCATCCGGCCTGCCTCATCGAATTCTGTAAACGCCTTGGCCACGGACGATTGGTTTGGGATGGTGAACATCCGCATCCACCGACCCAGTACGCGCAGCTGGTTGACGACATTGAAAGATTGCGAACCTCCGCAGACCTGCATCACCGCAAGGGTCTTTCCTTGCGTAGGGCGTACAGCGCCTATCGCCAGCGGAACCCAATCGATCTGGGCTTTGAATACCGCGCTCATAGAGCCGTGTCGTTCAGGGGAACACCACACCTGCCCCTCAGACCATTGCATCAGTTCGCGTAGCTCCGCGACCTTAGGGTGCGTATCGGGAGCATCGTCCGGCAGCGGCAAACCCGAGGGGTCAAAGATTTTGGTTTCGGCGCCAAACTCCTCCAGCAGGCGTGCGGCTTCCTGAGTCACCAGCCGGCTGAATGAGCGCTCTCGCGTTGAGCCGTACAGAAGAAGAATTCGTGGCTTATGGAGCAGGGGTTTACGCGGCTCCAGTTGTTCCAGCGACGGGATGTCGATTAGTTCGGCCTGCACGTTCGGCAATGTGTCTTGCATATAGACTCCTACAGCGGCGCGAAATGGAAAGCCGCCTCGGTTGATCTTTAAAGCGAACCGATGCGGTTCAGTTCGGCTTTCAATTGGTCAGGGCTTATGGTCTTCAGCGGCAGCTCAAGAAAGGCCGTAACCCGCTCACGAATTTTGGCGAGGGTGGTTTCAAATGCGGTGCTGATGTCGCCTTCCGATCCAGTAGCTTCGGACGGGTCGGCCAAGCCCCAATGCGCTTTCAAGGCAGTGCCGAAGAAGACGGGGCATGCCTCACCCGCAGCCCGATCACAGACGGTGATAACAATATCTGGAGGCGAGCCTTCAAACGCATCCGAAGCCTTGCTGCTCAAGCCTGCAGTTGGGATCCCCGCTGCCTCAAGCGTCAGCAAGGCCCGCTGATTCACTCGACCGCTGGGAAAGCTTCCTGAGCTGACCGCTTGTACGCCTTCGGGCGCCAAGTGATTGAACAGCGCCTCGGACAGGATGCTGCGGCAACTGTTATGGGTGCACATGAACAAGACTTTCATCAGAAGACTCCTTGATTCAAAAACTGAGGCGCAGTGCCAAGGCAGATAGGGTGGCGAGGAGGATGGGCAGGGTCAGCACGATTCCGGTCTTGAAGTAGTAACCCCAGCTGACCTTGATGTTTTTCTTAGCCAGCACGTGCAACCACAACAGGGTGGCCAGGCTGCCGATTGGAGTGATTTTCGGGCCCAGGTCGCAGCCAATAATGTTGGCGTACACCATGGCTTGCTGGACGACACCATCGACTTCGGCGGCATGAATCGACAAAGCCCCGACCAGGACGGTCGGCATGTTGTTCATGATGGAAGACAAAAGCGCCGTGAGAAGGCCGGTTCCAAGCGAAGCGCCCCAGATACCGTATCCCGCGAAGACGTTGAGGATCTGTGCGATGTGATCTGTTAGCCCAGCATTCTTGAGTCCGTAGACAACCAGGTACATGCCCAATGAAAAGACCACCACTTGCCACGGCGCACCTTTGAGTACCTTCCCGGTGTCGATGGCGTGACCACGGGCAGCGACTACGTAGAGGATGAGTGCACAGACTGCAGCTATGACGCTGATCGGAACACCTAGGGGTTCGATCACGAAGAAACCTGCCAGCAACATCACCAGGACTAGCCAGCCCGCGATAAATGTTGGCCGGTCGCGAATTGCTTCAGAAGGTTGATGCAGTTGCGCAAGATCGTAGGTCGCAGGTAACTCTCTGCGAAAGAACCACAGCAGCATCGCCAGTGTCGCCAAGACGCTCACAACGTTCACCGGCACCATCACGGAGGCATATTCGGTGAAGCCGATGTTGAAGTAATCGGCAGAGACGATGTTGACCAGATTGGAGACCACAAACGGCAAGCTCGCCGTATCGGCAATAAATCCCGCCGCCATCACGAATGCCAAAGTGGCTGCAGGAGAAAATCGGAGGGCCAACAACATCGCGATCACGATGGGCGTCAGAATCAGCGCTGCGCCGTCATTGGCAAAGAGCGCCGATACGGCGGCTCCCAGCAATATGATGAATGCGAAGAGCTTTCTGGTGCTCCCTTTTCCCCAGCGAGCAACATGAAGTGCAGCCCACTCGAAAAAACCTGCCTCATCCAACAGCAAGCTGATGATGATCACTGCGATGAAGGTCGCAGTGGCATTCCAGACAATGTGCCAGACCTCTGGGATGTCCCCAAGGCTGACAACGCCGGTCAGCAGCGCCAAAACAGCGCCAAGGGTCGCGCTCCAGCCGACTCCCAAGCCTCTAGGTTGCCAGATGACCAACACGATAGTTGCAATGAAAATCAGTATGGCAATCAGCATTTCAGAGACTCTGTAAGCGCAGCATCAGTTACAAATGGCCTGATTGGTAGGTCGGCCATTCATGTCGCACAGACGTTTGGCTTCGGCTTCCAACCATCGCTGGTTTGCGTCCACGACATCCTTCAGGATCGCTGTCACCCACTCGGGCAGCCCAGGATGCAAGCGGTAGTACACCCACTGGCCCTGACGACGATCCATTAGCAAACCTGCTGAGCGAAGCAGCGCCAGATGGCGAGAGATCTTGGGTTGGCTCTGGTCGAGCGCAGCAGTGAGCTCGCAAACGCACAACTCGCCTTCACTTACGATGAGGAGCGTGATCTTGGTTCGAGTGTCATCGGCCAGACACTTGAACAACAAGGTGGGGGTCATAGGCTCTTTCATTGATCCTCCGGGAGGTGTGGTCTTGATCTGTACGGAGAGCTTGATGGATTACTTCGCAGTCCAGACGCCTCCACCACGGCGTTCTTCAAAGCTGCGACAACGCTGGAGGCAACACCTAGCGGCTGTGAGCCGGCTGAACGCTGCAGAGCATGGGTCACCACGGCTCAGCAACGATTCTGCTAGCTGCGGGCGCAATGAGTTAGCTGCGCAGACAGCAAGTGCGTTGCCTCACAATGACATTGGCGTATCGCTCATGAGTCGAACTTCAAATATACGTATTCCCGTATATTCAGTAAAGCAGATATAGGGGAGCACAAAGCCTGCTGCTTGATGGCCGGCCCTGCGCGCGCTCAGATACTCTGAACCAAGCTACCGCACCGCTTTTTGCCCTTGACCCTATAGCGGCTATAGGGTGTCCACTAAGGTTTTCCAAGCGAGCTAATCGTCCATGCGTGACAGACCAGCCAAACTGGCATGTGCAGTGCCAGTTGCAATGACGCCAATCCGAATGTTGTCGACGACACTGCCGTCTTGCTTGTCTGCAACTCGCACAACGAAACCCGGCGCTCTGGCTGCCGCGCTCAGACCTTTGATCTGAGCGTGATGTGTGCTGTGCCGGGAGCGGACGTGCGAGGAGCACAAGGACTATTGTCTGCCCAGTGTTGCTCAAACTTCTTGGCGCCCGCCGAGTGCTGTGCTTCATCAACAGGCGCCTCTGATAAAGGTTTATGAAAGTAGACCGCAGTGCCCAAATTTCCAGCACGACGGTAGGTTACGGTGCAGGACAAGGTAACTGCCCTTTAGAAGGATCGCCGACATGGATGGGAAATCGCTGCTCATATAAAGAGCTGACAATGCTGCATGCTCCACCGTATAAATCATGAGTTAGCCTGTAATGGCTTTTAAAACAAGGCGTGGATAATATGCTCGTAGCTTTTCTAATAGTTTTACGCGAAGGTATAGAAGCAGCTCTCGTGGTAGGCATTATAGCCAGCTACCTGAAGCATACGGGACGACAACAATGGTTGCCAGCCATCTGGGTAGGGATTTTTCTTGCGCTGGCGATGGTCTTATTAATTGGTGGTGCGCTGGAATATGCCACAGCAGAATTTCCGCAAAAGCAAGTTGAGTTGTTTGAAGCTGTAGTCGGCATAGTGGCGGTTTGCATATTAAGCTCAATGGTGCTTTGGATGAAAAAAGTATCAAAGTCAATTGGAGGTCATTTACGATCCGCCGTCGATAACGCCCTGGACAACAAGCGTAACCATGCATTCGCACTGATTTTCATGGTATTTCTTGCCGTTGCTCGGGAAGGCCTCGAAACCCTATTTTTTCTTCTGGCTCTGATTCAGCAAAGCGATAGCTTCAGTGCGCCTGCTGGCGCACTGCTTGGAATTGCAGCTTCATTCGTAATTGGCATTTGCCTGTACCGGGGCAGCCTACGCCTCAACCTGAGTCGATTTTTCCAGGCTACGTCGATCCTTATCATCTTCGTTTCAGCAGGCATCTTGGCCAATGCTTTCAAGGCCCTGCATGAAGCGGGCCTGTGGAACGCTGGTCAACAAATTGTGTTTGACTGGAGTGAAACGTTGCCTGCGGATGGCCCCGTTGGCGCGGTTCTGGCGGGCGTACTAGGGTATCAAGATACTCCCACCACCAGCTCACTTATCGCGTGGGGCGCCTACCTGATAGCAGCATTACTTCTTTACTTCCAGCCATATAGGGGCATTACGAAGCTTCCGCAAAACAGGCAAGCATCATGATTCCTTTCACCCGCTAGTCGTCCGCATCCAGAACAGGAGCACCTTTGCTCCTGTTCTCGCTGGACACTTTACGTCCCAGGTGACTGATAATCTTACAAGCCGCTCCTTCGCTACCACTGGGGCAGCTTAATCCCAAATCAGCCAGCTGCAATTTGAGCTTTGAAAGTGCCTGAATCTTATCGTCAATCGCTCTGACTTGGCTAATCACCAGCTCCGTAACTTCAACGCAGTCTTCCGAAGGTCTGTCCTTGTGCGCCAGGATGATACGTATATCGCTGAGCGACATATCAAATGCCCGACAATTTCGGATCACCGCCAAGCGCTCAGCATCGGAGTTTGAATAAACTCTGGAACCGCTTGTGGAGCGCTCAGGGACGGGCAAGAGTCCTATGCTTTCATAGTATCGAATGGTAACCACTGGACAATTTACCATTTTTGCCAGTTGCCCTATCTTCATCTTTAACCTCGCAGGCTAACTAACTTAACCGCTTACACTATGGCGACTCAAAGTCGCGGTCATGGCCTGGATGTTTATAGGCAACCCCAAAGGCATGAACCCACGCGCTCACCGCGTGGAGCAGCAAGCAGTCTGTGATCAAGCCGTCCTGACCTCGACCCTATCGGGACACCACGCCAAACGCATGGCTACAGCTTATCAGCGCATGCCTCGAAGCGTTCGGCAAAACCTCCTCGCATGGACGTGGAGGAGCATCATCGCACTGCTCATCATTACGAAAACACGCAATAAACGGGCACAACACTGTGTAGCCTTTTCCTATCCGTCACTGAGACGCCTGCTAGGGTTATCGATTTTTCTGATACCCCGCATGGCTAGCCTCCATGCGGCATGATTCGATTCACCGCCCTAGCGCTTGGCTAGTTCGTGACGTTCATCCCCGAAGGCCTTGGGATTGCTGCCATAACGTAATTGGCAGCAACCGAACCCAAGGGCTACTTCATTTTTTTATTGAAACGATGGTGGCTTTGCCCCCAGGTTGCGCGAAGGAGAAGGCCACCTTGTCTCCCACTTGAAGCCCCTTCATCTGATCGTCAGTAGCTGAAAATGCCATCGTCATCGGCGGCCATTGCACTTCAGGAACGGCGCCGTGTGCGATGGTCACGGAGTGCTTTTCACGGTCAATGGCCTTGATCGCTCCCTCAGCGTTTGCAACTTGAGCGGAGTTTGCAGGTGAGGCATTCGCTCCGTCCATTTTCATGCCCGACATGTCGTCGGCCCAGACAGAAAGGGATAGCGCGAGCATGGCAGCTGCGAGTGCAGATTGAGATCTTTTCATAGGGTTTCTCCATGTGGGTTTTTGCAGTGGTCAGATGTGTACTTTCGGCGCATCAGGCGATAGGCAGCAGGCAGCACGAACAGCGAGAGCAGTGGCGCGGTGACCATGCCGCCTACCATCGGGGCTGCAATACGGCTCATGACTTCGCCACCGGCGCCACCTCCCATCAGAATCGGGAGCAACCCCGCAAGGATGACTGCGACGGTCATTGCCTTGGGTCGCACGCGCTGGACGGCACCATGCCGAATTGCTTCCCCCAACCCCAGCTCCGACCAGTCACCCGCATCCTGGCGTTCTGTCCAGGCATTCTTAAGATAGAGCAGCATAATGACGCCGAACTCGGCGGAAACCCCCGCCAGTGCGATGAAACCGACGCCCGTCGCAACCGACAGGTTGAAACCGAGGACGTATAGAAGCCAAGCTCCACCGGTGAGTGCGAACGGCAGTGTGGCCATGATTAGCAACGCCTCATCGACTCGGGAGAAGGTTAGATACAGCAGCACGAAAATGATCAGCAGTGTGGCCGGCACGACTAGTTTCAATCGAGCGTTGGCCCGTTCGAGGAATTCGAACTGACCCGAGTAGCTCAGGCTCATTCCGGGCTGCAACTTGACCTGCTGGCTGATGGCCTGACGCAGATCGCCCACCACTGAGGCTAGATCTCTGCCGCGCACATCGATGTACACCCACCCTGAGGGGCGTGCGTTTTCGCTTTTGAGCATTGGAGGGCCGTCGGTGATTTTGATCTTCGCCACTGTCCCCAGCGTAATCTGAGTGCCTAGCGGGGTGTAGATCGGTAGTTTTTCCAGGGCGCTGACAGAGTCTCGCCATTCGCGCGGGTAACGTACATTGATCGGGAAGCGTGCCAGCCCTTCAATCGTTTCTCCGATGTTTTCACCGCCTATCGCGCCCGCCACCACGGATTGCACATCGGTGATGTTCAGTCCGTACCGAGCAGCCGCGCTACGATCGATATCAACGTCAATGTAACGCCCGCCAGTCAAGCGTTCTGCAAGGGCGGAGCTGACGCCTGCTACCGTCTTGGCCACCCGTTCTACGGCTTGAGTGGCGGTATCGATCTCGGCCAAGTTGGAACCCGCCACCTTGATTCCAATTGGGCTCTTGATCCCGGTGGCTAGCATATCGATCCGGTTGCGGATGGGCGGTATCCAGATGTTGGTCAGCCCCGGAACTCTCACCACCTGATCCAGTTCTGCCACCAACTTCTCTTGGGTCATGCCCGCACGCCATTGCTCATGCGGCTTGAACTGGATGGTCGTTTCGAACATCTCCAGCGGCGCGGGATCCGTGGCTGTTTCGGCGCGACCGGCTTTGCCAAACACGTGCTCGACTTCGGGGATGGTTTTGATCAGTCGGTCGGTCTGTTGCAGCAGCAGAGCCGCCTTCTGAACAGACAAGCCTGGAAGAGCAGACGGCATGTAGAGCAGGTCGCCTTCGTCCAGCGGTGGCAGAAACTCGCCGCCCAGTCGGGAAAGCGGCCAAAGCGCACTGACAAACACGAGCGCTGCGATCAGCAATGTCGTTTTGGGTCGACGCAGGACAGCGTCCAACGCAGGCTGATAAACACGGACGAGGAAGCGGTTCAGTGGGTTTTGCTGCTCTTCAGGAAGCCGACCGCGAATCCAGTAGCCCATCAATACCGGGACGAGTGTGACTGATAAACCCGCCGCTGCCGCCATGGCATAGGTCTTGGTGAAGGCCAGCGGCCCGAACAGGCGGCCTTCCTGAGCTTCCAGCGTGAACACAGGAATGAACGACAGGGTGATAATCAACAGGCAGAAAAACAGGGCTGGGCCGACTTCCGTTGCTGCGTCGATCATCACCTGCCAGCGGCGCTCTCCTTGCAAAACCTCACCGGGATGGGTGACATGCCACGCTTCAACTTTCTTGTGGGCGTTTTCGATCATGACCACGGCGGCATCGACCATCGCGCCAATGGCGATGGCAATGCCGCCCAACGACATGATGTTGGCGTTGATACCCTGATCACGCATGACAATAAAAGCGATCAGCACCCCGACAGGCAGCGAAATGATCGCCACCAGCGCCGAGCGCAAGTGCCACAGAAATATTCCGCACACCAGGGCAACGACGATAAATTCCTCGATCAACTTGTGACTGAGGTTATCTACTGCACGATCGATCAGCTTGCTGCGATCATAGGTAGTAACGATCTCTACCCCTGCCGGTAAGCTGGGCTTGAGTTCCTCCAGCTTCGCCTTGACCGCTGCGATGGTTTCGCGAGCGTTCTTGCCGCTGCGCAGTACTACAACACCGCCTACGGTCTCACCTTCTCCGTCGAGTTCGGTAATGCCACGGCGCATCTCCGGGCCCAGCTGGATCGTGGCAACGTCACCCAGCGTGATCGGCACACCGCCAGCTCCCAATTTCAAAGGGATTGCGCGGAAGTCATTAAGCGTCTTCAGATAGCCGGAAGCTCTCACCATGAACTCCGTTTCCGCCATTTCCAGCACCGCCCCCCCGGTCTCCTGGTTGGCTTTGCCGATAGCGGCAGTGACCTCTGCTTGAGTGACCCGCAGGTTTACGAGCTTCAGGGGATCCAGCACCACCTGATACTGCTTGACCATGCCGCCAATAGTGGCCACTTCTGCAATATTGGGAACAGTCTTGAGTTCGAACTTGAGAAACCAGTCCTGCAAAGCCCTTAACTGCGCGAGGTCGTGCGCGCCAGTGCGATCCACCAATGCATATTGGTAAATCCAGCCGACCCCTGTCGCATCGGGCCCCAACGCCGGCTTTGCGTTCGCGGGCAAGCGGCTTTGTACCTGACTTAAATATTCCAATACCCGCGACCGAGCCCAGTACTGATCCGTGCCATCCTCGAACAACACATAGACGAAGCTGTCACCGAAAAAAGAGTAACCGCGCACTGTCTTCGCGCCGGGCACGGAAAGCATGGTGGTCGCTAAAGGGTAGGTCACCTGGTTTTCAACTATTTGCGGCGCCTGCCCCGCGTAAGGGGTGCGGATGATCACTTGGACATCGGACAGATCTGGCAGCGCGTCGATGGGGGTACCCTGCAATGACCAGATGCCCCACGCGGTGACGAACATCGTCGCCAGAAGCACCAGCAGACGGTTTACAACTGACCACCTGATAAGGGCAGCAATCATGGCTGACTCCCCATCTTGTTCAGTCGCTCGACCACTAACCCATCATCGGTCTGGCTAACGGCTATCCGAACCTTGTCGCCCGCCTTCAGGCCTCTCACCAGAAGTGGGTTGGCGACCGGAAACGTCATCGTCATGCCTGGCATGCCGAGGGTGTTGAAGGGCCCATGAGCGAGGGTGACTGTGGTGTCGTCTATATCGACGATCTGCCCATCTGCCTCATGTAAACGGGGCGACGCCCCAAGGGCTGATTCATCGTGAGCCGATGCGACGATGCCCTTCAGGCTGGCCTCCGAGTCCAGCAGGAACTGGCCGGACGCGACGACCTTCTGCCCTTCTTCCAGACCTTTGACAATTGCAGTTTTGCCATCGGTCTCCTGTCCTAGCTGTACCTCGACCGGACGGTAGTGACCCGAATCCTCGGCACGCATGACTAGCGCTCGCCGTCCGGTTCGAATGACAGCCTCGCTGGGCACCCACAGTACGCTGTGCTCGCCCGTGCTGCGCAGGCGTACCTGTGCCGTCAGGCCTGGTCTGAGTTGTCCGTCGGGATTGGGAAGCTCGACCCTTACTTGAATCGTGCGGCTGTCAGGGTTTGTCTCGGGAAGAATCGCGCTGACCTTACCTGCCAAGGTTTTGCCTGGAAAAGCCGGGAACTGAGCCTCGACGATTTGCCCTGTCTGGAGCGATCCGGCTTGAGATTCTGGAACGGCGACCGCCAGCCAGACGCTGCTCAAACCATTGATACGGGCCAACGTTGCACCGGCAGTTAAGGTCATGCCCGTGCGAAGGTTCAGCTCCTGAAGGGCGCCCCCAATGGGGCTGCTGATCGTCACGTAGGGCTGAACCTTACCCCTGCGCTCCACTTGATCAATCAGGCCCGGTGGCATGCCCGTCAGCCGCAGCCGCTGCCGCGCTGCTGCGAGAAGCGTTGCGTCACCTTGGGCCTTGAGCGCCAGGAACTCTGTTTGAGCAGCTGCCCAGTCCGGTACAAGCACTTCGGCCAGTGGTGCGTTGGCTGGTAGGACATCACCCGGCGCGAGCCCATATACGCGCTCGACAAACCCATTGGTACGCGCTTGAACTACCGCGACGTCACGCTCGTTGAAGTCCACGACGCCCGTGACGTCGAGCGTCACGTCCAGCGCACCCCGATTGACGGTGGCAAGTCGAAGACCAAGATTTTGCGTCACCCCAGGATCGATATTGAGGGCCGCTGGATCACCGGCGCCGCTGGCATACTGAGGAACCAGCTGCATATCCATAAAGGGAGATTTGCCCGGCTTGTCGAACTTCTGCTGCGGGTACATGGGATCGTACCAATACAGCGCCTGACGCTCCTGCGAACCACGGCTTTCAGGTACAACGGTTGACGGAGAAGCATTGACGTGAGGCCGCTCTGCGAACCAGTATCCGCCCGACGCACCTAAGCCCATGAAAACCGCCGCAATACAAATCGAACTCCACTGTCGGCTCATGGACGTGCCTCTCCATACGCGAAATACAGACGGGCACTCGTCAGCGCCCGCTGTTCCTCCACGTCCACCTGCTTGAGCCGCGCTTCGATGACTTCACGACGGGCCGTGACGACAGCGCTTAAATCGGTTTTGCCTGCTCGATAACTGGCCAGACTGAGTTCAACTTTCTGCTGGGCTAGGGGCACCAAGCTTTCCCGACTGCGTTGCACGGCGCGATTCAGCCGGGCGTCGTCGGCCAAATCGCGTTCCAGTTGCTCTACGTGCTCTCGGGCCAGGGCGTCGCGTTGTGCCTCAATTTGGCTGAGTTCGGCCTGTCTAGCAGCGACCTTCGGATTCTGCCGGGTTTCGGTGAACAGGGGCAGATCCCATGAAAACTGCACGCTGACCATGTCCCCGAATTCACGATTCCGATGCTGATAATCCAGCTCCCAGCTCCAGTCAGGGCGTTTCTCCGAGACGGCTTCTTGCACCTTCGCCTGTGCCTCTCGGGTCATTGGAACAAAGGCTGCCAGTTCAGGATGGTGTTGCAGCTTGTGCGAGTAGCCAGACGTGTCGGTGGGCCACTCCGGCAGGCTGCCTACCGGTTCGTCATTGCCTGCCGGGCCTATCCACCGTTTGAGGGCCGCCCGCGCCCGAGTCCGCTGAACATCCAGATCATCTTGTCGCTCTGCGAGCAGTGCTGCCTCCTGCATGGGCGAGACTGCTTCGGCGGGTTGTGCTCGACCACCGGCTATCTGCGCCTTAACAGTTTCGGCGAACAGTCCGTTTTCCCGGTAGAACTCCTGAAACAGCGCATTCTTGCGTTCGACCGAATAGCTGCTTATCCAGGCCAGCGCCGTCGACAGGCGAACGTTGAGACGTTCAACCTGGCGCTCGGCTGCGGCGCGCTCGATGGCCGCATCGGCCACCTCAATACGCGCTCGGCGCTTGTCGCTGTTGGGCATCTCCTGTCTGATTCCGACCATCTGCATAGTCATGAAATCATCATTGACGCTCCAGCGATCCGGGCCTCCGATTGGGTAGTTTTGCAGGCCTGCTATCAGTTTCGGATCGGGTAATTCGCCGGCGGGTATGGCTGCGCTGCTGGCGGCCCGGATGTTGGCATCTTGTGCGGCGAGCGAGGGCGCGTGCGTATCTGCCAGGCGTAACGCTTCATCAAGCGTCAGGGTGCCAGCAAAGCCGTGCGCTGCCATTACGCTTGCCATCAAACCGACCACGGCGGGCCAGCCAATGCGATAGCACTTGGCATTCATCAGTTTTATTCCTGTGATCATCCACCGCATGCGAAATATAACCGCGCACGGCCTGTCCATTTCGCGAGGGCAAAATGGGCCTTAATGTCAAAAAGGAATTAAGCGCGTGGCGGTCGCCACACACCGGATGAAGTGCCTACAGGCGCGGAGTCGCTAACAAAAAACCCCGTAACGGCATTAAGGGGAGACGCAGGCGGCCTGAAGGCCAGCACTTCGACGATGCTGCCATTCTTGCACTCTTGACCTGACTTACAGGGTTTGCTGTGGTCAGCAGAGCTTTTCATGTCGTTACAACAGTCCATCCCCATGTCGCCCATCATCACCATGCCCGTGGTCTTCATAGGGCAAGGTTCTGTCGGTGCCTGAACACCCGCCATCCCGGTTAAAGGAAGCGTGAAGCTGATCAGAAAAATGAGGCACAACCGCAGATAACGTTTCATACCACTGCACTGTAGGGGATGAGCACCACAAGGACAATAAGGGCAGCCTGGCCAGCCCAGACAGATCGCTTAGAGGCAATCACAGCAAGCGCGGATTAAGCCAATGTTACGCCCCAGGAAGCAAGCGTGAGCATGCTTCGCTCTCATGCAGTCGGATGGCTACTTGCTGGTAGGCGAAAACTGATCACCACGCAAATCATCAGCAAGCAGCAAAGCACACTTAACATTGGTGCTGGGCCGAGCGTATCCAGTACCAAGGCGGCCAGGATAGGGCCGCATGCCTGAGCAATCAGAATTGGGCGGGCCAGCAATCCCATTCGTGACCCGTACCCCTGAGCACCAAACAATGCCAGCGGCAGTGTTCCGCGAGCAATTGTGAGGATGCCGTTACCTGCTCCATAGAGGGCAATTGCGACGAATGAGAGCCACGGTTTTCCCGCGATCAGCAAGCCAACCCCGAACAGGCAAAGGAGCACGCCCGCACGTGCCGACCATGTCGGATGCAGGTTTCTGCCGATTGAAAACTCTGCGACCCGCGCTGCGACTTGGGCGGGGCCAATCACCATGCCAATTGCCAAGGCAACGGCGGTCGCAATCCCTAACTGCTTGAGAGCGTCCAGAAGGTGTACGGAGACGCTCGATACGACCAGCGCTAAGACAGTCAGCATCATCCCGATGAGCATAAACAGTCCGCTAGTCTGCCTTGGGGTACGCGTCGTGTGGTCATTTCCGGTAATCACAGGCCTAACGGGTTGCTTTGCGCTACTGGGGATCATCATGGCATGAACAGGTAACCCGACAAGCAAATGGACGGCGGCAATGCAAAGGCAGGTTCCCCGCCAGCCAAGCCACTCCTCCATGGCTGCCATTGCGGGCCAGCCCAGCGTACTGGCGAATCCACCCAGGAGCGTTAAGCCTGTGATCGATGTTCGAGCCCCTTCGCCGAGAAGACGGCCCAGGGTTGAAAAGGCCGCATCGTAAAGCCCTGCCGCCATAGCGATGCCAATCAAACTCCATGCGAAATAATACGTCGGTAGGTTTTCAGCCACCCCCATCGTGGCAAGGCCCATGGCAAGAAGAAATGAGCTGAGCGCCATCGCCACTCGGCCCCCGTGTCGGTCGATGTGCCGCCCTACGGTGGGGGACGTTGCTCCCGCGAGCAACATCCCCCACGACAGACCTCCAACGACACTGGTGATCGACCAGCCCGTCTCCCTCGCAATCGGAGCGGCGAGAACTGCAGGCAGATAGTAGGTAGAGCCCCACGCAAGAATCTGATTGATACCCATTGCCCAAACGAGCTTGGTTCGGTTGACCGCAGGGTGTAACACCTCGGGAAGACTCACTGGCTGAACTCGTTCTGGTTGGCTAGCCGTACTGGCGTGACAGGGCTGTTGTCCGCCAACATAGCTTCGTTGACGGTTCACCACTCACGTGATTATTGTTGCAGCTAACAACAAATGTGTGACGATTATGCCTAAGCGGAAAAAAGATCAGTTGTCGCAAGATGCCGAGGATCTGTATGAAGCGTTAAACCAGCTTGTCCGCGTTTACCAGTTTCGAGACCGAGACCGAATCTGTTGTTACGACGTCTCGGTCACACAATGTTACGCGGTCGAAACGCTGGTCAAGAAAGGGCCCCTGCGCCTCCACGTCTTGGCTGAAGAGATGTTTTTGGACAAGAGCACGGCGAGCCGGGTAATCGATGCGCTCGAACGCAAAGGGTACGTCTCACGCGTTGAGGATGGTGAAGACCGCCGCGCTGTGAAGCTTCAGGCCACGGGCGCTGGCAGGGAGCTTTACGAGAAAATTAGGAACGGCCTCGTCGCTGAAGAGAAAGCAATTATCGAGAACCTTTCAGCCGAAGCCAGGCAGGGAGCGCTGACCGTGCTCAGACAACTCACCCGAGCTACCGAAAAACGGTGTGGCGTCTCAAGTGGGACTTGCTCAGACCCCAAGCAACCGAGTTAGAGCTGGTTTTTTTTTGCCTTAAATGTTGTTACTACCAACCAACGGAGATACCTATGCGCATCCGTCCCGCCGAGCCCAGTGACGCACCTACGATAGCTGCCATCTACAACCAAGGGATTGAGGAACGAAGTTCGACGTTCGAGACGACACTTCGAAATCCAAAAGACATGCTTGAACGACTCCAGGCAAGTGATCGCTACCCTGTCCTGGTATTACTTAACGTGGACGACCAGGTTATAGGGTGGGCGAGTCTGAGCGTGTACCGCGCCCGCGCTTGCTACGACGGCATCGCTGACTTTTCAATTTACTTGAGCGGTGAGGTTCGAGGTCAGGGGCTGGGCAAGCATCTGCTTCAAGCACTGCTTAAAGAGGCGCAAGCGCGGGGTTTCTGGAAAGTCCTTTCCCGCGTATTCAGCTTCAACCGTGCCAGCCTTGCATTGTGCAAAGCATGCGGTTTCCGCCAAGTGGGGGTGTATGAGAAACATGCCTGCCTTGATGGTCAGTGGATCGACTGCGTGATTGTCGAGCGACTTTTTCCTGAGAACCAGGCCAACGGCATTGCCCCTGTCGTTGGATCAAGCACCGAAACAGGTGGGCTAAGCACCTGTTGAACGACCGTTCCTCCATTTCACAACTACAGCCAGACCTCGCTCTTGAACTCAGGGTCAGGTCTGCAAAGAAATGGCCACGTCTCGGCAGCTTCGCATCTCCATCTTGGTCAATTCCCGCACCCTCGACATTCGCCGAGGCTCCTTCAGCGCGGGTTGTTTGTGCAACGTGGCGACCGTGCATTTCACAGCACACCGTGCAACAACCTGCGCTGGAGGCCTATGGATTACTTCTTGAGCAAGCGCAGCCCGTTCAGCACTACTAGAACGCTCACCCCAACGTCGGCGAACACTGCCATCCACATCGTGGCCATCCCTACCAAGGTGAAGATCAAAAACACTGCTTTGATGCCAATCGCGAACACGATGTTCTGCTTGAGGATGCTCGCGGTCTGACGGGAGAGACGAATGAAGGCCGGAATCTTTCTGAGGTCATCATCCATCAGAGCCACGTCGGCGGTTTCGATGGCCGTATCGGTGCCTGCTGCAGCCATTGCAAAACCGATCTGGGACTTGGCTAGGGCAGGTGCGTCATTGATGCCGTCCCCTACCATTCCTACGACATGGCCGTCCGACTGTAGGCTTGCAATGGCCGTGAGCTTGTCAGCTGGCAACAGGCTTCCTTTCGCTTGATCAATACCCACCGCTTGAGCGATGGCCGCTGCCGTGTGGTTGTTGTCACCCGTGAGCATGACGGTCTTTACGCCAAGTTGATGCAGTTCTTCAATCGCTTTCTGGCTCGACTGCTTGACGGTGTCAGCGACTGAGAATATGGCCAGCGCGCTAGATGGATCGCTCAGCACGACAACGGTCTTCCCCTGCATTTCCAAAGCAGTCACACGCGATTCCAGCGAGGCGTTGCACAGCCCAAGCTCTTCCAGCAACCGGTGGTTACCCAAGTGGTACGGCGTACCCTCAATGGTTCCCCTGATCCCTTTCCCTGGCAATGCGGAGAAGTCATCGACTTGCTTGGCCATCGTCGCATCCTGATCGCGCGCAACCGCCAGCGATACCGGGTGATCAGACCTGCCGCCCAAGCTTGCCGCGATCGTGCGTAATTCAGCTTCAGGTCGTTCGGTCAAACTGTGAAAGTCAGTCAGCACTGGCTTGCCATGAGTGATGGTGCCGGTCTTGTCCAACGCGACGTAATCCATCTTGGCACCGATTTCAAGATAGATACCGCCCTTGACCAGGATCCCTTTACGCGCCGCAGCAGCCAGTCCACTGACAATCGACACCGGGGTCGAAATGACCAGGGCGCACGGGCAAGCCACTACCAGCAAGACCAAGGCTCGGTAAACCCAGTCGAACCAGGCCCCGCCCATGAAAATGGGTGGGATAACTGCAACCGCCAGCGCGAAGAAGAATACTGACGGGGTGTAGTACTTCGCGAACTGATCGACAAAACGCTGTGTGGGCGCACGCGAGCCCTGGGCTTCTTCTACAGCATGGATGATGCGAGCCAGCGTCGTGTTATTGGCTTTTGCCGTAACACGGTACTCAAACGCCCCGGCTTCATTGATCGAGCCCGCATACACCTTATCGCCCTGAGTTTTCTCGACGGGCATGCTTTCACCGGTAATGGGGGCCTGATTCACCGTTGAGTGACCGCTCTCGATTTCGCCATCTAAGCCAATCCGTTCACCGGGACGCGTGCGAACGAGGTCGCCAATGTCCACGGTTTTCGCATCCACTTCCTCCCACTGCCCCTCGGCTCGCCTTATAGTTACGCGATCCGGCGACAGGCTCATCAAGCCCTGGATCGCATTTCGAGCACGATCCAGTGATTTGGCTTCTATCAGCTCCGCTATGGTGAACAGGAACATCACCATAGCCGCTTCTGGCCACTGGCCAATGAGCACCGCGCCTGTGACCGCAATGGACATCAGAGCATTGATGTTCAGATTCAAATGCCGGATCGAAATCCAACCTTTTTTATAGGTGGCCGGCCCGCAGATGGCGATCGAAAACAGCGCAACCATAGCCACGAGCCATTGAGGCGCTGCTGAAGCCAAATGCAAGACCTCGGCAGCTACAGCTGCGATACCCGCCAGACCTAAAGGCCACCACCGGGTTTTCGGGGCTGCAGGGGCCAGCTGGCTGCCGCCTTCCTCTGCAACCACAGCCGACATCCCCAGGCTACGAATAGCTTCCAGCGCCGTATCCAGAACCTCCGGCTGATGGGTAAGACTAACGGTGCGTTGAGGGATGTTGAACTCCAGCCTCTCCACTCCCGCAAGTGTTTTAAGCTTGGCGCGAATGAGACTTTCCTCTGCCGAACAGTCGAGCTGGGCGACCTGTATCTTCGTAGTTTTGGGTGCATCCAGTTGCTGTGCAGTCATTCCCAGCGTAGAAATTGCCTTCGCAATTGCAGACGTATCCGCCAAGGTATGCCATACGCCGAGCGTTCTTTTCATCATGTTGAATTCGAGTTTCTCGACACCCGCCATCTTGCCTAGCTTGCCTTCGATCATGGCCTGCTCGGTTGGACAGCACATCTGACCGATATGGAAAGTATTGAACGACGCACCTGAGGAGGATCGGCTTCGGGGTGTATCACTTGGGTCGGTTATCTTAGGTGCTGCACAGCATTGTGATTCATTACTTTCAGAGGGTGCGCAGCAGCTTCCAGCAGCGCGGTCGAGGCTGGACGTAGCGCTGTGTGCCTCCTTAGGTGAATTTGCTGGTTCGCTGAGGCTGTAAAGCTCGCTCGAATTGGCAGGTGGCGACTGGGTTCGCGACTCAGAGGAGAAGCACGTTGCTGTCACGGCATCGGACGCCAAGCCACCGCCAGTCCCGCAGCAGGGAGCGACAGAGTCGCCCTGTTCAGTGCCACTGGTCTCATGGTCGGGTGTCCAGGACTCGACCGCTCGTTCAGCCGTTTTAGTGACGGCAGGAGAACCGGTTGATTCGCCACAGCACTTCTTCATCTTGTTACCCTCAGCAAGTCATGCTGTCGAGTAAACACCCTGAAGTGGCTATAGGGTCAAGCGCAAAGTGGCTTTACCTTAAAGGCTTCACTGCCCCGGATAGTCAGCCACGATGAGCTCGTCACCCTGCGTGGTCAAACCAATGACCTGATAGGCGCTTTTGCGATTGCCTGATTCCATGCCGGGAGAACCCATGGGCATACCTGGCGCCGCGACGCCCTTGAGATCTGAGCGCTTGGCCAACTCGGCAATCTGCTGCACGGGCACATGACCTTCTACGAATTTGCCGTTCACTACGCCAGTGTGGCATGAGCCCAATTTATCGGGCACGCCGAGCTTGGCCTTGACTGCGCTCATGTTGTCTTCAAGGTGATCGTTCACCGTGAAGCCATTGTCACGCAGGTAGGCTATCCATTTGGAGCAGCACCCGCAGTTCGGGTCTCGGTATACGTCAATGTTCTGGACTGGAGCAGCTTGAACCAGTGACGCAGTACCGACCGCGATGAGCATGGCAATGCGACGCCCTGCGATTTTCATACTTGGCAATTTCATGTGTGTGCTCACGTTGATATAGAAAATACAGCCTGGGCTCGTCGCACTTGGCTGCCTGCAGCCTTATCGAGAAAGCAGTGCTCTACAAGCCGTGAATATGTAACACGTTGTATCCATCAATCCGGTTTGTCGCTCACGGTTTTGAGCGTTTGCGCTTAGGCTTTTCTGGGGAATATCAGCCTGAACGTCGTCGGGCCGTTAAGCTCGCTTTCTGCGGCCACAGAGCCTTCATGCAGGCTCATGATGCTTCGAACGATGGCCAGACCTAGTCCAGTTCCGCCCTGCTGCCTGGAGCGGCTGGGGTGAACACGGTAAAACCTGTCAAAAATCCTGGGCAGGTGCTCAGCTGCGATCCCCTCTCCAGTATTTCGTACTGCCAGCACCGCCTCGGTTCGGCTTTCTAAAAGCTCCAGAGCAACAGTGCTCCCAACAGGGCCATGCCTGATGGCGTTCGAGAGGAGATTGGAGATCGCTCTCTGTATCATCAGCCTCTCACCCTGGGCATGTGCGTACCCTTCAATGACTAAATACATACCCTTGTCTTCAGCAGAGTGGGAGAACAGCTCCATCAGTTTCTCCGCTTCACTGCGCAGATCAATCGATTCGGTTGCTAGCGGCACAGATGGTTGACTGACACTCGCCAGGAAAAGCATTTGTGAAACCATTCGCGAGAGTCGTTCCAGCTCTTCAGTGCACGATTCCAATACCTGCTTGTATTCCGAAGGGGGGCGCTCTTTTGAAAGCGTCACCTGAGCCTTGCCCATCAGGTTGTTCATGGGGGAGCGAAGCTCATGGGCAAGGTCGTCAGAGAACTGCGCGAGCTGCTGTACGTCGCCATCGAGCCGATGGAGCATGAAATTGATAGCGTGCGCCAGATCCCGAAGCTCATCAGGAAGGCCATCCACTTTCATCCGATGAGAGAGATCGCGTGCAGAGACCATCGCAGCCACTTTTCGAAACGCACGCAGAGGTCTTAGCTCTCGATGAACAAACCACCAGGCGCCGCCTCCCACCAAAAGGAGGATCAGAGGAACAGCAAACAATGACGATTTCACATAAGCAGTCAGGAGCGTGATATCGCTTTGCCTATCCAGGGAAAGGAGCACAAGCACGTGCTGCCCATTGAGCAGTCGTATCACTCTGTAGGCCATCAAGATCTCATGGCCTTCGGCGGTGGTCAGGTGAAGAAAGTCCTTAGTCCGACCATCTGTTTCAGGAACGGGCAGATCCGTTCCTTCATCGCCACCCAAGCTCAACAGCCGTTTTCTTGGCGAACTGGAATCCAGGATTGTCAGCGTGTAGTCATCATGGCCAATGATCTGATCACGAAGGTTATGCGGGTGCAGAACAACTTCGGCCACCGAGCTTGAGCCCTCTGCCAGGCTATGCTCGATTTGACTGAGCTTTTCATTGAGAGCATCCACAGCCCGCGCATCAAGCTGGCGTGAAAGGGTCGCGTACGCCAACGTGGCCATAATGAGCACCAGGAGCGCGCAGAAGGCACTCACTGTCAGCCCTAAGCGCATCGACAGTCTGGTAGGCCTCACTCCCGAGCTTCCAGCACATACCCAACACCGCGCAAGGTGTGAATCAGCTTGCGGTCGAACGGGTCATCTATCTTCGCCCGGAGTCGACGTATCGACACCTCAACAACATTGGTGTCGCAGTCGAAATTCATGTCCCATACCAGGGAAATGATCTGTGTCCGGGACATGACTTCACCGCTATGGCGCATCAGCAGATGAAGAAGTGCAAATTCTTTGGTGGTCAGGTCGATGCGCTGCGTGCCGCGAAAAGCTCGATGCCTACCTTGGTCAAGCTCAAGATCCGCAACGCGGAGCACCTCGGGTAGACCGGACTGCTCGCTTCGACGCATCAGTGTCCGAATCCTGGCTAATAGCTCGGGAAACTCAAAGGGCTTGACGAGATAGTCGTCGGCACCCATTTCCAGACCTTTTACCTTTTCTTCCAGACGTCCACGCGCTGTCACCATGATGACTCGGGTATTACAGGTTTTTCTAAGCTCTCTCAAAACCTCCCAGCCTTCCATTACCGGCAAGTTAACGTCCAGAATTACAATATCGTAAACTTGGCTTTGGGCGAGGTGTAGTCCATCGACTCCCGTTTTGGCTATATCAACGACATAGCCACTTTCAGACAAACCTTGATGCATATATTCGGCAGTTTTTAACTCATCCTCTACCACAAGGATTCGCATATCATTGATTCCCGCTTTCACGTTGGTTACTTAGATGCGCTGTTTTTTGGTGTGGATGCGCTATCCAAACGAAACTTTCACAATCTACCCTGCTAGACATATTTTCAACGCTGAAGTGGCTAAAGGGTCAAGCATTTATTCGTGAAAACAGCTCATTAGCCCATGTAGCGACGTTTTGTCGCAGCTGCATTCGTGTTTGGAGCCCAACAAAAAAAGCAACTCTTAAGTTATTGCATTTCATGTCCGGCCTATTTCGTGCAGCTAGAGATCGCAGTGTAAGTCAAAATATTATTCGATGTGCCGGATAACGGAATTGTAATTTTCCAGTCATCCCTATGATAACTCGGCTTGCATAAAGTCCTGCTATCTAATTCCGGCTATATGACTGGAGTTGTGTCTGCTCATAACATTTTGGTGACTTATGCGACTGGAGATGTGCAATCGTGCTCGCATCTAAAATCTTTTCCACTGTGCCATCTACAAGAATTGGGGTGTTGATAGTCCTCCTGCTGCCACTCACCATTCCTTCGACTGCGATGGCCCAGAGTTTAAGCTTGCCTCAGGCTATCGAAGCTGCGTTTGCCGAGAATCCTGATCTGGCCTCAGCTCGGTGGGAAATTGGCGTTGCCGAGGGCTCCAGGCAGCAGGCCGGTCTCATACCCAATCCAGTGTTGTCTTGGGAGGCGGAAGATACGCGCCGCAGCACCAGTACTACGACCGTCATGCTGAGTCAGGCGCTGGAGCTAGGCGGGAAGCGAGGCGCCCGCATTGATGTCGCTCGTCGAGGCCAGGATGCCGCTCAAATTGAGCTTGAACGTCGTGGTAATGAATTGCGCGCCGAAGTTGTTCAAGCCTTCTTTGCAGCAGTGCGCGCGCAAACCGCACTGGATCTTGCACGGCAATCTCAAGCCTTGGCCGAGCGCGGACTCCAGGTAGCGAACGGTCGTATCGAGGCTGGCAAGTCATCTCCAGTTGAGGCCACTCGTGCCCAGGTACAGCTAGCAGAAACAAATCTGCAGGTGCGCCGAGCAGAAACCCTGAAGGGCAACAGTTATCGCGAGTTGGCTCGGGCAACCGGATCTTCGATTACCCAGTTTGATCGCCTTGAGTACACCGATCTCTCGCCTGGGAAATCACCCTCATCAACCAAAATGCTGGACGCCATAAATCAGTCAGCAGAGTTGCGTTTGGCACAGGCGCAGATTGAGGAACGTGATGCCCTATTGGGATCGGAACGGGCGCAGCGCATTCCTGATCTGACCGTCAGCATCGGCAGTCAGTACAGCCGGGAAGACCGTGAGCGCGTCAACGTTGTTGGCCTGTCGATGCCTCTGCCGTTGTTTAACCGCAATCAAGGCAACGTGCTTTCCGCCTCGCGCCGCGCAGATCAAGCCCGTGATCTGCGTAACGCCGTGGAACTTCGACTGCGTACTCAAACCCAGACAGCCCTCGATCAGTGGGCCACTGCTTCGCGAGACGTCGAGTCATTCAATACGGTGATTTTGCCTTCGGCCCAAAAAGCGGTTGATACCGCTACACGTGGGTTCGAGATGGGCAAGTTCGGCTTTCTTGAAGTGCTGGATGCACAGCGCACCTTGATTGCAGCCCGTGGCCAGTACCTCGAATCGCTGGCAACCGCCACTGACGCAAGAGTAGCCATCGAGCGCATCTACGGTGATCTGAACCAGTTCAGCACCAATCCATAAAAATCGTTTTCCCACGCTTATTGGCGTATCGCAATGTGCAGCAAGCACATGATCGACTGGAGTTTCCATGACTAACAAACGGAGCGTCGCCATTACCCTGGCGTTGGCAGCCTTGATCGGCCTGGGCGGCTTGGCCGTAGGTAATCAAAGCGTGTCCACTGCTGCCGAGGCTGACCCCTCTGAAGCTGATCACGGAAAAGAATCAGAGCATGACCATGCCAAGGAAGGCGCAGGTAAGGAAGAAGCGCATGCCGAGGGGGAGCAATCCCATGAGGAGGAAGAGGGGCAACTGGAGCTTACCGCTGAACAGATCAAAGCAGCGGGCATTGAGCTGGTGGCCTCAGCCCCGCGTCAGATGAGCACCTCCGTAACGTTCCCAGGAGAAATCAAGTTTGACGAAGACCGCACCACGCACGTCGTACCTCGGGTAAGTGGGATTGTGGATGAGGTCAAAGTTGAATTAGGCCAGGCGGTTAAAAAGGGTCAGGTACTGGCGGTGATCGCAAGCCAGCAAATTTCTGATCAACGCGCAGAGTTGAACTCAGCTCAGAGACGCCTGGAGCTCGCACGCCTGACATTGCAGCGCGAAAAAAAGTTGTGGGAGGACAAGATCTCCGCCGAGCAGGATTATCTGCTGGCACGCCAAGCCTTCCAGGAAGCTGACATCAGCTTGGGTAACACTCGCCAGAAGCTGAGTGCTATCGGCGCAAGCCTTGCCCCGTCTGCTGGCAACCGTTATGAGCTTATCGCGCCATTCGACTCGATCATTGTCGAGAAGCATCTGGGCATCGGTGAGGTTGTCACAGAGGCGAGCTCTGCTTTCACTCTTTCGGACTTGTCTCGGGTCTGGGCCACCTTTGGCGTCACTCCGAAAGACTTGAACAAGGTTGTAGTAGGTCGCCCAGTGACCATCAGCGCACCTGATATGAATGCTCAAGTCGAAGGACGTGTTGGCTATGTTGGTAGCCTTCTCGGCGAGCAAACCAGGGCTGCGATCGCCCGCGTCACCCTGGCCAACCCGGAAGGCTCCTGGCGTCCTGGGCTGTTTGTTTCCATAGAGGTTAAGGCTGATAAAGCCAATGCCGCCGTTAGCGTCCCCGAAGCCTCCATCCAGTCTGTTGAAGACAAGCCCTCGGTTTTTGTTCGCAACGAAGAAGGTTTCAAGTTGCAGCCAGTGAAAGTGGGTCGCCGCGACGGTGGCTTTGTAGAGATTACCGAAGGCTTGGCTGCCGGCACGCAAGTGGCTGCTGCTGGCAGCTTCATTCTCAAGTCGGAGCTGGGTAAAGGCTCTGCTGAGCATGCCCATTGACCTGCGTCGTACGAGTAAACCTCTATGTTTGAACGGTTGATTAAATTTGCGATAGAACAGCGCATCGTTGTGATGCTTGCTGTTCTACTCATGGCTGGGCTTGGCATTGCCAGCTACCAGAAACTCCCTATTGATGCTGTGCCTGACATCACCAACGTCCAGGTGCAAATCAACACCTCGGCTCCGGGCTTTTCGCCGCTGGAGACAGAGCAACGTATCACTTTCTCGATTGAAACAAGCATGGCGGGCCTTCCAGGGCTTCAGCAGACGCGCTCGCTCTCACGCTCTGGACTGTCTCAGGTGACGGTCATCTTTGAAGATGGCACTGACCTATTTTTCGCTCGTCAGTTGGTAAGTGAGCGCCTGCAAATTGCTAAGGATCAACTGCCAGAAGGCGTAGATGCGGTTATGGGGCCCATCTCCACCGGGCTCGGCGAGATCTTCCTGTGGACGGTTGAGGCCAGGGAAGGAGCGCTGAAGGACGACGGAACACCCTATACGCCAACCGACCTTCGGGTGATCCAGGACTGGATCATAAAACCCCAGCTGCGTAACGTAAAAGGCGTTGCCGAGATCAACACCATTGGCGGGTTTGCCAAGCAGTATCAAATCGCGCCAGATCCTAAAAAGCTGGCGGCGTACAAGCTGACCCTGAATGACCTGATTGCTGCACTGGAGCGAAATAATGCGAACGTCGGCGCCGGTTACATAGAGCGCGGTGGCGAGCAACTCTTGATCCGCGCACCGGGCCAGCTGGGAACGGTGCAGGACATTGCCAACATCGTTATTGCCAATGTGCAGGGCACGCCCATCCGAGTCAGCAGCGTCGCGGACGTCGGCATCGGCAAAGAGCTTCGTTCGGGAGCAGCAACTGAAAATGGGCGTGAGGTGGTGCTGGGCACTGTCTTTATGCTGATTGGTGAAAACAGTCGCACGGTCTCTCAGGCTGTCGCTGCAAAGCTCGCTGACATCAATCGCTCGCTACCACAAGGCGTCAAGGCGGTCACGGTTTACGACCGTACCAACTTGGTTGAAAAAGCGATTGCGACGGTGAAGAAGAACCTGGTTGAGGGGGCGATTCTGGTTATCGCTATCCTCTTCCTGTTCCTGGGTAACATTCGGGCCGCGCTGATCACCGCCATGGTGATTCCTTTGGCCATGCTGTTTACCTTTACCGGTATGTTCACCAACAAGGTCAGTGCTAACCTGATGAGCCTGGGGGCATTGGACTTCGGCATCATCGTTGACGGCGCAGTCGTTATCGTTGAGAACGCGATTCGTCGACTGGCCCACGCCCAGCAGAAGCATGGCAGGATGTTGACACGCTCTGAACGCTTTCACGAAGTGTTTGCTGCCGCGAAAGAAGCCCGTAGGCCTCTCATCTTTGGCCAGTTGATCATCATGGTCGTGTATCTGCCAATCTTCGCCTTGACGGGTGTCGAGGGCAAAATGTTCCATCCCATGGCGTTTACAGTGGTCATCGCGCTTCTTGGTGCCATGATCCTTTCCGTGACCTTTGTGCCTGCCGCCATCGCCATGTTTGTGACGGGCAAGGTCAAGGAAGAGGAAGGTTTCGTGATGCGCACGGCTCGCCTGCGCTACGCACCGGTCTTGAAATGGGTATTGGGTCATAGAGCAATTGCGTTCGCGCTAGCGTTTGCGCTGATCGTCTTGTCTGGATTCACCGCAAGTCGAATGGGCAGTGAATTTGTCCCAAGCTTGAGTGAGGGGGACTTTGCTCTGCAGGCGCTTCGAGTCCCAGGCACCAGCCTGACTCAGTCGGTGGAGATGCAGCAGCACCTTGAGAAGGCGATCATCGAAAAAGTGCCTGAAGTTGAACGTATGTTTGCCAGGACTGGGACGGCGGAAATTGCGGCTGACCCTATGCCGCCAAACATATCCGACAGCTACGTGATGCTCAAACCCCAAAGTCAGTGGCCCGATCCGGGTAAGTCTCGTGAGACGCTAATCGCCGAATTGCAGCAGGCCGCTGCGAGCGTGCCGGGCAGTAACTACGAGCTGTCTCAACCCATCCAACTGCGCTTTAACGAGCTGGTGTCAGGAGTTCGCAGTGACGTCGCGGTAAAGGTCTTTGGCGATGACATGGACGTGCTCAATCAGACTGCCGCCAAAATTGCCGCCACCTTGCAGAAAGTGCCGGGATCATCTGAGGTCAAAGTCGAGCAAACCACGGGTTTGCCTGTTTTGACGATCAACATTGATCGCGACAAAGCTGCGCGTTACGGTCTTAACGTGGGAGACGTGCAGGATGCACTTGCAACAGCAGTCGGTGGTCGGCAGGCCGGTACTCTCTATGAGGGTGATCGTCGCTTCGACATGGTGGTGCGTTTGTCAGACAAGCTACGTACAGACGTTGCAGGACTTTCCAGCCTGCTCATTCCGATACCAGCAACAGCCGGTAGCAGTAACCAGCAAATCGGCTTTATAGCCCTGTCTCAGGTTGCAACACTGGATCTAGTGCTCGGGCCAAACCAGATCAGTCGTGAAAACGGTAAACGCCTGGTGATCGTCAGCGCCAACGTACGGGGCCGTGATCTGGGTTCGTTCGTACAAGAAGCCGGTGAAAGCATCGCCAGCGGCGTAGAGATTCCTGTCGGTTACTGGACAAGTTGGGGCGGTCAGTTTGAGCAGCTGCAGTCTGCTGCCAAGCGATTGCAAATTGTGGTGCCAGTGGCGTTGCTGATGGTGCTCGCCTTATTGTTCATGATGTTCAACAATCTGAAGGACGGCCTGCTGGTATTCACGGGCATACCGTTCGCCCTGACCGGTGGCGTCATGGCGCTCTGGTTGAGAGATATCCCATTATCCATCTCTGCAGGCGTCGGGTTTATCGCATTGTCGGGAGTGGCAGTGCTGAATGGTCTGGTGATGATTGCCTTCATCCGAAACCTGCGCGAGGAAGGCCGCTCACTCGGCGATGCAATCAACGAGGGTGCCCTGACACGTCTGCGTCCTGTTTTGATGACGGCGTTAGTAGCTTCTCTGGGGTTCATCCCGATGGCGCTGGCGACAGGCACTGGCGCAGAGGTGCAGCGCCCGTTGGCGACGGTTGTCATCGGCGGAATACTGTCCTCTACCGCACTGACGCTGCTTGTTCTACCGGCGTTGTATCAATGGGCCCATCGCCGGGACGAAGAGGACTAAGCCCCTGATGGGATAAGCTCGCGGCAGTCACTGCCGCGAGCTTTTTTATGCGTGATGTTCGTGACCTTCTTGCGCATGCTCACCATCGTGGAAGCCGTCATGCTCAAGCTGAATAGTAGAGTGGCCAATCTCATGATTTTGACTGACTGAGTTTGTCACCCGACTCAAAATATCCTGTCCATTGAGCGCTGACTGAGCGATCACCACATGAACACTCATGACGTTCTTACCGCTGGTGACCGACCAGACATGCAGGTCATGGATGGCAATGACGCCATCGACCTTCAAGATCGTTTGCTCCACTTTTTCCAGGTCTACGTTGTTAGGCACTCCTTCCAAAAGCACGTTCATGCTTTCACGCAACAGAGTCCAGGTTCTTGGAAGAACCCATAACCCTATGCCGGCAGCAACAAGAGAATCTACCCATGCCCAACCGGTGAAACGGATAACCAATGCGGCAATGATTACGCCGAGCGAGCCAAGCATATCGCTCCAGACCTCAAGATATGCACCTTTCACATTCAGGCTCTCGCCACTTGCAGATCCTAAAAGGCGCATGGAGAGAAGGTTGACCACAAGCCCCAGAACAGCAATCACCAGCATCCCGGTGGACTGAATGGGAGCCGGGGTCATCAACCTTTGATAGGCTTCATAAAGGATGTACATGGCCACCAGGAACAGCAGAATGGCGTTGAAGGTTGATGCCAGAATCTCAAATCTGGCATAGCCGAAGGTGCGGTTGCGGTCTGCAGGACGCTTGGCGATCTGGAAGGCTAAAAGCGAGATGGCCAAAGCCGCCGAATCGGTAAACATGTGTGCAGCATCGGACAGAAGAGCCAAGCTGCCAGTGATCCACGCGCCGATGATCTCAGCGATCATGAACGCGGTGGTGAGCCCCAGGGCGAGTAAAAGCTTTTTCTCATGTCCGGCGCGAACTTCGCCGTGGCTATGGCCTGAACTCATAATGAAATCCTTGAATGAGAAGGTGCGATGGGAGTGTGTGTTTGTGACCTAAGAACCGGAGCGAGCGTTCAGGTCATCCAAAAAAAAGGCAAAAAAAAGCGCCCAGAGGGCGCTCAAAGTATTCACCTTAACCAAAGGAGCTGTTGAGCTACCAAAAGGCGAATTATGTTGAAGGCAATGTTTTAGCCCTCGGATTTCTTCAGCTGTTCAGCGCCAGATTTCTCATCAGCATTAACGTACCGTGAGGCATCGGTGCTGTTTTGACTGTCGAATCGTGCTTCTTGAGCGATACGCATTTTTTGAGCGGCTTGACTTGCTCTTTCGCTACCGTCCTCTGCGAATGCTGCAGAGCAAGACAAGGCAACAGCTGCAAAAACCATAGATTTGATCAGATTCATAATGATTACCGTGTAGGAGAATGGCAGTACCTGCGGGGCGTTCATTCGTCCCTTAGGAATTAAGGTTGATAATACAGTTTGCTAGCTAACAAGAAGGTGAGCAAATGATTACAATACTGTTATCAAGCTGCAGGAGAAATTCTCCGACCGAGCAGTACATTTCTAAAACGTAATTTTGACGCAACCTTCCAGTTAGTGGGGGCCTGTTAAGTTGAGGCATCACTCAATTGGAGACATCTTATGCATATCGCCAAAACCCTGGTCTTTGCTCTTGCTATTCTTTCGCCCATGGCATCGTCTGCATTTGCTGAAGATGCATCAGTCACAGAAATATTGAAGGAGCATCAGGTCGCTGTCGAAAAGTATGCTGATAAATCAAAAAAGGTCGTCCCACATATCGTAGATTACAAATATGGCATGAAGCTCGACATCGCCAAAGTCATTCGCACGTCCCCTAATACTCGGGCCTGCAAGGTCATTCCGCAACTCATGACCTATGAAGATTCCAGCGGAAACCTCAATACCGTTAAGTATCAGATCATGAGCACTTGCAGAGGTAAAAATTGAGACTGACATCTGTGGATATGATGCCTTTACACTCTTCCAATGAAAAAGCGGCCTCTAGGGCCGCTTTTTCATTGGGAAAGAGTCAACACTCGGTGCCTGCCGGAATGATGAGGATGGAGTTATTTGTGTAATGCGTTGTGGGCCTAGCCACTAGCGTCCGAACCTGGCTCAAGACTTCCTGCAGAATAATTTGCAGATGAGCGTAGATGCCACATCTTTATAGGAGAAGATGGCCACGATGCCTGATGGCGAGCTCAATCAGCACAATGCGCTGACTCAACTGCTGCGTGGATCCGTTCTAGATTGATCGATCCGCCTGAACGCGCCCTAGCGCTCTCTCAGCGCACACTCGACGAGCCCTGGAGGGTTCATCATCGGTTGCTGGGTAAGATCAGCGACGAGGCGACTGCGCACTCGCAGCCTCACCCTTGGCCCGGACAGCTTCTGAAGACAGCTCACGGGTGAGTAATTGCATGGACTTGACCACCCATTTGCATTCGACTTGACCAGTCTGCTGGCCGACCCTGACCGTCGGAAATCGGCCAATAGCTGACATTCCTTTAACGACGGCAACCGGCTTCAAATAGCGAGACTCTCTAGAAAAAAGGGCGGTTCAGTTATGCCGCTTCATGACCTGATTTTGATAACGATCCCAGCAAATCCCTTAGACGTGTTTCCGAAAGCGGTTCACTGAACAGAAACCCTTGCGCCATGGCACAGCCTGCTTCACTCAGCCACTGCGCTTGAGCACGCGTCTCAACACCCTCCGCAAGCGCTGTCAGGCTCAGTCCTTTGCTTAGGGAAAGGACTGCCTGAACAATGCGGGCATTCTTGTCGTTTTGAAGAACCGTGCTGATGAAAGTGCGATCAATTTTGAGCTTGTCAAAATTGAACTGAGCGAGCTGAGCCAAGCTGGAGTAGCCTGTTCCGAAGTCGTCCATTGCGATACGGATGCCCATGTCATGCAGCGCTTCTATGTGCTTGCTTGCCATTACAAAATCGCTCACTACAGCTGTTTCGGTCACTTCCAATTCGAGCCTATTCGGTGGGAGACCACTTCGCTGCAATACGCTTCGTACGCGGTTGACGAGACACTCATCACGAAGATCTAAAGCGCTCAGGTTAAATGCCAGCAATAGGTGCTCAGGCCAAACTGTTGCCTCCCGGCAGGCTCGTTCCAACAACAACGTGGTGAGCTCGCGCATCAGACCGGATCGCTCCGCAGCAGGGATGAAATGCAAGGGTGAAATGGAACCATGCACGGGATGATTCAGTCGGGCCAAGGCCTCGAACCCAACAATGCGCTCATCCTCCAGAGCAACAATTGGCTGATATGCCAAGCTCAGATATCCATTATCGAGCGCTTCGCGCAGCAACTGCACTACTTGGGATTGCTCTTCTAAATGCACATCCCGACTAGGATCAAAAAACCGAACAGTATTCTTGCCGTCATGCTTACCTTGGTACAGCGCAAGATCGGCCCGTCGGAGCAAGCTGCTAAGGTCTATCCCGTCTTTTGGAAACTGCGCAACACCATAGGTGCCCGCTGGGCTGAGACGTACAGAGTCAAACACCATCGGGCTTGAAATCAAAGAGGAGAGTTGATCCAGAAAAAGACAAGCGGATTCAGCTGTTTTTGTAGACCGAAGGATGAGTGCAAACTCATCCCCGCCCAAGCGGCAGGCGAAATCACCGTCTGGCAAGCTCATACTGATACGGTTAGCCAATTCCCGCAACAGCCGATCCCCATAGCTATGGCCATAGACATCGTTTACGGATTTAAAGCCATCTAGGTCAAACAGTACAAGAAAGAAAGGATCATTAGGACAGAGTCGGCGTGAATGGAACTCCAATTCCAGCCCTCTGCGGTTGGGCAACCGCGTCAAGGTGTCATGGATGGCCATATCGACGGCAGCTTTTTCAGCTAGACGTCGATTGAGAATCTCCTTGCGAAGCTCGTAGACCCTCCGGATACCAAAGGCAAAGCCACACCAGCCCATGACGACGAGGCCTAAAAAGAACTCGTCTGCCTGCCAGCTCTCGTGCTGGATGTTGAAGCGGGCAAGTTTTTCATATAGGTCAAGGTGAATGCCAGCCCAGAGCACACAAACACCCAAACAGGCGACGACGAGGAAGTCTAACCACGCTTGGTGTAGGCTCAAGAAGCGACGTAGTACGCGGTCGGCCATTGGAATGCCATCATTTGGGGTGTTTTGATCTTTAGCTATCGACGCATTCACCGTTTCCTTGAGTCCATCAGTGACTCAGGCCGCATTCCCCTGAGTCATCGCTAATCATGCTCCCACTATTGGCCACGTGCGGTCATGGGCAATGGCCGCTTGGGGTCGACTCCAGCCGGTCGAGGGCATGCAATGCGCCGGTTAAGTCTCGTGCAAAGGCCTAGTCACATCGAATGCAAATGATTGGTCAGTGGCAATGCAGACAGGTGGTCAAGTGGAATGTAATCCTCCACACGAGCCCGCGAGGTCTCCTAAAAATTCCAAAAAAGGCGCCCTATAGGCGCCTAAAGACCACCTTAATCGGAGCGGGAGCTTCTAAAGGTGACTGTTGCTTTGGGAGGTATGCCGTCATACCCAAATGCGAGTCAAACAGCAGTGACGTTCAATGCGACCATTGGCAGGTTTTGCGCAGCTACAAGACGCTGAGCGGGTACTCAGCAATCAGCCTGACCTCGTCCAGATCAGACTCGAATGCGGTGGCTCGGGTGGTGGCCTGGCGAAGACGCAGAGAAAGATCCTTCATGCTTCCGGTTTGAACGACATATTTGGCTTCGATGTCTCGCTCCCAGCGCTTTTGATCCTTCAGCGGGTTGCCATCAGAGTCGCGGCGCATGTAGGTGCTGTTTGCGTTGGAGTAGTCGCCATCCGTACCTTTGCCATAGCGGGTCATGAATGATAGGCCCGGTACGCCGAAATTAGTCATGTCCAGGCTATAAGTAGCCATCCATGAGCGTTCCTTTGGGGAGTTGAAGTCGCTGTATTGGATGGAGTTGGCCAGGTAGATTGAGTCTGACTGTCTCAGGTAGTCAAAGTCATCATCACCTTGGTTACGTTGATGCGAAAGAGACACCGTGTGCGAGCCATATTTAAGGCCGATTTTCGCACTCCAGATATCATTGTCAAACTTCCCGAGAAGCCGTTTACCTTCATCGGTAGCGTTGTAGTAGTTCAGGCTGCCCGTAAGTGCCATCTGGTCAGAGAGGGGAAGAACGTAAGACGCTGAGGCGTATTTTTGATCCCACGCGTCTTTCAGTCGACTCCCGTATAAGCCCAAGGTCAAACGATCGGTAGCCTCGTAGTCGCCGCCGAAATATCCGACCCAAGGCGAATTCACCGGCCCGGCATAAAATGTGGCGAAGTTGTCGCGCATCGAGGAGGACTGAGGCTGGCTCATTGCGTGCAGCCGGCCACCTTGCATCGTCAAGCCGCTGATGCTCTTGTTGGTGGCTGTTACCCCCCTGAAGCTTTCTGGAAGTACCCGAGAGTCACCAAATGAAACCACAGGCGTCGATGGGAATACATCACCGATATTCACGACGGTGTCGAAAGCCCGAGCCTTTACGGAGCCACCAACCTTCGTCCATTCGTCTTTTGCCTGCCCATCGTTATCGACAGGCAGAACGTTGAATGAGCTCTGCAGGCCATTGCGGCCACCACCGGTATCAAGCTTCAACCCAACCATCGCAAACGCGTCGACACCTACGCCAAAGGTGCCTTGGGTAAAGCCTGATTCGAACTTACCAATAAACCCTTGAGCGGTACCTTCGGAGTAGCCATTCCCGTTTGCGTTAGATTGACCCTTGCGACTGTCCCTGTTCATGTAGAAGGTACGGCTGAAGACATTCAGCGTGCTGCCCTCAATGAAACCTTCTTTTTGCTCTTCGGCGAAACCAGAAATCGGGGTCATCCCGGCAATGGTAGAAAATACTGCCAGGGAAATCTTATTAAGGTGAGTCATGTGCGCTCCGTTCGAATCGGCAGATTGCTTTTAGACATGTTTGACCTGGCTTTATTTTTGTAACCTAGATCTGCCAGTGAGTGATGATCTTGACGACTTGAATATAACGGCGAGGTGACTGGGAAATTACAAATCTGAAATGTGGTATCCGTAGTTGCAATTCTTGAAAAGAGCTACAACGACAGGCTGGTGCGTTTCGTACCTCAGCCAAGACTCGGAGGTCGCGCTCTAGTGGGTATCTCTGTGAAAGGAAAAACCTGGACGCAGATCTTTTGCTCCGCTGCCTATTCGGCCTGTGCATTGGCAGGTGGATGTAGTAAGTGACTAACTTGTGAGACGCTCGCGATACCGGCAGATATTTTATCAGCCATAATCCCGCCCCTACTCCAAATGCCCGACATTCCAGAGTGTGGCCAGCCCAGCGCATTAATTGCTAGCGTCGTGCTGAGCCGCATCCATCACATGAACTTCAACCCTGGTTGGTTGCACCAAAGTCGCAGAGAAACGCCGCCCAGCATTGCTCAAGTTGCGCGACCAGGTTTTTAGGCTAGTGCGTGGAACTTCCATCAAACGGGGGCGTATGAAAACAGGCCGGTCTTGACGGCTGGATCGGCTGAGTCATTGTGGAACGACTTTTGGCTGAGAACCAAGCCGCATTTGCCCGATCGTTTTGACCAAGACTGAGTTGGTTGCTGAGTGCCTGTCGAGGATCTGAGACACGCGATCCCAGTCATTCAGGTAATGGCCAAGGAATGCTACGCAGGTTGAGGATGCTCTTCACAGGCCTGTCACCTGCACAACCTTCCTTCATCGGTGGATAGCCGAGGTGAGCACCTCGACTTCACAGCCGAGACGACTCAGATTGAGACTGGAGCGGAAATATGGGGATGCGGGTCGTAGCCCTCGATCTCGAAATCCTCAAACTTGTAGTCGTAAATACTGGCTGGCTTACGCTTTAGCACCAGTTTTGGCAGAGGACGCGGCTCACGAGTTAACTGCAACTTAACTTGCTCAATGTGATTCAAGTAAATATGCGCATCACCCATAGTAACGACAATTTCGCCAACACCCATATCACACTGTTGAGCGAGCATATGAGTTAGAAAACTCGCCCCGGCCAAGTTGTACGGATTCCCAAGCAGCAGATCACTCGACCGGATATAGAGGTGTGTCGACAACTTATTGTTGGCCACATAAAACTGGTAGAGCAGATGGCACGGCGGCAATGCCATCTTTCCGTTGCGCGCATTTTCTTGAGGGCTGACAGACTCATCTGGCAGGTACTCAACATTCCATCCATGGAACAGAATGCGGCGGCTGTTCGGGTTCGTTTTGAGTGTGTTAACAACGTAGTCGATCTGGTTGATGGTTGTGCCATCCTTAGTCGGCCACGCAGTCCACTGCTTGCCATAAACCGGCCCAAGATCGCCATCCTCGGTTGCCCATTCATCCCAGATTTTGACACCATTCTCCTTGAGCCATTTGGTGTTGGTATCACCGTTCAAGAACCAGATCATCTCGTTGATGATGCTCTTGAAGTGCAGCTTCTTGGTGGTGAGCAGCGGGAAGCCATCTTCCAGGTTATGGCGAAATTGACGACCGAACACGCTAATCGTGCCTGTCCCAGTGCGATCGCCTTTCTCGACGCCGTTCTCCAGCACGTCGGCCAGCAAATCGTGGTACATCTTCATTTCGGATCCTCTAGATTTGCGCTGACCATATGCAGCGCATCACGCAATTTCTGAATTTCAGCATCCCGTTGTTTGAGCTCGGCCGTGAGCTGGGCATTTTGCTTCACGTAGTAGTCCCTGGACTTAATGACACTGGTCAGCCGCTTATCAAGGGTCGCATACGAGCTCTCAACATCCCGATACCTATTAAACCAATAAAGCACTTCCAGTCGGCTCTTTTCAAGCCGTTGCATCAGAATGGTCTTGGGATCTTGCTTCTTCTCGGCTTTGACCTTCTGAACCATCAATTCAACGAGGCGGCTTTCCTTGATGGCCTCAAGCTTCTCCATCGGCCACCCCCGCATCCTGATGGTATTGCGATGGATCCCTGTAATGCGACTGAGCTCAGCAACCGTGGGCTTCAGCGATTTATCGGAGGCAATCTGGAGGATGCCTTCGGCCAGCTGCTCGGTATTTTTTTCGAAGTCGAGCTTATTCCGAGAGTCAAAAGCTTGGGTGGTCATAGCTCAACCTCTTCTCCCAGATACTCCAGGACACCCTTAGCTTCCTCCATCGCGGCACGAAGCTCCTCCTCGGTACCTGCGGACGAAGCAGAGCTCAACGCAAGGCTGTTCGACACATAAATTTCTCGCCACTTGGGCGCATGCACTTTGGTGACGACAGCGTTCTTACAACGATTAGGGTTGCAGCGCAAAGTCCCGATGCAAGGCAGGGAATCGTCGTGAGACTCTCGCTGACCACCGTAACAAAACCCTTGGCCAACGTTGATGATCGCCAAGCGCTTCCTGGCCATCTGAGCGATGATCTCTTCTTTCGTGCGCCCAGCGGCCATGTAGCCATCGAATACCTTCTTCATCCGGGCTTTATGGCTTTCGGCGTTAGGCCCGGCGTAGTTGCCATCAGGATCGCAATAGCTTGTGATGGACTCTTCCTCAGCTACCTGGATAGGAGTCTTCCCACCAGAGCGGCCACCCTTCGAAAGGATCTGCGCTATTGCGCCGTACCCTAGTGTAACGGCACTGAACGCTTGGTTTTGTCCTGCTCCACCGATAAGGTCGCCAAAGTGCTTCATCTGGTGCGAAATGAACGGGAGACCAAGTTCAGCCCTTGCCATTTGGTTAGCCAAGGTGTGCCGTAGGGTGTAGGGCGAAAACTCAAGAGACTCAAACTCTTCGTCCGTCAGAATCTCCAGAAAGAAGGAACTGAACTGATGCGAGATTCCGACTGAGCTCATAGAGGCCGGCTCCGCTCCCTGGGCGACCGTGTCCACATTCGAAAACAGAAACGGGTTCTGTTTGACCTTGGCGATCAGGCAGGCCGCACGAATGGCGTCGCGTACTATAGGGATTGCAACCCACTTGTCATCAAACAACTTGGCAAGCCCTTGGCGGTGTTTAACCACGTTGCTGATGATCAGCCAGTAGTCATTCTCTTGCTCCATGCAGGACTCCACCAAGATCTCAGAGAGCTCGGAGGGGCGCATGCCTGTGTACTGGGCCACGAGATAGCACGCGCTGTAAGAGATAAAGTTGATGTACCGACGAAACTCGTCGTCTAGGGGCACTGGGGTAAGCTTAAGCAAGGTCTCTGGCGCTTTGAAGTCGTGCTGCCTGTTTCCCGATAGAAAGTCTGGCCGAACGGTACCAATCGCTGCGCGCATGGCGCTGGAGTCATAACCCTTGCGTCGAAGCCGTAAGGCCACGTAAAGGTCAAAATTGTAAGGGGACAATCTCTGGCTTTTGGCCGATGAGTAGCCCTTGGCGTTCTGACGCGTCAGAGCGAGCAGGTCGTTCACTGGCTCTCCCATTACGCTCAGGAAGTCGACGACGGCAAATGAGGCTTCGCGAGAGGCTTTCTCGAATACATCGTTGGGAAGAATCCGATACGTTTTTTGAAACTCGTCTACACGCTTAAGCAGCTTCGCCCAAGGCAACGAGTCAAGCTCAACGTAGGGCAGAGGTTTATCGAAAACCTGATCCAGAAGGAACGGCGACCTGATCGCCGTGAAAAATCTCTGAATGTCAGGGCCGAAGGCATGAGGGTGCACGAGTGCGGCAGTGCGATACATCCCCGCATCAAAGTACGAGAGGCCATGGTAACCGACCTCGAAAAATTCATCCGTCAGAATTTCCCGCGCCTGTGCTGACATGGTGTTAACAAAACTGAGTCCAGCCTTGAAGCAGGAGATGGCGGTATTGGCCTTGATGTTCCTTGCGGAGTTTGTCACTGATTGCAGGCTGGCCGGCATCTTCAGCCAGCAGTACATCGCAACCTTAACCTCAAGGATTGCTAACTGGTTGACCAGTGGGAAACTCCTGAAATCAAGCCTAAGCTTGGCACCCTGGATGTTCCTGGCTGCATTCGGGTAATCCTCATTGAAGTCCCATACGGGATCACCCAATACGGACGTTTTGCTGACCGGTAGCGCCAAGAGCGCGTTGAGCCAAGACAGCGCCTCAACTGGCACAGCACTAGATTCGCCATCATCTTTCTGCAGGCCCAGCAGCAGACCATGAGCGGCCATACGCCATTTTTTGAAAGCTGCAAATTCAGGAATGAGGGATTCGCTCACAGAGTGACCCCCTCTGTCAGGATGTTGACCTGCAGGTTTTCAGAAAGGCGCTCGGCTTTAGTCAGCTCGTCTGCGGAAAAATCAGATGTCTGCGGGTCAAGTATGCTGTTGAGCACATCCAGGTTCTCCAGGATGACAGCGCCGTAGGGCGTATCGAGCACCCGATTGACCTCGATCATCCGCTGGTAGTCGCGACGGCGAGCAAACAGCTCCGGCAAGTGCGAAATCGTGATGATGCTGTTACTGCACGAGAGGCACTTGTTGAACAGCGTGCAAGGCTTGCTGGGGTCGTAGTCCCTTAAATTTTTGATAAAGTCTGGCGGGTCGTACACATTCATGCACGTGACCGTACCGGTTTCCATGGGCATGCCTTTTGGAATCGATTCGATCGTTTTCGTTGGAATGATCGTCACCGACTCGTCCATCGTTTCCTGATGCATCGTATGGAGCACTTTATTCAACATCTTGCGCGCCATAGGATTGAAGTCCATCTGATCAAGGTATGCCATAGTGGTGCTAATGTTCTTATGGCCCAACATCACCTGAATCTCCCGAGGAGACACGCCGCGCTCAATCAACTCACTCACAAAGCTTGGTCGGAAACGAGAGGGCGACAATGACAATGGGTTGCCTTCGTCATCAAGTAATCCCCTATCTTCAGAAAAACTCATCATGATCTTATTAATCATGCCGGCTGCAGAATTCTCAATAGAGTCAACCACTCCGAACTTTCTCGGAGAGCTTGAACGATAAATAAAGAGCTTATTCGCAACTTCAGAATCAGCTTCCGCGCGCAGATTACGAGTCAAAAATTTGATGTCATCAAAAACCTGTTTGACTGCGCGCCCCTGAGAAGTGGTGAGCCACGAAATCTCGGCATGAAACAAATCAAGATGGTACATCTTTTCGCCGTCTGACCGCTCCTTCCAATACAGCAAGCAAGGCCGATCGGTTAGATCGTGACGTTCGATAAAGTCATCAAGATCAAGACTCACCAGCGAATCAGCGTTCATTCCAGTAACCTGGGCGAGCCGAATCACATAGGGTGCTAGTACCCGACTATCGATTTGATAAAGAACCCCCCACTCCTTATAAATATCAAAGATAGATGAACTGGAGGTTTGGACAATCTTAATAAATGCTTTCTCATAGGGATCTTCGCGATTGGCCGATTTAAAGCCCAAGGGCTTGCAATCGAGTTTGTTCTCAAAAATCCAGCGGGCGTTTTCAAGTGTGGCACACCCACGCCGAATTTTGCCATTAGGCGCAAGGGGATCCTCCCCTACATGGCTCAGAACATACGGCTGTGCCAGACGGTTAGTCTCCGCAATCTCTTCAAGGATGGCTTCCGATATGCGAGCACGTACCGGAGCAGGGTAAGGCCTGTATTGATCAGTTTCTCGCTCAGCATCGAAGCCTTGGGCGGCCATGAAGGTCGTTAGCCCCAGTCCATCAATCTGTAGTGCTCGCTCCATCATTTTCCGGGCCGAACTCATCAGCGCGTTGCAATGGCTTGTCGACAGTACGCGCTCAATAATCTTTTCTTGTAGATATACCCGAAACTTAGGCAAAGCATAGAGGCTTACCAGCTCACGAAGATCCTCCAGCCCGGTGAATTCCGCCACCTTCAGATAGTCTCTAAAGTACTTATATGCTTCGATAAAGTTTGACTGGCCCGATTTACTGCTGGCGCTCATTGACGCGGCGCTGAACAGATGGAGCAGGTGAATAAATGGACGATCAGGCTCGACTGGCATGACATCTGAAAGCCGATGAATGGAGACCGAGCGAAGTGAACGGAAGGCCGCCGTCAGCTTCGCCGCTTCCGTTTGCTCGACTGGCTTTTTCGACGCGACGCGCTCTTCTACTGTTTGATAGTCCCTGTCTAGAACCCCCAATGCTCTGAGGTCTTCAAGGATCTCTTCGAACGTAGAACGCACCAGCTCATACTTCACCCTCGCAGCGGAGAAACCTATCAGTTCTGGAATATCGCTCAAATAGCCCCGATATCGAATGGTGTTCGCCACCACTGGAATCGCTAGCTTCTGTTCTTTAGACATACCCTCATACCAGGCAAGAAGCCTGCGGCGCCATTCGCAAGCACCCGATGGATGACCTGAGACGATGATCCCCTCATCTGCCATCGCATCCAGGATGGGCTGAAAAAGCGGCGCTTTGTTAATGACCGTCGAGGCACCCAAGCCGGTGTGTTTGACTGCATACCCAGCTGATACCGCCAAGTCGGCATTTTTGCTCAAGCAGACCTGAAGCAACGACTCTCGATCATCCGTAGCTCGGGCTACAAATGATTCAATGATTGCGTCTACCTGCGAGCTAGTTAACCGGCTACTCATTTCATATCTCCCACATCAATTCTCAGGCGCGTCCGGTCGACGAGCTCCGCCATCTCGCCGGCTTTTGTTTTGGTTTCAGTCCCAGGACGAACAAGTTTCTGGTAGATGTCATGAGGAATCTGTGTGTAGATTTCCGCTGTCTTGAGCCGGGAATGGCCCAACGTCTTTTGTACAGCGACCATCCGGTCAAGGTAGCTCGTGCCAATATCAGGCGTGCGGAGCAAGGCATAAGCATTCCCATGACGCAGCTTATGTGGGGAGATCTTTCTGTTGATCTTCATAAGATCCAAGGCACGCTTCGAGGTGCGTTCGAGGAGCTTTGCGACGGAGCGCGCGGTGAACTCGCCACCCTCAGCATTCAAGAACGCAGGGGTGGTTTCGGAGCTGCCGAACTGGCGCTTGTGCATCTTGTACAGCGGAGAGGCGTGGTACTTCTTTATGCGAAGCAGCGTTGCCCTGCTCACCAAGGTATCGCGAGGCTTGAAGGAGTCAGCAGGGCCCTTACTCCCATCGATACGAAGGGGGCAGTAGTCGGCATTTACTGCGACAGAGGCACCGGGTGAAATGAACATCGTGTCCTGGAAGCGGAGAGCATCATCAATCGCCCTGAGGGTCACACGAGGGACTTCTGAGCGACGAATGCCTGCGTCATATATGAACTGAAGGAGGCACCGCTCACGCTCGCTCTGGGTGGCAAGGATTAGCTGCAAGAGGTCGTCTAGTGAACAGGACACCACCAGATTCTTGTTTGGACGCGGAGACAGCAGCCCACCCGCATAAGGGTTACCTTCTTTACGAAGAGGAGGGACATCGTCCACCCAACTACAAAGCGACTTGTTGAAGAACGCCATGAGCGCCGAGTCTCGATTGCGGACAGTCTTCTTCGAGATCCCCTCAACCTCGCGTAGGTGCGCAAAGTATTCTTGGATGACGTGGGTACGGATCTCCAGATAAGCGGAATCCCGATCGCAGCTTGCGTACTCACGGCGCTTGGTTAGGTACTCATGGGCGTAACCAAGGTTCCGGCCAAAGGTCATGGCCGTCTGCTCAGCTATCAGCGCAGCTTGGAGTTGCTGAGAGAGGAAGCCAGATATCAGAGGCATCAGGCGCTCATCGTCATCAAAGACGGCAGCTCCTGTGACCTTCAAGGCTTCTTGGACTTGATGCTCATCAAGCGTGTCGTCCCGCCTGGTCGGGGACTCACTGAGATTTAGGGGTTTGCCCCTTACTGCGATTACCTTCACTGCTTCCTTCCTTTTCAAAACGGCCCGTACTATACACAATGTGCATTTCGATAGGGGGCACAATAAATAGGCTTGGAAGGCTTACTGGGTTACGCAGGCATTACGTACTGTGCAGTTTCTCTCAGGGGGGATAAAAGGAACACGTCAGAGCTGCGAATATACAGCTGCATCGACAGCTTACCGTCCGCGACAAACGCCTGATACAGCAGATGGCACACCGCGAGGGCCTGGCGCCCGGCCTTGACGTTTTCCTGAGGGGACAGCTTCTCGTCCGGCAGGTATTCGGTATTCCAGCCATGGAACAGGATACGGCGACTGTTGGGGTTGTTCTTCAGGCAATCGACCATGTAGTCGATCTGGTTGATCTTGCCGCCATCCTTGGTGGGCCAGCCTGTCCATTGGGCGCCATATACCGGGCCCAGATCGCCGTCTTCGGTGGCCCACTCGTCCCAGATGGTCACGCCGTTTTCGTTGAGCCATTTGGTATTGGTGTTGCCGCTGAGCATCCAGATCAGCTCGTTGGCGATGCTCTTGAAGTGCAGCTTTTTGGTAGTCAGCAGCGGGAAGCCGTTGGCCAGGTTATGGCGGATCTGACGACCAAACACCGCCGTGGTACCGGTGCCGGTACGGTCGCCCTTGCGGGTGCCGTTGTCGATCACGTCCTGTAACAGCTCAAGGTATTGCTTCATGACCAAAGGCCCTCTGTTTCGGTGAATCCACCGGACCTCGGGGCCCGGCGTTCAGCATGGGTGGCGTCAAGCTGCAGCGTTGTTGGCAGCGGGCGCGCGGTGATAAGCGAGCCAGATCAGCACCAGACCGCCAATGATCATCGGCAGGCTGAGGATCTGCCCCATGGTGACCCAGCCCCAGGCGAGATAACCAAGCTGCGCGTCCGGCACGCGAACGAACTCCACCACAAAGCGGAAGATGCCGTAAAACAGCGCGAACATGCCGGACACCGCTATGGTCGGACGCGGCTTGCGGGAATAGAAATACAGAATCGCGAACAACGCCACGCCTTCAAGCGCGAACTGATAGAGCTGTGACGGGTGGCGCGCCAACTGCGCTGGATCGCTGTAAGGCGGGAACACCATGGCCCAGGGCAGATCAGTGGGTTTGCCCCACAACTCGGCATTGATGAAGTTGCCAATACGCCCGGCGCCCAGACCAATCGGCACCAGCGGCGCGATAAAGTCCATGAGCTGGAAGAACGACTTGCCGTTGCGTTTGCCGAACCAGTACGTCGCGATCATCACGCCAATAAAGCCGCCGTGGAACGCCATCCCGCCCTTCCACACCTCAAAGATGAGCAGCGGATTGGCGATGTAGTTGGGCAGGTCATAAAACAACACGTAACCGAGTCGTCCGCCGACGATAACGCCCATGGCCACCCAAAAGATCATGTCCGAGAGCTTTTCCTTGGTCCAGGTCGGATCAAAGCGATTCAAGCGACGGGAGGCCAGGTACCAGGCACTGCCGATACCGACCAGATACATCAGGCCGTACCAATGAATTTGCAGCGGACCGATGGCCACGGCTACCGGGTCAATCTGCGGGTAAGGCAGCATTGCGACTCCTTGAAATAGAAGCGCTCATTGAGCGACGAGGCAGAACTATGCGGCGGCGGTGCAGGTCGTGCCACCCAATAATCATGAAATCTGTGCAGCGGCGACCTCGATGGGGACGCTGCATGCCGGTGATGTCACCACAGCTTCTCACCGGGCATCCCAAAAAAGCAGTGCGGCATGTTACCGGACCGCGCCGATCCGCTCTAGCGGCGCGCGATGGATGTCGGCCTGCAGGGTGGGTAAAGTGGCGCAAAAAGGAGCCATCCATGTGCCTTATCGTGTTTGCCTGGCGGCCATCGCAGGCTCAACCTCTTATTCTGGCGGCCAATCGCGACGAGTTTTACGCGCGCCCGACGCTGCCGTTGGCACAGTGGGAAGATGCGCCAGAGGTGTACGCAGGGCGGGACCTGGAAGCGGGCGGGACTTGGCTGGGCATCAACGCCAACGGACGTTTCGCCGCGCTGACCAATATCCGCGAGCCAGGCAAGCCGCCTGGTCGGCGCTCACGGGGGGAACTGGTTGCTCGTTTTTTAACCAGTGATGTGTCTGTCGAGGCGTATTTGCAGGATGTCGCGGGGCGATCAGCGGAGTACAGCGGATTCAATCTGATCGTGGGGGATCATGAGCAACTGCATTTCCTTCACTCAGGCGACCCCGAACCTCGCCGCCTGGCGCCGGGGCTGTACGGCGTTTCCAACGCAGGGCTGGATACGCCATGGCCGAAGTTGGTCAAGGCCAAAGCGGCGCTGTCCGCGCAGTTGCAGGATCCACGGCCGGAAAGGTTATTCGACCTGCTTGCAGACGGCACTCCAGCGCCGGAAGCCGAACTGCCCAGCACGGGAGTGAGTATTGCGACGGAGAAGTTGTTGTCGAGCGTATTTATCGCCAGCCCCAATTACGGCACACGGGCAAGTACGGTATTGGTGGCAGATGCCGACGGCAGCCGACGCCTGATCGAGCGCAGCTTCGGGCCGTGTGGCGGGAGGTTGGGCGAGGTGGATCTGGAGATTTAACCGATACTGTAAAAGTACTCACTGTAGGAGCCGGCTTGCTGGCGAACCGGGTGTGTCAGGCACTGTAAAGGCGCCTGATGCGCCGCGTTCGCCAGCAAGCCGGCTCCTACGGACAGCAGCCAACCAACCCTTAATGCCCTTTTACGGACCCCGGGTTGATCATCCGCGACAGCCCCAGATTCCTCAGCGCCAGTTGCAACGAACTGCTGATGACTTGCGGGTTGTCGTTTTTCATCAACTGGGCCAAGAGATCCTTGGCCATGCTCAGGTTGATCTGACGCAGCATCCATTTCACTTTCGGCAAATTGGTGGCGTTCATTGACAGACTGTCGAAGCCCATCGCCATCAGGAGCACGGCTGCCGCTGGATCACCGGCCATTTCACCGCAGATGCTCACTGGCTTGCCTTCGGCGTGGGCGTCGCGCACCACGCTCTGCAACGCCTGCAGCACCGCTGGATGCAGGTAATCGTACAGGTCGGCCACCCGCGGGTTGTTTCGGTCGACCGCCAGCAGATACTGAGTCAGGTCATTGGAACCGACCGACAGGAAATCCACCTGACGCGCCAGCTCACGGGTCTGGTAGACCGCTGCGGGCACTTCGATCATCACGCCAACCGGCGGCATCGGCACATCGGTGCCTTCGTCGCGCACTTCGCCCCACGCACGGTGGATAAGGTGCAGCGCCTCTTCGGTTTCATGGGTACCGGAAATCATCGGCAGCAGAATGCGCAGGTTGTTGAGGCCTTCGCTGGCCTTGAGCATTGCGCGAGTCTGCACCAGGAAGATTTCCGGGTGATCCAGCGTCACGCGGATGCCGCGCCAGCCGAGGAACGGGTTTTCTTCCTTGATCGGAAAGTACGACAGTGACTTGTCGCCACCGATGTCCAGGGTTCGCATTGTCACGGGCAGCGGGTGGAAAGCCGCCAGTTGCTCGCGATAGATCGCCAGCTGTTCTTTTTCACTGGGAAAGCGCTGTTGGATCATGAACGGCACTTCGGTGCGATACAGCCCGACACCTTCCGCGCCGCGCTGTTGCGCACGCGCCACATCGGCCAGCAGGCCGGTGTTGACCCACAACGGCATGCGATGACCGTCAAGTGTCACGCACGGTAACTCGCGCAGCGCATCAAGGCCTTGAGAGAGCTGCCGCTCTTCTTCAACGACGACCGAATACTGCTTTTTGAGAATCTCGGAGGGGTTGGTGAAGACCTCACCGTGGTAGCCGTCGACGATCAGCTCGATGCCGTCGACTTTAGAATACGGCAGATCCACCACACCCATGACGGTGGGGATGCCCATGGCACGGGCAAGAATGGCAACGTGGGAGTTGCCCGAGCCGAGTACCGAGATCAAACCCACCAGCTTGCCTTCCGGCACTTCGCCGAGCATGGCAGGCGAAAGCTCTTCGCTGACCAAAATGGTGTTGTCGGGGTAAACCAGGGTTTGCTGCCGCGCTTCCTGAAGATAGGCGAGCAGGCGGCGACCGAGGTCTTTCACGTCCGATGCACGTTCACGCAGGTAGGCGTCGTCCATCAGCTCGAAGCGTTTGACGTGTTCGTTGACTACAGATCGCAAGGCGCCCTGTGCCCACTGGCCGGTCTTGATGACATTGGTCACCTCGCTGCCGAGCGAGGCATCGTCGAGCATCATCAGGTACACATCGAACAGCGCTCGCTCTTCCGGGCGCAACTGTGTGGCCAACTTTGCCGAAAGGGTCCGCATATCATTGCGAACGCCTTCCAGCGCGGTCTGGAATAGCTTTAGCTCGGCGGTAATATCTGTGACGGTCTTGTCCGGCACCACTTCAAGGTCAGCAGGCGGCAGCATGACCAGTGCGGTACCGACCGCAGCACCCGGCGAGCCCGGGACGCCGACAAATCGGGCTTCCTGAATCCCCTTGCCCTGCCGACCCAGCCCGCGAATCGACCCGGTGGCCTCCGCGTGGGCAATAACGCCGGCGAGCTGCGCGCTCATCGTGACCAGAAAGGCTTCTTCGCCCTCGTCGAACTGACGCCGCTCCTTCTGCTGGATGACCAGCACCCCGACAACCCGCCGGTGGTGGATAATCGGCGCGCCCAGGAAGGAGGCGTAGCGCTCTTCGCCGGTCTCCGCAAAATAGCGATAACGGGGGTGATCGGCGGCATTTTCGAGGTTAAGCGGTTCTTCGCGCGTACCGACCAGACCCACAAGGCCCTCGTTCGGGGCCATGCTCACCTTGCCGATCGAGCGCTTGTTCAGGCCTTCGGTGGCCATCAGCACAAAGCGGTTCAATTCGGGGTCGAGCAGGTAGACCGAGCAGACCTGGCTGCTCATCGCCTCTTTGACGCGTAACACAATAATGCCCAACGCCGCCTTTAGATCCTTGGCGGAGTTAACTTCCTGGACGATCTTGCGCAGCGTATTGAGCATGGCTCGGGGTCGAACTCCGTGTCAGTCGCGCGCCAACAGGCGCGGGGCAAGCTCTTTGAGTGCGCGGCGATATACCTCGCGCTTGAATGTCACCACCTGGCCCAACGGATACCAATAACTGACCCAACGCCAGCCATCGAACTCCGGTTTGCCGGTCAAATCCATCCGCACCCGCTGCTCGTCGGAGATCAGGCGCAGGAGAAACCATTTTTGCTTCTGGCCGATGCACAGCGGCTGACTGTGGGTACGGACCAGTCGTTGCGGCAGACGATAGCGCAACCAACCACGGGTGCAGGCAAGAATTTCAACATCATGCCGTTCCAGCCCGACTTCCTCATTCAATTCACGGTAAAGCGCGTCTTCCGGCGTCTCCTGAGGGTTGATACCCCCCTGCGGAAACTGCCAGGCGTCTTGATTGATGCGCCGAGCCCACAAGACCTGGCCAACATCATTTGTCAGAATTATCCCGACATTAGGGCGAAAACCATCGGGGTCGATCACGGCCACAACCTCGCAAACGCATGTCGTCGCATTGTTCCACAAAGATCGTGAAGGCAGCAACGAGGCTGCGACAGCTTATCGTGACAAGCGCATTAATAGATGCGATCTCTTGGGCAAACCTCGTATTCTTGTGCTCTTTTTTCTGATATTTCAGCGAGTAAAGCTCATGCGTCTGGCCCTGTTCGACCTCGACAACACCCTTCTCGGCGGCGACAGCGACCACGCCTGGGGCGATTACCTGTGTGAGCGCGGCATTCTGGATGGCGAGGCCTACAAGGCACGCAACGATGCCTTTTATCAAGATTATCTGGCCGGCACGCTGAACCTGACCGACTACCTGAATTTCAGTCTGGAGATTCTGGGCCGTACCGATATGGCGCAGCTTGACCAATGGCATCAGGCATTCATGCGTGACTGCATCGAGCCATTGATCCTGCCCAAGGCCATGGCGCTCATCGCCAAACACCGCGATGCCGGCGACAAGCTGGTAGTGATTACGGCCACCAACCGCTTTGTGACCGCGCCTATCGTTGCACGGTTGGGAATCGACACGCTGCTGGCAACCGAGTGCGAGGTGGTCGATGGCCGCTACACCGGGCGGACCACTGACGTGCCGTGCTTCCGCGAGGGCAAAGTGACACGCCTGAACCGCTGGATCGGAGAGAACGACTTCAACCTGGACGACAGTTGGTTCTACAGTGATTCGATGAATGATTTGCCACTGCTGGAGCAAGTGGCTAATCCGGTCGCGGTTGATCCTGATGAAAAGCTGCGCGCCGAGGCCACCCGCCGCGGCTGGCCGGTGATTTCACTGCGGGATTGAAGAGCTTCGCGGGTAAGCGCGCTCCTGCAAGAGACCGCAGCGGGACGCAGGAGCGCGCTTACCCGCGAAACATCTACTTGGCGCGGAGTTAAGGGGCGAGGCGCCCTACACCGGCTTGGCGCCCATCAGTCCGGCAATCGTAACGAAACAGACGACGCTGAACACCGCCAGGGCCAGCGTAAGCCGGGTGTTGCCGACAATGGCGGGTCGCCGCAGGCGATTGACCCGCACGGCCAGCCACGCCCAGCTCAATGCGCCGAATAGATACAACACGCTCGCCACCAGCAGCCAGGTTTGCCCCAATGGCCAGCCTGCGAAGTGGACCAGCCACCAACCGCTGATTGGCAGGCTCAGCAAACACAAACCCATCAACAGCCAGACAAACACCCATGGCCGCTGCATGGCACGGTTTTGCACCGTCGCATCGCCTGCACGACGCCCGCGCACGATCCACACCGTCAATGTTAGCGCGCAGATGAACAACAGCGCCGTGCTGACGACGTGCAGGATTTTCAGTGCAGCAAAGTGTTCCATTGTGTTCGTATCCCTGTGTCTAGCGGTGTTTGAAGCGTAGCAACACATCGTCGGTTGCGGCCGTGTGTACCGGTTGAAGGGAATGCAACCGTAGCCGGCGTGCCGGCGAATGCCCGGAGCCCAACAACCTCAACGGTGAATTGTGAATGGTGAATCGCATTCGCCAGCAAGCCGGCTCCTACGGACGTCATTTCCCACCGATACGTCATTCGCCGCAGATCCCGTTTACGCGCGCGTACGCCGTCGATACGTCATCCACCGGAGATCCCGTGTACACGCGTGCGCCCCACCGATACGTCATTCGCCGCAGATCCCGTGTAGGAGCGCGCTTGCCCGCGATGCGGTGTGTCAGACAACGATGATGCCGCTGGAAGAATGCATTCGCCAGCAAGCCGGCTCCTACGGATCGCGTACCCCTGCCAATATGTCATTCGCCGCAGATCCCGTTTACGCGCGTGTACCGCGTCGGTACGTCATCCGCCGCAGATCCCGTTTACACGCGTACCGCCGCCGATACGTCGTTCGCCGCAGATCCCGGCGTACGCATGCGTACCCCACCGATACGTCATCCGCAGCAGATCCCCTGTAGGAGCGCGCTTGCCCGCGAATGGGTTGGGTCAGGCGATGTTAAGGGTGTGGGCAGATTATGTTCGTCGGCCATCACCCCAAAAACAGCTTGTACGCCGGGTTTCTGGTTTCGTCCCAGTACGGATAGCCAATCTCGGCCAGCGCCTGCGGCACCAGATGCCGCTCATCCTCCGGCACCACCAGGCCCGCGACCACTCGTCCATCCGCCGAGCCATGGTTGCGGTAGTGGAACATCGAGATATTCCACCGACCGCCCAGCTTGTTGAGAAAGTTGAACAGCGCGCCCGGCCGTTCGGGGAATTCAAAACGCATCACCACCTCGTCGTTCACTCGCTCCGAATGGCCACCCACCATGTGGCGCAAGTGGAGCTTGGCCAGTTCGTTGTCGGTGAGGTCGAGCACCGGGAAGCCCTGCTCGGTGAGGCTTGCGATCAAGGCCTTGCGCGGGTCGGTGTCGGGATGGGTCTGCACGCCGACAAAGATGTGCGCTTCGCGATCGGTGTGGTAGCGGTAGTTGAATTCGGTGATCTGGCGCTTGCCGATGGCCTCGCAGAACGCCTTGAAGCTGCCCGGCTGCTCGGGAATGGTCACGGCAATGATGGCTTCGCGGCCTTCGCCCAGCTCGGCGCGCTCTGCCACATGACGCAAACGGTCGAAATTGACGTTGGCGCCGGAGTCGATGGCGACAAACGTCTGCCCGGAGACTTCATACTGTTCGGTGTACTTCTTGATCCCGGCCACGCCCAGGGCGCCGGAGGGTTCGGTGATTGAGCGGGTATCGTCGTAGATGTCCTTGATCGCCGCGCAGATCTCGTCGGTGCTGACGGTGATCACTTCATCGACGTAGTCCTTGCAGATCTCGAAGGTGTAATGGCCGATCTGCGCCACGGCCACGCCATCGGCAAACAGCCCGACCTGCTGCAAGACCACCCGCTCGCCGTAGGCCATCGCCTGCTGCAGGCAGTTGGAATCGTCCGGCTCCACGCCGATCACCTTGATCTCCGGGCGCAGGTATTTCACGTACGCCGCAATGCCGGCGATCAACCCGCCGCCACCCACCGGGACGAATATGGCGTCCAGCGGGCCCTGATGCTGACGCAGGATTTCCATTGCCACCGTGCCTTGCCCGGCAATGGTGTCGGGGTCGTCATACGGGTGGACGTAAACGTAGCCGTGTTCCTCGACCAGCTGCAGCGAATGCGCCAGCGCCTCGGGAAACGAGTCGCCGTGCAGTACGACCTTTCCGCCGCGTGAGCGGACGCCTTCGATCTTGATTTCCGGGGTGGTCTTGGGCATCACGATGGTCGCCGACACGCCCAGGGTCTTCGCCGCCAGCGCCAGGCCCTGCGCGTGATTGCCAGCCGACGCCGTGACCACCCCCCGCGCAAGCTCTTCCGGGCTCAATTGCGCGAGCTTGTTGTACGCGCCGCGGATCTTGAACGAGAACACCGGCTGCAAATCTTCACGCTTGAGCAGCACCTGATTGCCCAGGCGCTCGGACAGCTGACGAGCGGCGTGCAGCGGGGTTTCCACGGCGACGTCGTAGACACGGGAGTTGAGGATTTTCTTGACGTAGTGTTCGAGCATCGGGGAAAGATCACTGGCGAAGGGGCAAGGCCCGGAAGTCTACCCCTCGACCTCACGCACGACCACACCAAGACTCAGGCTTTGATGAGGGCATGTCGTTATACTGCCGCCCCCAAGCGTTATCGTCATTCCACTGTTGAAGCGCGCCAGGAATGGGCTGAAATCGAACGACCCCGTGCGCGGTCGCCGATTCGTCGCCCCTGCAACGCCCTTTGCGGGCAAGCGCGCTCTTTCAGTTTGTCATTCATAACCGGAGCCCACCTCGCATGACCCAGGATCAACTCAAACAGGCCGTTGCCCAAGCCGCGGTCGATTTCATCCTTCCGAAGCTGGACGACAAAAGCATCGTGGGCGTCGGCACCGGCTCTACCGCCAACTGCTTCATCGACGCACTGGCCCGGCACAAAGGCGCGTTTGACGGCGCAGTCGCCAGCTCTGACGCCACGGCCGCGCGCCTGAAGGGGCACGGCATTCCGGTGTACGAGCTGAATACGGTCAGCGACCTTGAGTTTTATGTCGACGGCGCCGACGAAAGCGACGAACACCTGAACCTGATCAAGGGCGGCGGCGCAGCCCTCACCCGCGAGAAAATCGTCGCTGCTGTCGCCAGAACCTTTATTTGCATCGCCGATGGCAGCAAGCTGGTGTCGGTACTGGGTGCGTTCCCCCTGCCCGTCGAAGTGATCCCGATGGCCCGTAGCCACGTGGCCCGCCAGTTGGTGAAACTGGGTGGCGACCCGGTTTATCGCGACGGTGTGCTGACCGACAACGGCAACATCATCCTCGATGTGCACAACATGAACATCAGCAACCCGGTCGAGGTGGAAGCGCTGATCAACAACATCGTCGGCGTCGTCACCAACGGCCTGTTCGCTGCGCGCTCGGCAGATTTGCTGCTGCTGGGCACGCAGGAAGGCGTGAAAACGCTCAAGCGTTGATTGTTGCGGGCCAGGCAAATCCTTCCGGAGATGCCTTGGCCTCAGCGCTTCTTGAACACGTAAAACAGATTCGGCTCGCTGACGACGTACAAGGTGCCGTCGTCGCCCATCGCGATGCCCTCCGCTTGGGGCACGCTTTTGCTCAGGCCCATGCTGCCCTTGGTCAGTGACACGTTGCCGACCGGCTTGCCCTGCGTATCAAGCTCCAGGATTTGCCGAGACTCATCAGACAGCGCGAGCAAGTGCCCGCTGCGCTCGTCGAACTGCAAGCTGGAAAGGTCGCGCACAAACAGCCCCGCGTCCCGCTGCTTGCTGGACGTCACTTCCAGAATATTCGGTGAATCCGTGCCAGCGTCGGGGAAGCCGCGCACTTCGATGATCTGCACCGGCCGCCGTTCTTTGGCGACGAACAAGCGACGGCCCTGATTATCGTAGGCCAGCCCCTCGAAGCCATTGTTGCCGCCGGCGTCGATACCCAGTGTCAGCTGCTCGGCATCGGCCGCATCAAGGAAAGTGGTGTCGTCATCCAGATGCACCTTAATCAGGCGCTGGCTGTGCTCGTCACTGATAACGTAAATGCCGGGGCTGATGTATTCGACAGCCTCGGCATCACCGAAACCCGTCAACGGAATCCTTCTCAGGATCCGCCCTTCGAGGCTGAGCTCCACCAGTTCCGGGTCTTTGTTGGTGACTGTGAAGAGGGTTTTGCGCTGGGGATCAAAGCTGAGGGCCGAGACGTTGTACTCAAGCCCATCAATGGCGCGCGCCTCGATCACGACTTCATAATCATCAAGGCCCAACGCCTGGGCATCGCTGGATTGCCAGAAAACGTACCAGTTGAACCAGAGGCGCTCGATGACCCGGTATTCGCGTGCCAGAAAAAAAGCGGCCGTGAGGATCAACACCACAGCCAGGGTGAGCACAACGGTCTGAAACGGGGACACACGACGCATGCAAGGGGCTCGACTTCAGTGGGGCGGCTTTAATAGCACCGTATTCTGAAGCCAAACTGAACACTGCGTCGCATCTCGTTTGCATTTTCCGAGCGCACCCAGCGGCCGGCCGGGTTGCCCGGAAGGTCGGGCGTCGGTCACTGACGCTTGAAGGTATAAAAGAGATTCGGCTCGCTGACCATGTAAATGGTGCCGTTCTCGTCCATGGCTACGCCTTCGGCACGCGGAATGGTCTGGCGCAGGCCATTGAATCCGCTCAGGAGCGTCATAAAGCTAACCTCGTTTCCATGCCCGTCCAGCTCCAGCAGCATGTGCGACTCGGCGGACAACACCAGCAAGTGGCCCGTCTTCTGGTCGGCAAACAACGAAGACAGGTTGCGCACGATGAGGTTGTCGTTGATCAGCTTGCGCTTTTCACCTTTGACCTCACTGCTCCCGTCGGCCTTCCAGCTATACAGCGCAGGGGGGCGTTCTTCGCCAAACAGGAATTGCTGGTCCCGAGGGTCCCAGGCAATGCCTTCAAAGGCTTTGTTCTGATCTTTTGACACACCAAGGTCGTACTTGGGGAAGTCGGCGAGGTTTAGGCTCTTGGTCTCAGGCGTGACCTGGACAATGGTCATCAAGTGCTGGCGCTCGTCAACGATGGCGATCAGCCCCTTGCCCAGCACGGCCACACCCTCGGGGTTGCCCCAGCCTACCAGCGGAATCTTGCGGATGACGTCGCCGGTGAGCGTCAGCTCGGAGAGAAAGGGGTTCTTGCCCATCACCGAATACAAGGTTTTGCTCTCGGAGTCGTAAGACAGATCCGAGGCCTCGTCCTTTTCCATGCCCGCCAACGGCTTGCCATCAATGTCGACCTTGTAATCCGGCAGCCAGATGCCCGCCGCGCGCTCAGCCGAGGTGACGTTATGCTCGCGCAGCCACAACAGACCGCGATCATCCCAGTGCCAGGCGAAGGAAAGGCCGGCGAGGATCACCAAGGCTGCGACAAGCAGCCACCACCAACGGAAACGCACACGGCTTTCGCGCTGTGTCATCCGCGGACGTCGCTTTCGAATCGGCTATGACCTGTCAGCTCCAGCACGATTTCATCGCCGACGTTGAAAGGGCCAACGCCAGCAGGCGTGCCCGTCATGATCAGGTCACCGGCTTGCAGGGAGAACTGCGAGGCCATGTGCTGGATCATCGGCACAATCGGGTTGAGCATTTGGCTGCTGTTGCCATCCTGACGGACTTCACCGTTGATGGTCAGGCGGATCGCGATGTCGGTCAGGTCGGGATAGGTATCGGCCGACACAAAGGGTGCGATTACTGCTGCGCCGTCAAACGACTTGGCGATTTCCCACGGCAGGCCTTTTTCTTTCAGCTTCGACTGCACGTCGCGCAGCGTGAGATCCAGGCCAGGAGCGAACCCGGAAATGGCATCGAGCACTTCCTCACGGCTCGGATTCTTGCTCAGCGGCTTGCCGATCAGCACCACGATCTCGGCTTCGTAATGCACCGAGCCACGGTCCTGCGGGATGCTGAAACCGCCTTCGATTCCGACCACGCAGCTACCCGGCTTGATGAACAGCAACGGTTCGGTCGGCACCGGGTTATCCAGTTCCTTGGCGTGCTCGGCATAATTGCGGCCGATGCAGACCACTTTACCGAGCGGAAAATGAACCTTGGTACCGTCGACGTATTTGTGCTGGTAGCTCATGAGCGCTCCTGAAAAGCTTGTTGTAATGGGAAACCGCTTACAGCGCGAAGATTTTACCGGGGTTCATGATGCCGTTCGGATCGAACGCTGCCTTGACGGCCTTCATGTATTCGATTTCAACCGGCGAGCGGCTGTAGTGCAGATAGTCACGCTTGGTCATGCCAACGCCGTGCTCGGCCGAAATCGAGCCGTTGTACCTCTGCACGATCTCGAACACCCACTTGTTCACCGTGGCGCACTTGGCAAAGAATTCGTCCTTGCTCAGGTTTTCCGGCTTGAGGATGTTCAGGTGCAGATTGCCGTCGCCAATGTGCCCGAACCAGACGATTTCAAAATCCGGGTAATGCTGGCCGACGATCGCATCCACTTCGGCGAGGAACGCCGGGACCTTTGAAACGGTGACCGAGATGTCGTTCTTGTACGGCGTGAAGTGGGAGATGGTTTCAGAAATGTATTCGCGCAGCTTCCACAGATTGTGCAGTTGCTGTTCGCTCTGGCTCATCACGCCGTCAAGCACCCAGCCCTGCTCGACGCAGTGCTCGAAGGTTTCCAGCGCGTGGTTGGCCACTTCTTCAGTGGTCGCTTCAAACTCCAGCAGCGCGTAGAACGGGCATTCGGTTTCAAACGGCGACGGCACATCGCCGCGCGCCATGACCTTGGCCAATGCCTTGTCCGAGAAGAACTCGAATGCGGTCAGGTCCAGTTTGCTCTGGAAGGCGTGCAGCACCGGCATGATGGCGTTGAAATCGGTGGTCCCGAGAACCATCGCGGTGAGGTTTTTCGGGGCACGGTCCAGGCGCATGGTCGCCTCGACCACGAAACCGAGCGTGCCTTCGGCGCCGATGAACAGCTGCCGCATGTCGTAGCCGGTGGCGTTTTTGATGAGGTCTTTGTTCAGTTCGAGCAGGTCGCCCTTGCCCGTGACCACCTTGAGGCCCGCCACCCAGTTACGCGTCATGCCGTAGCGAATGACTTTGATCCCGCCGGCGTTGGTGCCGATGTTGCCACCGATGTTGCTGGAGCCGGACGAGGCGAAATCGACCGGGTAATACAGGCCGTTTTCTTCCGCGAGATTTTGCAATTGCTTGGTGACCACCCCTGGCTGGCAGATGGCGGTGCGATCGGTCAGGTTGAGTTCGAGCACCTGGTTCATGTAATCGAACGAAACGACCACCTCGCCATTGGCGGCAACGGCGGCGGCCGACAACCCGGTACGTCCACCCGAAGGGACCAGCGCAACCTTGCGTTCGTTGGCCCAACGGACGATGGCCTGGACCTGCTCGGTGGTCTTGGGGAACACAATGGCGGTGGGCGCCGGGGCGAAATGTTTGGTCCAGTCCTTGCCGTAGGTTTCGAGGGAATCGGCATCGGTGAGCACCTTGCCAGGCTCAACCAGGGTCTTCAGCTCATCTATAAGCGCAGGATGGGTCATCAACAGAACTCTCGAACAATTCATGGTCATCCTGAGAACGGCTCACGTCCAGGAATGGGGTGTTTCGCGGGGTGCATATGCTAGCATACGCCCCCCGCCAAACGAGCTTTCGGCCGATTTGCGGGCGCTTCACTTACTGCCATTTCTCTCCGGGACACAGGTTTACGCAGATGAGCAAGACTTCCCTCGACAAGAGCAAGATCAAGTTCCTTCTTCTCGAAGGCGTCCACCAGTCCGCGGTCGACGTCCTCAAGTCCGCCGGCTACACCAGCATCGAGTACCACACCAAGTCTCTGCCGGAAGCCGAACTGAAGGAAAAGATTGCCGACGCTCATTTCATCGGTATTCGTTCCCGCACCCAACTGACTGAAGAGCTGTTCGATTGCGCCAAGAAGCTGGTCGCGGTGGGCTGCTTCTGCATCGGTACCAATCAGGTTGACCTCAACGCAGCCCGCGAACGCGGTATCGCCGTGTTCAATGCCCCCTACTCCAACACCCGTTCGGTGGCGGAGCTGGTGCTGGCCGAGGCCATCCTGCTGCTGCGCGGCATCCCGGAGAAAAACGCTTCCTGCCACCGTGGTGGCTGGATCAAAAGCGCCGCCAACTCGTTCGAAATTCGTGGCAAGAAGCTCGGCATCATCGGCTACGGCTCGATCGGCACGCAGCTGTCGGTTCTGGCTGAAGGCCTGGGCATGCAGGTGTATTTCTACGACACCCTGACCAAGCTGCCGCTGGGCAACGCCACGCAGGTGTCCAGCCTGAACGAGCTGCTGGGCATGTCCGACATCGTCACCCTGCACGTTCCGGAAACCAGCGAAACGCAGTGGATGATCGGCGAGAAAGAAATCCGCGCCATGAAGAAGGGCGCCATCCTGATCAACGCGGCACGCGGCACGGTGGTCGAGCTCGACGCCCTGGCTGACGCGATCAAGGATCAGCACCTGATCGGCGCGGCCATCGACGTGTTCCCGGTTGAGCCACGCTCCAACGATGATGTGTTCGAAAGCCCGCTGCGCGGCCTGGACAACGTCATCCTGACACCGCACATCGGTGGCTCGACGGCCGAAGCGCAAGCCAACATCGGTCTGGAAGTGGCAGAGAAGCTGGTCAAATACAGCGACAACGGTACGTCGGTTTCCTCGGTCAACTTCCCCGAAGTGGCCCTGCCGGCTCACCCGGGCAAGCACCGTCTGCTGCACATCCACGAGAACATCCCGGGCGTGCTGATGGAGATCAACAAGGTCTTCGCCGAAAACGGTATCAACATCTCCGGCCAGTTCCTGCAAACCAACGAGAAAGTCGGTTATGTGGTGATCGACGTCGACGCCGAGTATTCCGATCTGGCGCAAGAGAAGCTGCAGCACATCAAAGGCACCATCCGCAGCCGCGTTCTGTTCTAAACCGCGAGCGTTCGATGTGCAAAAGGAGACCTTCGGGTCTCCTTTTTTTGTGCCTCAAGCAGGCGTGTGCTGATGCCTGTGAACCGGTTTATCCAGTCACCATCAATGCACTTGAAGCGACGCCTTCGCCAGCAAGCCGGCTCCTACAGATCGAGATGAGCCATACGATTGAAGATACCGGCCCACGCCAGCCATCGCGCGGGGGATCGAACAGACCCACGTTAGCCACACGATGGAGAATTGGACGGACCCACGCTTGCCGCACGATGGAAAATTGGACGGATCCACGCTTGCCGCACGATGAAAAATTGGACGGACCCACGCTTGCCGCACGATGGAGAATTGGACCAATCCACGCTTGCCGCACGATGGAGAATTGGACCAATCCACGCTTGCCGCACGATGGAGAATTGGACGGATTCACGCCTGCTTACGGCGATCAAATTGTAGGAGCGCGCTTGCCCGCGAAGGCGTTTCGTCAGTTATGGGTATACCGCTGACCCACCGCATTCGCGCGCAAGCGCGCTCCTACAACGGAATGCGCCATACACTCTGCGCGCCGTACCCGACCTGTAGGAGCCGGCTTGCTGGCGAAGGCGTCAAGTCAGACACATCCATGGTGGATGAATAAAACGTTTCGCCAGCAAGCCGGCTCCTTCAGGTCCCAGGCGAGCCGTCGCACCGCAACGCAAGCCGTGACCCTGGAGCGCTGAGCGCCCTACTTCACCGTGACGGTGATCTTCTGTGACTCGACCGGCGGATTCAGCGGTACGTGATTCTTGTCGCCCACCAGCAACTGCAGCGTGTGCTGCCCTGGCGTCAGGTTCAGCTCGGTTTCGGTTTGGCCTTTGCCGAAATGGCGGATGTTGTCGGTCGTTGGCAGCGGCGCGTTCATGTCGGGCTGATCTTTGACGTCGATCAACAGGTGGTGATGACCGGTATCAGGTACATCGACGCCTGCAGGCGCAACGCCCATGCCTTTGAGGCCAAACTGCACCTTGAAGGCGCCGTTGACGACCGCGCCATCCTTCGGCGAAATGATGTAAACCTCGGCCCCTGCGGGTGATGCCGTGCGTGGCATATCGTCGGCATGAGCCAGCAAGCTTGCTCCAAGGAGCAGTCCGGTCAGGGCGGCTTTAGCAACTAACGTCTTCATGATTTCTCCGTTTTTATCGATAGGCGACTGGCGGGGTCAGGCTTCGAAGGCTTTTCCATCCCGACAGACAACCGCTCAGGAACGACCCTTACCTTAGCTGCGGTTGGCCGCGAAGTATTTCGCGGAGTGGCTGGATGTAGAAGGTTTCATGTTGGGCCCATGCGCAGACGCGCAGCGACCATAACCCCTGTGGGAGTGAGCCTGCTCGCGAAGAGGCCAGTTGATTCAACCGCTTTTTCTGGGGACTGAACCTATGCCTTCGTGAGCAAGCTCGCTCCCACGGGATCGGGATCGGGGTTGGGTTGCAATCTCGGGCCGCCGCAGAACGTGTGGGAGTCAGCCTGCTACAGCTCGAACGGCTCACTTCCGCGCCGCCGGAACCATCCGGTCAGCGACAGTCGCTCGCGGGTCGAGGGCATGACTTCGTGGGGCATGTCTCCCGAGAGAAACACCACCAAGCATCCCCCGGTGGGCTGCACGTCATATTCCACGCCGCCTTTGAGGTACATGCGCAATTGACCACCGTGCTCCGGCAGCCAGGCGTCGTTGAGGTAGATGACGGCTGAAATCATGCGCTTGTCGTCATCCCGAAACCGATCCACATGCTTGCGATAGAACGCCCCGGGGGGATAAAGCGCGAAGTGGCTTTCGTAGTCTTCCAGCCCCAGAAACAGCCCGCGATTGAGCGCCTGACGCAGGCTGTCCATCAAGTCCAGATAGCGATCGCAAGGTTCGGCCTGCCCCGCCTCCAGCCACTGAATGTGATCGCCGCGAATCCCTTCGCGGACCTCCTGCGCCGGTCCTCGGCCCACTGCAGCAGGTGCGAGCTCACCCTGAACGGCACGCGTGCGGCATTCCAGGGCCAGCTCCCGGGTCAGGGCATCGGGCAGGAAAATGTTCTGCTGCGACCAGCCACGCTCGGCCAGGTCGTCGACGATTCGCAACAGCAGAGGGTGATCAGGGGATATGCGCATGGCGCGCATAGTATCCATACGCCGGTTAATCCGACAGAGCCCGGAGCCCGGCGAATGAGGAATATTTCTGCACAGGGAATACGCCCGAGCGGTTTTGCCGAACGGCAGGTCGAACCCACGAGTTTTAGTGGGGTCTGGCAAGTGTTAACTCGACAAATCCCCGCTGCCCCGCCGAGAATAGCGGCCTGCCGACAGGAGTCTCTAATGCGCCGTCTGTTTTTCCTGCTGTTGATGATTTCTTCCCTGCCCGTCTGGGCAGACGGCCACGATCAGCTGTACAAGCTCGCCGGCTGGCCGGAACAACGCGCTCATTTTGTCGATGCCCTGAAAGCCGCTCAGCAGCGCTATCGCAACAGCCTCCCGCCTGCCGTATTCGAGGCTCTGGTGAATAACAGCAATCAGCGTTTCGCGTCGCAGGCGATGGACCAGCGCGCAGAGCAAATGCTGCGGCAGACGCTGCCGGATCCAAACCCTGCGCTGCAGTTTTTCCAGACGCCTCTGGGGCGCAAGATCGTCAATGCCGAGCTCACGGCCACACGCCCCGACCAGCTGGCCAAAAACGCTCAAGGCTTGCCGCACATCCAGGCAGACGACAATCGTCTGCTGATCATCGGCCACCTGGCCAACGCCCTGCCTGCCAAGGAGGCCGGCGCCGAAGTCAGCCTCGCGATCGCCGGCGTCGCTGCAGACAGCCTGAGCTCGATGATTCCCGGCTTGATGGGCGGCAGCACCACCCAGACAATGCTCGACGGTCAGCGTCAGCGACTTATGGGGCAGATCGGCAAAGACGTGAACAACACGCTGCTCTACGTGTACCGCGATCTGTCTGACGGCGAACTGGACGAGTTCGCTACCTTTGCCGAGTCAAACGAAGGCAAAGCCTATTACAAGGCAGCGCTGGCCTCTGTTCGCGCAGGGTTGGCGGTCGGACAGAATGTGAAATAACGTCAGTGGAACCGGCTTCAGACGGGAAAGGGACTGTTTGAACACCCTCCATCTTTCAGCATGCTGACTCAAGCCTTCCCAGTTGAAGCCGGCCCCACATTCGTTATGTCAGCCGGGAAACGTGCCCTTCGAGCCTTAGCCCATCCGCTGCGTCAGGAACTCAAAGAACCGCGCCCGCAACTCAGGCGTCTCGTTTGCCAGGTGGTGGCGCGCCTCTTCCAGCATGAGAATCTGCGGCTGATCAAATTTGTCCTTGAGCACAGCCAGATTGTGTTTCCAGTCCACGGTCATGTCCGACTCGCCCTGCACGATGAGCGGGCTGCGGCGGCTGCGAGGCGCGCGTTCGATCCTTTCGACCCACTTGGCCAACGCCCCCACCCAGACTGTTGGCAGGCGTCGGGGTTGCAAGGGGTCCGCCAGCAGGAACGGCAGAAATGCCGGCGCGTTGGAGTTTTCGCTGAAACGCCTGTCGATCCCTTTGACGAAGGTGCGCAGCAGGTAATAGCTGAGCTTCGACAGTGCCCAGCCGCGTGGCCGCACCAGCGGCGCAAGCAGGATCGTCTGCCCCTGCGCCGGGCTGTCGTCGCCATGATGAAGCAAATGGTCGATGACAATTGCCCCGCCGGTACTCTGCCCGCACAAGTGCCACGGTTTGGGCAGCTGCAGGGTTTCGGCTTCGATGAACAGGCGATTCAGTACCGTCTGATACTCAGAGAAATCGGTAATGCTTGCCCGCGCTCCGCTGGACAGACCATGGCCCGGCAGGTCGCAGGTAATCACCGCCAGGCCTAGCCCCAGCGCCCAGTCGATGACATGCCCATACAAACCCACATGGTCGTAAAACCCATGCATCAGCACCAGCGTGCCGACCGGGCGCTCGGGCCTCCAGAGCTGCGTGACGATTTCATAGCCACCCACTTCGAAGCGCCCCATCTGCCCGCTGCATGCGCCCTTCGGACCCACGGCGTTGAGACCATAGAAACGCTGGTAAGCCCGGGCCTCTTGGGAAAGTTCACGAAAACGAGTCAGCGGCACTGCTTCGGCTCGCAAGTGATCAGGGTCGAACGTGTCAGACATCGGTATTCCTGTTCTGGGTTCATAGGAGCGGGGGCACGGAAGTGTCATCTGTCCGTTGCGGCGTGGCAAGTTACCTCGCTTGCATCCCGGGCCCACCGTCTACCCAGTGACGCGACAAATCTGTAGCCTGCGAACCTTCCCGATTCTCATTTGAGCCCCCGGATGAAACGCAGCCTTTACGTCGTCGTCGCACTGCTGGTAGTCATCGGGTGCGCCGGCGTCTGGTATATCCACAGCAAGCAGCCGGTTCGCGATGGCCAGATGCGCCTGGCAGGGCTGCAGGCTCCCGTAACGGTACGTTACGACGAGCGCGGCGTGCCGCACATTCGCGCCGCAAACCAGGACGATCTGTACCGCGCGCTTGGCTATGTTCACGCGCAGGATCGCCTGTTCCAGATGGAAATTCTGCGCAGGCTGGCGCGTGGCGAACTGGCTGAAGTGCTTGGCCCGAAACTGATCAACACCGACAAGCTCTTCCGCAGCTTGCGCATTCGCGAGCACGCCGACGCCTACGTGGCTCGTCAGGATCAGAACACGCCCGCGTGGAAAGCGCTTCAGGCGTACCTCGACGGCATCAACCAGTTTCAGGCAACGCACCCGAAGCCAGTCGAATTCGACGTGCTGGGCATACCCGAGCGGCCATTCACCGCACAGGACACCCTCAGCGTCGGCGGTTATCTGGCCTACAGCTTTGCGGCGGCCTTTCGTACCGAGCCGTTGATGACCTATGTGCGCAATCAACTGGGGCCGGATTACCTCAAAATTTTCGACCTTGAGTGGCAGCCTCAGGGGGCACTCGGCCAGTCGCCCGCGCTGACGAGCAACGACTGGAAAAACCTCGATGACCTGGCGCTGCTCAGCCAACAGGCTCTGGAGAAGGCCGGCCTGCCGCAGTTTGAAGGCAGCAATGCGTGGGCGGTGTCCGGCGGTCGCACCCAGAGTGGCAAGCCGTTGCTGGCGGGTGATCCGCACATTCGCTTCTCGGTGCCAGCGGTGTGGTACGAAGCCCAACTCGCAGCGCCGGGTTTCGAACTGTATGGGCACTTCCAGGCACTGAACCCCTTCGCGCTGCTCGGCCATAACCTGGATTTCGGCTGGAGCCTGACGATGTTCCAGAATGACGATCTGGACCTGGTCGCAGAAAAGACCAACCCCGACAACCCGAATCAGGTCTGGTATCACGGCGCCTGGGTAGACATGACGTCCCGCACCGAACAGATCGACGTGAAGGGCGAGTCGCCTGTCGTGGTTACTCTGCGCCAGTCACCCCATGGCCCGATCGTCAACGACGCAATGGGCGCCAACGGCACGCAACAGCCGAGCGACACACCGATCGCAATGTGGTGGTCGTTCCTGGAATCGGATAATCCGATCCTGCAGGGCTTTTACGAGGCCAACCGTGCTGACACGCTGGCCAAGATGCGGGGTGCCGCGGAGAAGATTCAATCGCCAGGCCTGAATATCGTCTACGCCAACGCCAAGGGCGATATCGGTTGGTGGGCGGCAGCGCAACTGCCCAAGCGCCCCGCCGGCGTGGATCCAGCTTTCATTCTCGACGGCAGTTCGGAGCAGGCCGACAAGAATGGGTTCTATCCCTTCAGCGCCAATCCGCAGGAAGAAAACCCGGCGCGTGGCTACATTGTCTCGGCTAACTTCCAGCCGGTATCGCCTACCGGCATGGAGATTCCGGGTTACTACAACCTTCCCGAGCGTGGGCGACAGCTTGATCGCCAACTGAGCGACGACAAGGTGAGATGGAACCTGGAGAACAGCCAGGCGCTGCAACTGGGCATCCGGACTGACTACGCGGCGCAAATTCTCGAACCGCTGATTCCGGTGCTACGTCGAGTGGTGAGCGAGCCGGAGGAGCACGATTTGCTCGAACGACTGGCAGCGTGGGAAGGCGACTATTCGGTGGATTCGGTGGGCGCGACGCTGTTCAATCAGTTCCTCTTCAACCTGGCGGATCAGACCTTCCACGACGAACTGGGCGACGGGCTGTTCAACACGCTGTTGTCGACTCGGCTTATTGATTCGGCATTGCCACGACTGGCGGCCGACCCAAATTCCCCATGGTGGAACAATCGTCACTCGCGCGAGCCCGAGAGCCGTGACAACACCGTGAAAGTTGCCTGGCACGCAGCGGTTTCGCATTTGAAATCGTTGTATGGGCAGAACCCGGATGAATGGACGTGGGGCAAGGCTCACACGCTCACCCATGAGCACCCACTGGGCAAGCAACCGCCGCTGGACATGCTGTTTAACGTCGGGCCGTTCGCAGCGCCGGGCACGCATGAGGTGCCGAACAACCTCTCCGCGAGTATGGGGCCTGCGCCGTGGCCGGTGACTTACGGACCGTCAACGCGCCGCCTCATCGACTTTGCCGACCCGGCCCACGCACTCGGGATCAATCCTGTGGGCCAGAGCGGCGTGCTGTTCGACAAGCATTATGCCGATCAGGCGCAGCGCTACATAAAAGGCGAGTACGCGCCAGAGCGGTTCAGCGAGGCGGATGTGGTGGGGAACAGCAAGGAGGTGTTGGAGCTGGTGCCATGACACCCGGCAGAACCGTGGGAGTCGGCTTTAGCGGCGAAGCAGAGATTGTCCATCAACGGCAGGTATCAGGGCCCTTAGGAGCCGGCTTGCCGGCGAATTGGACCAGACACCGCAGCAGTCAATGATCAACCGCTTTCGCCAGCAAGCCGGCTCCTACAGAGGAATGCATCCGTCCAGTGAGATCATGCAGTGAAAGTGGACGCGACTGTGGGACCGGCTTTAGCCGGGAAGGCGTCGGACGTTACGCCGCATATCTGTAGCGCACCCACCGCCCTCTTCCCGGCTGAAGCCGGTCCCACTGACAGCATCGCGTGCATTCAGTGAGACCGTCCGGAGTCCCAACTTGTGGGACCGGCTTTAGCCGGGAAGGCGTCGGGCGTTACGCCGCAGATCCATAGCACACGCACTGGCCTCTTCCCGGCTGAAGCCGGTCCCACTGACAGCATCGCGTGCATTCAGTGAGACCGTCCGGAGTCCCAACTTGTGGGACCGGCTTTAGCCGGGAAGGCGTCGGGCGTTACGCCGCAGATCCATAGCACACGCACTGGCCTCTTCCCGGC
>Ga0308170_10000156_pt1 | contig 126576 bp, 91 predicted proteins | sample PhyBR2_2_FD_202136 | JGI IMG/M metagenome (GOLD analysis project Ga0308170, IMG submission 202136) | Phyllosphere microbial communities from UC Gill Tract Community Farm, Albany, California, United States - DLSLSB.R2 | ecosystem: Host-associated > Plants > Phyllosphere > Unclassified | place... | reverse complement strand
TGGGGTGCCAACGAGAAATACCCACATGCACTGGGCGAACCTGTAACTTCTATTAACCGCAATTACCTGAAATTAAAATCGCAGTTAATCCCTTACACTTACAGCGTTGCTAAAGAAGCTTTAACCGGTCTGCCAATTATCAGGGCTATGTTTTTAAATTCGCCTAATACCTACACTTTGGGCAGCGCAACGCAGTACCAGTTTTTATACGGCCCGAGCTTTTTGGTAGCGCCAATTTATCAGGAAACAAAAGCCGACGAGAAAGGAAACGATATCCGTAATGGTATTTATTTGCCTGAAGGTACCTGGTTCGATTATTTTACTGGCGATAAATATACCGGAAACAGCATTGTAAACAGTTTCGATGCACCCATCTGGAAATTGCCTGTTTTTGTTAAAGCGGGTGCTATTATTCCAATGGCAAATGCCAACAACAATGTTTCGGAAATTAATAAGGCACGACGCATGTACGAGCTTTATCCGGCAGGTAAAACTACTTTTACCGAATATGACGATGATGGTGCAACAGAAGCCTATAAACTGGGTAAAGGTGTTTCAAACTTAGTCGAATCGGAAGTTGATCAGAAAAACAATGCTACCATTAGCATTCAGCCTGCAAAAGGTGAATTTGATGGTTTTGTGAAAGAAAAATCGACCGAACTGATAATAAACGTTACCGAAAAACCAAAACGTATTACAGCCAAAATTGGAAATAACAAAACCAAACTGGCAGAAGCTGGTTCGATGGACGAATTTTTGAAACAAGAGAACGTATATTTCTACAATGCAACGCCAAATTTAAATCAGTTTGCCACCAAAGGCAGCGAGTTTGAAAAAGTTGCGATGATTAAAAATCCTCAGCTGCTGGTTAAACTTGCAGCAACCGATATTACTGTAAATCCGGTAACAGTTAATGTTGAAGGTTTTAAATTCGAACCTGCAGATAAACAACGTACCTCAACCGGTAAATTAAGTGCACCCGTAAATGCACGCATTACCGATAAAAATACCGAGGCCTATACACTAAAACCAACCTGGGCTAAGGTAGATCATGCCGATTATTACGAAATCGATTTTAACGGAATGCATTATACTACCATTAAAGATACCACACTGTTATTTGATGGTTTACTGGCCGAAACGGCTTATGCTTTTAAACTGCGTGCAGTAAATAAGGATGGCGTTTCAGACTGGGCAGATATTAAAGCTACTACCAAATCTAACCCGCTCGAATTTGCCATCCAGGGCATAACGGCCGAAACTACTGCCGAAAACCAGGGGGGATCGGGTATTGCCGATTTATTCGACTTTGATGAAGGCAATATGTGGCATACCAAATGGGGTGCTAAAGCAATTCCGTTTGATATGGTTATCGACCTGAAAACCATTAACCAGCTTGAGAAATTCCATTACCTGCCACGCAACGGAAGAGGAAACGGTAACTTGCTTAAAGGAACCATATTTTACAGCAACAATAAAGAAAGCTGGACAACCGCAGGTAGTTTTGAGTGGGCCAACAATGGTGATGTTAAAGTATTTAACTTCAATGGTCACCCAGCTGCCCGTTACATTAAAATTTCGGTTGCTGATGGTGTGGGTGGTTTCGGATCGGGCCGCGAGTTGTATGTATTTAAAGTTCAGGGTACCGAAAGTTACTTACCGGGCGATATTAACAACGACCGTTTAATTGATAAAAACGATTTGACTTCGTACATCAATTATACCGGATTGAAAAAAGGAGATGCCGATTTTGAAGGTTACATCAGTAACGGCGATATCAACAAAAACAACCTGATTGATGCTTACGATATTTCAGTGGTGGCTACACAACTAGAAGGTGGTATAAATAATGCCAAAATAGAAAAACTGGCCGGCAAGCTGCAAATCAGCACCGCTAAACAAGCGTACAATAAAGGCGATATTATCGAAATTAAAGTAAAAGGAACAGACCTTAAATCGGTAAATGCCTTAAGTTTTGCCTTGCCATACCTGGCCCAGGATTACGATTTTGTTGGTGTAGAGGGCTTAAACGTAAAACAAATGGATAACCTTACTTACGATCGTTTACATACCAATGGCGATAAAGTACTTTACCCAACATTTGTAAATTTAGGCAACAAAGAAGCCTTAAACGGTACCAGCGATTTGTTTACCTTGAAATTAAGGGCTAAACGCAAAGTGCAGTTTAACCTTAAAATAAGCCAAGGATTGTTGGTAGACAAACAATTGAATAGCGTTAAATTTTAATCGGTAAATTTAACCACATTGATGCGAGGCTGATTTTTATCGGTCTCGCATTTTTTGTTTTTGGTGTAATCTTTTCCGAATAAAGCGGCTGGTTGATGGATATGTTTAGATAAAAGAATAATTTAGCAAATTGTATATTTACATAAGCCAAGTCAGTTTTTTGCTATCCCCGTCAGTTTTGCCCTTTCTAAATATGAGATTAACTAAAGCATTTTGTTTTATTGTGCAGTTTTGTCTGCTTTTTAGCAGCGTTAATGCTCAGGTAGTTGGTCAACCTGCTATCCCTGAACATTATGTGCTTAAAACATATGGTATTAATGATGGTCTCCCATCTAAAAGTACAACAGCTGCTTTAAAAGATAAAAGAGGTTTTGTGTGGATAGGTACTGAAAATGGGCTCTGTAAATTTGATGGATATTCTTTTAAAATTTATGTAAATATTGCTGGCGATAGCACTTCTTTAACCAATAATTATATTAATGCGATAGTTGAAGACAGCAAAGGTATTTTTTGGGTGGGTACCATGAACGGTTTAAACAGGTTTGATCCGGTTACCGAAAAATTTGAACGGTTTTACCATAAAGAGAACGACAGAAAGGCATTGAGCAATAACAAAATATGGTCTTTACTTATCGATAAAACCAGTAAATTGTGGGTGGGCACTGATGATGGATTTAACCTTTTTAATCCAAAATCAAAAGATTTTACCGTTTACCAGCCCGATCCTAAAAATCCCGATGCAATTAAAGGAAAATCGGTAAATGCCATTGCAGAAGATAAGTATGGTAATTTATGGCTGGGCAATTGGAGCAAGGGACTGAATAAATTCGATCAAAAAACACGGCGTTTTACAAATTACACACAGCAGGAAATCGCCAATCAAAAAAATCCAAACGACATTTGGACCCTCTGCCTGGATAATGATGGTATGATATGGATTGGATGCTATTGGAAAGGAGATTTGTTTAGGTTCGACCCCAAAAGTGAAGTGTTTACCACATTCGCAAGTAGGGGAACAGGGAATGCTTCTATTTTTAACGTATTAAATATAGGGGACGGAAAATTACTGGTAGGTGGTAGTGCCGGAGTATTTTGGGTAAATACGAAGCTTAATAAATGGGAGAAAATTGATGGTCTCGATTTTTTTGCCAACGGAGGTTTATATCGTGATAAAACCGGAATGATATGGATTTGCGGCAGAAACGGCCTGAGCAAGATTGATTTTAACCAATATAAGTTTAATTTTATTTCGCTTCCTTTAGGGCAGGCCGAGATCAAATCAATGATTAGTTATGGTGGTAACTTTTGGGTGGGTACCAATAAAGGCCTTTATAAATATAATCCAGATAGCCGCTCCGTTACCAGGCTTTTGCATACCAACAGCTTAAACAGTTTAGCCAGTAACGAAATTATCAATCTATCTACCGATTTAAAAGGGCAGTTATGGGTGATGAGCGAAAATGGATTTGACCGCTTTAACGAACAGGATAATAAGTTTATACATCACCATCACCGTTCGGCACTTGGTAGTTTTTTTAACGAGGATGTTTTTCGTGACCTGATTGAGGTAAACGATAACGAATATTATTTGGCTACCGATGCGGGGTTAAAAATCTATAACGATAAAACAAAAGCTTATGTACATTATTTTAACGATCCTAAAAACCTTTCGTCGCTGAGTAACAATCACTTGTATTGCCTTTTAAAAGATGCGCAGGGAAATATCTGGATGGGGACTTACGGCAGCGGACTGAGCCGTTTTAATCCTAAAACCAAAAAGTTTAATAACTACATGATCAATAATTCCAGAAAAGGCAGTATTAGCAATAATATTGTAAATAGCCTTTATCTGGATGCTCATCAAAATGTTTGGGTTTGTACCCGCGATGGATTAAATAAATATGTAGCCAAAACAAACACGTTCGAGATATATTCGAAACAGAATGGCTTTGCCAGTAATGTTTTTACCGATATGGTTGAAGATAATAATGGCAAACTATGGGTAACCACCGAGCAGGGCATTTCACTTTTCGATCCGATAACCAAAACCGTTAGAAATTATGACGAGAAGGACGGAGTTTATGCCAATGCTGCCATCTGTAAAAATAAAAACCGGGAAATTTACCTGGCAGGCAACAAAGGCATCGTTTATTTTAATCCACAACAACTTAAGTACAATAAAGAAGCGCCGGCAGTTTACTTTTCTGATTTTTCGGTTTTTAATAAGCTAGTTCTTCCCGGCGAAAATTCTCCATTAAAGCAACCGCTTTATATGACAAAAAAAATCACCCTGGCTTACGATCAGAGTGTGCTTTCTTTTGGCTTTGTAGCGTTAAATTATACCCTTTCAGAGAAAAACCAGTATGCTTATTTTCTCGAGGGTTTTGATAAGAAATGGAATTACAGTGGCAGCGAACATAAAGTTACCTATACCAACTTAAACCCCGGTACGTATACACTTAAAGTACGGGCATCAAACAACGATGGGATCTGGAATATGAAGGGCAATTCGCTCCAGATTATTATTACACCGCCCTGGTACAATACCTGGTGGGCTTTTTGTTTTTACGGTTTGGCTTTCTTTGGAATGGTGTATGCCTATCTTAAATATCGCGAGCACCAATCTAACCTTAAATTCCAGATTAAACTGGCTCACATCGAAAGCGAAAAAGAAAAGGAACTGAGCGAGAAGAAGCTATCTTTTTTTACCAATGTATCGCATGAGTTTCGTACCCCGCTTACTTTAATTATTAATCCGGTTAAAGAGCTTTTGTATAAGAACGATAAGAATGTTGATACTACCGATTTAAATATTGTATACCGCAATGCCAAGCGGCTTTTAAGTCTGGTAGATCAGTTGTTGTTGTTTAGAAAGGCAGATACTTACGGCGAAAAACTAAAAGTGGCTCCTGTAAACCTCGTTAGTTTATGCAAGGAGGTATTTCTGTGTTTCGTGCACCAGGCCCGATCCAAAAATGTAACACTCGAATTTAGCTGTACTGAAGAAGTAATTGCTTTTTATGCCGACAGGGAAAAAATGGAGATCGTGTTTTTTAATCTGTTGGCCAATGCAATAAAGTTTACGCCAGAAGGTGGTGCGGTTAAGATGTACATCGATAACAGCAAAGAAAATGTAATCATCAGTATTGAAGATTCGGGCTGTGGCATTACCGCTGTAGCAGGAGATAAGCTTTACGAAAAATTTTATCAGGACCCAGGCAACAAATCGGCTAAAGGTGGGTTTGGGATTGGTTTGTACCTCGCCAAAAATTTTATCGAAATGCATGGTGGTACCATCAGTTATACCAGCGCAGAGAACAAAGGCACCACCTTTAATATTAACCTCTTACGTGGTGTAAGTCATTTTAAAGATGCCATAATATTGCAGGAGGCCCTGGTAAATGCCGACGCACCACTATTTAAAGAACTGATAGAGGACGAAATAACAGCAAATAAAATTGTAGAAGCCGCAGAAGAACAGGTAGCAGATAATCAACTTGCGCTCGAATTAAAAAGCCTGCTTATTATTGATGATAATACCGAAATCAGAGAGTACCTGAAACAGGTTTTCAGGATGGACTATCATCTTTACGAAGCCAGTAATGGAACTACAGGGTATGAAATGGTAAAAGAGCTGTTGCCCGATATTGTGATATGTGATGTAATGATGGATGGGATAACCGGTATAGAACTTTGTAGTAAAATAAAGGAAGATGCTTCCATTTCGCACATTCCCATTATTCTGCTTACCGCTATTTCTGCGCCCGAAGTTAAACTTAAAGGAATAGAAGGCGGCGCCGACGATTACATTAGCAAACCTTTTGATAAAGACTTTTTAAAAGCGAGGGTAGCCAGCATATTAAAGAGTAAAAATGCGCTGCAAAAGTACTTTTATAACGAAATAACACTCAATTCGAATAATTCTAAAATTTCTGTCGAGTATAAAGAGTTTCTGGATAATTGCATCCGCATTGTAGAAGAGCATCTTACCGATCCTGATTTTAATATTGATACCCTGGCCAATGCCCTCGGCATGTCGAGATCTAATTTGTACCGTAAAATAAAATCCATTTCAGGTCAGTCGGCTAATGGTTTCATCCGTTTCATCAGGTTGAGGAAAGCAGCCGAAATTTTTATCAATACAGATAAAACCATTCAGGAAACCTCTTACATGGTAGCCATTAACGATCCCAAATATTTTAGAGAGCAGTTTTATAAACTGTTTAACATGAATCCATCGCAGTACATTAAAAAATTCAGGAAACCATTCTCTAATACAATCCAGTTAAATTCGACTATCAAAAAAAGTAAATAAAAAATCCATATCCGACTTCTTATTTTCTTTAATGTGCCTTAAAATATCATTTTAGGCACAATTAGGTTCGTTTACCCCTTAAATTTGGATTGTTTGTACCCCTTTAATATTGATTGTTGGAACTAATTTAGACCTCCACAAAGTAGCGCTATACTTATAAATTCTAATGGCAAACTATTATTAGATGAAGTATAGATCTGATCTGCTAACCAAATATTAAACGTGCAAACCAAAATGAGAAAAAAAAATCTGAAAGAATTTTTGCCTTTAAAATTCTTTAAAATTAAAGCATTGGCTTTTCTAATCATCTTATCTATTACCTTGCCTGTAACTGCTTTTTCCTTTTCTACAACTGTAGAAAATAAAAAACTGTTGCGCGAAATTGTAATAACAGGTACCGTAACAACCGAAACTGGTGCTCCATTTCCGGGCGTAGCGGTTAAGATTAAGGGAACTGATAAAGCAGTGCAAACAGACGTTAATGGTAAATACAGTATTAGCGTAGCGGCCACTACAGATGTACTTGTTTTTTCATATGTAGGCTACACCAGTCAGGAACAGGTTGTAGGCAGCAGAACAAGTATCAATGTAAAGCTTTCTGATGCTTCTAATCAACTCGATCAGGTGGTTGTAGTAGGTTACGGAACACAGAAAAAAGCAACACTTACCGGATCAATATCGCAGGTAAAAGGAGCAGACCTGGTAAAGAGTCCGCAACCAAATTTATCCAATTCATTAGCTGGCCGGTTTTCTGGTGTTGTTATAAACAACAGAAGTGGTGAGCCGGGTTTTGACGGTTCGAACATCACCATAAGGGGTTTGGCTACAACCGGGAGCAATAGTGTATTAATTGTTGTAGATGGAATACCCGGGCAAATTGGCGGACTCGAGCGCCTGGATCCAAATGATATTGAAAGTGTTTCGGTATTAAAAGATGCCTCTGCTGCTATTTACGGTAACAGAGCGGCCAATGGCGTAATTTTGGTGACTACCAAAAAAGGAAAAACAGGTAAACCCATCATCAATTATAGTTTTAACCAGGGCTTTAGCTCGCCAACAAGATTGCCTAAAATGGCCGATGCTGCAACTTATGCGCAGATTATGAACGAAATCGGTTTCGATTCAAATCCTGCCGGCGGTCTTAATCAATCTTATTCTGCAGATCAGATCGAAAAATTTCGAAATGGTTCCGATCCGCTGCTATATCCCAATACCGACTGGATTGACCAAACTTTAGAAAAAACGGCGTTACAAAACCAGCACAGTCTCTCTATTAATGGCGGCAGTCAGGATGTAAAGTATTACATGTCTTTAGGAACTGTTTCTCAAAACGGTTTATATAAAAATGGGGTAACCAAATACAATCAATATAATTTCCGTACAAATATTGATGCCAATGTTTCTAAATACCTTAAAGTTGGCTTGTCGGTATCGGGCAGGCAAGAAAATCGTTTGTTCCCTCAGGTGGGGGCCGGCGATATTTTCAGGTCTATTTACAGGGCAAAGCCAATTGTATCTGCTTATTATCCAAATGGCTTGCCAACCACCGGGATAGAAAATGCAAACCCGGCCGTGCAGGTTACCGATATCGGCGGCACAAATAAGTCGCCAACGCAGGTTTTAAACGGTATTTTAAGGGCTACTTTTATTATTCCGGGTGTAGAAGGCCTTTCTGTTGATGGTTTCTTTTCTGCCGATAAATCTAATGTATTTACCAAAAGTTTCAGCAAGCCTTATCTGCTCTACCAATACGATCCTACATCTAAAAATTATAATAGTGTAATTGTTGGTGGTAACAACCAGAAAGCTACCCTGACTGAAAGTCATAAAAATGAGTCGTTGCTTACTTCAAACATCAAATTAAATTACGCACGTCGTTTTAACTTACATGATCTAAACGCTTTTGTGGGGTATGAGCAGAGCGAAAACCATTTAGAATATTTCGATGCACAACGTTTTAACTTCCTTTCTACTTCTTTGCCCGAACTTTCGCAGGGCGGTACAGCTGCAACTGATTTCTTAAACTCAGGCTACAGTACAAACTATAACCGCCGAAGCATCATCAGCCGTTTGGCCTATAGTTATGACGATAAATATCTTTTTGAAGGACAGTTACGTATCGATGGATCATCTATTTTTCCGAAGGGGAAACAATACGGTTATTTTCCTTCAGTTTCTGCAGGATGGGTAATTTCAAAAGAAAAATGGTTTAACGAAAGCATTAAATTTGTTGATAATTTAAAAATCCGTGCTTCGTACGGCGCGCTGGGTAACGATAACGTAAATGGTTTCCAGTATTTTGATAATTATGTGCTGGTTGGTAACGGATTTGTAGCCCAAAGTCCGGGTGCAACTTCATCAACCATACAGCCGGGTGTAAATTTAGTAAAGCTTGCCAACCCGAACATTACCTGGGAGGTTGCAAAAAAGCTTGATATTGGTTTTAATGCGGTTTTATTCAAAAATTTCAGTATCGAAGCGATCTATTTCCAACAGAAACGCTCTGATATTTTAACCACCCGTAATGCCTCATTGCCAGGTTCTTCAGGCATTGTAAACCCTTTTGGTTCTGATCCGCTGGTACCTTCAGAAAATATTGGCAAGGTTAATAATGCGGGTTTTGAAGCAACTTTAGGTTATAACCACAATGGCGAAAATTTTAGGTGGAATGCCGCCGGTAACATCACTTATGCCAAAAGTGAAGTGATTTTTATTGATGAGGCCAGCGGTACATTGGATTACCAGCGCCAAACCGGCAGACCGTTAAATGCTAACCTGCTTTACAATAGCATTGGCATATTTAGAACACAGCAAGAATTAGATGCTTACCCACATGTAAGTGGCGCTAAAATAGGCGATCTTAAATACCTTGATTATAATAATGACGGTAAAATAACTGCCGACGATCAAACCAGAACGCCATATAGCAATATCCCTCAGATTACTTATGGTTTTACACTTGGAGCATCATATAAAAACTTTGATGTATCGATGGTATTAGCAGGGCAAACCCGGGTAAGCCAATATGTTTTGCCAGAATCGGGTAGTGTGGGTAATTTTTACAGCAGTTGGGCCGATAACAGATTTAGTGCCGCAAATCCGAACGGAACTTACCCAAGAGTAACCGACCGTGCATCGAATGCAATTAGTGGCGGGCAGTTTAACAATACTTTTTGGTTAAACGATGCTTCATTTTTAAGACTTAAAAATGTGGAGGTTGCCTATAATATTAAGGCCGGTTTCTTAGATCGGATCAATGTATCAGGATTAAGGCTTTATGCGAGTGCCTTTAACTTATTTACCATTTCTAAAGTAAAAGATTACGATCCTGAAGGAACCAGTGGTAGCGGACAATTTTACCCGCAACAACGCATTATTAACTTGGGCGCCAATATTAAATTCTAATCATCATGAATCACAAATCAATATATATAACACTTTTAGGCCTGTCTCTTATCTCTATGAGTATTGTGGGCTGTAAAAAAGATTTTTTAAATGTAGAACCAACCGATCGGATTTCTACGGCTGCTATAGAAACTGATACGGCTGTTTTTGAAGCATACGTAACCAACCGTTACATAGCCAGCAGATTGCAGGATAAGGAGGGAGATGGTTCGTCGCCTGGTTTTGGCAGGGGCTTTGAATATAGCATGTGGAGTTCTTTTACTGATGAATCTATTTATAATAACGACGATGCCACCTGGTTAATTCAAAGAGGACAGCTGGCTCCCGAAAATTTAGGCAGTGCCGGTGTGTATTGGGGCAGAAGTTACAAAAGCATCAGAGAATGTAACTACGCGCTGCAAGTGCTCGATAAAATTAGCATGAGTGCCGCTCATAAAAAACAATTGGTTGCAGAGCTTAAATTTATTAAGGCTTTCCGCTATCAGGATTTAATCAGAAATTATGGAGGCGTAGTGCTAATGGGCGATAAGGTAACCAGCCTGACCGATAATTTGCAGGACCCGGCATTGTTTCAACGCGCTTCAATTAAAGAATGTATAGATTATGTAGCAGCACAGCTAGACCAGGCTGTAGCAGATTTACCTTTGGATAATAGCAGCAGCTGGATGGTAGGAAGGGCAACAAAAGGCGCTGCCCTTGCGCTAAAATCCCGTTTGCTTTTATATGCAGCAAGTCCATTGTATAATGCTGGTACCTGGCAGGCGGCTGTTACGGCAGCCCAGGCAGTTATTTCATTAAATAAATATGGTATATACACTGGTGGGTATGGAAATTTATTCTTAACCGACCAGAGTAATGAAATTATTTTCGCCCGGTTGTTTACCAAAAATGCAAACCATACCCATTTAGAAATTGCTAACGGACCAAACGGTTACGGTGGCTGGGCAGGCAATACGCCTATGCAGAACCTGGTTGATGATTATGAAATGGCTAACGGAAAGCCAATTACAGATCCTACCTCTGGTTACGATGCCAATAATCCGTATAAAGACCGCGATCCGCGTTTTGCCGCAACCATTTTGTACAATGGGGCTGCGTACCGCGAGCGTAATGTAGAAACCTTTATCCCGGGAGGAAAAGATAGTAAAGACGGAAGTGATAACTGGAATACCACTAAAACCGGGTATTACCTTAAAAAATTCATGAATAATGCCTATCCGTTGCAAAATCCGTGGGGAAATGCAGGTTTTCAGCCCTGGATCTATTTTAGATATGCAGAAATTTTGCTTAATTATGCCGAAGCTGCAAACGAAGCTTATGGACCTGATGCTGTTCCTGCCGGATCAACAATGTCTGCAAGGCAAGCCATAAATATGGTTAGGGCAAGGCCGGATGTAAATATGCCTGCATTGGCCGTTGGACTTAACCAAACACAAATGCGCGATGCAGTTCGTTATGAGCGCAGGGTAGAACTTGCTTTCGAAGAACATCGTTTTTATGATGTAAGAAGATGGAAAATTGCCGATGTAACCGAAAACAAACCTGCAGGCGGAATGATTATTACCAAAACAGGTGCTACATTTACCTATACACCAAAAGTGGCTTTAGATGGGCGTAAGTTTGAAACCAAACACTATTGGTTACCCATACCCAGAGCAGAGATTTTAGCTTCGGGTGGTAAATTGCAGCAAAATGCTGGTTATTAAATAAATAGAAACTAAATTTTAAATGGCAAAGTCACTTCAATACCTTAATCGTTTTTTTATCTGCGGGGCCTTATTTTTCTATGGCGAAACCATTTTTGCTCAAGAAATTGTAAAAATAGAGATAGATCCAGCCACTACGTTTCAAACCATCGAAGGTTTTGGGGCTTCTGATGCATGGACTTGTCAGTTTGCCGGACTATGGCCCGCAGAGAAAAAAGATAAGATGGCTGATTTGCTTTTTAGTACCCAAACCACTAAAACAGGTCAGCCCATGGGTATTGGCCTTAACATGTGGCGTTTCAGTATTGGTGGTGGCAGTGCTGCCCAAGGTAAGGCAAGCGATATTGGCGACGAATGGCGTCGCCAATACGCTTTTCTGCAACCCGATGGTAGTTACGATTGGAATGCAATGCCCGGACAAACCTGGTTTTTAAAAGCTGCCAAAGCCCGTGGCGTAAACCAATTTATCGGTTTTGTAAACAGTCCGCATGTACTTTTTACCAAAAACGGGAAAGCCTATTCTACTGATGGTAACTGCAACCTCAACTTTGATAAACTGCCTGCATTTGCTGCTGATCTTGTAGCTACAATTAAAGGAATAAAAACAACAACGGGGATAGAAATGGATTACCTCAGCCCTGCAAATGAGCCACAGTGGAAATGGAATGAGCACAAACAGGAAGGCTGCCCATACAACAACACCGAATTGGCACAGCTTTATAAAGGTGTAAATGATGCATTCGCTAAAAATCAGATCAAAACAAAAATACAGATAGGAGAGGCTGGTCAGCTCGATTACCTGTACGATAATGGAAACGCTGCAAAGGGAAATCAGGTAGATCAGTTCTTTAATGCCTCATCTCCGAATTATGTGGGTAACCTGTCTAATATAGATCAATCTATTTCCGCTCATAGCTATTTTACCACAAGTCCGGAGCAAAAATTTATAAATACCCGTAAAAAAACTGCCGAAGCAGTGGCCCAAATAAAGGGATTAAGGTATTGGATGTCTGAATATTGCGTGCTTGGTGATGATGTGCTTAAAGGTGAAAAGCGCGATTTGGGTATGGTAACTGCGCTGTTTATTGCCAGGCTAATACACCACGATCTCGTTTTATCAAATGCTACCTCGTGGCAGTGGTGGTTGGCTGTATCCACTGGCGATTATAAAGATGGCCTGGTTTACATCGATAAAAATAAAACTGACGGACAGGTGTACGAGAGTAAAATGTTATGGGCTTTAGGCAATTATAGTCGTTTTATAAAGGAGGGGAGTAAACGCCTTCAGGTTAAAATGTTAAACGAAAAAGCTATCCAGGTTTATGTATCATCCTACCTGCACGATAAAAAGATGGTAACTGTAGCTGTTAACACTACTGATACTGATGTGGATCTTGATATGGAGGTTAAAGGAAAGCCGCAAAATTCGGTTCAAACCTATGTTACTTCCGCTGAATATAGTTTGGCACCTTATAAACAATATACGAATACTAAAAAAATCCGAATTCCGGCTAAATCAGTTACCACTGTGCTTAGCGATTAATTTGTAACAAACTCAATTTTCATTCTCATTCATTTTAGCGCCGAAAGGCTGTATTTAAATTGATATGGCTATGCCATGTCTTAATTTTTACCTTAACGATAACACACAATGAAGCCTATTCTTAAAAATTTAATGTCAATAGTAATCCTGATTACTTGTTTAACCAGCTTTAAGGGCTATGCTCAGTCTCCACATACTTTTAAACTTGCTGATTCTGTTTTTTTACTCGATAATAAGCCTTTCCAAATCATCTCGGGCGAAATGCATTACCCCCGCATACCAAAGGAAGCCTGGCGCGACAGGATGAAAATGGCTAAAGCAATGGGTTTAAATACCATTGGTACCTATGTATTTTGGAATGTGCACGAACCGCAGAAAGATCAGTTTGATTTTTCGGGTAATAACGATATTGCCGAATTTGTACGCATTGCAAAAGAAGAAGGATTATGGGTATTGCTTCGCCCCAGCCCCTATGTGTGTGCCGAATGGGAATTTGGCGGCTATCCGTTTTGGTTACAGAACATTAAAGGTTTACAGGTAAGGAGTAAAGAAGCACAATATTTAAAAGAATATAAGGAATACATTAAAGAGATTGGGAAACGTTTAGCCCCATTGCAGGTTAACCACGGAGGCAACATTTTAATGGTACAGGTAGAAAACGAGTATGGTTCTTACGGGAATGATAAGGAATACCTGAAAATTAATACCCAGTTGTTTAAAGATGCTGGTTTTGATGGGGTACTTTCTACCTGCGATCCTGTTCCTGCACTGGAAGGAGGCCATTTACCAGGCTTACTTCCAGGGGTAAATGGTATTGATAACCCTGCTCAAATCAGAACGCTGATTAAGAAATATAACAATGGTTCCGGACCATATTTTGTGCCTGAGTGGTATCCGGCCTGGTTCGATTGGTGGGGTACAAAACACCATCAGGTAGATCCAAAAACTTATGCCGATAAACTCGATACCGTACTTAAAGGCGGAATTTCTATTAATATGTATATGTTTCATGGCGGCACAACGAGAGGTTTTATGAATGGGGCAAATTATAATGATTCTACCGCTTACGAACCGCAGATTAGCAGTTATGATTACGATGCGCCATTAGATGAGGCGGGTAACGCGACGGCAAAATTTATGCTTTTTCGCGAAGCCATTAAAAAGAATTTGCCTGCAAACCAGGTGCTCCCGGCTGTACCCAATGCCAAACCAGCGGTGGTATTGCCTGCAATTACCTTTACCAAATCAACTGATGTATTTAACCTGATTGGGAAACCAATATTAAGCGGGCAGCCTTTAACTTTCGAAGCCCTTAACCAACCCTATGGTTTTGTATTGTATAGCAGCACACTAAAAGGCGGGCGTAAAGGTGTAATTAAAATTAACGAGCTACGCGATTACGGAATAGTATATATCAATAAGAAGCGTGTGGGTGTTTTAGATAGAAGACTTTATCAGGATAGTTTAGTGGTCGATCTTCCGGCAGGCAATGTACAACTTGATATTTTAGTCGAAAACATGGGTAGGATTAATTTTGGACCTTACCTGCTTAAAAATAACAAAGGGATAACTAATAATGTAACTTTTAATGGCGTAGAGATTAAATCGTGGAAAATGTATCCCTTGCCATTTGATAAAATAGATGCAAACAAAATACCTGCTAAAGTAACAAGCCCATCTGGAGCAGTACTAAAGTCAGCTTCCTTTAATTTAACAAAAGTTGCCGATACTTATTTGGATATGCGCCAATGGGGTAAAGGCCTGGTTTGGGTAAATGGACATAATTTAGGTAAATATTGGGGTATTGGCCCACAACAAACCATTTATTTGCCAGCCGAATGGCTTAAAAAGGGTAAGAATGAAGTTGTGGTTTTTGAACTGCTTAAACCTAAGCAGCGTACCTTAACCAGTTTAGATAAGCCTATCTTAAATGAATTAAAAAATAAATAATCTTGCGGCTTACTTGTGGCTAATGTTTCGCTAAGCAAATATTCGTTTACAAAAATCTATTAAAATTTAAATCGTAGCGATGACCGTTATTTAATTAAAGAATGCTTAACAAAGCCAATAATGCCCCTAAATTAACACGTTATTTGGGGGCATTTTTATGAGGAAGCATATTCAGAGAATATCATATTACCAATGTTATAGCCCGTTATTTAGGTTTTGTTGCGTTCTGATCCTGCTCAAAGTTTCAAGGCGCATACCGATAAATGAAGCAATGTATTTTAGTGGTACACGGTTAACCAGGCGTGGATAGGTAAGCAAAAAGCGTTGGTAACGTTTCTGTGCAGTAGGCAAGCGGCAGAGGTAAGCCCTTTCTGCTGCGCTCTGGAAATATATTTCAGTCATTTTACGACCAACATAATTGGCTATCGGGAAGTTGTCGTATAAAAGTTTCGACATTTCGTGCGGAATTGCAATGGCAAATACTTTATCAATGGTTTCAATATATTCGTCAGAGGTTTCATTCTCCCATAAATTTCTGATGGTGCCGGCCAGTTCGTTTTCTACCGCGATCCACGTAGTTACTTTTTTGTTTCCCATTTTTAAATAGCCATGTACGGCGCCTTCTAAAATGAGGTAGATGTAGCGGTTCTCTTTCAGGGGCGAAGCAATGTGTTTGTTTTTGGCAAACTCTACCGGAAAAGTATACTCGTTAATAATTCTTTCTATTTCGGGGCTAAGTGGGTGGTACGTTTTAAATACGGTAATGAGTGGCGAGAAACCTCCTAAAGCAGCCCACTTTGCCGCTCCATATTTGTTTTCAATATTCATTTTCGGAAGATAATCATAATTGGTATAAAGCTGTGGTACTTATAACCTATAAAAATTTAAGTCGGTTTTAAGCATCCTAAAGTTTTTAATGATTTGTGATAAATACCCATATAAATCATGTATTTATTATCTTTAATCACCGTTATTTAACAAACCAGCAAACTGCTTAAAAGAAGAAAGGAACAAATGCCCGCATTATCACAAATTACGCTTGCTCCACCCATAGGTATTGATTATCTCCGGAATATTCCAAGCCTTTGCAATGGCTTACAGCTTAACCTAAAAAGTAATGTTACTTTTTTTGTCGGCGAAAACGGTTCCGGCAAATCTACCTTGCTCGAAGGTATTGCCGAGCAGTGTGGATTTAGCCTGCGGGGCGGTAACCGGAACCATAATGCCAATGTTGGTTATCGCTTTAGTGGATACGAATCTGCGCTGGCAAGCCAGTTAAATTTAACCTGGATACCGCGTAGAATTAATGATGGCTTTTTTATGCGGGCCGAAAGCTTTTTTAATTTTGCCTCTTACATTGATGAACTGGCACGCGAAGATGGACGGATATTGCAAGGATATGGCGGGCGCTCACTGCACGAGCAATCACACGGCGAATCGTTCCTCGCATTATTCAACAATCAGTTCGAATCGGGTATCTATATTCTCGATGAGCCTGAAGCAGCCCTGTCTCCGGCAAGGATACTGGCTTTTATGGCAGTTATAAATGAGCTAGAACAAAGCGGCCGTGCACAGTTTCTAATTGCCACACATTCGCCAATGCTCATCTGCTACCCGGGGGCAACTATATTTCAGTTTGATGAGGCTGGTGTAAGTGAAACCAATTATGAGGATACCGAACATTTTTCGCTTACCAAATCTTTTTTAGAAAACCCAAAATTATATCTGAGGCATTTAATAGCCACTTAAATGGCTGTTTTCTACTTTATATTAACTGCATAGATATATTTACCGTTATTTTCTTTTAATTGAACGAGCAACAATAGCTTTTTTAATAAAACCATTTTTACAAAGCCCGCAATATTCTTTGCTTAACAGAAAAGTCATTCGTATTTGAAAAAAAATGAAAAAAAGTAAAATACTTAACCAGATGAATATGATTGGTTTAACTGATGGTTCGCCTTTTGAGAACAAAATAATTGCAAAATATTTCAATTCTGTTTTGGATCAATACATTTAATTTCTATCTTTGCAGCCCCGCAAGGGGGATAAATGATTCCGTAGCTCAGCTGGTAGAGCATTACACTTTTAATGTAGTGGTCCTGGGTTCGAATCCCAGCGGGATCACAGAAAGCCTCACAGAAATGTGAGGCTTTTTTGTTTCACTTAATTTTAGTTTTGACAAGTGAAATTGATTTGCAATGAATGTCAGAATTATATATTTCATGTAAAAAATCATAAATCAATCTCCCGTAAAACCTCATAATAAGCTTGCATAGTAGGGTTCGTGTAAATTTCTGCATCCCTATTTTAGGTAACAAATCTGTTGCTGTATGTTTACAGCGAATCCCCACAAACTTTTTAAAAATTAATAAAATGAACAAATTAATGCTCGTTATGGGGAGAGCTTTAGCCTTCCTAATGCTTTTGTGCCTGTTCTTGGCGCAAGGTTGTAGAAAAGACAGCTTACAGTCCAAAACAAATGAAATCGAAAATCAGCTTATTAAAGAAGATGTTATTGATAACTGGATAAAAAATAACCCTGCATCAAAGTACTTAAACCTTGATTGGAGCAAAGCAAGGCAGGCGGTTATTGATGGCAAACAAGTAGTAAGAATACCATTATTGCCTCCATCCAAAAATACAACTGCTAAATTGGGTTTAAGTTCTACACTTAACCAAGCAAAATTAAGCACTGTTAGTCCTGGGATTGGCGTTGCTGGCAAAACAGCGGCAAACAATACCAATGACAATAATACCAATTACAACAGGCTCCACGCACCCGAGGTATTTTTTATTCAAGAGGGGAACAACGAAAAATTGCATACTTTTTTAATAAACTTTGTTCCTACCGATACGGAAAGCGGCCAAGGAGAAGATGGAATGTGGACAGGTAAACTTTATGAATGGAACGTAACAGCCGACACCATATTTGTACAAAAAGTAGTGCGAAACCACTTAATGGAAAAATATCTGTTAAAATATAGCGGCAACAGCCCTGAAATGATTGAATCGCTACCTAAAATCACGAAACTCCAATCGTTAGGTGGTTTAGGTGACAGAAAAACAAGTAACATGCTTACCTGGATACTTGATAAGCTTGAAGATGCAATAGGCTGGCTTGGTAGTCTTTTCGGGTTATCTTATTGGGGCGGTTCTAATATTTATGGACAAATAGCCGAGGATGCTGGTTACCGGATAAATCCGATAAACTGGAAATTTTTAACTGGAGGCGGATCTGGCCAGGGCAGTGGTGGTTATGCTGGCGCAGGCATGGGGGTTTATGGAGCATATGCTCCTGGATATCTCGGAAATTCAAGTTTGGGGTTAAGTTATGGTTACTCTAACCCCCAAAACATTATATATACCGATTATCCTGGTCACTACCATGGTCCAAATGTACCACCTCTGGCTCCCGGTGATATTATTTTAACCGATCTTGGCATTACAGATCCCATCTTAGTTTCGTTTTTAACAACTACAGAGGTAGGAGTAACGCTACAGTATACGTTAAAAGAATATTTAGACACTAATGAGTGGACACCAGAAAACAAAGAGTTTTGTATATGGGCAGTTGGCTATTTAAATGAAAACCCTAATAGTTTTAATCAAGCGTTTAAAGATCTTTTAAATGGTATTTATAATGAATACTCACCAATTTATATACCGGCAAATTTTGACATTATTTATCCGCAAGAGTATTTCGATACAGAGGATAGTTACGATGCACTGACGCTTGAGTTGATGCAAGCGGGCGTAAACAATACAGATCCAATACCAGAGGCATATTATAAATATGGGACCAGAATTGATATGGCAGGTGCAACGCCGCTTAATGGAAGAAGAACAGCTCTTGGCTTTCCTTCAAACCACAGGTACTTTTGGAAAGAGTTGGTTAAACTAAGACCAGAAATGTTTGATGAAGCCAACAGAACTAGAATATTAAATGGTGGCTCACCAGTCGCAAATGATAGATGGATAAAATATAATCCAACGCATAAAGCGTATAAAGATTTACCCCTACGTCATCACCATGAAGGACAAGGAAGGTATGCTTTCGCTATCCCTGAAAAAGTACATCAAAAATGGGATAAAATATTGCATACTATTAAGGCTGGTAAATTCCCTAAGCTTAGAGGCACAATGAATTCATTAGCGGGTGGGATGCAGATTTTTTCGTTGCTGACAGATTTTAATACTGGAAATCCTGACGCGTGGTTAAATTGGTATGGTGCAACTGATGAAGTTGGTAAAGTATATAAGCAACCTTTTACAGGAGACTATTTTGTAATTACCAAACAAACAAAATACAGGAACAGTAGTGGTGAAGTAATTCGCGCTAAAGTAACTTATGATGTATATGCTGATTATATTTGGGATCAGGATGAGAAAAAATACATGGGTGTACTTAAGTTGGGTACATTTACAGAGGATATCGACATGAACAATCGATGGTCTACCAACCCCGTATGGGAGCCGAAAATGCTTTAATAAATAATATAAATTACATAAATTTTGTGACATGAAAGCAAGTGAGTTTGTCAAGGCTATTATAGGATTAAAACCAACGATTGAAGATTTTGAAGAAAAAAACATTCCAAAAGAGCTAAGACAGCATTGGATTAATGAATTTGAAATTAATGAGGTTGATAATCAAAAATTCGATAATGAAATAATGAATTTAATCTCAAATTATAATGTTGAAAGCTTAAAGATAAATGATATAACTTTTGATTCGGACTACCAGGAAGATGATGAGTACGTTTTTATAGGGTGGGATGCATTGCCAAATAGGATTGCCATTTATAAATCCAATGGAAAAATCGTTTCCTATTATTCTGAGTGCGACCGAATAGACTTTGCCTGTGCCATTAATGCTGAAAAATTCTTAGATGCTCTATATGAAGTTATGAAATTTTCAAAGGAAAAAATGCTCAATTTATATTCAGAGGAGCGTAGAGACGAAAGATCGGCGGAAGTTGCGTACATAGCTGCCTTAAAAGCGGGAGGAGAAGAATACGAAGGTTATTATAAATCCATTTTATGGGTTGAATAACCAGCTACTAGTTGTTCGGGATTAAAATTCCCGACCATTTATGAGAAATAAGCCTTCATTATAACTGATTTCAAAACTATTGAATATGAAAAAAGATAAATAGTGTTCTTAAATTAAATGAGTTTACCAAGGATTTGGATTAATTGCTTAAACTGGAACCTTGATAGAGTATATCGATTTGAATAACAAATCCGGTATTGGAACCAAAAGGATAGTATTATAATTTTAGTAATAACGAAATGGATTTAAACACATATAAAATCTATTGGAGAGAAAACAATGAAATACTCCAGGTCGCAGATTTCCAGCAAATTGATGAGCTCAATATTAATCAAAACACACTTACATTTTTGACAAAGTGGGTATTGCCATCTAGTGCGGCTCCGTTTTTAAGCTTTAGCGAGATATCAGAAGGCGAGATATTGTCTGTCAATATGTTTTTTAACCTCGATTGGCCGGAGCTGGATTCTTTCTTAGTAATTGGAACAAATGGCTCTGGTGATCCAATTTGCATTGATAAAAATTTGGAAGAAAAAATTGTTTATCTCAATCATGACAATGATTTCGAGCGAATTTATATCAATCAAGATGTCTATAAACTTGCCAGTAGCCTAATCCGTTATCACCAATTCATTTCTTTGCTAATTGATTCCTCAAACCTTAACTATGAGAGGAAAAAATTCACAGATGAATCTTTTGAAGAATTGAAAAGCGATTTTTTGACGATAGACAACACTTGCTTAGATGAAAACTCTTTCTGGTCGAGTGAGCTAGATGCTTTGTTATGGGAAAGAGATCATGAATAAATTATTTAAATCCTCTAGTGGCTGTCTGATTAAGGATGCCATTTTTGCTATGGATACCAAATTTAACATCCAGTAAAACATGGTCGAATGATAAAAAATTAAGCTATTTAATGATGGTAGATGGTGATTCATTCCGTGTTTATCAGCTCTCAAATACTCCCTCTAATAATTTCAAATCTTCCATTAAATGGTTCGAATTTTGTCCCAGCGGGATCACAGAAAGCCTCACAGAAATGTGAGGCTTTTTTGTTAATTGCCTGCTGCAGCTCGGTCGGGGGCTGATTCAATTTTTACTTTTTCTTTCAAGTGCTGCTTCTCCAGTAATCACAATTTTCCTATCCCGCAATCAAATTCTAAAATTAAGCACCTTGCATAGCTTAAGATCTGCTGATAAATTAAATCAGTTTGTATATTTAATACAAAATTTGAAATTCAAAAGAAAGGCTAAGCACTATGTCACTAATTAACGATCTCTCTAACGCAGGAATTATTGAGCAGCACGAAGCTGTGGAATTGATTAAGAAAATCGAAAAATGCGGCTCAGATTCAACAGCAATTTTAGAAATGCTATACCGCTTTTTTATGCAAAAGGTAACCGGGAGTTCAGAGGTTGGAAATCTGTTTATATCAGTGGGGTCGGCAGAAGAACAAGCCGAAGCTGCAAAGCATCACAGTACAGAAAATCATTCAAAATTCCTTGAAATTCTATGTAAGGAAGGCTTAGTACCTGAGATTGTATATCAAAAGCTAAAAACGTTGCCCTATACGGCCAATCAGTCTGGTTATTTAGCTATGTTGCATTTATCTGCAGAGTTAATGGCCTTCTATAATTCTTTTACAATTGAGAACCAATTGGCATTTGCTACCTTGCTTGAAGGGAAAAGTCTTTTTCGTACTGATTCGTTGCTCGATGCCCAAAAGAAAAAGAAACTTATTCGGGATATAAAGGCTGAAAAACTGGAGAGCTACCTCGATTTTTTTAGGTATTGCTATGCAAGCAGATTTATTGATATTGCGAACTTTCGTGGTAAAGAGCCAGCTTTTCTAAAAGAAATGGTCAAAATATTGAATGAGCTATGCTATGGTGCATTTACCATCACTGAGATTAACACTTACGATGAAGATTTTGCCGGGGAGCCTTCCTACCACGATAAGCAAGCTGTAATTGTGATCTGCACAGGTGAGAGAGAACATAGTTATACCTATACATTCTGGCAAAATGAAAATAAAAAGCAAGGCGAAAATAAACTTCATGCATTGTTTGAAAATCTTTTGCTTCAAACCAATCAACTATTAGCCGATTTTAACGCCACTTATAGATTGACCGGAATTACTAGTCATATCAGTGAAGTTTTATTCCCCGGCAATAGAACACAGTTTGCCATTTGTCGTTTTAATCAGGAAAACAGCAATATCCTGGATTTTTATGATATGCAAAAAAGGTTTCTGACCAATAGACCTTCGCCTATGTTCATTAGATATCCGCTTTCCTATCGGCACATCGAGTATGCTATTTACCACGTTAAAAAGTGTGGTTTATTAGCGCACGTCAATAATGAGCAATATGATGATATTTTAACCAACGTTTACAAAAACACTTATGGTACGGTGGCAGATTTACTGGCTATCTTTCCAAATACGGTAGTGGTCGTTAATCAAAACGTGCGTTCCGGGCAGAAACCATATCTTGATTTCCTGTTGGCGTTAAATGAGGTTTCCCGTGGGGTGCTCAATTTTACTGAAATTAAGGATGGGATTTCGGAAAGTTTTACCTTGGCGAGTGAATTAGCCTTTAAGGTTTCCTTTAAATGCAATGGCGAAAACCATGAAGTAGAATGCAGTTTGGCTGGCCAGCAATTTAACGATAACATTGTTTATTATATCATTACTGAAATCATCAGGAAGAAATATACCGGATATCAACTCAAGCAGTTAATTAATAGCAACTACGCGCGCGATACCTACATTTTTGTAACAAGCCAGCAGTATAAATATTTGCAAAATATGAAGCTTATGGAAACAGTAGATCGTTTTTAGCTGTAAGCTGGTTGGTCGGGGTTTTAATCCCCGCCGGATATACATTGAAACGCAAAACCGCTAATTGAAGAATTCAACTTTGCCTGTGTTCATATCGTATACTCCTCCAACAATCTTTATTTTGCCACTTTTTTCCATTTCTGATAAAATTGGACTTTTCTCCCTTATTTCGCGAATAGATTGCTTTACGTTTTCATCGCATACCGCTTCTACAAATAATGGATTTGAACTTGTTGTTTCTCCTTTAAAAGAAACCTTAGCTTGTTTAACAGCAGGTTGTATTTTTTCTAATAACGTAGTGATGTTGCCCAGCTTAACATTGTCTATTGCAGATTTTATAGCACCACAGTATTCATGTCCCAATACAACAATTAGCTTAGCACCCGAAACCTTGCACGAGTATTCTAAACTCCCTAAAATATCATCATTGATAATATTACCCGCTACCCTGGCGACAAAAAGATTACCTATGCCACTGTGAAATACGTCTTCTACTGGTACCCGCGAATCAAGGCAGGATAAAACAACTGCTTTAGGGTACTGCCCAAGCGATGCTTTTCTAATTCTTTCCGTACTATTCCTAATCGTAAGGTTGTCTTCGGTAAAATCCTTATTCCCACTTTTAATGCGTTTCAGCACATCATCAGCAGTAAGTTTTTCCTGCTCCTCCATTGTGAGTATATCCGAAGTCAGGATGTCATTTTTTTGAATAACAACCGAGTCAGCATCAATTGATTGCGATTTTTTTTCTGGTGCCTGATTACAAGCCCCCAAAAGAAAACAACCACATATAACGAGTAAATAAGTATTTCTCATGTTTTGAAAAAATTAGTTGCACCAATTTAAAGAAAACTCTTATAAGTTGTAACCAATATAAATATTTAGCAGGTAATTAAAATAAGATCACATCGTTACTTAAATGATTTTTTCTAATCCAAGGGTATTAGCCCGGGTTCAGAACGATCTCTGTCTGGCTCATATTGTGTTTTTTCTCACTCGGAGTTAACTCTCAGTATTGCCAAAGGCCAACTTAGTCCTCTGGAGTAATTTTAAATGCTAATGGTGGCACTTTTCAAAAAAACATCGAACTAATTAAAGTAGGATCAGCATCCTCCTGGATATTTGAAATATCTTACTGCCGGCCAAAGATTACCAACTCTGAAAATTCAGTTTATCGATTTCCTTAAAGTGCTTATCTTTAGTATGTAACTTTAGGTCAAATTGTTTGGATACTGCAGCTATCCATATATCATTTTCAGGTATTGGCTTGCCTTTTTGTAATAAGCTTGTTTTGATTAGCGCATATTGATTGGCGGTCTCGTCATCAGCAAGAATGACATTGCACCTTTCCAGAAATGAGTTGATTTGTTTAATGTGCTTTTTTGGATTGGCTGATCTGTAAGCTCCCAAATATAGTTCTCCTAATACAGCAAAAGGAATGTTTATCCCCTCGTCTAAACTTTCAAGAAAAGCAGTAATTATCGTATTGCCTTTAAATAACTCAATAACGATATTAGTATCTAATAAGTTATTTCCAGTCATCAGGGTGGATAGTTTCACAAGATTCAGCTATAATACGTTCTATCTCTTCTGCTTCGCTCTTAGACCAGATTCCTGAAAAATCTTTTATGTCCGGTTTTTTGACAGTTTTATTATTTGACAGCTTTAATAAGTTCTCCAAAGCAGATAAAGTAGCCTCACTCTTTACTTTGAGCATTTCTTCTATCAAATGTAATTTACGGGTTTCTATTTGCATGGAACTGATATTTAGTGTTAATACAAAAATAAAGAATTATCGGAAATTCAGAAACGCCTCAAGAATCATTTGTAACGAATTCCCTAAATATTAAAGCATCTGAATAAGAGAAGATAATTACGTTGCTATCTAAAATAAAAGTCGTGTTTCTTTATCATCAGTCTACCCTTTATTATCAGCTGGTTCCCAAAGCTCAATTTTATTGCCTTCAGCATCCATAATGTGTACAAACTTTCCGAAATCGTAAGTAGCAATCTCATCCAGTACCGTTACACCATTTGCTTTCAGTTGCTTTACCAGTCCTTCAATGTTCTGAACCAGGTAATTGATCATGAATTCTTTTTTAGAAGGCTCAAAATGGGCATCACCGTTTTTAAAGGGACTCCATTGCAGCGAGTTAATTTCTTCAGGCCGGTTTACATTTCTCGAATCGAAACTTACCGAACCCCATTCATTTACATCGAACCCCAGGTTTTTAGCATACCAGTCTTTGGTATCTTTCGGGTTATCAGAAAAAAAGAATATGCCGCCAATGCCCGTTACTTTAGGGGTAATTTGGTTTTCGGTATTGTTTTGTTGCTCTTCCATGTACTTTGTTTTTTTACTAAATATAACAATTGAAGCGAAATATTCGCAATAGGATAGGGCTTGTTTAAGATTTAAATATTAAACCTTAAGTAATTAATAATTTAGGGTTATTTTTCCAGCCTAACTTTGGTATTTCAAGGAAGATAATCTTTGTTTAACGTGGTTACAGCCGGAGCCTTTACTTTTTGCTCCCAGGTGCTTAAGAGGGCCAGTAAATCTTTTGTTATTTGCGGATTTTGTTTCGCCACATTGTTTTTTTCGCCAATATCGGTTTTCAGGTTATAAAGCGCTACTGAATCGTTTTCGAAATAACGGTGCAGTTTCCAATCGCCTTTGCGTACCGTTTCGCCCGGGCGCGTTCTGAATATATTGTCGTTGGTTTCTGCATTGCCACCTTCCAGGTAAATCGGGAAATACCAGTATAGCGGGCGCTCAGTTAATAGTTTTTCAGGTTTTTGGGTCAGCAGGTAATTGTAAATGCTGTTGCCATCTACTTTAGGATAATTTTTTATACCAGCTAACTGCATCAGTGTTGGATAAAAATCCAGATTGGTTACCGGGAGATCGCTGCTGGTACCGGGTTTAATTTTACCTTTCCATACAAATACCAGTGGAACACGAGTGCCGCCTTCAAAATAACTACCTTTACCTGCCCTTAGCGGGTGCTGCCAGGTTACCTGGTTAAAACCGCCATTATCTGAGGTAAAGATAATCAGTGTGTTTTCCATCAGGCCTTGTTGTTCGAGTGTACGCAGTAGCCGCCCAATGTTGCGGTCTTCGTTGTTGAGCATGGTAGCATAAGCCTGGTTCCGCTGGCCATCGTCGGCAGCTTTACCCTTAAATTTATGCATTAAACTATCTACCTTTTGTATTGGGCTATGCACGCCATACGAGGCGTAATACAAAAAGAAAGGTTTGCTGCTTTTTTGGTTTTTAATATAATCGATGGCTTTATCGGTAATTAAATCCGTAAGGTATTCGGTATTCGGACCATCTATTTTTACATTACCATAGGGAGGGTAATAACTTTTGGGGCTACCGGCATGCGAGCCGCCAATGTTTACATCGAAACCGTAGGTTAGCGGATTGTTGCTCATGTGCCATTTGCCGGCTATACAAGTATTATAACCGTTTTCTTTTAGCAACTGTGGGAAGATTTTGAAATCGGGATTAAGCACTTCTATGTTTTTTACCGGTACCAGTTTACGGTTTTTACTTTCGCCCCGCTCAGAACTGCCTACCGTATAAATGCCATGGCGGGTTTGCCACAAACCACTTAGCATACTGGCCCTGCTGGGAGCACAGTTTGATGCCGAAGCATAGCCATTTGTAAATACCATCCCTTGTTTGGCCAATTGATCCATTACCGGTGTTTCATAAAATTTTGAGCCCATAAAGCCGGCATCGCGCCAACCCATATCATCCATGTTAATAAACACAATATTGGGTTTTTGCTGGGCCATAGCCAGATAAGGCACAAACATGAAAAAATAAAGTATGCTGATCAGTTGCTTTTTCATTTTAGGGATTTAATACTTGGTTACTACAAATAAAGTAAATAAAATAACAAGATGCAGCCTTGCCAGATCATACAGTATTTATATCTTTGAAAGTTAGCTAAAATGCAACATCCTGACCAATTTATTTAATCATGAACCTTAACCATACACTCAAAAAAATAAGTTTACTGTTAACTTTTTTTGTGGCATTTTATCCGGCTTTACATGCCCAGGAAGCCAAGGCACCCATTATGGGCTGGAGCAGCTGGAATAATTTCAGGGTTAAAATAGATGAAAAAATGATCAGGGAGCAGGCCGATGCGATGGTAGCGTCGGGTTTGTACGATGCAGGCTATCGTTTTGTTAATATCGACGATGGCTTTTTTGGTGGGCGGGATGCTTCGGGCAAACTCTTTGTCGATCAGCAAAAATTCCCTTCGGGCATGAGATCGTTAACTGATTATATTCACAGTAAAAAACTTAAAGCCGGCATTTATACCGATGCTGGTTTAAATACTTGCGGATCTATCTGGGATAACGACCAGAAAGGAATAGGCGTGGGCATTTACGGGCATGAAGAGCAGGACTGCAACCTGTTTTTTAAAGAATGGAATTTCAATTTTTTAAAAGTAGACTGGTGTGGTGGTGAGAAAATGAAATTGAATGAGGAGGCGCAATACACCAAAATTATTGCTGCAGTTAAAGCTATAGATACAGCTATTGTTTTTAATGTATGCCGCTGGCAGTTTCCGGGCGAGTGGGCCATTACCAAAGCTGATTCCTGGCGCATCTCGGGCGATATTAGTGCGAGTTTCGCTTCGATCCTTAAAATAATTGATCTCAATGCCAATTTATATAAATATGCTTCTGCCGGCCATTACAACGATATGGATATGTTGCAGGTAGGCAGGGGCATGAGTTATGAAGAAGATAAAACGCATTTTTCGATGTGGTGTATGCTCAATTCGCCGCTACTGGCCGGCAACGACCTGCGCTCGATGTCGCAACAGACAATTGAAATCCTGACCAATAAAGAACTGATAGCATTAAACCAGGATAAAGGCTTTAAGCAAGCCAGCAGGGTGATTAAAAATGGCGATATTGAGGTTTGGCTGAAACCATTGGGCACAGGCGATAAAGCCATTGCCATTATGAACCGAGGCAATAAAACAACCGAATTTAGCCTTGATGCCAAAAGTTTAGGGCTAAGCGGCAAGAGCAAATTACGCGACCTCTGGCAGCATGCCGATTTGGGAAGCCTGAAAAAACAAAAAGCTTTTGCCATTCCAGGCCATGGGGTAGTGGTGCTTAAAGTAAAGTCTTAAACCAATAAATCTCTGTTGTACCTGTTGCGGTATTCGAGTGGCGATATTCCGGTTATTTTTCTAAATACCTCGCGGAACGCTTTGGCATCGGCATAACCTACTTCGTACATCACTTCGTTAATGGTTTTGCGGCTGGTTTCGAAAGCCCTTTTGGCCGATTCTATTTTTGCACGCTGCAAATATTCAATCGGGGTATTGCCCGTGGCTTTGATAAAACGCCTGTCGAAATTTCTTCTGCCCACCGCAAAACGTGCCGATAAATCTTCGACTGCGATTTTTTGGTTAAGGTTGTTTTCGAGGTATAATTGTGCCTCTTTTACCATTTCATCGCTGTGCAGCTTTTGCCCTTTAAAAATAATAAACGACGACTGGCTATGCCGGTCCATTTCGATCTGGAAAACTTTAGCACAGTAAATCGCAGTTTGCCTGTCGAAATTCTTTTCAATCAGGTATAACAGCAGGTTTAGAAAAGAATAAGCGCCGCCATTGGTGTAAATCCCATTCTCATCAGTAATTAACCGATCGGTTTTTAAATTCACTTTCGGAAACCGGGTTCTGAAATTATCGGCTACCACCCAATGGGTAGAGCAGCTCTTGCCATCTAATAAACCCGTAGCAGCCAAAAGGAAAGCTCCGGTACACATACTGGCTATTTCGGCGCCCTGTTGGTATTGCTTCACAATCCAATTGGTTAGCGTCTGGTTTCCCTCAATGGCTTTATCGTAATTGTGGTTTAACGAAGGGATAATCACCAGGTTGGTATGCCCGACAGCTGAGATATGCTTATGCGGTTTAACACTAAACAAGCCATCGTAATAGTTCACTTCTTCCGAAATGCCCGCCAGTTCGATCTTAAACATAACTTCGTGGCCACTTTCCTGCCAGTAGGCATTTGCCCGGCTTAGTATTTTATACGAACCGATAATGCTGCTCAGGTTGTTAGGCCCATCTGGAACGAGTATGGTAATGTGTTTCATTGGTATAATGCGATAAGTGATGCTGATATAAAGATAAGGTTTAAGCTTGTCCAAATCAACCCGTTACAATGTCTGTTTTGCACCGTACAACGAAGGTTGAATACGGTTAACTTTGATATACAGTAATCAAATATTTAAAATATAAACTCATCAATACCATGGAAAAAGAAAATTTTACCGCTACCATCCGCGTAGATCAAAGTCCTGAAGAAGCATTTAATGCCATTACGAATATACGCGGATGGTGGTCGGAAGATACAGCAGGCAATACCAACGAGCTTAATGCTGAGTTTGTTTATCACTATCGCGATGTACACTATTGTAAAGCGAAGCTGATTGAGCTGGTTCCCAATAAAAGAGTAGTGTGGGAGGTACTCGATAACTATTTTAATTTTATTGACGATAAAAGCGAATGGAAGGGTACTAAACTGGTTTTCGATATTTCGAGAGCAGATGGCCAAACCGTTATAAACTTTACCCATGAGGGATTGGTTCCAACATATGAATGTTATGAGATTTGCAACGAAGCCTGGACCAATTACATTAAAACAAGCTTATATGAGCTGATTACAACAGGCAAAGGAAAGCCAAATCCGAAAGAAGGTGATGGTTATAATACCGAGCTGGCCAAAAAATGGAAGCTCGAAGCTTAGATAATGATTTTGTAGCGGCTACTGCTATAAATAATATAAGGTTGCTTCGCCATTACAGCGAAGCAATCTTATTTATAATTAAGCCTTTGTAAGATTTTCTAACGTGCCGATAATCTTTTTCTGGCTTTTAATGGTTTCTTCGTAAAGCTCCAGAAGCCTGTTTTTATCGTTGTTTAAACGCTTCAAATCTAAAATTTCCTGGTTGTGCCTGGTGTCCGAGTCCATTTCTACCTGAGCCAGGTCTTCATCTTTACGGAAAAAATCAAAAAAGTTAACATCAAGGGCTATAGAAATGCGCGTAAGTATATCCGTATCTATAGAGGTCGATTTTAGTATCGTACCCACACGGTGTTTGCTAATGCCTACTTCATCGGCCAGCTGCTCCCGGCTCATTCCCTTCACTTTCATCTCTTTCCAAATCAGTAATCCGATATTTATACTCATCGCTTATTTTATTAAGTCCATTATTGTTAACCGGCATGCCAGCTATTTATTTTTGGCATCAAAGCCATACAATCCATTTTGATACAGGTAAGAGGCCATTTGGTAATTAGAAATGGCTTCATTAATCAGTTTCTGATCTGCAGGGCGTTTTTCGGCATTTCCTGTTTTGAAATCGGGCTGATAGGTACCTGCTTTTTTATTCGGATCGAGTACCACCAGTTTCTGATTTTTAATGTAACCTAAGCTTTGGTAAGTGCTGATAAATGCCCGCTCATCGCCGTCTTTCATTTTAAATACATCCTGACCAAAAAACTTGCTGTTGTAACTGAAGTTCAGGTAGCCTAAAATGGTAGGGCCAATATCAATCTGTGCAGTTAGTTTTTCGAATTTGCCTGGTGCAATGTGCCCCGGACTGTAAAAAATCATCGGGATGTGGTATTTATCAACCGGCAACTCTACTTTACCCGCACTCGATGCGCAATGGTCGGCTACGATGATAAATAAGGTATTGGCAAACCAGGGTTTTTGTTTCGCTTCGCGGATAAATTTGCCAATCGCATAATCCGTATATTTTACAGCGCCCTCTCTTCCGGTATGCGAGGGGATATCGATCCTGCCTTCGGGATAAGTAAAAGGGCGGTGGTTAGAAACCGTCATAATTTGTGCAAAAAACGGTTTGTTGTTTTTATAATCTTTATCCAGCTCCCTCAGCGACAGGGTAAACAGATCTTCATCGGCTACGCCCCAAATATTAGAATAATGAATTTCCGAATCCTTTAAGGCACTTCTGTCGGTTACCTCATAGCCATTATTAGAGAAGAACTCATCCATGTTATCGAAATAACTATAACCACCATAAATATAGCGGCTGTGATAACCTTTTGAGCGAAATACATTGCCCAATGTAAACAGGTTCTTGTTATCAGGACGTTTTACTATCGATTGCCCCGGGGTAGGTGGAATGCAAAGCGAAAGTGCTTCCAGTCCGCGTACCGTTCTGGTACCCGATGCATATAAATTGCTGAATAGCAAGCCTTCTTTGGCCAGCGAATCGAGCTGTGGGGTAATGTTTTGCGTATTGCCAAAGCTGCCTAAAAATTCGGCGCTTAAACTCTCTACGCTAATCAGCACCACATTCATATGGTTTTCAGCTCCGGTATTGTTAATCATTCTGGACGTACTGATATCAGTTCTCGCCGAAGAATCTCCCGGAAGTAAGTGCTGAATGATATTTGCAGCGCTTTTAATTGGGAGTGTTTTGTAAAAGGTATCATAATCAAGCTGATTATGCCAAAAAGCATAGCCAAACTCGTACATGCCATTGCCTGAAAGCTCATTTACATATTGGTTGCTGCTGTTGTTTTTCCACTTGTGACTTACGCAGAAATAGGTGAAAACGGGCAGACACAACAAAAGGAGTGCAATTTTGGTTCTTTTGCCAAAGCGCGTTTGCTGGTAGGTTGATACTGTAATTAAATTTCTCAACAGGTAAACAATCCCACCAGTTAAAATAACCAATACCGTTAAAATGGTATTAATGGGGTACGATTGGCGGATATTTCCGACCACTTCGGTGGTGTACACCAAATAATCGACAGCAATAAAGTTATAACGCACAGAAAATTCTTCCCAAAAGAACCATTCGGAAATGGCATTGAAAATGAGCGTTAAAATAACAACGAAAAAATAGATAAACAGTAATACTCTGCTTGTTTTGCCCATGTAGCCTTTAGCCGGGAACAACCAGAGGTAAATAACCAGCGGGATAATGGCAAAAGAGGCTGCAGCCAGATCGTAAAACAACCCGATTAGCAAAACCTTGATGAGGTTTAAAACAGACCAGTCGAAAGAGGCTGCACTATAAATTAATAGTGTAATGCGGGTTAGTAGCGATATGCTACATAATAACAGGGTAGCCAGAAGAACAGGGCCAAACCTGTTTTCTAATAGTTTACTTGTTTTTTCTTTAATGCTCATAATCGGGGGACGGTTCCAACGGTTGAAACTTACCTGCAAGACCTTGTTTTGCAAAGGGCGAAGGTAAGCTTCAATTCTGAAGGAATTCTGAATGTTTGGTTAGCAGGCGAAAATAGTATTAATGCTTTAATTTAACAATTCATTAATATTAAATTAATTCGCTTATGTTGCTACTGCTTCGAAAAGTTAACACTCAATGTTGAAGTAAAGCGGGCAACTAATTTTTCATATAATGCTTTATTAATAGTGCTTGATATCATGATCATGTTATTGGTGCCTGTGCGTGTGGTTTGTCCGAAATCGCTCGCCGTTAGGCCGGTTACCAGGGCATTCAATTGTACCGTAACTTTAGCCACGTAAGTTCCGGCAGTAACTTCTACCCGTTTAGCTTCAAGTTTAATCACCTGGGCCTGGTTCATTTCGAACCTTACGGGGATTTTTGTCCCCGAAGCCTCGATATAAGTTCCGGTTAACAATAAGGGCGGGTTGGTTAACGAACTGGCCAGGGTTAAGTTAAACTGGTTGTTCTCGTACACACCCGAAGCAATGGAAACGGTGCCAGATAAAGAATCGGGTTTTAAAGCATTAACCAGGTAAAGGTTTTTAGTTTCGAGATTGATTGCCCCACTACCTGATTTGGTGGCACTGAATTCGATTTTGGCTACATTAACACTTGCGGTGGTCCAGTTAATACTTCCATTGGTGCCAGCAGCCACAACCGCTCCACTGCCACTGGCATTACTACTTAATGAGGCATTTAAATTGCTGGCACTAAAGCTGTAGCTCAATTTGGTATCGGTAGCTACTTCTTTTTTAGTGCAACCCATAAAAAGCACTAGCATGAGCAGTGCGCTGGTAAGTTGGTAAAGTTTAGTCATTTGTTTGATTTTAAGGATATCAGATTTGGTTATTGATTGATCTTAAATGTAAGTTTGAATTCTGTAGCAATTCTGAAGTTGGATGTGGAAAGCCATGGTTCGTGTCGCCACGAACCGTTTATATTTATTTTACCACCTAAGACATGTAAGCTCACCTAAGCAGGTGAACATTATCTCACTATAACAATGTTTGATGGGTGACACGAACCATCTACGCTCTATTGTCCTCGTTTGTAACGAGGATACGAGGGAGTTGCGATTGTATCGCCATGCATTGTAAATACATATTTCTATCGCCCTGGTCCAAGTCGCCACGAAACATGTAAGTTTGGTGAACATTATTCTGCTACAGCTTTTCTTCAGATTTAGCTTATATTCTTGTAATAACCACAATTAGGTTTAATTAAAACCAGATGTTTAACTTCGGGTTTAAATGGTTACTTTAAAAGCATAAAAGAAGATACAAAATGAAAATCCTGGTCATTGAAGATGAACCTGCATTACTGGAAAGTATTTTGGCCTATTTTACGGGCGAAGGCAATAGATGTGAGCATGCTTCAGATTTTGCTTCGGCCAGCGAAAAAATAGCGGTTTACAGTTACGATTGCATTCTTTTGGATTTGGGGCTGCCAGGAGGCGAGGGACTTGAATTGCTGACGAAACTGAAACAGCTTAAAAAAAGAGATGGGGTACTGATTATTTCTGCCCGCCATTCCTTAGATGATAAACTGGCTGGCCTGGATCTGGGTGCCGACGATTACCTGGTGAAACCTTTTCATTTATCGGAGCTTAAGGCCCGCGTAAGTGCCATTGTGCGCCGTAAAAACTTTGATGGCGATAATGTGATTCATTTTAATGAAATGGCTGTCGATGTTGCGGCGATGAAAGTAATGGTTAAAGGCAATCAGGTGGTATTAACCAAAAAAGAGTTCGATCTGCTGGTTTATTTTCTTTCTAACCGCAATAAAGTGGTAACCAAAAACGCCATGGCCGAACACCTTTGGGGAGATGAAATGGATTTGTCGGACGATTTCGACTTTATATATACACATGTTAAAAACCTCAGAAAGAAATTGCTCGAAGCTGGGGCTGCCGATTACCTCAGATCAGTTTACGGAATAGGTTACAAATTTGGCGATATATGAAACTGGCTAACCGGTACAACAGGGTAAATATTTTAACTTCGATTGTGGTTTTGGCCATTACCGGTTTAATTTACTATGTGGTAATCCATTTTATATTAACCGAAAAACTGGACCGTGATCTGGTGGTTGAAGAGAATGAAATCCGGCAGTATGTGGGTACCTATCATAAACTCCCTTTGCCAGCCAGCTATCTCGATCAGCAGATTGCCTATAAAAATTTATCAAACCATATTACTGAACGTGAATTTTTGTATACCCGCTATTACAATCCCAAAGAGCAGGAGTATGAGCCGGGCAGGAGTCTGATTACTGTAGTACACCTTAACGGAAAGGCGGTTGAGGTAACCATTACCAAATCGAGGGTCGAATCGGAAGGTTTGGTAAGGATTATCCTCTTAATTACCGTAGGTATTACATTGATTTTGCTATTGTCGCTATTGTTAATCAACAGGTTTGTACTGAATAGGCTTTGGCGACCATTTTATGCGATATTAAATGGCATGAAATCTTTTGAGGTTACGCGTATGGATGCTATTGCTCACGAAGATACCCGGATAGATGAGTTTAACGAGCTTAATCAATCGGTAAACGCCATGGCCGAAAGGGTAAGGCGCGATTACAAAGAATTGAAAAGTTTTACCGACAATGCTTCGCACGAAATGATGACACCCCTGGCGGTAATCAATTCTAAACTCGATTCTTTACTGCAAATAGAATCGTTTACGGCGCAGCAGGGCGAGCTTTTGGCTGATGTTTATCATGCCACAGGTCGCTTATCGCGTTTGCACCAGTCGCTGCTACTGCTTGCTAAAATAGAAAATAACCTGATACCCGATTTTCAGGAAATTGATCTTAAAGAAATGGTTGAGGTAAAATGCCGTCAGTTTCAGGAACTGTTTGAGAAAGATGGATTGAGTCTTGCTACAGATTTACAGGCTGTCGAAATAAAAATGAGCCGCTATTTGGCCGATATTTTACTGAACAATTTATTTAGCAATGCAGTAAGGCATAATATTACCGGCGGGTATATTCGTGTGGAACTTGATTCGGCCGCATTAGTGATTTCCAATACAGGCAAGCCGGGTAATGGCCCGCGCAAAGTATTCGACCGCTTTTCAAAATCTGCCGATTCGGAAGGAATGGGTTTAGGTTTGGCCATTACTAAACAAATCTGTAATCTTTATGGCTTTCGGATTAGCTATGAGGACCAAAATGGTGAACATATTTTTGCGGTTCATTTTGGTGGCTGATGTGATTGGAAAAAACTAATTCTGCCAAGGTTCGTGTCACCACGAATCCTATTGTCCTCGTTTGCAACGAGGATAATTGAACACAGCGATTTTATCGCCTGCTTAAGATCTATTTTTACCATTTAATTTTGCCACAGATTCACAGATTTTATTGCCCGTTTTGCAGGGTGTGTAGCATAAAACTTGCTGATTATAATGCATTATAAATGCATATTTCGTTCATCCTCGTTGCAAACGAGGACGATTAATGAATAATTGAGCACAGCGATTTTATCGCCTACTTAAATCTATTTTCACAATTTAAGTTTTGCCACAGATTCGCAGATTTTATTGCCCGTTTTGCAAGGCATATAGCATAAAGCTTGCTGATTATGATGCATTATAAATGCATATTTCGTTCATCCTCGTTGCTCCAAAGGAATCACTTTGTGACAAACGAGGACGTTAATAATATGGATACATATCTGCGCTAATCAGTGCTGTTTGCGGGAAAACTAATTCCGCCAAGGTTCGTGTCACCACCAACCTTTAAATTCTGAAAATAAACTACAGAATTTCTTCATAATTCACTTCTAGTTTTGATTTAAAATTTAAAAGCTATGAAAAGAATTTTTGGAATTTTATTACTTGCGGGCACGATGGTTACCGCTGTTAAGGCACAGAAAATTAATGCTACTAAAGTACCTGTTGAGGTAAAAGGTGCATTCGCAAAACTTTATCCCGGAGTTAAAGCAAACTGGGAAATGGAAAAGAAAGATTATGAAGCTGGATTTACTTTAAACGGTAAAGCAACATCGGTAGTTTTTAATGCAAAAGGTTTGCTGTTGGAAACTGAAACAGCTATTAAACCCGGCGAGTTACCGGCGCCTGTACTGACCAAACTTAAAGGCAGCAAAATAGCCGAGGCCGCTAAAATTATGAAGGCCGACGGATCTGTTCGTTACGAGGCAGAGGTAAAGGGGAAGGATCTGATATTTGATCTGAGCGGAAATCCTGTAAAACCATAATTATGCGCTACATCCTGATATACGCTTTATTCTTTGTTGCTTTTACCACATCATGTGCTGCACAAAGTATCGATTCAATTAAAATTACTCCTCCCGATTCGTTAGCAAGGTGGTACAGTGGAAATCCTGTTCCAAAACAAAAATTTAAAGTGGTGCCCTTTATCGCACCTGCAGTATTAATGGGTTATGGTTTTGCAGCCGTTTACGATCATGGCGCATTGCAACAGCTCGACTTAAGTACCAAAGCAGAATTGCAGGAAGATCATCCGCTATTTGCTGCCCATGTTGATGATTATATCCAATTTGCACCTGCAGCTGCGGTATATGCACTTAATTTATCGGGTATAAAAGGGAAACACAACCTCTTCGATGCATCGATGTTATATGTTACATCAGCTGCTATTATGGGCGTTTCTACTCATTTTGTAAAACAAGGTGTGGGGCGCATGCGACCAAATGGAAACGGTGAAAACTCATTCCCTTCGGGACATACAGCCTCTGCTTTTATGGCTGCCGAATTTCTGCACCAGGAATATAAAGATGTTAATCCCTGGATTGGTTATGCAGGCTATTTTGTGGCTACTGCTACTGGTACATTACGCATGTACAACAACAAACACTGGTTTAGCGATGTGGTAGCTGGTGCAGGATTTGGAATTGCCTCGACAAAAATAGCCTATCTGGTTTACCCTTACATTAAAAGTGTTTTCACCAATAAAAAAGGCGGCAATTTTACATTTATGCCCTTTCACCAACAGGGAAGTACTGGTTTAATGCTTTCGGGTAGGTTTTAATGTTAGCGACCCATGAATAATAAATTGAAATACCTGATTTTATGCACCCTTGCGCTTTCGGCAGCAGGCGCAAAGGCACAGGTGACAGCTAAAAGCCTGGATTATTATTTAAAACAAGCCGAATTAAGCAGTCCGGTGCTTAAAGATCTGCATAATCAGCAACGTGCTGCCGGGATTGATAGTTTAATTGTTCGTGCCACGGGCGGGGCTCAGGTTACGGCCAGTTCTGCCGGAATGTATGCGCCTGTTATTCGTGGCTACGGTTACGATGAAGTATTAACCAACGGGCAGGCACTCGAAGCTTTGTTGAATGTAAATTACGATTTGCTGAACAGGAAACGGATCAATAATCAGCTGGAAGGTGTTAAGATTCAAAGCGATTCTATTCAATATGCTGGCCAGCTATCGCGATTTGATTTACAACGGTCGGTTGCCGATCAGTACATTTTAGCCTACGCCAGTCAGGAGCAGGTTGGTTTTAACCGCGATGTGGTTATTTTACTTCAACAGGAAGAAGTATTGCTCAAAAAACTTACACGAAGCAATATTTACAAACAAGCAGAATATTTAACTTTTCTGGTTACGTTGCAGCAACAGCAACTGGCGCTGCAACAGGCCGAATTGCAATTTAAAAACGATTATGCCACCTTAAATTATCTGGCTGGCATTGCCGATACTACTCCGGTTAAACTAGCCGATCCGAAATTGCAGGCGAATAACTTAGCCACTGTGCAGCGCTTTTTTAGCAAACGCTTTGATATTGATAGTTTAAAGAACAACAACCAGAAAAACGCCATAGATCTTACTTATAAACCCAAACTTGGGGTGTATGCCAATGGCGGTTACAATTCATCTTTTATTTTGCAACCCTATAAAAATTTTGGTGCAAGCGTAGGCTTCACTTTTTCAGTGCCCATTTATGATGGCCACCAGAAGAAAATGCAATACAATAAACTCAGTCTCGCTGCTCAAACCATCACCAATTACCGCGATTTTTTTAGCAGACAACAGCAACAACAGTTAAACCTCATCAGGCAGCAGCTTGAGCAAACCGATGCACTTTTTCCGAAAATAAATGAGCAAATCCGCTTTAGCAAAGGTTTAATAGAAGCAGACCGGAAACTGATGCATACCGGCGATTTAAAAGTGGCCGATTTCGTAATTGCGATTAACAATTACCTGGCTGCGCAAAACCTGTTGCGGCAAACCCAAATTAACCGTTTAAAACTGATTAATCAATTTAACTACTGGAACCGATAACCATGAAGCACGATTTAAAATTATGGTGTGGCATTATGGCCATGTTGCTTGTTTTTTCAGGTTGTAGATCTGCTGATCCTGCAGATGCTGTTGATGAACCATCGCCGGTAACGCCGGTTAAAGTAACTACCGTACGCGATAGCACGTTAAACGAGTTTGTAGAACTTTCGGCGGTTTCGGCCTATTTGGAGAAAAGCTTTGTAAAGGCCAACATTAACGGCTACATACAAAATACTCAGGCCGTAATGGGTAAGCAGGTAGGTAGCGGTCAGTTGCTGTTTAGCTTAATTACCAAAGAAGCCAGATCGATTGGTAACAGTGTAAATAAACTCGATGCAGGTTTTAAGTTTTCGGGCATTTCGAATATCAGGGCCGATGAGCCGGGTACCATTGTACAGGTAAACCACCAGAAAGGTGATTATGTGCAGGATGGGGAAGCCCTTGCCACCATTAGTAACCGCAACAGCCTGGTTTTTCTGCTCGATTTGCCTTATGAATATAACCAGCTCATTAACCAGAACAAAAGTTTAAGCATTTTGCTGCCCGATGGCACGAACCTGGCGGGAATAGTATCAGGCACGATGCCCTCGGTTGATTCGGCGGCCCAAACTCAACGTTATATCCTTAAGGTTGGCGCAGGCAAGCAAATTCCTGAAGGTTTGATTGCCAAAGTAAGGTTAACCAAAATCAGTCATGCGCAGGCACAGGTATTACCCAAATCGGCCGTATTGGCAAATGAAACAGAGGATGAATTTTGGGTAATGAAACTTATCAACGATTCTGTAGCAGTTAAAGTGCATGTGAAAAAGGGTATCGAAAACCAAAACAGCATTGAAGTGCTCGAACCGAATTTTTTAAAAGCCGACCGGATCATTACCACCGGAAACTATGGCCTGGCCGATACCGCAAAAGTTAAAATTGAGCATTAGCTATGAACAAGTTTTTCGTTTCGCATAAAAATCCAATCCTGGCGGTACTGCTTATTATTATTGTGGGCGGTGTGTATGCCTTTACGCAATTAAAAACCGGATTGTTCCCGGAGATTACCTTTCCGAAGATCAAAATTATTGCTGATGCCGAGCTACAACCGGTTGATAAAATGGTGGTTACCGTAACCCGGCCTTTAGAAAACGCTGTAAAACAGGTCCCCGATCTTCAATTGGTGCGCAGTACGACCAGCAGGGGCAGTTGCGAGCTTTCGGCCTTTATGAATCCCGGTGCCGATATCGATCTGAGCCAGCAGCGTATAGAAGCACAGATAGCCAAAATAAGTGCTTCGTTACCCGCAGGGGTAAACATTTCGGTAGAGAAGATGAATCCATCCATCCTCCCGGTAAGTGGTTACAGTTTAGAAAGTCACAACCTTTCGCCTGCCGAATTGAAAAAGATTGCCACTTATACCGTAAAACCTTTCCTCTCTCAGGTAGATGGCGTTTCTGAAATCAGGGTAATTGGCGGTAAAAGTAAAGAATACTGGCTCGAGCTCGATGCGCAGAAGATGCAGGCATTAGCGATTGCTCCCGATCAAATCAGCAATGCTTTAAGCCAAACCAATTTTATTAAATCTAACGGTTATCTGGCCGATCACAATTACCTGTATTTATCGGTAACCGATGCTACGGTGAAAAACAAAAGTGATCTGGAAAACCTCGTTTTGAGCAGGAAAGGCAACCGGATAATCAGGGTGATGGATATTGCCAAGGTAAACATTCAGCAAAGTGTAGAATATACGCGCATTAATGCTAACGGAAAAGATGGCGTTTTGATTGCGGTAATTAAACAGCCCAATGCCAACCTGATTGATCTTTCGAATGAGATGTTTACCAAAGTAGCACAGCTTAAACGCATTTTGCCGGCAGGGGTAAGCATTAAACCCTATTATGTACAGGCCGATTTTGTAAACGAATCGGTAAAAAGCGTGCGCGATAGTTTGTTAATTGGTTTGGTTTTAGCCATTGGGGTAGCCATTATTTTTCTGCGCTCGTTAAAAGCCAGTGCTACCATTTTAATTACCATTCCGGTTACCTTATGTTTAACGATAATTGTGTTGTATGGTATCGGTTATTCGTTGAATATCATGACCATGGGTGCCATTGCAGCTGCCATTGGCTTAATAATCGACGATGCCATTGTAGTGGTAGAGCAGATACACCGCACACACGAAGAACACCCCGAAGAGCTTACCATGCGCTTGCTGAGTAAAGCGGTGGGCTATCTTTTTCCGGCCATGCTGGGCTCGTCCATCAGTACCATCGTAATCTTTGTTCCCTTTGTATTGATGACAGGTGTAGCGGGTTCTTATTTTCAGGTGATGACCAATACGATGATTATTACACTGGTTTGCTCTTTTTTTGTCACCTGGATTGGTTTACCCGTTACCTATCTGCTGCTTACCCGCAAGGGGGGAAGTCATGCAGCAAGTGGCAAAAAAATAGTAGTACATGAGGTTAAATCGCAAAAATGGGTACGTTATTTTATACATCGCCCTTATATCTCGATCATATTTATGCTCGGGTTGATTGTATCGATTATGCTCGTTTTCCCACGTTTGGAAACCGGCTTTCTCCCCGAAATGGATGAAGGTAGTATTGTTTTAGATTATGCTTCGCCGCCGGGTACATCGCTCGAAGAAACCGACCGGATGCTGCGGGAGGTAGAAAAAGAGCTGGTTAAGATCCCCGATGTGCAGGCTTACTCGAGAAGAACGGGAACCCAGATGGGCTTTTTTATTACCGAACCTAATACCGGCGATTATCTGATCCAGCTGAAACATAACCGCAGTAAAACCACCGAAGAGGTAATTTCGGAAATACGGACAAATATAGAACATACACAACCTGCATTGGTTGTAGATTTTGGACAGGTAATTGGCGATATGCTGGGCGATTTAATGAGCTCGACCCAGCCCATTGAAGTAAAGGTTTTTGGTAACGACCAGGAAAAATTACAAGGACTATCAAAAAAAGTTGCCGATGTGGTGGCACATATTGGGGGGACAGCCGATGTATTTGATGGAATTGTACTTTCGGGGCCAACCGTTAATGTGCAGCCCAACTTTGCTGTGCTGGCGCAATATGGTGTTAGTCCCGCATCGTTTCAAAACCAGCTGCAAACGGCGATGCAAGGTACTTTAATTGGCGATTTATACGATAAGCAGCAACTTTCGCCCATTCGCATGGTATACCCCGGAAGCCGTACTTTTAGTGTGGCCGATATCAATAAGCTTAAAATTTTTCTGCCCGATGGCACAGCAGTACCGATACAGCAAATGGCTGTTATTACCCTTAAATCAGGAATGGCAGAAGTAGCCCGCGAAAACCTGCAAACCATTGGTGTAGTTACGGCCAGGCTCGATAACCGCGATTTAGGTAGCGTAATGAAAGAAGTACAGCAAGCGGTAAATGCAAAGGTAAATCTACCTTCAGGCTATCATATCGAATATGGTGGGGCTTATAAAGAACAGCAACAATCGTTTTCAGAGTTGCTAACCATCCTCATTGCCTCGAGTTTGCTGGTTTTTAGTGTAATCTTATTCTTGTTTAAAGATTTTAAAATTGCCTTTCTTATTCTGCTCATCTCGGTACTGGGCATTTCAGGCAGTTACCTGGCTTTGTTTTTAACGCATACGCCTTTAAATGTGGGTAGCTATACCGGTTTAATTATGATTGTGGGCATTATTGGCGAGAATGCCATTTTTACCTTTCTGCAGTTTAAAGAATCGTTACAAAAACAAAGTGTTGATGATGCGATTACCTTTGCCATTTCTACGCGTTTAAGGCCTAAATTAATGACTGCCCTTGGTGCAATCATCGCCTTAATGCCTTTAGCACTGGGTATAGGTGCAGGGGCACAACTCCACCAACCATTGGCCATTGCAGTAATTGGCGGCTTTATTGTAGCCTTGCCTTTGTTGCTTGTGGCTTTGCCAAGCCTGATTAGGCGGTTCTACAAAACTGCCAAACCCGAAGAAGATTCGATTAAAACATTATAGATATAAAACCATCCAAAGAATATTTAAACTAAATGAAAATGAAATTATTGAACATTTTGCTTCTTGTTGCAATCTCAATTGCTGCAAATGCCCAACAAAAAAGTGGCCTGCATGTATTGGCTGTCCATAAGATGCAAAGCGATGGAGGTTGGGATTATGTTAGCATCGATCAGCAGCACAACAATCTATTTGTTTCGCATGGCAATCAGGTAAATATATTAAATAAGAACAGTGGTGATTCTGTAGGCGCGATCCACAATACACTGGGTGTACATGGAATTGCAATTGCAGGTCTGTTTGGGAAAGGGTACACCACCAATGGCAAAGCAGGCACTTGTACCGTTTTTGATCTGAACAACTTCATTGTGTCGGCGCAAATTAAAGTGGGACAGAACCCAGATGCTACTTTCTTTGATGATTATAGCAAAAAAGTAATCGTATTCAACGGCAAAAGTGGCGATGCCAGTATTATCGATCCACAAACTGATCGAGTTACCGCAACGATTCCATTAGGAGGCAAGCCCGAAGCAGGCGTGTCAGATGGGAAAGGAAAAGTGTATGTAAATATAGAAGATACCGGAGAAATTGTTTGTTTTGATATGAATACCAATAAAGTTTTATCAAGATATAAATTAAAAGGCGGAGAAGAGCCATCCGGCTTAGCTATAGATCGCGTAACATCAAGATTGTTTACTGTTTGTGCAAACAAAGTGATGCTTATTCTGGATACCAAAACAGGCAAACAGATTGCCTCATTACCGATTGGCGATAATTGTGATGGTGTAGTTTTCGATCCAGCTACTAAATTAGCTTACGCTGCCAATGGAGAAGGCAATATTACGGTAGTGAAAGAGGTTTCGGCCAATAAGTTTATTGTACAGGAAACTGTAAAAACAGAAGCAGGAGCAAGAACTATTACCATTGATTTGGCCAATCATCATCTTTTTTTGCCAACAGCGGCCTTCGAAAAAAGTACAGATGCCAACCAACGCCCACATCGTATTCCAGGAAGTTTTAAAATTCTGGAAGTAGGTAAATAGCTAAACAGCACTATTTTAGTTTTTATTGAATTGTCGGGATACATATTGTTTCTCGACATTTTTTTTGTCTAACCCTAATTAGAGGAATTTTTATGTGTGTTACATCCTTATATAAAGCGTTTAGGTTAAACAAAACTATATTAAACTATAAAATCTATAGGATTTATAGAATTTAATATTATATTTGCTGGCCACCTGCAAATAACGATATGAATAAATTTTACTTTCTTTCATTTTCTACCTACGCTATCCACTGTTCCAATCACAACAGACCCATGCGAATGTGTTGTTGTTGCGCATAAATATACCATCACTGTGGCCTTCCTAAATGGCCGCGCGCTCAAAAATAATGCTTTGACTTAACTAGTCAGATACCCAATACATCCTTATTATGAACTTTGCCTTATTTTACAGGATATCACTTGTAATCATTGCTTTGTCCGGGTCATTAGTGCCAGTTCCAGCTTTGACTGCAAAAAATCCCTGTCCTAAAATTCCCGTTTACCCACCTGCTGCAGTTTGTTGTGCTGCCAAGTTGCCTAACCGTTTTGGTATTTCCAATGCTTTGCCAAAATTGGTAAACGATCTAAGCAAAGCCCCATCAGTTAAGCGCCATGCAGGAATGGTATGGGTAAACGCGGGGACTTATTGCATGGGTGGTTACAATGCACTGGCACCGGCCTATGAATTTCCAAAACATAAAGTAAACATCAGCAGATAGCGGCGTGGAATACCTTGGTATTAGGCGTGTAAGCGATAAATAACAAAACAATTAAACAAGAGGAGGGCAGCAAATAAAAACTTTACAAACTATATAAGAATCGGGGAAACACAAATGTATCTCCCCTGGATTAAATCATCGAAACAGGTCTTCAATTGGCGTTGGCACCTGAATCAATTTAACACTTAACCTTTAACAAAAGTATGCAAAAATTTGAAGAAGTCAGGTGGCCCTATGGGTCGGCTTCGCAAGTCTCGTTACCAGTTTTCGGACAGGAGAAACCCGTTCGAACCAGATTGTCAGTCCGTTCCTTACGCTTTATGCGTCATTTAGGAATGTTAATTATTGCTCAGTTTATTTTTTTAATTGGGATTAAAGCACAAACAGTCCCCCTAATTAACTCTACCCTCAGTGGTTTGGTTACCGATTCGAAAACCAAAGAGCCCATCCCCGGTGTGATAGTCCGCATTAATGGAACCACGCACTCTGCAGCAACCGATAATGAGGGTAAATTTAGGTTCGTAACCGGACAGAAGTTTCCTTATACCTTAACCGTGAGTTATATCGGTTATAAAACCATCGAAATTATTGCAAATGGGAGTCCGATTGAAATTAAACTCGAAGAAGCAGCTAACCAGCTCGATAATGTGGTGGTAGTGGGTTATGGTACGCAGAAGAGAAGCGATATTACAGGTTCGGTTTCTTCCATTTCTAAATCGGCATTGAAACAACCCCTAAGTTCGGTAGATCAATTGTTAAAAGGCGCTGCTGCCGGTGTGCAGGTTACCCAAACATCTGGCCAGCCGGGTGGTGGTGTAAGCATCCGGGTAAGGGGCGGAAGTTCTGTACAGGGTGGAAATGAACCTTTATATGTGGTTGATGGATTCCCTTTGTACAACAGCTCGGCTTCGGCAGGTACACTGAGTGGTACGCCGCTTAATCCTTTGGCCAGTATTAACCCTTCTGATATTGAAACGGTTGATATTTTAAAAGATGCGTCTGCAACAGCAATTTATGGTTCGAGAGGAGCCAATGGGGTAGTGATCATCACGACTAAAAAAGGGAAAGCAGATCGTAGTGCGGTTACCTACGAAGGCAGTTATGGAACGCAATCGTTAAGAAAGAAGTTAGACCTCTTAAATGCACACGATTTTGCTTTGCTCCGAAATGATGCATTGTACGATACCGATCCAACCAAGGGTCGTTTCCAGTATTTGAGCCAGGCGCAGATTGATCAGTTGGGTGCAGGCAAAGATTGGCAGAGCGAAGCATTCGAACGTGCACCAACACAGAACCATCAACTTACCATAAGTGGTGGTAATGCTAAAACAAGATACCTTATTTCAGGGAATTACTTTGATCAGGATGGTATTTTAAAGAATACCGATTATTCGAGGATCAGCATCCGGGCTAATGTAGATGCCCAACCTTTCGAAAAATTTAAGGTAAGCGCAAGTGTTACCGGGAGCAAGGCCGATGCCAATGTATCTCCTTCTGGCATCATCAATGGTTTGTTGATTATGCCAGCTACTGCTTCTATTTACGATGCTTCTGGCGCTTACACGCTTCGTAATCCATTCGAAAATATATTTGCCAATCCAATTGCTTCATTAAAAGAGCAGATCAACAAATCAACCACTAATAAATTTTTAGGAACAGCATTTGGAGAATACACCATTATTGAAGGATTGAACTTAAAAGTATTGCTTGGTGCCGATGTAAACAGTGTAAACGAAAAGAACTATATCCCATCAACCATTTACGAAGGAAGTACCATTGGTGGCTCTGCCGGAAAAGGCACTTATAACTCCTATTCCTGGTTAAATGAGAATACCCTTTCGTACAATAAAGCTTTTGGTAAACATGCTTTAGATGCTGTAATCGGTTTTACACAGCAAGAATTTTCGAGCGAAACCACAAGGGCAAATGCACAAAAGTTTGTAACCGACGATTTAACCTTTAACAGCCTGCAGAGTGGGGCAACTTTGGTAGCGCCTTATTCTGATGCCTCAAGATGGGTATTGCATTCTTACCTGGCCAGGGTAAATTACAGTTTCAATAACCGCTATTTCTTAACCTCCAGTATCCGTACCGATGGTTCATCGCGCTTTGGTAAAGGAAACAAATGGGGCTATTTCCCTTCGGCAGCTGCTTCATGGAAAATCAGTAATGAGAAATTTTTTGAGCCGTTGCAAAAAACAATCAGCGAGCTTAAGTTACGTGCCAGCTTCGGTACAACAGGAAACCTGGAGATTGGCCAGTACCAGTCTTTGGCAACTTTATACAGTCTTAATTATGTATTTGGTGGTGCTACCGCAACTGGTTTTGCGCCTAACCGCATTGCAAATGATAAACTGGGCTGGGAAACCACCCATCAATACGATGCAGGTTTGGATATCGGCTTTTTTAACAACCGCATCCAGTTAACTTTAGATGGCTACTACAAGAAAACCAAAGATTTATTGTTAAATGTAGAAATCCCGTGGACAACAGGATACGGTACGTCGCTTCAAAATTATGGATCGGTACTGAACAAAGGTTTCGAAATTGGCCTGAATACACGCAACCTTACTGGGGCATTCATCTGGAATACCAATCTCAATTTTTCTGTTAACCGCAACAAAGTGTTAAGTATTGGCAATGGCGCACAATCGTATATCAGCGGAAATTACATTGTAAAAGTTGGCGAACCATTGGGCAGCTTTTATGGCAACGTAACTGATGGAATCTTGCAAACAGGAGAAGAAGCCACTAAAGGCAAATATACAGGCAGCGCTGTACCCAAACCTGGCGATAGGTTGTACAAAGATATTAATGGCGATGGTTTATTTACCACTGCTGCAGATAAAGCCATTATTGGCAATGCACAACCCGATTTCATTTTTGGTGTAACCAATAATTTCGAGTACAAAGGTTTCGACCTGTTAATATTTGTACAAGGCTCGTATGGTAACAGCATTTTGAACTCGAATATGCAGACCCTGGAATTGTTTACCGGGCAACAAAATGCCTCGGCTACTGCTTTAAACCGTTGGACACCAGGTAATCCAAGTCAAACCATTCCAAGAGCTAAGTTAGATCCTGCACCTGTATTTTCCGATCGTTTTATAGAAAGTGGTTCCTTTTTAAGGTTAAAAGATGTATCGCTGGGGTATACCTTGCCCAAAAAGATCTCTGCTAAGGCAAAGTTATCAAACGTATATTTTTATGTAGCCGGGCAAAACCTCCTTACCTGGACAAATTACTCAGGCTTTGATCCCGAAATTACCTCAGGCAGTAATGTATCGCCAGGAACCGATGCCGGGATTTATCCAATCGCCCGGTCGGTTAGGGCTGGTTTAAGGTTAACATTTTAATCAATCGATATTTCAATGAAAAAGATAAACTTATTATACCTACCCATTTTAGTTGTAGCATTTTCGGCCTGCTCCAAACTAGAAGAAGACCCAGATGCTGTGCTTGTTACGGCACAGTTTTATCAAAATGAAGGCCAGGCAATTTCTGCAGTTACGGCCAATTACCGTAAGCTCTACGAAAGTGGTCAGTCGCTCTACAATAGCTTAATGCAGATTGGGGTAGAAATGGCAACCGACGATTATGAAGCTGGGCCAAGAGCCCGAAACGCACACGTTAGAGCTATATCGGGTTTAACCCACGATTCATCAAACGATAGAATGGAACAGCTGTGGAAACAAAGTTACGATGCCATTAATGCTTCGAACATTGCCATCGATAAAATTGCTTTGATTGATGAGGCGAAAATTAGTTCATCTATTAGAAAACGTTTAATTAACGAATCGAAGTTTTTAAGGGCTTTACATTATTTTAACCTGGTGCGTTGGTTTGGCGCTGTACCTATTGTACTGCACGAAAATACTTCTTTGGCACCCGAAGATTTATATGTACCCAATGCGCCCGAGGCTGCGGTTTATGCACAGATTATTCAGGATTTAAAAGATGCAGAATCGTTACCTGCACCGGCTGAATATAGCAGCAAGGATTTAGGAAGGGCAACTTCTGGCGCAGCCAAAAGCTTGTTGGCAAAAGTATACCTCACGCATAAAGAATGGGCAAATGCAGCACAAAAAAGTAAAGAGGTAATCGATAGTAAATATTATTCACTGTTTGCAAATTTTGCCGATGTGTTTAATGTAGCCACTAAAAACGGTAAAGAACATATCTTCTCGGCACAGTTTGTAGGTAACGCTGGCTTTCAGGGCAATAGTTTGGCCAGCCGTTCGGCGCCAGCAGATGTACCCGGTATTAATGGCGATTATGCTGATGCTTTGCATACTGCGGGCGGCTTATATAACAGCTTTGCCGATAACGATACCCGAAAGGCAATTACCTTTGTTACCCAGATGGTGAGCCCTACAAATGGGCAGTTATATACCTTTTCGCCCCAGTTTAATAAGTATTACGATCCTGCTGTGGTGGGCAATCAATCGCAGTCTTCGAAAAATTTACCGATTATCCGTTATGCAGAAGTGCTTTTAATTTATGCTGAAGCCTTAAATGAAGTAAATAATGGACCAAATGCAGCAGCCTATGCCGCCATAGACGAGGTTCGCCAGCGTGCAGGTATTGCCAAACTGGCCGATATTTCTCCGGCATTAACTGTAGATCAGTTTAGGGATGCTGTTTTTCAGGAGCGGAGAAAGGAACTGGTTTTCGAATATCAGCGATGGTTCGATCTGGCCAGAAGGGGAGCCGATTATTATGTGGCCACACTTAAAGCGGCTGGAAAAACCCTGGCAGCGAAACGTCACATTCATTTTCCTATACCACAACGCGAACTTAATCTCAACCCCAAATTAAAACAGAACCCGGATTGGGTAAACTATTAAACGTTTTATACTAAAATTTAATCGCATGAATTTTAAACAAAAATATTCCCGTTTGCCCATCTTAAAAACATGCCTGTTGGCTGCTGGTTTACTGGCCGTACAGGTTACTTCAGCACAGAAAAAGCAAAAACCTAATATTGTACTGGTACTGGTTGATGACCTTGGCTTTTCAGATATTGGCCCTTTTGGTGCAACAGAGATAGAAACGCCCAATTTAGATAAACTGGCGGCTGGAGGACTGAAACTGAAAGAATTTTATAACAATTCTATCTGTGCTCCTACCAGGGCATCGCTGCTTACGGGGCAATACCAACACAAGGCCGGTGTTGGCTTTTTTAACAATAACCTTGGGCTGGCTGCTTATCAAGGGTTTTTAAACCGCGAATCGCTAACCCTGGCCGAGGTACTTAAATCTGGCGGTTACACCACACTCATGGCGGGTAAATGGCATGTGGGCGACGACCGGAACCAATGGCCAAACCAGCGCGGTTTTGATCATTTCTTTGGTTTTATTGGTGGTGCCAGCAACTATTACGAAATTAGCGAAAAGGGCACTGAAACAGTACCTTTGGTTAAAGATAATGAGCCGTATTTTCTGGAGCCAGGGAAATACTTGACCGAAGAGATTACCAATAATGCGTTGGGATTTTTGGATGATCAGCAAAAAGCCAAAAAACCTTTCTTTTTATACCTGGCCTACAATGCACCACATTGGCCACTGCAGGCGCTTCCGGCCGATATTGCTAAATATAAAGGTAAATATAAATTAGGCTGGGATTCTTTACGCGTACAACGCTACCGAAATGCCATTAAAAAAGGACTTATTAGTAGTGATCAGAAAATTGCTGCTCATGATGACCAGGTAAAACCCTGGAACAAGTTAACGTTTGATGAGCAGGAGTACTGGCAAACCCGTCAGGAAGTTTATGCGGCCATGATCGATCATGTAGATCAGGGTGTTGGCCGTTTGCTTGCTAAGCTAAAAGAGCTGAAACAGGACGAAAATACCCTTATCATTTTTATTTCAGATAATGGTGCTCAGGGGGGCAATGGTACGAGGCCATATACCCAACGTACTACTGGCCCTGTTGGTACAGCCGGATCGTACGAAACACAGAACAGCAATTGGTCGCAAACCGGCAATTCGCCACTCCGCAATTATAAAGGTGCGCCATACGAAGGTGGCATTAGTGCGCCCTTTATCGCCTGGTTTCCGAATAAAATTAAAGCTGGTACAATTGCCAAAGGCACTGGCCATTTAATAGATCTTGCACCAACTTTTTACCAGCTGGCTGGCATTAACTATCCAAAACAGTTAAACGGAATAAGCAGCAATGCCCTTCCGGGTAAAAGCTTATTGCCACTACTTAGCGGATTAACAGATACTGTACAGCGTTCGGTGCCTTTATTTTGGGAGCGTGGTGGTAATAAAGCCGTACGATTGGGCAAATGGAAACTCGTTTCTCCGGCAGGTTTAACCGAAAAATTTGAGCTTTTTGATATCGAAAAAGATAGGGCCGAAAATGCCGATGTTGCCGCCCAACATCCCGAAATAGTAGCGCAGTTAAAAGCTGCGTATGTAAAGTGGGCATCAGAAAATGGGGTGGTAGATTACGAAACACTTAAAACTGCACCCACCCGGCCTGCACAGGGAAACAACAGGGGCAATCAGAATTTTTAGTACTAAATAAAGAAAAAAGATGAACAAAGTTATATTAACCTGTTTAGGTGCATTATTGGCCATACAAGGGTATGCGCAAAATGCCATACCTGCAAAGCCCAATATTATTCTTATCCTGGCTGATGATCTGGGCTATTCAGATCTTGGTGCCTATGGCTCAGAAATTAAAACGCCCAACTTAGACCGTTTAGCCAACGAGGGACTCCGGCTAAAAGAATTTTACAACAATTCTATTTGTGCGCCAACCCGGGCTTCATTATTAACCGGCCAATATCAGCACAAGGCAGGGGTAGGGTATTTCGCCAACGATCTGGGCCGTCCGGCCTATCAGGGTTATCTCAATAAAGAATCGCTTACCCTGGCCGAAGTTTTAAAAAGCCAGGGTTACAATACTTTAATGTCGGGTAAATGGCATGTGGCAGGAAAAGAGGTGAGTTTCCCCTGGCAGCGTGGTTTCGATCATGTTATGATGTCGGAAAATGGAAGTTATTTTGATCAGGGCGATTACGAAGGCGGTAAAAAACGTGCATATACCATTGATGGGAAACCTTATCCTTTAGAAGCTGGTAAATTTTATCAAACCGATGTAATTACCGAAAATGCGGTAAACTTTTTAGATCAAAGCCCTAAAGACAAGCCTTTTTTCCTGTATTTAGCTTATACCGCACCACACTGGCCCCTGCATGCATTGCCGGAAGATATTGCCAAATACAAAGGCCGGTACGATAAAGGTTGGGATGTGCTCCGCGCCGAAAGAATTAAAAAACAAAAAGAACTGGGTATTATTGATGGCAATTCTACCACCTCAGAAAAAGATGCCGATATCTACAACTGGAACAAACTATCGTTCGATCAGCGTAGCCAATGGGCTAAAAAGATGGAGGTTTTTGCAGCAATGGTCGATCGTTTAGATCAGGGCATTGGCCAGGTGTTAAATAAGTTAAAAGCATCCGGAGCTGATAAAAATACCATCATCCTGTTTATTTCTGATAATGGTGCGCCTGCAGAAGATCTGGTAAAATGGTATAAGGGTGCGGTGCGCAATTCGGGTCCTGTGGGTACCATTGGCTCGTACGAATCGCAAAGCAAAAACTGGTCGTATGCATCAAATTCGCCATTAAAAGCCTTTAAAGATTACATGTACGAGGGTGGCATAAGCTCGCCGTTTATTGCCTGGTATCCGGCTAAAATTAAACCGGGAAGCATTAAAAAAGGTACTGGCCATATTATCGATATTGCCCCAACTTTTTACGAACTAGCTGGTGCTACTTACCCTAAGAGCTATCAAGGCATTACGCCAAATACACTGGCTGGTAAAAGTTTATTACCCCTGTTATTTGGTAACGATAACGAACTGAAACGTGATGAACCATTATTTTGGGAACGTGCAGGCAACCGTGCAGTGCGTGCTGGTAAATGGAAACTGGTATCTACCTGGCCAGGCTACAACTGGGAGTTATACAATTTAGAAACCGACCGCGGCGAAACCACTAATGTAGCCCGGCAAAATCACGATGTGGTAAGCAGGCTATCGGTAGCTTATTTCGACTGGGCTAAAAGAACAGGCGTAGTGGATTTTGCAACCCTGGAGGCGAAAGAACCACAATCGATGAAAGAGTTTAGGAAAAGTAAGGTGCAGGAAGTGGTAGCAGAAGGTTTTGGGTTTTGAGTTGTTGAAGATATAGAGATGGCTGGTAATTTAGCCACAGATTTACAGATTACAAGTGGTTTTAATGTCACTCTGGAGTAGAAGAGCAATCTTAACTATTATAATCAGCGTAGATCTGCGCTATTTATTCATTTGTATCTGCGGGGAGATTTATATACTTTTTTCCCGCAGATTTTGGATTATGCTATCCTAAGTTTTTTGCCTCTGAAACACAGAAACTACAGAGGATTGAGCTAATGTTCATTTGATTTGTGATAATGATTGATTGAGGTGCATTAATGTTTAACAGTAGTTCGATAGCCTTTTTACTGCATTAAGATTGCCAGTCGAGCTGGCAATGACTAATAATGGAAAGTGAATTTTAAAAGATGTTTTTAAACGATATGTTGCAAATGGGGAGAGTTGGCCGGAGCATTAAAACGAACAATACTAAAATCCAGGCGCTTACTCTAAACCTTTCAATAATCACCTTATTGCTTTAAAAATTGATCAATCAAATGCGACAAAGTAAGCAGCTGGTTTAGGTTCTGAGAAACCTGTCACCTAAAAATTAGACAATCGTTTGCGCTGACATTTCTATTGTTTTGCTCATTTCCTTGTTCTATTTTTAGAGATACAAATCAACAAAACCGAACAGAACCTTAACCAATGCGCGTCCCCCTGCTTAATAAAATATTTGCTTTATTGCTGCTAATCAGTCTTTCTGCTGGTAGCTGGGCTCAAAAAACGGCAACCTTTGCTATAGGTGTCGAATCTTTTGAGTTAAACGGAAAGCCTTATGTAATCCGTTGCGGGGAAATGCATTTTGCGCGGATTCCGAAAGCCGAGTGGAAACAGCGCTTGCAAATGGCAAAAGCCATTGGCTTAAATACGGTTTGTGCTTACCTTTTTTGGAACATGCACGAAAAACAACCCGATACTTTTACATGGACAGGGCAAAGTGATGCGGCCGAGTTTTGTAAACTGGCAAAAGAGGTGGGTTTGTACGTAATATTAAGACCCGGACCATATTCTTGTGCCGAATGGGAGTTTGGTGGCTTCCCCTGGTGGCTGCTTAAAGACAAAAACATTCGTTTGCGCACACAAAACCCATATTTTTTAGCCCGATCGAAAAAATATCTGCACGAAGTAGGTAAGCAGCTTGCGCCTCTGCAAATCACCAATGGTGGTAATATTATTATGGTGCAGGTAGAAAACGAGTATGGCAGCTACGGCAACGATAAAGATTACATGAATATCATTAAAGCCAATTTACAGGAAGCTGGCTTTACTGTTCCTTTATTCCATTGCGATGGACCTACGCAGTTAAAGAACGACCATCCGGAAGGATTGTTTGCCGTGGTAAACTTTGGCAGCGATCCGGAAGCTAATTTTAAAGCTTTAAGGGCCATACAACCAACCGGGCCATTAATGTGTGGCGAATACTATCCGGGCTGGTTTGATAGCTGGGGCAGACCGCACCACAAAGGCAATACCCAGCGGATTGTGGACGAGCTTAAATACATGCTCGATCATAAAGCATCTTTCAGCATTTACATGGCACACGGTGGAACCAGCTTTGGTACTTACAGCGGTGCTAATGCGCCTCCATACCTGCCACAAACCAGCAGTTACGATTACGATGCGCCAATTGATGAAGCTGGCAATACAACCGAGAAATTTTACGCCATCCGCAAGTTATTTGCCAATTACCTGCAGGAGGGAGAGGTTTTACCCGATGTTCCGGCAGCCAATAAAATACAAAAATTACAGCCTGTTACCTTCTCATCGGTAGCGGTGCTGACTAAAAATCTTCCTAAGCCGGTTTTAGCCGATACTGCACTGTTAATGGAAGATTTAAATCAGGCTTTTGGCTGTGTACTATACGAAACCAGTTTAAAAGCCGGTAAAAAAGCGAACCTGATTTTTAAAGACATACACGATTATGCAGTGGTGTACATTGATGGCAAAAAGATTGGCGAACTGGATAGGAGAAAAGGACGTTTTAGCATAGAAATACCTGCAAGGTTAAGAAAAAGTGTACTGAGGATTTTAGTAGAAGCCACAGGCAGAGTAAATTATGGTTACCAGATGCACGACTGGAAAGGGATTCATGGGGAAGTTTACCTGAGCGAAAACGGAAAACAGGCGGCTTTAAAAGGCTGGAAAAATTATCCGGTTAGATTGGGAGAGGTTAATATCCCGCTTAGCTACGAAAAACTGAACCACCAGCCTGCTGCCGCGGCATTTTACAAAGGCAGTTTTAAGGCCGATAAATTAGAAGGTACTTACCTGGATATGGGTAAATGGAATAAAGGATTAGTTTGGTTAAATGGAATGTGTCTGGGCAGATACTGGAATATCGGCCCAACACAAACCATGCTTGTACCAGGCAGCTGGTTAAAAAAGGGTAACAACGAAGTGGTTGTTTTCGATTTGTTTGGCACCCAAACACCTGCATTAAGCTTTTTAGATCACCCTGTTTTGGATGTGGTAAACGAGAAGCAGCCCCAATTGCATCGTAAAGCTGGTCAAAAATGGCTTGCCGATGCACAAAAGCCTTACGCAGAAGGCACTTTTGCAAACGATAACAAATGGCAAACCGTAAACTTTAAACCTGTTTCGGCGCGTTATTTCTGCCTCGAAGCACTTACCGAGCAAAAAGGACAACCTTTTACCTCTGTTGCCGAAATTGTATTGCTTGATGATAAAGGAAACGAGATTCCGCGCAACGAATGGAAAGTTGTTTATGCCGATAGCGAAGAACTGGGGGGAGATGATGGAAATGCCGCAAATGTTTTCGATTTGCAGTTTACCAGCATCTGGCATACCCAATGGGAAAACCAGTCGCCAAAGCCACCGCACCAGATTGTGATAGACCTGGGCAAGAATTACAGCATTAAAGCGCTGAAACTTTTACCGCGACAGGATAATGCCAACGGAAGGATTAAAGATTACCGATTATATTTTAACCAAAAGCCTTTTAAAAATTTATAGCGTTAAAAGGTGCTGAATGCCAATGGATTTGGAATAGAAAAACGGCGAAATAAGCACAGGTAAAACGTTTGTTCAGTAACAATTTGCAATCAACTTAAAACTTAAATAATAAACATAAAAAACACAAATGGAACGTAGAGATTTTATCAAAAATGGTGCAGTCACAGCGGCGGGTTTAACCATCCTGCCAACAGGAAGTTTATTTGCATCATCAGACAGTGCAAAAGTAAGAGTGGGTTATATCGGTGTAGGTGCACGTGGTATGAGCCATATTTCTGAAGGCGCATTGAGAGACGATGTAGAAATTGTAGCTATTTGCGATACTCAGGAAAGCTCACTTAAAGTTTGCCGGAATTTTATCGCTAAAAAAGGCAGACCTGCAGCTACCGAATATACTGGTGGAGTAGATGCTTATAAAAAACTTTTAGAACGTAAAGATATTGATGCTGTAATTATTGCTACGCCATGGCAGTTTCACCGCGATCAGGCAGTTGATGCCATGAAAGCCGGTAAATACGTAGGTTGCGAAGTTATTGCAGGTTTATCGGTACAAGATCACTGGGATATTGTAAATACTTCTGAAAAAACCGGAATGCCTTACATGACTTTAGAGAACGTTTGTTACCGTAGAGATGTAATGGCAGCCTTAAACATGGTTCGTCAGGGCTTATTTGGTGAGTTGGTACACCTGGAAGGTGGTTATCAGCACAATTTAAGAAACGTATTATTTAACAACGGTAAAGATTATTATGGTGGTGGTGTAGAGTACGGACCGAAAGCTTTAAGCGAGGCACAATGGCGTACGCAGTTCAACATAGATCAGGATGGCGATTTGTATCCAACTCACGGTGTAGGTCCGTTAATGCAATATGCCAATATCAACAGAGGTAACAGCTTTACCAGTTTAGTATCTTTCAGTTCGAAAGCCAAAGGTTTGGCTGCTTATGTAGAAGAAATGTCGCCAGGCCATCCAAATGCTAAAATTAACTATAAAAACGGCGATGTTACCACTACCTTAATTAACTGTGCAAACGGCGAAACGGTAATGTTAAGTCACGATACGCACTTGCCTCGCCCATACTCAATCGGTTTCAGGGTTCAGGGTACCAAAGGGCTTTGGATGGATGTGGCCAAGGGAGTACATATTGAGCATCAATCGAAAGATCATGCCTGGGATAAAGCTGACGATTGGTTTGCTAAATACGATCACCCGCTTTGGAAAAAATACGAAGCAGAAGCTGTAGGCGCTGGTCACGGTGGTATGGATTGGTTTGTATTTAATGGTTTTATCCAGGCGGTAAAACAGAAAAAACAAACGCCAATTGATGTTTATGATTCAGTAACCATGAGTGTAATTATGCCACTTTCTACCAAATCGTTAAAAGAAGGAAATATGCCACAAAAATTCCCTGATTTTACCAAAGGAAAATGGAAAGACCGTAAAAATACTTTCGCTTTAGACGATAGCGGATTTTAATACTTTTTTGTGGGTAGTACTGCAAAGTATTACCCACCTATTTTAACTAAAACTTTATTCAGGTTGGGGTTTAATCCTGCCTGACCCATTAATATATATTATACCATCTTATGTTTCAAGAAGTCTTAGGTGCTTATGGACTTAACGTAGAAAAATTAAAAACAGAACCTTTTGGCTCTGGCCTCATTAACCATACCTGGAAAGTGTATGGCGACGGTGCTGCCTATATTTTGCAAGAGGTGAATACCGAAGTTTTTAGAGAGCCCCTAAACATAGCCCGGAATATTGAGGCGATAAAAAAATATCTGGATCAAACCGCTCCCCAATATTTATTTGTTGCACCCATTACTGCCATAAACGGTGATGATTTTGTTGTAATCGACGATCATTTTTACCGTGTTTTTCCTTTTGTAGAAAACTCTTGCTCTGTTGATTTTGTACAGAAACCGGAGCAGGCTTACCATGCTGCAAAGCAGTTTGGTAAATTTACCCGGATGCTGGGTGCTTTTGATGTAAATCAATTAAAGCCAACCATACTGGATTTTCATAACCTGCCCCTGCGTGTTGAGCAGTTTAAAGTGGCTTTAGAAAATGCAAGTGATGACAGGATTGCTGAAGCCAAATTTCCGATTGAAGAAATTATCAGGCTGTTTGAAATTGAAGAACAATATGTACACATGGTTGATAGCGGCGCGCTTAACCTCCGTGTGATACACCACGATACCAAAATAAGCAATGTGCTGCTGCAGGCAGAAACAGGCGTAGGCCTTTGCGTAATTGATTTAGATACCGTAATGCCGGGCTATTTTATTAGCGATGTGGGCGATATGATGCGTACCTACCTTTCTGAAGCCAATGAAGAAGAACGCGATTTTAGTAAAATAGCGATTAGGGAAGACGTTTTTGCCGCCATACACAAAGGCTATATGGAAGAAATGGATTCGGTTTTAAGTTTTGCCGAAAAACAATTCTTCATTTACGCCGGTAAATTTATGATTTACATGCAAGCCGTTAGGTTTATTACCGACTTTTTAAATGGCGATGTTTATTATAAAACCAGTTACCCTAAACATAACCTGGTAAGGGGATTAAACCAACTCGATTTGTTGAATAAGTACATGGCTAAAGAAGCCCAGTTTGAAGAAATTGTAAAGCAGATTAATGCAGATAGGGTTAACGAACCCAATATATTAAACTAATAAGGTAAAGGTAAGATGTTCAGTTTTTTATGCTTCATCGTTTGAGCTGGACATCACTTTTTGCCTTTATTGCTCCAATTTTAGCGCAAACGTTTGATATTTGAAGTAAATGAGTTGTTTTGCTTCAATTTACTTGTTTTTTAGCGCTGAAATTTAACTTTTATCTACTCGCTAAGCCTGTGTTTGTTCTTCAACATAATCGCAGGCAATAATATTTGCTTTAAATACCCAATATTTCATTAAAGGATAGTTAAATCCATAGGAAACGATACTATCTGTCAGTAACCTGCCAATTTTATAATCTAAATTGAAACTGCGGTGTAGCAGGTAAGTGCCGGCCGATTTTAGTGTAATGCTGCCCAATACCACCATAAAGAAACGAATAAACTGGGTATTGGCTGTGCCATGATACCCATCGGAACTTTTAAAAGCCCAGAAACGGTTAATGCAAAAGTTTACAATGCCACCTACCGAACCCGAAATGATAATGGAAACGGTAAAATGAATGTGGAGTAGTTCGGTTAAAAGCACCATCAAACCGTAATCGGTAAGTCCGCCCGAAAAGGCCGATACTTGCGCCTTTAAAAACAGTTTAACCGATTGCCAGCTCATACTTTATCGGCTTTATCTCTGGTATCACCATCTTTAAGCACTTTTTGTGTATCAACAATATTAATAATCAGCAGCAAGGCGCTCATGGCTACGGCAAAGTAACTAATAATGCCCGGTGTATGGCTTTCGGCGAGCAAAATTAGCGAAATGATTACCCGCAGTTCGGTTGGTCCCAAATGGCCGCTATCAATTTGGTAAGCTCCTGTAATTTTATACCTCAGCAGCGCGATAATCATCGACCAGCCGTACAATACCACAAACAAAAAGGCCAGTAGCTGGTAAATACCAATAGCATAAAAATAATAACCGAAACCAATCAGCACAATACTGAGCCAATCCATAACAATATCGAGACTAAAGCCATACCACTTGCGCGGAATGTTTCGGTAATAGGCCAACCTGCCATCTAACGAATCGCCCAGCCAGTTAATGAGCAGGCCCGGAATGCCAATTAACAAATAGATACTGCCGAAGTTGTGCGCTAAAATAAATGCCACGAAAACCACTACTGAGCCAAGCATGCCAATACCTGTCATAAAATTAGGTGTAACCCATGCAGGAAGTTTCTTTAGCAGAAAAAGGATTAATTTTTGTTCGCCACCACGCAAAATGTTTGTCCTTTCCCTGTCGGTAAAAAGCTTTGCATTGGCAACAGCCACTTTTTCTCTTTTAATATTACACTCCATTAAGTACCAGCAATAATAAACCCGAATAAAATAGCCGCTTCGGGGCGATAGAATTTTAAGCTAATTTTTTTTGGTGCAGCCTTAATAAAACTGCTGGCGCGCTTGAGCTTCCCTGATCTGACCAGGTAGCTGAACAATAAAACAATCAGCATAATCTATTTTACGATTCCGGCAAAGCGTTGATAAAATACCGTTGGGCTGTTCTCGTTTTTAGGGGCATATTTTCCGGCAATGATGGGTACATAAATTACACGTCGTCTGCTCGCTTCGCCTCTAATGGCCGATTCGGCCACGCGGTGCCAAAGCCGGCCATCGTGAATGGTTAAATCGCCCGCCTGCGGTAATATCGATACTTCGTGCGCATCGGGTTTATTATCTAAAAAGTATTTTTTGCGGAAAAGCATCTGGTAAATACTTTGTTTATGTGTACCCGGAATAATTTTTAAGCCACCATTTTCGGGCTGTAAGCTGCTCAGGTGTATACCTACATTCAGCATTGGGTTTAGTTTGGTGCCGTAAAATATATCTCTTAAACCATCGGTATGCCAGCCCATTTTGCTAAACTTACTTTCCGGGCCGTTTATATAGTGGTTAAACACCATGCCGTCTTTCTCTTCGGTACCTAAACGCGCACCGTCGCCAGCCAGTTGAAGCAATGCATTAAAGCGTGGATCGAGCAATAAACCGCTTAAAGTTTGGTGGTGCTGGTTAATGAAAGCAAAACGTTGCACAATGGATGAGCCATCAAGGTCTTTTCCGTATTTAATGGGCACGCCATTAATTTTCTTAATATCTTGCTGCAGCCATTTTTGTTCTACCTGTTTAGAGGCCTCAATAATGGCAGAAACCGTTTCGGGTTCAATAAAATTTTTAAAGTGGATAAAACCATGGGTATTAAAAAAATCGAGCTGTTGGGTTGTTAATTGGTCGGATAGGTTAAAGGTTGGATACGATGTTGCCATGTGACAAAAAAATTAAAAGTTTAAGAAAAAGATAAATTGGAATTAGTATTATGCGCAACAACAGCACATTCGCATGGGCGAGTGGTTCGGTACTGAAAGGAAATAAAACAAAAATGTTTTATTCGACATAATCTATAGATTTAGTAGTATTTAATACAAACGTAATCTTTTTTTAACATTCCAAAGAATTTTATTTCATTTTTTTATTTTTTTTACGCTGATTCGGAATTTAATATTGCTGTCAAGGTGAATATGGGAACCGGAGAGGTTTGTGAAACTCATTATAGAGCTTTAAACATGGCTCATTAACCTTGCTATTGCATAGTAATTGTTAACTGGAAATAGTAATTGCCAACTGAAAACTGCCAACTCAAAACTGCTAAACCTTATAAATCCCTGCAGCCATTTTTTCGATAAAAGCTTTTGGCAAAATCCGGTTGGCGTAAACGCTGATAATATTGGTAAAACCGGGAATAATCTCAGATTTTTTGGCAAACATGCCTTTGAGCGCAATTTGAGCAACTTCATCGGGTTTCATGTTAAATTTTTCGGCCATTTTACTAAAGGCATCCAATCCGGCACGTTCGGCAAAACCGGTATCAACAGGCCCCGGACTAAAGCAAGTTACAGAAACCGGGCTGTCTTTCAGCTCAAATCTTAAGGCTCTTGTAAACAACAGTACATAAGCTTTGGTAGCCGAATAAACAGCCATGGTAGGTACGGCCTGGTATGCCGCGGTGCTGCAAACATTCATGATATAGGCCTGCTTTTGCTTTTGCAGCATGGGGATGAAATAATGGCACAGTGAGGTAACCATGTTCATATTCAACTGGCACATTTCCAACTGTTCTGTAAGGTTAAGTTCGTTAAATCTGCCCCAGAGGCCATAACCGGCATTGTTAATGAGTATCGAGATATTGATCTGTTTTTTTTCTACCCATTGATAGAGCTCGGAAGCAGCGTTTGCTTCGCTTAAATCGATTGATAGACTAAACACTTTTATATTGTAGCTAGCTTGAATTTCCTCCTGCAAGTCGGTTAATGCAGTAAGGGAGCGGGCAGCCAGCAGCAGGTTAATTTTTCTTTTGGCCAGGGCTATGGCCATCGCTTTTCCTATTCCTTTACTGGCACCGGTAATGAGCGCATAAGTCGGTTGTGTTTCAAACATATTGTATCGCAGGTAGTTTTTGGCTAATATCTATAATTCGCACCGAACTAAGGAAATTTAAAGATCTTTTTTGTTTTTATTATTTTTAACAAGTCTAAATAATGTTAGCTTTGCCGAAATTTTAATTTTGATGAAACACACATACTTCAGATTACTTGTACTTACGCTCACTATTTTTTCAGCATTACCGCTTTTTGCGCAAACCGAAAAGGGCGCAATCAGGGGCAAGGTGGTCGATTCTTTAGGCAACAATATTCCGTTTGCCAACATCGTGGTTAAAAAACAGAACCTAAAAACCACTTCTGATAAACAAGGTACATTTAAGCTAAGCGCTGTACCTGCAGGGAGTCAACAAATCAGGGTTTCGATTACGGGTTATAACCAACTAGAGCAAAGTGTAGTAGTTAAGGCGAACGATACCACTACTGTTACTTTAATTTTAAAGGAGCAGCAATCAGATTTAAATGATGTGATTGTTTCGGCAAGCAGAAGTCCTGAATCGTTATCACAAACGCCTTCATCGGTAACGGTGCTTACGGCGAAAGAACTGAGTACACAATCAACCATTAGTCCTAATTTAGCCAATATACTTTCTTACAGCGTACCAGGGTTGGGTTTTTCTACTAACCAGACCGGTAACTCAGGCCAAACTTTACGTGGCCGTAACGTACTCGTTTTAATTGATGGAATTCCGCAATCTACGCCGCTAAGGGCAGGAGGAAGGGATATCCGCAGTATTGATCCTTCGGTTGTGGAGCGTGTTGAGGTAATAAAAGGCGCAACAGCCATTTATGGTAATGGTGCCGAAGGTGGTTTAATCAACTACATTACTAAAAATGGTGATAAAGGCAAAACATTTGGAGGATATACCCAAGCGGGCTTAACCGGAAACCTGAAAGGCGACAGTACCATTGGTTACCGTTTTTCGCAGCAGTTTTATGGTAAAGTAGCCAAATTTGATTACCTGGTGAGTGGCATGTACGAAAAAACCGGTGTTTACCGCGATGCAGAGGGGCTAGTTATTTCGCCCGAATATGGTCTTGGTGAAACCAAATCATACAATGGTTTTGTAAAACTGGGTTATAATTTTACAGCAAAACAGCGCCTGCAGTTGATGTACAACTATTTCAGTTCGCGCCAGCACTCGCTTTACACCACAAAAGAAGGTGTTTATGGTCAATCGCCGGCTATTGGTGTTTATGGCACACGCTTGGGTGTTGATGAAGGTACACGCTTTAACCACAATGCCAATTTACAGTACACCAATCAGCAAATTTTTGGTAAAACCGATTTAACCGCCAACGTATATTATCAGGATTTTTATACCATTTATTCTAACTCGGCTTCGTTTTTCGGCGGCGGTCAATCGGCCATTACCTCAACCAAAAAAGGGGCAAGGGTAAATCTGAATACCCCTTTTAACCTTACTGCAAATGTACCGGTAACTTTAAATTATGGGTTGGATTTAATGAATGATAAAACGGCCCAAAGTTTAACCGACGGACGTTTATGGGTGCCTAACATGAACATGGTTAACTTTGCTCCATATTTGCAGGCATCGACTACATTGTTTAACGATTTAACCATTAAAGGTGGTTTAAGGGCCGAAAATATCAATATCGATGTTGATGATTTTAACACCCTGGCAACTGGTGCAAATGGTGCCGGCAGTATTGCCGTACAGGGTGGAAAATTAAACTACAATGCCCTGGTATTTAATGCGGGCGCAAGGTATTCTAAATTTAAATTTTTTAATCCTTTTATCAGCTATGCACAATCGTTTTCGGTTTTCGAGCTGGGCAGGGTTTTAAGGGCAGCCAAAAGCAATACTTTATCGCAACTGGAAACCAAACCGATTATTGTAAACAATTACGAAGCTGGTTTTAGCAGTGCAGTAGGTAAATTAAATTTCAGTGCGGCTTATTATTACAGTACTTCGAAGCTAGGTGCCAACCTGTTAGAAGTTAATGGTGTTTATATTTCTCAACGTATTCCGGAGCGCGTATATGGTTTTGAAATCCAGGCTGATTACCAGATTTTGCGCGATTTAAGCATTGGCGGTAACTACGCACAGGTAGAAGGAAAAGGTGATGTAGATAACGATGGTACTTATAACGGCGACAAAGATGTGTACCTGAATACTACCCGTATCCCGCCATCTAAAACAACGGTTTACTTCAAATATTCGGGTGTTAAAAATCTGACTTTAGATTTGAACTGGATGCGTGTAGGTAACCGCGATCGATTTAAAACCAATGCCGCAGGTAAATATTTAATTGGCGAGGGGCCGGTAAAAGCGTTTAACTTATTTAACTTAGCGGCTGCTTATCAGGTTACCCAACCGTTAAGGCTATCGCTTGGGGTAGAAAACCTGTTAAACAAGGTTTATTATCCGGCCATATCACAATTTTACGGTAGTAATGTAAATTACGTGCGTGGAAATGGTCGCAGGTTTAACCTGTCAGCGGGTTACGCATTTTAATTGATGAAGAAAAAGAATTTAAAAAATACCATCAGGAACATTCACTTATGGCTTGGCCTGGCGACTGGCCTGGTAGTATTTATAGTTGCGATTACCGGATCGGTTTATGTGTTTGAAGAAGAGATCAGGGAGTTTACACAAAAAGATTTTCGTTACGTAGGGCTTCAACAGAAGCCCTTTGTGGGTTTAGATAGGGTCATTACTGCTTTTGAAAAACTATCGCCCAAAGATCCTATCAGGCTTATCCGTATGGAAGAAGCTTTCCCGAATGCTACAGTAGAAATTACCACCAAAAAAGAAGCGGCCTATTACTTTAATCCTTACACTGCCGAGCTGGTGAAAAAAGGGGATGAAGATTGGCTGGCGGTGGTAGAACACATCCATACCTCGCTTTTGCTGGGTAAAACCGGCGAATTTATCATGCAATGGTCGGTAGTAATTTTTGTGATTATGCTCATAACCGGGCTGGTGCTTTGGTTTCCGGGGCAAATGCGTTTGTTAAAGCAATCGCTCACCATTAAACGCAAAGCTTCTTTTAAGCGGTTAAATTACGATTTACATAATGTTTTGGGTTTCTATGCCTCAATTGTATTATTGGTAACAGCATTAAGCGGATTGTACTTTGCTTTTAAAGGGGTTAAAAATGCAGCCAGTTTCTTTACCGGCAGTAAACTTACTCAAGGGAAAGCGATTACCGCACCAAAACCTGCACAGATTGATCCCTTAGCTGTGCGTTACAATAAAATTTATACTGAAGCGAAAGCGCAATACCCTGGTGCCATTTCGAGTAGTTTTTCTGTTCGTGGCAAAGGCGAACTGCGTTTACGGATGATTTATCCTTACCGCTGGGCACGCAACCAAAATACTTTTTTCTATGATGAAGCAACTGGGGCAATGATCAGGGCGAAATTGTATGCCGATTTTAACGGTGCCGATTTGATTGAAGCTACCAATTACGATTTGCATACGGGCAGACTTTTTGGAATGCCCCATAAAATACTTTCGTTTTTCGCGGCCCTGATAGCGGCTAGCTTGCCGGTTACAGGTTTTATCATCTGGTGGAAGAAAAGGAAAAAGAAACCTAAACAGACAGTGCGTATTGCTTAAACCGCTCCAAAACGGATTGACAGAAAGCCTGTTGCATGCCTAAATCAAGATTGGCAACAGGCTCGAAGTTTTCGGTGATGGTAACAGGACCGTCGTCCGTAAAAGTAAGGTGTGTTTTCCGGCCATCTGTTAAAGTATATGCTATAAACTGATAGGTGCGTATTTCATCATAAGTACCTTGAAAATCAAAACTTTCACTGCCATCTTTTTTAGCCATGGCAAATAGAAAACTTTTACCTTTAAGAAGATCATTTTCTACACGGGTGTTGGTCCATTCATCATTTGGGCAATTCCATATAGCAATATGGGCTGGGGTTGTCCACAAATTCCAGATATCCGATATAGACCGATTAATCGTAACTGTTGCACTTAATGAGTTTTTCATCTTTTGGAGTATAATGAAAGTAAAGTTAAACGTGAAATTGTAGTTCGTACAGGGGCATTACAGACAAATAAAGAGGGGATTCAGGATTTTTTAACCGCAAAGCCCACAAAGAAGAATGCGCGGAGCACGCAAAGTTGGGGGCAGATTTTATACAACTTGTCTTCCGACCTTCGACTCCCGGACTTCCGACTTATTTTTCCAAAGCCTACAAAGGAAAAATACCCATAGCCTTATTACTAAAGGAGATCGTCATCCTGAACTTGTTTCAGGATCTCTTGTTTACTGCGAGAACAAAAAGAAAAACACACAGAGTATGCAAAGCCGGATGCAGGTTGTTTCCCGCAGACGATGCTGATAACTGCAGAATAGGTTTTATGCATGTTATCTTCGGACTTCCGACTTTTTTAACCGCAAAGCTCACAAAGAAGAATGCGCGGAGCACGCAAAGTTGGATGCAGATTTTATACATGTTGTCTTCCGACCTTCGACTCCCGGACTTCCGACTTATTTTTCCAAAGCCCACAAAGGAAAAATACCCATAGCCTTATTACTAAAGGAGATCGTCATCCTGAACTTGTTTCAGGATCTCTTGTTTACTGCGAGAACAAAAAGAAAAACACACAGAGTATGCAAAGCCGGATGCAGGTTGTTCCCGCAGATGACACTGATAACCGCAGAATAGGTTTTATACACGTTGTCTTCGGACTCCCGACTCCAAACTTCCGACTTTTTTAACCGCAAAGCCCGCAAAGGGAAAATGCACGGAGTACGCAAAGTTGGATGCAGGTTTTATGCAAGTTGTCTTCGGACCTCGGACTCCAGACTTCCGACTTTTTTTACCACAGAGAAAACAGAGAAAAAGCACTGAGGGAACAGAGCAAAGTGCAGGTTAGTTACCTCCCTCAGATTGTACAGATTGCCGTTGGTAGGTTTAGGCACATTGGACTTCCGACTCCCGACTTCGGACTCCAGACTAATGACTCCGGACTAATGACTAACCCCTCCAGTTTCTTGTATGATAATCAAGACTTGGCAAACAAAAAGCGCTTCAATATTGTAATACTAATTCCTCTAACACGGGAGTAATTGGAAAGGGATAGCTATGGATGTAGTTATCCTTTTCTTTTAAAATTAACGATCAAGAATTAGATTTGTTTAGTTCATTTTGTTCAATGCAGCATTTTTATAGCTGTAAAAGTTGTATGTTTTTATCAACCATTTGTGGTAGCTGCTGTTGTTTAGGCATGGATGATCGGTTGAACTTTATTTTAGGCATAGTATTTTTATTGGCTGGGGTGATTGTTTTTTATTTCGTATTTAAACCCGACCGGGAAAAAAAGCGGTAGTATTATTGTTCAAGCATATTTTTTATTACCCTTGTAAAAAAATTAAATGGACAAACCACTCATACATATTACCTATTGCCCAAAATGTGGCTGGATGTTGCGTTCAGCGTATATGGCACAGGAAATCTTAACCACTTTTGTTGATCAGGTAAAAGGAGTAACATTGTTACCGAGCGAAACATCAGGGGTTTTTACCGTGCATGTTGGCGAAAAACTGATTTTCGATAGAAAACAAATGCAACGTTTTCCTGAAATTAAAGAACTCAAACAACTTATCCGCGATGAAGTAAATCCCGAAATGAGTTTGGGCCATTCGGATGTTAAGTAGTTGTTAGTTAGGGCTGCCTAGACGTAAATTAAACCTTTCTTTTTTGCCGAATTAAATCTAATAAGGAGTTTTTGCTAGCTATTTTAAACATTTTAATAAAAAGTATAGTAATTCTATAGATTTTGTATATATTTGAATTGTCGATGGTATTTTAATGCATCCAGACAATAGAAAGTCATGTGTCCGAGTGGTTAGGCAGAGGTCTGCAAAACCTTTTACAGCGGTTCGAACCCGTTCATGACGTCAGGTTTTAAACTTACAAAAAGTTCAATGTACAATTGGGCTTTTTGTTTTTTTTGCGTTCGGGTAGGGTTTTATCTTTGGCTAGAAGTAAATCGCAGTTTAGTTCAGCAACGATAGCCTTCGTAAGAAGGAATTTTTTAGTTGTCTTGCCGGTTTGCCTTTTTCCAGTAGATCAAGTCTTAATTTCATTCGCAAGTAAAGTTACCGGGTATATGGGATTTTGCTCAAATCTGGCATCCATGACAAAAAAATGCCGTGCCGAAGGTGGAAATTTAAGTTGTGCGCTATTTGTAAGTAATATATGTATGGATTAACATACAACCTAAAACAGGTGTAAATACCCGGCTTTTTAGGAAAATATGTATATTCGTTTCCTGCCAAGTATATCCAGGTACTGATTTTTCTATGTTCCCTATCCATAAAACTACTGTATGCTCCATATTTTGCTTATGGCTAAATATCAGTGTTTGCTTTTCACAAGCGCCTGCCTTTACCCTTAAATATTTAGGGGTAGAAAACGGATTATCGAACAATGTTGTAAACTCCTTATATCTTGATGGTTTTGGTTTTATGTGGATGGGTACTTACGATGGCCTGAACCGTTACGATGGTTACCATTTTAAAGTTTTCAGAAACGGCTGGGGCGATGAGCATTCGCTGGTTAACAACCACATTACCGTACTTAATGGTGATAATAAAAACCGCATTTGGGTGGGCACCCAAAAAGGCATATCTTATTACGATTATGCCGATTCAAAATTTCACCAGTTATTTTACCAGGAGCAGGATAAAAGAAATGAAGTAGGTTACTCTATCAACGCCATTGCGGTAAGTAAAACCGTATCTGTTTATGTGGCTACCGATGAAAAAGGGCTTTTTGTACTTAAAAAAGATAGCCAGCTGGCTGAACAAATCCCCTTTGGTAAAAATAGGAGCTATACGGTAAAAGCATTGTACGTAGATGATCAGGAAACCCTCTGGCTTTTTATTAAAGATGTGGGCTTATGCCGCTACGATGCAGGGAAAAATACCATTCGTTTGGTTACTTCGGCGCTACGGTCGGTAACCAGTATTGCAGCAGGGGCTAACCAAACTTTGTGGGTTGGCACAGAACGCGGACTTTTTCAGTTTAATAAGGCCAGCAAAAGTTTAACCCGGTTTAACCAGCGCCTGGCCAACGAGAATATTATGGGGCTCCTGTTGGATAAACAGCAGAAGCTCTGGATTTCGACAGATGGTGGCGGGATAACGGTTTACGATACAAGAAGCCAGAAAACAAACTATCTGGCCTCTGGAAAAGAAAAAGATGTGCTAAGCAGTAATTCGGTTGCGCAGGTTTATGAAGACCACGAATCGCGCAAATGGATAGCTACATTACGTGGTGGGGTAAATATTATTGATCAGGAAAACGAGCAGTTTAAAACCATTAAACACGATCCTTTAAAAAGCAATTCGCTCATTAATAATTTCGTACTTTCTTTTAGCGAAGATGAAAATAAAAATATCTGGATTGGTACTGATGGCGGTGGTTTAAGCGTTTGGAACCAAAAGCAAAATACCTTTACCAATTATGCCAAAACCGCCGATGCGGGCTCGTTAACCAGTAATTTTGTTACCAGTATTTTAAATGATGCCAACCACAATACCTGGGTAGCCACTTTTAGCGGCGGAATTGACCGTTTTGACAAAGCAACAGGAAAATTTATTCACTACAACTGTTATAACACCGTTAAAGGCGTTGATGAGGTTAACCTTTGGAAACTGTACCAGGATAAACAACAAAATCTTTGGGCGGGTACTACCAAGGGCGGGGCATTGTATCGTTACAATAAAGCACTAGATAAATTTGAACTTTTTGATAACCGTCTTAAAGACATTCATACGCTTTTTCAGGATTCGAAAGGGAGGCTTTGGGGGGGTAACTATGCTGAGTTGATTAAAATAGATCCGGTAAATAAAAAGCACGAATACTTTAAGGTTAATTATGCCATCAGGGCCATACACGAAGATGCCGGCAGCCGGTTATGGATTGGTACCGAAGGCGGTGGTTTGCTGCTGTTCGATCCGGCCAGCAAAAAAGTAAAACGTTATATCCAAAGTGATGGGCTTCCGGGTAATTCGGTATTGAATATCCTCGAAGATAAACAAGGTAATTTGTGGTGCAGCACTTATAACGGCTTATCCAAATTTGATGTTAAAAACAATACGTTTAAAAACTATTATGCAACTGATGGCTTGCAAAGCAATCAGTTTAACTATAATGCCGCGTTAAAGTTATCGAACGGAAATCTTTTATTTGGTGGCATTGGTGGTTTTAACTTGTTTTCGCCCGATAGTGTAAAAAAGAACAAACGCATCCCCAAAATTGTACTTACCGATTTCAGGATCAATAATGTGCCTTTGGATCAGGATTCTAATTACAGGGAAATTTCGGTGGTAAACCTAGAGCGTATTTCCATTCCTTTCAACTCTGCTGTAATTTCGGTTGATTATGCTGCGGTAGAGTTTTCTTTTCAAGATCAGATTTCTTATGCCTATTATCTTGAAGGTTGGGACAGAGACTGGAACTATGTAAATAAGCTTACCACGGCCTATTATTCGCGCTTAAATGAAGGGAAATACAAACTGCACATTAAAAGTACCGATACCGAAGGTGCCTGGAGCCACAACGAAAAAATTGTAATCATAACCATTTTACCGCCCTGGTACCGTACCTGGTGGGCCTATACCATTTACCTAATCATAGGTTCATCGTTATTTTACCTGTTCCAAACGTACCGCAACCGCCAACGACGGTTAAAACACGAGGTAGAAATTACCAACCTGAAAATGGAGCGCGAAAAAGACCTGAACGAAAAGAAACTGAATTTCTTTACCAATATTTCGCACGAGCTGAGAACACCTTTAACGCTAATTGTTAACCCGATTAAAGATATTCTACATAAAAAAGAAGCCGGACAGGAAAAGAACGACCTCAATGTGGTTTACCGCAATTCGAGACGTTTGTTGAGTTTGGTCGATCAGTTATTGCTTTTCAGAAAAACGGAGAGCGAAAACGATATCCTGAAAATTGTTCGGATTAACCTGTATAAGTTTACCAACGAAATTTTTCTTTGCTTTAATTACCTGGCCAAGAATAACCACATCAATTACATTTTTGAGTGCGAAGACGAAGAGCAGGATATTTACGCCGATAAAGATAAACTCGAAATCGTGCTGTTTAACCTGTTATCTAATGCACTTAAATTTACGCCAAAAGGCGGTTACGTTAAATTTAGCGTAAAAACCGATGGTACGCGTGTACAAATTGAGGTGCGCGACAGTGGCCCGGGTATTCCGGCTGATGTGGGAGAGAAGCTTTTTGATAAGTTTTATAAAGTCATGAGTAACGAGTCGCTGAAAATGGGTTTCGGTATCGGGCTTTATTTAGCCAAAAACTTTGTCGAACTGCACAAGGGTAAAATCTCTTTCAGTGCAAATCCGGGAATGGGTACTACCTTTTTGGTCGATATGCCGGTAGGCGAACCACACTTGCAACAACACAGCAGTGTAATGCAAAACGAACTTACCTACGTAAACGAGCTGATTGCACAGGAAGAAGAAATAGAAAACAACGAAACCGATAATGTAGGTAATCTCGAATTATTGATTTCCGATCTGCATTCTATTCTCATTGTTGATGATAATCCGGAGATTATCGATTACATCAAACATATTTTTCAGGATAGCTTTAAGGTTTACAGGGCCGAAAATGGTTTCGACGGTTTGCGTTTATGTAAAGAATACCTGCCTGATATTGTCATTTCGGATGTAAACATGGATGGACTTAACGGTATCGAACTTTGTAAGGCCATAAAAGATGATTCGGCGCTGAGCCACATTCCGGTAATTTTGCTTACCGGCGATCCAAGCCCCGAAATTAAACTGAAGGGAATTGAAGTTGGTGCTTATGATTTTATTAGTAAACCATTTGATAAGGAGCTTTTTACTGCAAAAATTAATAGTATTATTAAAAACCACACCAATTTACAGTCGTATTTTTATAACGAAATCACGCTGAAATCAGATACTCACAAAGTATCGCAGGAGGATAAGGGCTTTTTGCAGAAATGTATCACCATTATTGAAGAAAATTTAATGGAAGATAGTTTTAATGTAAAAACGCTGGCTTCTGATTTGGGGATGAGCCATTCTAATCTCTATAAAAAGATTAAAACTACTTCGGGGCAAAGTATTAATGGCTTTATCCGGTTTATCCGTTTGCGTAAGGCAGCCGAACTGTTGATTAATACCAATTTGAATATTAACGAAGCCGCATTCAGGGTGGGCATAAACGATAGCAAATACTTTAGAGAACAGTTTCAGAAACTCTTTAAACTCACTCCATCTGAGTTTATTAAAAAGCACCGAAAAAGTTTTCATAAATACTATAATATTAATGCCACCACATAAAAGTTACGCTAATTTGAGGTTTAAAGGGTGTTTTTCTTAAAACGCCCCCTTCAAAGTATGATTTAGCCCCCTGTTTATAGCGTAAAAAAAGCGGTACTTCGGCATTACCAAATAAAACTGAGCAGCCTAAATCTGAATATGTACCAAGCGCCTTTTAAAAGTATTTTCTTTACCTGTTTATGCTTCATTGTAGGTTTTACCTGTGTTGCACAAAAAACGCAGTTAAGCACCATTGCCGTTAACGGTTGGGCCAATAATTCGGTCAACACGGTAATTTATCGTAAAAATGCACTGGTTACTTATCGGCAAACTCAATTTGCGGCTTATTACGATCACAAGCAGTATGTAGTACTCGCCAGTCGTAAAGCAGGCACTCAAAAATGGATAATACAAAGAACGGTTTATAAAGGAGATGCTACCGATGCCCATAAATCAATCAGCATTATGGTAGATGGTGCTGGTTTTCTGCACCTGGCCTGGGGGCAGCACAATAACAACCTCAACTATGCCAAATCTGTAGCAGCAGGTTCGTTAACCATGGGCGATAAAAAACCGATGGTTTCGGCAAAAGAAAATAAGGTAAGTTATCCTGAATTTTATAAACTGGCCAATGGCGATTTACTGTTTTTTTACCGCGATGGTGGCTCTGGTAACGGAAACCTGATGATTAACCGTTACAGTATAAAAACCAAAAAATGGACGCGTGTGCAAGACGGCATGATTGATGGCGAAGGCCAGCGCAATGCTTACTGGCAGGTGGCTGTAGATCAGGTGGGCACCATCCATTTATCGTGGGTGTGGCGCGAAAGCCCTGATGTGGCCAGCAACCACGATTTAGCTTACGCCAAATCTACCGATGGCGGCATCACCTGGTTAAAATCTACCAATGAAAAATATACCCTCCCCATTAGGGCTGCAAATGCAGAGTATGCGCTTAAAATTCCGGAGAAAAGTGAACTGATTAACCAGACTTCGATGTTTGCCGATGCACAGGGGAAAGTATTTATTGCCGGTTACTGGCGCGAAGCCAATGAAAGTATTCCACAATACCACCTTGTTTTTAAAACAGCAGGAAAGTGGAAAGTAAGCAACCTTAATTTCAGAAAAACACCTTTTAGTTTAAGTGGCGGTGGAACCAAAAAGATTCCGATTTCACGGCCGCAAATTATCGTTTGGCCTAATGGCAAAAATTATGCAGCAGGTTTGCTGTTTAGAGATGCCGAACGCGGAAATAAAGCTTCGATTGCGCTAAACAGCAATTTGGGCGCAGGCAATTGGACACTTAAAGACCTAACCAAAACCAGTATGGGCGATTGGGAACCCACCTACGACACCGAACTTTGGAAAAGCAAAGGCATTTTAAGCCTGTTTTTGCAAAATGTAACCCAGGTTGATGGCGAGGGCATGGCCAACCAATCACCAACAGCCATACAGGTATTAGACTGGAAACCAAACAACAAATAGCCATTCAACTCATATATGATACGTCCCCTTTTAAAATATTTTTCGCTGGCCGGTATGGCGTTATTTGTTTCGGCCAATGTAGCGCTGGCGCAAGCTAAAAAAGGCGCTGTTGAGGCCGGAAATACAGCCTATTTGTTTACCTATTTCACAGGTAATTCGAAAGCTGAAGAAGCCATCCGTTTCGCCATTAGTAGTGATGGCTACCATTACAGGGCTTTGAACAATAACAATCCGGTAATTTCTTCTGAGCAAATAAGCAGCACAGGCGGCGTACGCGATCCGCATATTTTGCGTGGTGCCGATAACAAGACCTTTTACATGGTGGCTACCGATATGGTTTCGGCAAAAGGCTGGGATTCCAATCGGGCAATGGTGCTGTTAAAATCAACTGATCTCATCCACTGGAGCTCCAGCGTTGTGAATATCCAGAAGCGTTTTCCAAACAACGAAAACCTGTTGCGCGTGTGGGCTCCACAAACCATTTACGATGCCAAAGCCAAAAAATACATGGTATACTGGTCGATGAAGCATGGTAACGACCCTGATAAGATTTACTACGCCTATGCCAATGCCGCTTTTACGGATTTGGAAACCGAACCCAAACAGCTTTTTTTCAGCCCTACAAATGGTTCTTGCATTGATGGCGACATTATTTACGACAAAGGCAAGTACAACCTGTTTTTTAAGACAGAAGGAAACGGAAATGGTATTAAAAAGGCCGTTTCTGATGAGTTAACAGGCGGTTATAAACTTCAGGATAACTATTTACAACAAACTACCGATGCGGTTGAAGGTGCCGGTGTGTTTAAACTCAATCAGGGCGATGGTTATATCCTGATGTACGATGTGTATATGAAAGGCCGCTACCAGTTTACCAAAAGCACCGATCTGGAGCGTTTTACGGTTGTGGATCAGGATATTACGATGGATTTTCATCCCCGACACGGTACCGTTTTACCCATTACACAAGCAGAAACCAATCTCCTTTTAACGCAATGGTACAGTGCTTCATCAGTATTACAGCAGGCGGCTAATAAAGCGGTTAAGCAAAATAATATCGTAGCCGATTCAGTCGCCAAAACCGTTTATTTACCCGTTTATGCAGGTACAAATTTAAAAGCTTTCAATCCGCAGTTTTCAAAAGCCTTTGGGGTAACAGTTTCACCAGCAGGTAATGCCGATTTTAGTAAAGGAGCAGTAAAATACACAGTTAAAGTAGGTACCCAGGCTCCTGAAACCTATTCAGTTACTGTATCAGAAGATCACAACCCGGTTTTGATTGGTTATTACGCCGATCCTGAAATTATCTATTCCAACAAAAATAAAAAATACTATTTATACCCAACCAGTGATGGCTTTACCGGCTGGAGTGGTACTTATTTTAAAACTTTTTCTTCAACTGATTTAGTGAACTGGAAAGATGAAGGCGTAATCCTCGATCTCGAAAAAGATGTTTCCTGGGCCAAAAAGAATGCCTGGGCACCTACCATTGCCGAGAAAAAGATAAATGGCAGCTACAAGTACTTCTATTATTTTACAGCAGCGCAAAAAATTGGGGTAGCAGTGGCCGATGATCCCACGGGACCATTCAAAGACAGCGGAAAGGCGTTAATTTCCAAAAGGCCTGCGGGCACGCGTGGTGGGCAGGAAATCGATCCCGATGTTTTTACTGATCCTAAAACCGGAAAAAGCTATTTGTACTGGGGTAATGGCCACATGGCTGTAGTACCACTAAATGATGATATGGTTTCAGTTGATACCACTTCCATCAAAGTAATTACGCCCAACAGCGGCTTCCGCGAAGGCACAGAGGTTTTTTACCGCAACGGGAAATATTATTTCCTGTGGTCGGAAGATGATACCCGGAGCGAAAATTACCGTGTACGTTATGGTTATTCCGATTCGCCTACCGGAAAAATGATCATTCCCGATAATAATCTTATTTTATCTAAAAGACCCGAGAATGGAATTTATGGCACCGGGCACAACAGTGTGATCCAGATACCTGGTAAAGATGGGTGGTATATGGTTTACCACCGTTTTAACCGGCCAAAAGGAATTACCATGGGCGATGCCGCAGGTTACAACCGCGAAGTTTGTATCGATAAAATGGAATTCAACGCCGATGGTACCATTAAAGCCGTTGAACCTACTTTAACAGGAATAAAACCAGTAAAATAATGAATCTATTTAAATTATATAAATCAGTTTTTACAGCCTTTTGCTTCGCCCTGGTTGCCGTAACGGGTTACGCTCAAAGCAAAGCCGATGTGTTGGCAAAAGTTAACCTGGCCAACCAATACTGGCAGGCCAATAACAAACCACAAGTACGTGCCTTTTGGGATCATGCGGCCTACCATACCGGCAATATGGAACTGTATGCACTCACCAAAAATGAAACCTATTTAAAATATTCGGAAGATTGGGCAGAATACAATAAGTGGATGGGGGCGAAATCGACTGATAAAACCAAATGGAAGTATAAATATGGCGAAACAGACGAACATGTGCTTTTTGGCGATTGGCAAATTTGTTTCCAAACTTATATCGATTTATACCACATTAAACCAGAATCCTACAAAGTAGCCCGCGCCAAAGAAGTGATGGAATACGAAATGAGTACACCAAATAATGATTACTGGTGGTGGGCTGATGGACTTTACATGGTGATGCCGGTAATGACCAAATTGTACAAGCTTACCGGTAACAAACAATATTCGGATAAGCTTTACGAGTATTTTATGTACGCCAACAGCATTATGTACGATAAAGAAGAAAAACTTTACTATCGCGATGCCAAATATGTTTATCCGCAACACAAAAGCGTAAACGGTAAAAAGGATTTCTGGGCGAGGGGAGATGGTTGGGTATTTGCCGGCCTGGCTAAGGTTTTGAAAGATTTGCCTGCAAACGATCCGCACCGCGCCGAGTACCTAAACAAGTATAAAAACATGGCCAAAGCCATTATTAAAAGCCAGCAGGCCGAAGGTTATTGGACGCGTAGTATTCTCGATGCAACCCATGCACCGGGACCTGAAACCAGCGGTACTGCGTTTTTTACTTACGGGTTGTTATGGGGAATCAACAATGGTTATTTGAAAGAAAAAACCTATTTACCTGCCGCTAAAAAAGGCTGGGGTTACCTTACGAAAACAGCTTTAGAACAAGACGGTAAACTGGGCTATGTACAGCCTATTGGTGAAAAAGCCATCCCGGGGCAGGTAGTTGATGCCAACTCTACAGCCAATTTCGGCGTGGGCGCATTTTTATTGGCCGGCTGCGAAATGTACCGTTATTTATCAAACAACAAATAAGTTTTACCAGAAATGAAATTCAGAAATATAGCATTAACCTTTACACTACTCATCCTACTTGGCGTACCTGCAATGGCGCAAAAGAAAGCTAAAAATGCAAAAGCAGAAGTATTAACCGACAGGCAATTCTGGTTGCAGCAAATGGACAAAATGGTACGTCCGGTGCTGTATAACCTGGCTAAAGACAGTTTACGCATCGCCATGCCTAAAGTTACTTCCATTCACATCGATAACAAAGAGCACCGCATAAAAGTGCAGTATGTAGAAGTTTTAGGTCGCGTTTTAAGTGGTATTGCACCTTGGTTGCAGTTAGAAGGAGGTTCGACAGCAGAAGTTGCTTTGCGTAAACAATACCGCGACTGGGCCATTCAAGGCTTAAAAAACGCTTTAGACTCGAACGCCAAAGATTTTATGAATTTCGATATTGGCGGTCAGCAGCTGGTAGATGCTTCTTATGTAGCCTTTGCCCTGGTACGTGCGCCCTGGTTATGGGAAAACCTGGATAAGAAAAACCAGGAGCTGATGATGAAATCGATCGTTACTACCCGTCGTTTTAAGCCTGTTTTTTCTAACTGGTTACTGTTCTCGGCCATGAACGAAGCCTTTTTAGCCAAATTCGGTTATAGCTGGGACCCTATGCGCGTTGATTACGCCCTACAACAAATGGAACAATGGTACACGGGTGATGGTATGTACACGGATGGTACTTCTTTTGCTTTCGATTATTACAACAGCTATGTAATTCACCCTTATTTAGCCGCTTTAGTTGATATTATCGGTGCCAAAACGAATGCCTACAAAGAAATGTTCGAGAAAATTAAAAAACGCAACGAACGTTATGCGGTTATTCAGGAGCGCTTAATTAATGCAGATGGTACTTATCCGGCCACAGGTCGTTCTATCATTTACCGTGGTGCGGCCTTTCACCATTTGGCCGATATGGCCTGGAGGAAAGCTTTGCCTAAACAGTTAATTCCGGCGCAGGTACGTTGCGCTTTAACTGCCGTAATCAGAAAAACTTTAGAAAGCCCTACAACCTATAAAAATGGCTGGTTAACCATTGGCCTTTACGGCGATCAGCCTAATCTTGGCGATTTTTACAACAACCAGGGGAGCCCTTACATCGCCTCCAATATCTTTTTGCCTTTGGGCCTGCCCGAAACGGATGCTTTTTGGTCGGCACCTGCTACCAAATGGAGTGCACAAAAAATCTGGAGTGGCGAGAACTTTGAAAACGACCACAGCGCAAGCTTAAAATAAGTGGATAAATTAATTGGTGCATACCTATTGAAGTGAGATAGATGTTAAGTAAATTACCGTCTTAATAACGTTAAAAAATATTGGTGAAAATTATGAATACTAAAATCAATTTTATAGCCGCATTTGTAGCCTTCAGTTTATTGCTGAACAATTACGTTTCGGCACAGCAGGCCTACACATCCTTTACTCCGGGCAAAATCTGGAAAGACGATAAAGGCGTACACATTAATGCCCATGGTGGTGGTATTGTGGAGCATAAAGGCATTTATTACTGGTTTGGGGAACATAAAATTGAAGGAGAAAAAGGCAACACTGCTCAGGTAGGTGTGCATTGCTACTCTTCAAAAGATTTATACAATTGGAAAGATGAAGGAATTGCCTTGCCGGTATCTGAAGATTTGACCAGTGATATTGCCAAAGGCTGTATCCTGGAAAGACCAAAAGTAGTTTACAACAAAAAAACTAAAAAGTTTGTGATGTGGTTTCACCTAGAGCTTTTAGGCAAAGGTTATGCAGCAGCCAGATCGGGTGTTGCGGTAGCCGATCGTCCGACCGGACCTTACACTTTTATCAAAAGTTATCGTCCAAATCCGGGTAAAATGCCTTTTTATGCCCCTGGCACTCCGGAAACTGAGAAGGTAAACTGCGACAAACCAGCAAATAAAAGTGATGGCTTTTTCTGCAGGGATTTGCCTGGTGGGCAAATGGCACGCGATATGACCGTTTTTGTGGATGATGATGGAAAAGCTTATCACGTATTTTCTGCCGAAGAAAACTTTACGCTTGATTTGGCCGAATTAACTCCTGATTATTTAGGCCATACCGGAAAGTTTATCCGCATTTACGTAGGTCAGCAAACCGAAGCACCTGCCTTGTTTAAGAAAAACGGCACTTACTACATGGTTGGCTCAGGTTGTACTGGTTGGGCACCAAATCCGGCCCGTTGGTTTAAAGCCAGTTCAATCTGGGGTCCGTGGACTTATATGGGCAATCCATGCCAAGGAGAGGGCGCTAAGCTTACCTACGGTGGCCAGAGCACACACGTGTTGCCAGCACCAGGTAAAAAAGGCGAGTTTATATTTATGGCCGACAAATGGGAACCTAAAAACGCGATAGATGGTCGCTATTTATGGTTGCCAATCAAATTTGAAAACGATAAACTGACTATAAGCTGGCTCGATCAGTGGGATTTGAGCGTGTTTAAAAAGTAGCAAAAAACCGAATTTTTAATATAGAACCAAGATGATGAATTGCGCAAAAATGCGCAAAATGGGATTTTTTTTGCCCAAAAAATCCGATTACTTAAAACAAAAATTACAGCATGAAAAAGAAATTAATATGGTTGGTGGCGATATGCATTTCCTTATCTGCCACGGCGCAGCAGGCAAAGCATACCTTTACACTAGGCGAATCAAATTTTTTACTCGATGGAAAGCCCTTCCAAATCATATCAGGTGAACTCCATTATCCACGTGTACCCAAAGAAGCCTGGCGCGAGCGCATGAAAATGGCCAAAGCCATGGGATTGAACACCATTGGTACCTACGTATTCTGGAACCTGCATGAGCCACAGAAAGATAAATTCGATTTCAGCGGCAACAACAACATTGCAGAGTTTGTAAAAATTGCACAGCAGGAGGGGCTTTGGGTAATTTTAAGGCCGAGCCCTTATGTATGTGCTGAGTGGGAATTTGGCGGTTATCCGTACTGGTTGCAGAACGAAAAGGGTTTGGTGGTAAGGAGTACCGAAAAACAATACCTCGAAGAATACCGCAAATACATCCAGCAAGTGGGTAAGCAACTTGCACCTTTGCAAGTTAACCACGGTGGCAACATCTTAATGGTACAGGTAGAAAACGAATATGGTTCTTACGCAGCCGATAAGAACTATCTTGATATTAATCGTAAAATGTTTATCGACGCTGGTTTTGACGGCTTGTTGTACACCTGCGATCCTGCGGCAGATGTAAAAGACGGGCATTTAGCGGGCTTGTTGCCTGCAGTAAACGGTATCGACAATCCGGATAAAATCAGAAAACTCGTAAATGAGAACCACGATGGTAAAGGACCTTATTTTATTGCCGAATGGTATCCGGCCTGGTTCGATTGGTGGGGAACTGCACACCACACCGTTCCGGCAGAACAGTATACCAAAAAGCTCGATTCGGTCTTAGCAGCAGGTATTTCCATTAATATGTACATGTTTCACGGTGGTACCACACGCGATTTCATGAATGGTGCCAATTATAAAGACATTTCGCCTTATGAGCCCCAAACCAGCAGTTACGATTACGATGCCCCTTTAAACGAGGCCGGTAACGCTACCGATAAATTTATGCAGTTTAGAAGCGTAATTGAAAAGCATTTGCCAGCCGGACAAACTTTACCTGCAGTGCCTGCAGCAAAACCAAGTATGGCTATTGCGCCTTTTAAATTAACCGAAAAAACAGCGCTGTTTAATGCACTCCCTGCAGCAGTGAAAAATGTTACCCCTTTAACCTTCGAAGACCTGAAGCAAGATTATGGCTATGTACTTTACCGCACTACTATCACGGGCGGGCGAAAAGGAGCATTAGAACTGAAGCAACTGTGCGATTATGCAATTGTGTTTGTTAACCAAAAAAGGGCAGGAGTTTTAGATCGCAGACTGAATGAAAATAAGTTAGAACTCGATCTTCCGGCAGGAGCGGTTCAGCTTGATATTTTTGTAGAAAACATGGGACGTGTAAACTTTGGTAAGTACCTGCTTGAGAACAAAAAAGGAATTACCGAACAGGTAAACTTTGCAGGGGCTGAAGTTAAAAACTGGTCGATGTATAGCTTCCACTTCAGTAACATCAATAATTTCAAGGCTAAAGCCACTGTTACTCAAAGTAGCGACAATGGCCCAACTATACAAAAAGGATCGTTTACCATTAATACCATAGCCGATACTTATCTGGATATGACCGATTGGGGTAAGGGTGTGGTTTGGATAAACGGACATAACCTGGGCAAGTACTGGGCAATTGGTCCGCAACAAACCTTATACGTACCTAAAGAATGGTTAAAGAAAGGCAAGAACGAGGTGGCCGTTTTAGAATTGCTTAAAGCCGATCAGCAAATTTTAAAAGCGATAGATCATCCGATCTTAAACACGCTTAAAAAATTAAACGTAGATTAAACGTTTAAAAAACCAATAAATAGGGGTTAAAGGCCAAAATTTAACAAAAAGTAACAATTTAACCCCTATTTATTACCGTATTACCCCCATTCTGAGCACTGCCTAAGTGCTTACTTTGTTTTTACCAATTATCCTTATTCATGTACAACTTACACATCAGGTCAGATTAATGCTTAGCAAATAAGCCATTGTTGAATCTTGCTAACGATTCAATTATTAACTAACCAAATAATCTTTAAAAATGAAAAGAAAACTACTAGCCACATCTAAGTGTGCGGTAATATTTTTGTTTGCTTTAATCTTATCATTAAGTAAATCAAACATTGCCATTGCGCAAACCAACGCTCAAATCTCAATTTCAGGAAAAATAAAAGATAGTCAAAATAACCCAATTCCAGGGGCTTCCATCGCAGTAAAAGGAACGAACCGGATTGTGGCCAGTGATGGGAATGGAAATTTTAAAATAACTGCCCAAAATGGTGAAAGTTTAGTGATTACTTTTGTGGGTTATGTTACCCAAACCATTTTAATCAATAATCAGGCACAGTTTAACATTACCCTTGCCGATGATAAAGGCAAAAATTTAGAAGAAGTTGTAGTTGTAGGTTATGGTACGCAAAAACGTTCAGATATTACCGGTGCGGTGGCATCTCTTTCTAAAGAGCGTTTATCACAGCTGCCCGTTACCAATGTTTTGCAAGCTGTTCAAGGGGCTGTGGCTGGCGTAAATATTACTAGTGGCTCTTCTGTGCCTGGTAGTCAGCCAAGCGCTTCTATCCGTGGACAAAATTCGATTACCGCCGGTACTGGGCCATTTGTTGTGGTTGATGGAGTGCCTTTAAGCAAAACAGGAGGTTCTTTAAACGATATTAATCCAAATGATATTGCCTCAGTGGAGATCTTGAAAGATGCATCTTCTACTGCGATTTATGGTACCAATGGTTCTAATGGTGTTATTCTTGTTACTACTAAAAGAGGAAATACAGGCAAGCCCACTATAAGGTACAATGCGTATGCTGGAGTAGAAAATATAGCTCACATTTTAACGCCAAGAACCGGAGAAGAATATATTCAAAAATATGCAGATTTTTTAAAGCAGATTAATCAGCCACAAAATAGTCCGGTTCCAAACTTTGGCGAACTTGCTAATTATAATGCTGGTGTGACAACCGATTGGGTGAAAGAAGTAACCCAAACTGGTGTGATGCAGGATCATAATTTAAGTATTTCAGGAGGAAGTCAGGATGTAAAGTATTTTATTTCGGGTGGTTACCTGGATCAGAAGGGACCAATTAAAGGATATCAATATAACAGGACCAGTTTACGGTCTAATTTAGATGTTAATATTACTGATTATTTAACTGTTGGTACCTCATTGTTTTTTGCAGGCAATAATTACGATGGCGGCAGGGCGAATTTGCTTTTTGCTACAGCAATGAGTCCTTATGCCCCTGTATATAATGATAAAGGTGAATATAAGATTTTTCCAATGGAGCCTGAGCAGTTATACACCAACCCATTACTAGGTTTAAAAACCGACCGGATTAGCCGAAGTACTAATTTAAACGGAAATGGTTATGCTGAAATTAAGTTTCCCGGTGCATTGAAAGGATTAAAATATCGCCTAAACGGAGGTTATACCTTCTTTCCTGAAAATTCTGCAAGTTATACAGGAAGAAAGGCCAATGATATGTTGGGTACTGCCAGAACTTTTTATGCGCAAACAAATAGTTATACGCTCGAAAATTTGCTAACCTATACCAAAGATATTCAGAAGCATCATTTTGATTTTACAGGGTTGTATAGTGCACAACAAAGAAAATATACCAATTCAACAGCAGGGGCAGTTGGGTTTGTTAACGATGAGCTTTCGTACAACAAGTTAAGTGCAGGAGCTACACAAACCAGCGATTCGTATGCAGATCAATATCGTTTAAATTCGCAAATGGTAAGGGTTAATTATGCCTATGACAGCCGTTATTTGTTTACTGCAACGGCCAGGCGTGATGGCTCTTCAGTATTTGGTGCCAATACCACCAAGTATGGCATTTTCCCTTCTGTAGCTGCAGGATGGAATATTAGCAGAGAAAATTTCATGAAAAACGTTTCATTCGTTAATAACCTTAAATTAAGGGCTTCTTATGGCAAAACAGGTAATGAGGCCGTTAGCGTTTATCAAACCATTACTACTGAAGGAGCTTTGCGTTTCCCGTTTAATGGTTTGAGTACTATTGGAGTTACCCCCAGTAATTTAGGTAATGCGAACCTTCATTGGGAAAGCACTACTACTGCTAACCTGGGTTTAGATTTCTCACTATTTAGCGATCGCTTAAATGGTACGATAGATGTATACAGTGGTAAAACCAAAGATTTACTCTTAAACAGAAGTTTACCAATCATAACTGGCTATTCGAGAATTTTGGATAACCTGGGCAAAGTACAAAATAAAGGTATTGAATTAACCATTAACACGAAAAACATTGCTCAGGGCGATTTTAAATGGGAAACGTCTGCCAATTTCAGTGCCAACAAGAATAAAATTGTAGAACTTTATGGCGATGGAAAGGACGATTTAGGCAACAGATGGTTTATCGGAAAGCCAATTAACGTAATATACGATTACCGCATGACAGGTATCTGGCAAACAGGAGAAGATGCATCGAAGCAAGATCCTGGTGCAAAGCCAGGTGATCTTAAATTTGCCGATCTAAATGGTGATGGTGTAATTACTGCAGATAAAGACCGTGAAATTATTGGTCAGCGCGCTCCAAAATGGACAGGTGGTTTAACCAATACCTTCCATTACAAAAACTGGAATTTAAGTATATTTATTCAAACTGCACAAGGCATTACCAGAAACAATACCGATTTAAATTATGGCGATGAAACCGGCAGAAGAAATACACCCGCAGAAATTGGCTATTGGACAGCCAGTAATGCAAGTAATACGCGACCGGCATTATCTTATAATAACACCAGAGGATATGGATATGCATCGGATGCCAGTTATACCCGTATTAAAGATGTAACGGTTAGTTATGTTTTCTCTCCAAAAATTATGGATAAACTGCACTTGGGTAGCTTAACCTTGTATGCGAGTGGCCGTAACCTATACACTTTTACCAACTGGATAGGATGGGATCCTGAAAATGATTATTCAGGTCGTGGTTCGGGAGATTGGACCAATAACTATCCCTTAACACGCTCTTTTGTGTTTGGAGCAAATATTTCTTTAAAATAATTTATCGCTAAAAAGAAGATCATGAAAAAAATAAAATATATACTGTTCTCTTTTCTTGCTGTAGCATTGATGTTTTATTCTTCGTGCAAGAAAGCGTTTTTGGATGAAAAACCGTATTCGAGTTATACACCAATTACTTTAAACGACTCACTTGGTTTTGAGGCCTCTTTAATTGGCTTGTACAATCACGTGAGTACCATTTATTCATATGCCGATCAGCAGGGCTGGCCAAGTGTTTGGCAAGTTGGAACAGATGTCGCCAATGCCACAACTAACCAGCAAGGTGTTGAAGTGCCTTACTACGATTATACCCAGTTAACACCAACAGATGGTGCGGCAGCTTACATGTGGAATCGGAATTACATAATGATTAACCTTTCTAATGTAATTATCGATGGAATAGAAAATCCATCGGTTACCGCAATCAGTGCTAAAGGGAAAGCAGCTATAGATGCCGAAGCCAAATTTTTCAGGGCGTTTGCATATAACACTTTGGCAACCCTATATGGGAGAGTACCATTAATTAAAAATGCACTTACAGCGCCTAAAACCGATTTTGTACGGGCACCACTCAACGAGGTGAATGATTTTATTGTTAACGACTTGCTTTTTGCAGCGGCAAATTTACCTGATATTGAAGCCGTTAAGTCGAACACCAAGGGTAAGATGTATGGCCGCGCAAATAAATTTATGGCCATGCAGCTCCTGGCCGAAGTATACCTGAGAATGGGTAAAAATGATTTAGCAGAGCAACAGGCATTAGGTATTATCAATAGTGGTAAATTTAGCTTAAATAAAGCCCGTTTTGGCGTTAAGGCCGGTTTACCTGGCGATTACTATTCTGATATATTTGTTTATGGCAACCAACGCCGATCGCAAAGTAACAAAGAGGTGATTTGGACATTAGAACAGGAAAATCCAAGTACTGTTGTTGGTGGAATTACAAATAACCCGCAACAAAGAAGGGTATGGGGAACAGGATATTATGCCATTCAGGGGATGGTTCTAGCCGATTCCTTAGGCGGCAGAGGATTGTCGAGATTAAGGTTAAGTAATTGGTTTTTATATAGCTTATATAAACCTGGCGACATTAGAAACTCACAGTATAACGTTAAGAGAAGGTTTTATTATAACGACCCTGCAAATGCCAAATACGGACAGATTATTCCCTACACAGGACCAGATACTTTATTTAAAATCAATCCTTCCATTACCAAGTGGAATCAATTCGATCCTAATGATACCTTCGGGTTTGCTATGATTAAAGATTTTATCCTGATGCGTCTCGGAGAAACCTATTTATTACTGGCAGAGGCACAGTTTAAACAGGGTAAACTGAGTGACGCGGCGGCATCAATTAATGAGCTTAGAAAACGGGCATTCGTTGATTATCCAACTCATGGCCAGGTACAATCTTCGGATATTAACCTCAATTTTATCCTTGATGAGCGTGCGCGTGAGCTTATTGGTGAAGAGAACAGAAGAATGACCTTAATGCGCACTGGTACTTTAGTAGATCGTGCTATCAACTTAAACAGTAATGACGCTGCAAAACCATTAAAGGGCTTAACTTCAAAAAATTTACTGTTGCCTATTCCGTTAACAGAAATTCAATTGAATAAGGATGCACTTTTAGAGCAAAACCCAGGATATTAGCATATTTCGGTTAGTATGATTGCTGCTCCCCGGATCTTAATTGATTTGGGGAGCTTTTTTGTTTTAACCGCAAAGCAGGCTAAGCTTGTTAATCTTTAAAACTTGAACCACAAAGGCGCAAAGGCACGAAGTTTCATGTTATTGCATTCTGCGTCTATCAGCCTTATCTGCGGGAATAAATTACGAATTTGCCTTTCTTTGTGTTTTCTCTTCATGTTCTCTGCGGTTAAAAACGAACTGATATCAGCATCATGCACTAAATTAACCACAAAGCAGGTTAAGCTTGTTAATCTTATTTTTAACCACCAAGTCGCTAAAGGGCGCCAGGTTTTCCAATATTGCTTTGTGTCCTTTGCGCTATCTCTGCGATTAACTCTGTTTCCGCTGTGGTTAAATTGAACGTACCGCAGTTAAAAAATGCAATTTTACACTTTAGTTATCCCTTAAATCAATAGTTTATTTAGCACAAATTGCATTTTTAGTTTTGTTTTATAATCGTATAATTAACGTTTATAAAGACAAAATTTTATCCGAAAAACTAAAAAAAGCCCTAAAACCCGCGAAAAATAACAATTTGACCCCTTTTAATTACCGGATTACCCCTCACTAGCAGCGTCTTTTTTATGGTTAATTTGTTAAAACCAAGTATAAGATATAAGCCGATTCAAATTATTCGAAGATTAACTACCTGAGATAATTGATAGCTGTAACGATTATAAAAGTGTTGCAGCTAGTTTTTACCGAAGTCAAACTAAACCGATAACTAATGATTAAAAGAAAAGGGGGGAATGAGATATTTCTTGCCAATTCGACCTTAACCTGGTTGGATTTAATGAACATATTACCCTCCGATAAACTAATCCATTAAATTAAAATATATGAAGAAAGCTAAATCTACGCTACATCCAAATTTATAACTGAGGCAAAAATAACACGCAAGCAGCTTTTATAATTCAAACCAATTAATTAAGCAACCCGGAATTTAACGCATAAGTTCACATTCCAAACCATAACCGACGAAAATATTTTCAATCGGGTAAACACCCTAATGCCTTTACAATTTTGAATGATAAGAATCCCGTTAAAAATTAATTAATCAATTAAACCATTTTATGAAGAAAAAAGTACGAAATAAAGTGCCGTTACAACTAAAAGGTAATGCTTTTAGGCCAATTTTAAAATTTTTAATCTATTTAATAACCACAGTTTCTTGCTTAACGGCTACAGCACAAACTGAAGTAACAGTAACAGGTATAGTTAAAGACGAATCAGGGGGCATACCTGGCGTAAACGTAAAGGTATCTGGTACGCTCAAAGGAATTTCTACAGACGGTGACGGAAAATATACTATTAAAATGGCCAGGTCGGGTAAATTGCTATTTACAGGAATTAGTTACAAACCTAAAACGGTTATAGTAGCCGATTATTTACCAAACAAAGATGGAGTTTACATTATTAATGTAACCTTAGTGAGTGACATAGGCTCTCTGGACGAAGTTGCTGTAGTTGGTTTTGGTACTCAGAAAAAAGCCAGTATGGTAAGTTCTATTACCACCATTAGCCCAAAAGAACTGAAAGGCCCTACCAGTAATCTAACTACCATGATGCAGGGGCGTGTTGCAGGCATGATTGCTTACCAGCGTAGTGGAGAACCTGGAGCTGATAATGCCCAGTTTTTCATCCGTGGTTTAGGTACTTTTGGCACGGGTAAGCAAGATCCGTTAATTTTAATTGATGGAATAGAATCTACGCAAAATGATATGGCCCGTTTGCAGGCAGATGATATAGCCTCTTTTAGTGTATTAAAAGATGCTACTGCATCGGCAGTATATGGTGCACGTGGTGCAAATGGTGTTGTGTTAATTACAACAAAATCAGGCGAAGCTGGTAATACGAATTTTACTGTAAGGTCAGAAACGGCAGTTTCCTCCAATACAAAGAACTTTCAGTTTGCAGATAATATCACTTATATGAAATTGGCAAATGAGGCCGCACTAACCCGAAATCCTCAGGCCGCTTTACCCTATCTACAAACTAAAATAGATGGAACCGCCAGAGGTGATAATCCATTATTGTACCCCAGTAATAACTGGATCAATCAGTTAATTAAAGATTATACCATAAACACGCGTAACAACATTAGCTTACAGGGGGGAGGTGAAAAGGCGAGGTTTTATGTTGCCGGCACATACAATATCGATAACGGGGTACTAAAAGTTGAAGGGCTCAACAATTTTAACAATAACGTAAAATTGAAAAACTATTCGGTTCGTTCTAATGTAGACCTCGATTTAACCAAAACTACCAAAGCTGCCATTCGGGTTTATGGACAATTTGACGATTATTCTGGTCCTTTATTAGGTGCCAACGGGCAAAATGGTGGAGAAAGGATTTTTAACCAAACCATTTGGTCTAACCCTGTTCTCTTTCCCGCCGTTTATCCGGCAGAGTTGTCGCCATTTGCTACACACGCGCTGTTTGGCAATGCCATTACACCCAATAACGGACTATATGTGAATCCTTATGCCGAAATGGTAAAGGGATATTCTGAGTACAATGCATCAACCCTACAAACCCAGATTGAATTGAAACAGGATTTAAAGGCATTTACCGAAGGCTTAAGTGCGCGCTTAATGACTTATGCCAGAAGATATTCCTATTTTGATGTATCCAGAAGCTACAATCCTTTCTATTATTCAGCAAGCGAGCAGCCAAATGGGGCAGTTGGTTTACAAGTCCTGAATCCCGGTGGACAAGGTTCTATAGGGGCAACCGGTACGGAGTATTTGGGCTATTCGGAAGGAAGAAAGGTTCTAAACTCAACTTTTTATGCCGAACTGGCTTTAAATTATGCCAGAACATTTGGGGGCAAACATGCCGTGAGCGGGATGCTCATCACTACCATGCGTAACTACCTATCGGGTAATGCCGGAAGCTTGCAGTTGTCGCTTCCTGCACGTAACCAAGGCTTGTCTGGTAGGGCAACCTATGGCTACGACGATAAGTACCTGGCCGAATTCAACTTTGGTTACAATGGATCAGAACGTTTTGCAGATAATAACCGCTTTGGTTTCTTTCCATCATTTGGTTTAGGTTATGTAATCTCCAATGAGGAGTTTTTTAAGCCATTAACTAAAGTAATCAATAGCATGAAGTTAAGGGCTACCTATGGTTTTGTTGGAAATGATCAGATCGGAAATGACGATGATCGTTTCTTCTACATGTCGGAGGTTAACATGAACAATGCTACTTATGGTGCCAATTTTGGCGAACAGTATGGCTATTACAAAGATGGAATATTGGTTAACAGGTATGCTAATCCGTTAATTACGTGGGAAAGATCCGAACAACTTAACCTCGGGGTAGACTTTAGGTTTTTCAATGCATTGGATATCAATATTGATGTTTACAGAAATACACGCTCCAATATATTAACTGCCCGTACTTATATTCCTACCACAATGGGTTTACAGGCAGCTGTAAGAGCCAATACAAATAAGGCGCAGAATGAAGGGGTAGATTTTGCGGCAGCTTTTAATAAATCTTTTGGTAATGGATGGTCATTTCAAATGAGAGGTAATTTTACATATGCCAAAAGTAAAATATTAATTAACGATGAACCAACCTATCCATCAAACGAATATTACAGAACGAGTGTTGGGCTTCCTACAACCCAAAGGTTCGGCTATATTGCAGAGCGCTTATTTATTGATGATAATGAAGCAAAAAACTCACCTCTGCAATTTGATGGAACTCCAGGGCTAAACTATGGAGGTGGCGATATCAAATACCGTGATGTAAATGGTGATGGATTAATCAATGATCAAGACCAGGTACCGATTGGGCTTCCAACTTCGCCAGAGATTATTTATGGTTTTGGTGGTACGATCGGTTATAAAAGCTTCGACTTCAGTTTCTTTTTTCAGGGATCTGCACGCTCTTCATTCTTTATCAATTCAGAAAACATTGCTCCGTTTGTGTTAAATGGCGGTAGTCAGAACGGATTGTTATCAGCTATATCCGATAGTTATTGGTCTGAAGAAAATAGAAATATTTATGCAATGTGGCCGCGTTTGAGTCCAAATTTTGTAAGAAATAACAGCAGAGAAGGCAACAACCTTAATCAAACCTCAACCTGGTGGATGAGGAGCGGAAATTTCTTGAGATTAAGAAGTGTTGAACTGGCTTATAATGCTACTAAAAAATTTAACCAAAGAATCGGTTTAACAGCACTCCGCCTTTACGTAAGTGCAACCAATTTAGGCTATATCAGCAGCTTTAAAGCCTGGGATCCTGAAATGGGTGGCAAGGGATTAGGATACCCAATTCAGGGAACTTATAATTTGGGTATTAGAGCCTCATTTTAATTAGCAAAACATTGTTTTAAACGATAATAAAAATGAAAAATATAACAATAAATAAAATAAAAGATAATGTTCGGAATGTAGGAGTTACATTATGTTTTGTAATTACCATATTCGCAATATCATCATGTAAAAAGTATTTAGATATAGTGCCAGATAATGTTGCAACTATCAACAATGCTTTCACCATGAGAACTGAGGCCGAAAAATATTTGTTTACCTGTTACTCCTTTTTGCCAAGAGATGGCGATCCGCTTTATAATGTAGGTCTGCTCTCTGGCGATGAACTTTGGGTACCCACCCAGGAGTGGGATTTTGTATCGTATGCATGGCGCGGTGCCAGAGGTGGCCAAAATGTTGCCAACCCATATATGAACGCGTGGAATGGCAATTATCAGGGCGGAGGCCCCGGCGATTCCTTTGGTTTATGGAAAGGGATAAGAAATTGTAATATTTTTTTAGAAAATGTAAAAGATGAAAGCAAAGTAAGAGACCTGCGGCCTGACGAACGAGCGCGTTGGATAGCGGAGGTTACTTTCTTAAAAGCATATTACCACTATTACCTTTTACGGATGTACGGCCCAATTCCGTTGGTTGATCAGAATATAGATATTAGTGCACCAGAAGAAGAGGTACGGATTAAACGTAAACCTTTTGATGAATGTGTGACTTATATTGCTGGTTTGCTGGATGAATCAACGGCAAATCTGCCACCTATTATTACAGATAGAACTACGGAACTGGGAAGAATTACCCGACCTATTGCATTAGCGGTAAAGGCTAAATTGTTGTTGCTTGCAGCAAGCCCATTATTTAACGGAAATCAGGATTATGCCAGTTTTAAAGATCACGATGGTGTAAATCTTTTTCCTGCAACTTATAGTGCTGCGAAATGGAAAAATGCTGCTGATGCTACAAAAGTAGCTATTGATGCTGCAGAACAGGCAGGTGCTGCATTATACAAATTCCCTGGATCAACTTTTAAGCTTTCCGATTCAACAAATTTACAGTTGACACTGAGGAGTTCTGTTACAGAAAGATGGAATACCGAGCATGTTTGGGCGAACCCCAATAGCAGGGCAAATATGTTACAACGGGTAGCTATGCCTAAATTAGCTTCAGGAGGCGCGAGTGGCGATGCAAGAATGCAGCTGGCCGCACCGCTTAAAATTGCAGAAATGTTTTATTCAAGCAATGGGGTTCCGATTAATGAAGATAAAGTTTTAAATTTTTCGAATAAATACAGTTTAAGAACTGCTGTTGATAAAGAACGCTTCTATATCAAAGTAGGTTATGAAACAGCACGTGTAAACTTTGATCGCGAACCGCGCTTTTATGCTGCCCTTGGTTTCGATGGCGGTGTATGGTATAAATATGATAGTCCTTCTAATTCTGATGAAAATACCTGGGTAGTGGAAGGTAAGTATACCCAACTGGCAGGTGCTACCCACGTTGGTTTTTACAATGAAACCGGTTATTATATTAAAAAACTGGTAGACTGGAATATGACCAATAGCACCAATGGAGTTTCTTATCGCGACTATCCCTGGCCACAAATACGATTAGCAGATTTATATCTTATGTATGCGGAGGCTCTGAATGAAAGTGAGGGGCCTGTTAACGGCGTTTTTGAATACCTGGATAGAATTCGGAAACGAGCTGGTTTGGCAGGTGTAGTAGAATCGTGGAATAGCTTTTCCAATAATCCGAGCAAACCAACAACCAAAGATGGATTGAGGGAAATTATTCATCAGGAAAGAGGAATCGAACTCGCTTTCGAAGGTAGTCGCTATTGGGATATGAAAAGATGGAAAAAAGCTGGTGAAGTATTTAATCAGGCCATAACAGGATGGAGTGTATTCCAGGCTAATACCTTAGATTATTATAGAGTGAGAACAATTTATACCCAAAATTTTGTTGCTCCACGCGATTATTTGGCGCCAATTAGAAATTATGATATTACTGTAAACCCCAAACTGGTTCAAAATCCAGGATGGTAATCTATAAATCAGATAGCATTTCAAATATGAACAATATTAAATTAAATTTTGTACTACTATTATCATTCGCGATAATCTTAGTAGGAGGTTGTAAGGTGGATGAACTTGAACCCCTCGAAAAAAACACAGATGTACCAGGTGCAGTTTCCAATGTAAAATGGACTGCCGGACCAGGTAATGCAACCCTAACTTATGCTGTGCCTAACAATAATAATTTGCTATACATTAAAGCTGTTTATACCCTCGCCTCAGGGCGTGTAATGGAGGTAAAGGCTTCGTATTATGGTAACACCTTAAAAGTTGAGGGTTTTGGCGATACAGAAGAACATGAGGTAAAACTTTATGCAGTTACCAGAAGTGAAATAGAATCTGCACCAGTAACTGTAAAGGTAAAACCACTCGAAAATCCGATTTGGGGAGTATTTAGAAGTATTAAAGCACAGGCAGATTTTGGAGGATTAAGATTTACAGCAAAAAATGTTGCTAAAGCAGATCTGGCCATCGAAATCTTAACCGAAGATAGTAAAGGCAAACTTGTACCCACTTCAAAAAATATTTATACCTCAATTGTGGATATAGATCAGGCAATAAGAGGGTATGATCCGGTTGAACGCAAATTTGCCATTACCATTAGAGACAGGTGGTTAAACTACAGCGATACATTATATACTAAGCTAACACCACTTTACGAAGCAGTTATTCCAAAATCGGGTTACAAGGCTGTTACCTTGCCAAGCGACGTAGCGCTCAATACCTCAACCTCAATAGCAGGGATGTGGGATGGTGATACCAATGGTTGGCCAAGGGTTTTAATGACGAGTTCTGCTGTTTTAACACCGCAGTGGATAACCTTCGATATTGGTAAGCTCTCTTCGTTAAGCCGAATTGTAATTTGGGATTATCCTGAATATTTAAATGGCCGTACTTACTATTATGGTGGTAATTTATTGGATTTCGAGATTTGGGGAACAGATAATCCACCATCAGACGGTAGTTTTACCAATTGGACCAAGCTGGGTACGTTCAAGTCTATAAAACCATCTGGCAGTGCCTATGGGGTAAATACAGCAGAAGACAATACCATCGGTGCAGCCGGTTTAAACTACACCTTCGATGCTGGTATACCCAAAGTGCGGTACATCCGCATTAAAAGTGTGAAAAATTGGCAGGGAACAACATTTATGGCTATCGGTGAAATACAGCTTTATGGCGATCCAAGATAATATGAAAATGCTAAATAAAATTAAGATGAAAAGGATTTCTAAAAAAAATAACATCCAGCTAAGTCAGTTAGGATTAGCAATTTTATTACTTATAACAATATTTGCTTGTACTAAAAAAGACGATTATAAAAAGTTTGTAGAAGGAGGCGAGATATCTTACACCGGAAAATTAGATTCTGTTAAAATCAATTCTGGCAAATATCGTGTCTTGGTAAATGGTTTGTTTATTGCAGATCCTAAAGTGAAAAAATGCGTAGTATATTGGAACAATAAGGTAGATTCGGTAGTAATTCCGGTAACCAGAACGCCAAACGTAGATACACTTAAATTTTTTATTAACAATATGAAAGAAGGTGTTCAAAACTTCACCATATACACCTACGATGGTGCAGGCAATAAATCAATTCCGGTATATAAAACAGGAAGAGTTTATGGAGATCGTTATCAGGTTACCTTATCCAATAGGGCAATAAATTCGGCATTTACAAATGAAAATGGTGTAACAGCACTTGAGTTCGGTGGAATGGACAGGGTGAGCGGAGTATTTGCAACAGAAGTAATTTATACTGATAATGCTAATGTCGACAAAACGGTAAGAGTACCTATTAATACTAATAATTTTACACTGGCAAATTTTAAAGAAAAAGGAACGATTAGGTACCGCACACTGTTTTTACCCGACTCTTTAAGTATTGATACATTTTACACCGATTATACGAGTTTGTATGTGCCGAAATTTATTAAAGCAGATGTAACTTCAACTTATTTAAAAAATGTCGGTCCAAATGTAAATTATTCATCTATTAACAGTGCTAACAGATGGGGCATTTTAAGCGATTGGGTGACAAGTACCTCTGTAAAAAATGCAAGTGGTTTTGGTGGTTATGAAAAGAAAAGTAACATCGGTTACATATCACTCGAAGCAGGATGGGGGCTCGCCAATGTTACTGATGGGAAAATATACCAGACTATTAACCTCCCTTCGGGAAATTATCGGTTCGAAATCGTAATGACTGATTTTAATGCCGGTGGGTCCAGATATCTTACCGTTGCCGAAGGAACTAACCTACCCAATGTAGCCAATATCACTAGTTCGAGCATTGCCTTTTCTAATCTCGAAAGTAAGGTACTCAATTTTGAATTGACTCAGGCCAAACAAGTGTCTTTGGGTTTTGCAGCATCATTAACGGGCACAGGTAGTACAGGCCAATATGCAAAAATAACCTCAGTTAAATTATACAAAATCAATTACTTATAATATAAAACGCTGCATTGGGAACTTAAAAAGCAATTTTAAGGTTTCCAATGCAAATTTCTATCTCGATTGAAAATTGTTAAGCTAATTTATTCTCAGGGCCTTTCTGAAAAGAAACCCTGAGATTTTTTATTTTAAAAGAATATTAATTTTGTCAACCAAAAACACCACATGCAAAAGCAAATTCAAACCGGCCTTATTTTATTATTAACTGTTGTGATTCAATCGTGTGCTGTAAAAAAGGCAAAAGATATGGCGGCCAAATATGCACCCGAAGGCTATCAATTGGTTTGGCACGATGAATTTGAAAAAGATGGAATACCCAATCCAGCCAACTGGACTTACGAAAAAGGTTTTGTACGGAATGAAGAACTGCAATGGTACCAGGCCGAAAATGCTTTTTGTAAAGGTGGTAAGCTCATTATCGAAGCGCGGAAAGAACAAAAACCTAATCCACTATATGTTGCAGGGAGTAAAGACTGGCGTAAAAAGTCTCAAAATATCGAATATACTTCTGCTTGTATCATTACCAAAGATTTGCAGAGCTGGCAGTACGGTCGTTTCGAAATGAAGGCTAAAATCGATATCTCTGCTGGTTTATGGCCTGCATTCTGGACTTTAGGCCTCAAAGGCCGCTGGCCGTCCAATGGCGAAATTGATATTATGGAATACTACAAGGGCAAATTACTGGCTAATATTGCCAGTATGGGCAAAAACAATAAGCCCAAATGGTTTAGCAATACCAAATCAATCGATTCGCTTGGCGGTAAAAAATGGGCTTCAAAATTTCATGTATGGCGCATGGATTGGGATGAGGAGGCAATCAGTCTTTTTGTTGATGATGTTTTATTAAATAAAACTTTACTGAGCCAGCTGGAGAACGAAAATGGAACAGCGTTCCATCCCTTTAAACAAAAGCATTATATTTTGTTCGATTTGGCTTTGGGGGGCATGAATGGTGGTGATTTAAAAGACACCCAATTTCCGAACCGGATGGAGGTAGAATACGTGAGGGTTTATCACAAATAAATAAAGAGTGTCGTCATTTCGAGCGAAGTGCAACGAGTCGAGAAATCTTTGTAAATAGATTTCTCCCCGCCTGTACGGGCAGGCGTTTCGCCACCGGAGAAATCCGGTTGGCTCCAGTCGAAATGACGACTTTTCTATTAGAGTTAATTCTGAACCTTAATTTCAGTTCTTCTGTTTATAACTCTGCCTTCTTCGCTATTGTTGTTGCTAATCGGGTTTTTCTCGCCGTGACCAACAACCGAAAAATTGTTTCCGTTTAAGCCAGCGTTAACAAAATAAGATTTTACTGCATTTGCACGGTCAACCGATAATTGCATGTTATGCTCAGGTGTTCCTTCTGCTGACGAATAGCCGTTGAGTACAAATTTAGTATCAGGCGATTTTTTCATTTCCGATACCGCTTTATCCAAAATAGAAAACGACGAGGTTTTCAATACAAACGAGTTAAACTCAAACTGGATATTGTCCAGGTTAAAGTTAGGTTTTTCAACTGGTGCCGGTTTTTCTGGTTCTTTTTCAGGTGCCGGAGCTGGTTTTTTCTCTTCTACCGGAGCAGGTTTTTCAACTGGTGCCGGAGCAGGTTTGGCTACCAGCTTTTTTGTTTTACAAGAGTAAAGGCTTAAAGTTAATGATGTAACGAGCGCTGTAAATAAAAGTTTTTTGGTAATGTTCATTGTTTTAAGATTAATTTAAGTTTATTGTGTGTTTGTTGCCAAACATACTAATAAATGATTACAGCTATAACGATCAATTTGTAAAGAACTTGTATCGTTACCATTTAACTGTAAAAATTAAATCACCTTAAAACAGGATAATTTATGCCTATTAAGCCCTTAAATTCGGCATTAAGTTTAAGAAAGCCTGTGAGTTGGCTGTATATTTCTTTTTATCCAGTTTAAAATAAAAAGCACCTTTTTTCGAGCCTGTTTTATCCTTTTCTTCCAGCTTAATCAGCAAGCCAGTTGACGTAATTTTACGACTAAAATTGCGGGTATCGATTTTTGTATCGTTCACTTCCTCAAAAAGAATATGCAGCTGCGGAATAGTAAATTTTTTAGGCAGCATTTCAAATAAAATAGGGTGGAGCGATGCTTTGTAACGTAGTTTTTTTCGCGCATCGGCCACCATTTGGTTATGGTCGAAAATCAATTTAGGACGTTCGTTAATCAAAAACCATTCGGCTTCGTAGTCGTCATTTAACTGCGTTTCATATTTATGGATATCAATCAGCGCAAAATAACCAACCGATAAAGTGCGTTCAATCGGGTCGCGTTTAGGTTCGCCATAAATCTGCATTTGCTCCAGGTAAACCCCTTCCAAACCGGTCATCTTTTTCAGTACCCGGTTGGCAGCATCATCCGGACTTTCATCAGGCCCCACAAAGCCACCCATTAAACTCCATTTGTTTATTTCGGGTTCTAAACCCCGTTTAACCAATAAAATTTTAAGGTGTTCGCCGTCAAAGCCAAATACAATACAATCAACAGCAACAAGGTAATGTGGCTGCCCTGGATATTCAATCATTTCTTAATTCATGTTTTGAACCCTTAAGATGTTCAAATTTTCACGAATATAAAAATTATTATTAATTGTCGTTTTGACAATTAATAATAATTTTATAATTTGGCGGCGTAGATAAGTTAAGCTAATTGTGCTTTACTGCTCTAACCAATTATATCAAATAAAATGAACCAGACATTCGAACTCGATAGTAATCCGCATACCCGGTTAAACATATTAACAGGCGAGTGGATTTTAGTTTCGCCACACCGTACTAAAAGGCCCTGGCAGGGTAAGGTAGAAGACGTTACACCCGATAACCGCCCCGAATACGATCCAAAATGTTATTTATGCCCGGGCAATGGCAGGGCAGATGGCGATAGCAATCCGGAGTATACCGAGAGCTTTGTTTTTAATAACGATTTTGCGGCATTGCTCGAAGATACGCCCCAAAACGAAATGAACGAAAACGATTTGCTTGTGGCCAACAACCAACGCGGGCTTTGCAGGGTAATCAGTTTCAGTCCAAAGCATAACCTTACCTTACCCGAAATGAGTGTTGAGGGGATTACAGCGGTAGTAAATGTTTGGCAAAATGAATTCAATAGCCTGGCCGAAAACGAGTGGATCAAATACATTCAGATTTTCGAAAATAAAGGTGAAATAATGGGTTGCAGCAATCCGCATCCGCACGGACAAATTTGGTCGCAAAGCGATATTCCGCTCGAAATTACCAAAGAAACCGAACGCCAGAAAACACATTACGCCATACACAGAAGAAGTTTACTGGGCGATTATTTAAAACTGGAGCTGAAAAAAAAGGAGCGTATCATTTTTGAAAATGATCATTTCGTGGTGCTGGTGCCTTTTTGGGCAGTATGGCCTTATGAAACCATGATCATTAGCAAACGTCATGTAAACAGTATTAAATTATTTACAGAAGCTGAAAAACGGTCGCTGGCAGAGGCCATTAAAGTGTTAACCACCAAATACGATAACCTTTTCGAAACCTCTTTTCCTTATTCGGCAGGGATGCACCAGGCGCCTGTAAATAATGGAGATTACCCTGAATGGCACTGGCACATGCACTTTTACCCACCATTATTACGCTCGGCAACCGTTAAAAAGTTTATGGTAGGCTACGAAATGCTGGCCAATCCGCAACGTGATATTACAGCCGAATTTGCAGCAGGCAGGTTAAGGGAAATGTCGGCCGCGCATTATAAAAGTATTAAGAAAGATTAACGAGCGAACAAATGAATGCACAACATTTAAAAAATACCTTTAAAAACCTTTTCAATGCCGAGCCTATTTTGGTTCGTTCGCCTGGAAGGATCAATATTATTGGCGAGCATACCGACTACAACGAAGGTTTTGTTATGCCTGCGGCCATTAACAAGGCTATTTATGTAGCCATTTCAAAAAGAGATGATCGTGAAATTCACTTATTTTCAGAAAGCTACCAGGAATTTGATATTTCATCTATTGACGATTTAAAACAATCAGAAAATAGCTGGGCCAATTACATCTTGGGCGTTGCCGATCAGCTGAAAGAACGCGGTTACAAACTCGGCGGATTTAACTTTTACATTGACGGCGATGTGCCTTTGGGTGCCGGTTTATCGTCTTCTGCTGCTGTTGAGTGTGCTACCGGTTTTGCTTTAGATCAGCTTTTTTCGCTATCCGTACCTAAAATGGATCTGGCACTCATTGCCCAAAAAGCCGAACAAACCTTTGCCGGCGTTAACTGCGGTATTATGGATCAGTTTGCCTCAGTATTCGGTAAAAAAGACCATGCCATGATGCTCGATTGCCGCTCGATGGAACATGTGTACATTCCGTTAAAATTAGATGGTTATAAACTTTTACTGCTAAATACAAATGTAAAACACGCCCTTTCTGATTCGGCTTACAACAAAAGAAGGCAACAGTGCGAGCAGGGGGTAAGCTGGGTAAAAGAACATTATCCCAATGTTAACAGCCTCCGCGATGTAGATTTAAGCATGCTGGAGGAGTTTGTGAAACCGAAAGATGCCGAGGTTTATACTAAATGCCGTTTTGTTGTCGAAGAAATCGGTCGCTTGTTAAATGCAGCCGAACAGTTAAAAAACGGTAATTTAGAAAGTTTGGGTAAACTGATGTACCAAACGCATGAAGGTTTAAGCGCTGCTTACGAAGTAAGTTGTAAAGAACTTGACTTTCTGGTTGATGCCGTAAAACCTTTAGATTATGTTTTGGGCGCCAGAATGATGGGCGGTGGTTTTGGTGGCTGTACCATCAACATTGTAAAAGAAGAGAATATTCCAGCCCTGATTGAAGACCTTGCTACTAAATACCAGATGCAGTTTGGGCTAAAATTGGATGCTTATACTGTACAAACCGATAACGGAACCAGTTTGTATAGCTAAAATTAATAAGCACATTAGTTGTCATCCTAAGAGGTAATTTATTGTATAAAAATCAATATGAGTGACAGCACCCTTCCGGGATCGTCATTTCGAGCGGAGTGCAACGTAGTCGAGAAATCTGTCTTGATAGATTTCTCCCCGCCTGTACGGGCAGGCCTGCCCGATGCAGGCGGGCATTCCGCCACCGGTGAAGAACCGGCCGGCTCCAGTCGAAATGACGATTCTTCTATTGGGGCTGTCAATGTTAGCTTATCGAAGGACCTCGCGAAACACACTTTTAGCTGTTTCGATTCTTCGCCAGGCTCAGTAAGATGGCTCAACATAATAAATCTCCAAATAAGCTAAAACTGGCAAAATAGCTTTAGCTTACTTTTCCTTTTCATCGGCCAGTTTTTTTACAATCCAGGGTAAACTTAATCCCTGACCAATCAAGGTAAATAATACCACTACTACCGAAATAAATATAATGGCGTTGCGCTGCGGAAAAGCACTTCCATTAGCCAAATTGGCCGGTAACCCAATGGCAATAGCCAGCGAAACAATACCCCGCATACCCGACCAGCTGATGATCAGGCTATTTTTAAAATCCAGTAATGCCGCTTCTGTAATCCGGTGTTTTCCTTTTTGAAATGCTTTTTGAAGGTTAATTTTTTGCAGAAAAACACGGGCCATCCTCAAGAGTAAGGCCACAATGGTAATCACCAGCGAGTAACCAATGTAAGGTAAAATATCGGCCTGATTGATGTTCTTGTAAACGTAGGGGAACTGCAGCCCAATTAAAATAAAAATCAATCCGTTTAAAAGAAAAATAATAATATCCCAAATGTTTTTAGATTGGTTTTTAAGCTGCTCCGGAAATACCTGGCTGCTAAACCTCGATATGCCCAGGCCTAAAATGACCACGGCAATAACACCCGAAACATGTATTTCTTCGGCAATTAAATAGGTTACAAAGGGCATCAGCAGCATAAAACTAATCGTTGCCAGGCGGTTATCGTGTATTCTTTTCAGTATAAAAGCCAAAATTCTCGCCATCACCATGCCGGAGATAAAACCACCAGCCATTAAAATAGCAAATGATAATGATGCTTTCCAAAACACAAAAGCGGTTCCGGTTACGGCGGCTACCGCAAATCGGTAAGCAACCAGGGCCGATGCATCGTTAACCAGGCTTTCTCCTTCCAAAATCGTATTTGTTTTGTGCGAGAGGCCAAGCCCTTTCGTTATGCTCATGGCTGCAACCGCATCCGTGGCCGATAAAATAGCACCCAACACAAAAGAAACAGGCCAGCTCATGCCCGGAATCATGTAATGCGCTACAACTGCAATACCAATCGCTGTAATAAAAACCAAACCTATAGATAGTGTTGCAATGGTATTGATGTTGGTTTTAAATTCCTTAAACGAAATGTTAAAAGCAGCATCGTAAAGCAGGGGAGGGAGGAATATCAAAAATATAATTTCCGGATTGATATCAATAGGCCGGAAGGATGGAATAAAGCCAACCGCTATTCCACCAATAATGAGCAGAACGGGGTAGGGGATTTTAATGTGGTCGGCAACCGATGACAGGCCAATCATCACCACTAAAATAAATATAACGATGGTATAATTTTCCATAGTAAAGTTTAACGCTCCTGCAAAATATAGGTTTGAAACCAATTTGCAAAGGTACAGCCAAAAAAAGGCTTGTCTATTTCACCACCTGCTTTTACGGGTTCAACAGGTATTGTGTCCATTCGGACACATTTGAACTATAAAAAGAACCAATACGAGGGTAGTTTTGATTCAGAAATACAAATACAATCCTTGTAAATAAACAAATCGTTATTAAAAATGAAAATTCAAAGAAACATTATCGTAGGCACCGTTATTACCACTGCAGTTGTGCTGATGGGTTTGGTCGGTTCAGCGCAAACCGTTCAGTCTGATGCGAAAATCAGGCCATACAAAATAGCTGTGTCCGATCAGGCTGTGGCCGATTTACGGTCAAGAGTACTGGCTACCAGATGGCCTGCTAAAGAAACTGTAAATGATCAGTCGCAAGGGGTAAAATTAGCCCAGATTCAAAAACTGGTAAGTTATTGGGGCACAGGTTACGATTGGAAAAAAGCAGAGGCTAAACTAAATGATTACCCACAGTTTATCACTTCAATCGATGGATTGGATATTCAGTTTATGCATATTCGCTCAAAAAATCCAAATGCATTGCCCTTAATTATTACGCACGGCTGGCCGGGCTCGGTTTTCGAACTGCTTAAAATTATTGGTCCGCTCACCGATCCCGTAGCTTACGGCGGTAAAGCTGAAGATGCTTTCGATTTAGTAATTCCTTCTATGCCGGGATATGGTTTTTCGGGCAGGCCTGAAACAACCGGCTGGGATGCCGATCACATTGCCAAAGCCTGGGATGTACTGATGAAACGCCTGGGTTATCAAAAATACGTATCGCAAGGTGGCGATTGGGGTTCGGTAGTAGCCGATAAAATGGCACAGCAAAAACCCGAAGGACTTCTGGGTATTCACGTAAATATGCCGGCAACCGTTCCTGCCGATGTGGCTACAGCTCTTAAAAATGGCGATCCGGCTCCAAAAGGTTTATCCGCAAAAGAAAAGGCAGCTTTTAATTCACTGAACAAGCTGTACACCAAAGGTGGTGGTTACGCAGCCATGATGGTTACCCGCCCGCAAACATTGGGTTATGGCTTAACCGATTCGCCTGTTGGCCTGGCCGCATTTTTCTTAGATAAATTTAACGAATGGACCTACAGTAGTGGCAATGCTGAAAAATCACTTACTGCAGATGAAATGCTGGATGACATATCGCTTTACTGGTTAACCAATACCGCTGCTTCATCGGCGCAACTTTATTGGGAAAACAATGCCAATAATTTTAATGCTGTAAACATTTCAATTCCTGCAGCCATTACTGTTTTTCCTGGCGAAATTTACCAGGCTCCGCGCAGCTGGGCAGAAAAAAGCTACCATAAACTGATCTATTTTAATGAGGTAGATAAAGGGGGTCACTTTGCACAATGGGAAGAACCACAGCTTTTTGCAGAAGAATTGCGCAAAGCTTTTAAATCGCTACGATAAAATTGTAGGGGAGTTGGTTAGTCGATCTGGCCAACTCTTTTCTTTTCGGAAAAAAAGGTCTTGATGTTTTGCTAATTGCAGATTTAGGAAAATAATATTACTTAGCGCTGTAACCGGGGTCTTTTACTTTTAAAAGGTTGGGCAGTTTTTGGTTTAGCCGTTTTAGCCGGGCTTTCTTCTTCCGAAATTTTTACCGTAATGATATTGCCTTTAAATGTTTCTCCATTTAAAGTAGAAACAATGTTCTTGGCATCAGGAAGGCTAAAGATTTCTAAAAAAGCATAACCTTTACATTTTCCTGTAGCCCTGTCGCGAACAACTTTAATTGTTTCCACTCTGCCATGAAGGCTAACAAAAATTGCCAGGTCCATCTCTTGGATGTTGTCAGGAAGGCCGCCTATAAAAATCTTAACCATTTGTTGTCATTTTTAAGAACACGAATCAAAACGATATTCGATCCTGAGCTGTTCTTTTACGTCTGCAAAATAAGCAAAATGAAGTTCTTCCCCAAACTAATTGGCCAAAAACTGTCTGGTTTTAATATTATTTTATAATTGATACTGATAAATATTGATGTAAAGTATTAGAAAATGTACATTCGCTATCTAATCATAAAAACCCGTCCTACGCTATGAGCCTCAATAAGTTAAAATCCCTGTCATTTATTGCTTTATTGCTGTTTTGTTCGCCATTAGTACAGGCAAAAATTATTTTGCCTTCGGTATTTAGCGATAATATGGTTTTACAGCAAAAAACAAATGCTGCTATCTGGGGTAAAACCGATGCCAGCAAAGCTGTAAAAATAACCGTATCGTGGAATAAAATTAATTACGGTGCCATTGCCGATGCCAATGGAAACTGGAAAATTAAAGTGGCTACCCCAGGCTATGGAGGGCCGTACACCATCACCATTTCTGATGGCGAAACGCTGGTACTTAACAATGTTTTAATAGGTGATGTTTGGATTTGCTCCGGGCAATCGAATATGGAAATGCCACTTGCAGGCTTGGGTAAAATCTTAAACTACGAAAAAGAAATTGCCAATGCCAAATTTCCCAATATCCGCTTGTTGCAAGCCGACCACATTACCAGCAATGTTCCGTTAAACGATGCAAAGGTAGCGAACGGGGGCTGGCAGGAGTGCAATTCGAAATATGTTGCTAGTTTTTCATCTACTGCATATTTCTTTGCCCGTCAGGTTTACGAAAAAACGAAAATTCCTATCGGGTTAATCCATACCTCATGGGGCGGTACCATTGCCGAAGCCTGGACCAGTGCCGAATCGTTAAAAAAGATGCCTGATTTTGCTGCTGCCGTTGATAAAATTCAAAAATCGGTTAAAAACCCGTCGCCGCTTACTTACGAAGAAAAGGTAAAGAACTGGATTAAAACCATTAATGATAAAGATTCGGGTTACCTAAATGGCCAGGCCAAATGGGCTGTTACCGATGCCAATGGCTGGAAGAATATGAGCATTCCTACCTTATGGGAAGATGCGGCGCTTAAAAATTTAGACGGCATTGTATGGTTTACAAAAAAAATCAACATTCCCGAAAACTGGAAGAAAAATGGCGCTAAGCTTAGTTTAGGCACCATTGATGATAACGATATCACATTTGTAAATGGCGTAAAAGTTGGCGAAACCGAAGGTTATAATGTGGGTCGTACTTATACTTTACCGGCCGATTTATTAAAAACCGGTGAAAATACCATTACCGTGCGCGTTTTCGATAGCGGTGGTGGCGGCGGTATTTACGGCGAGGCCAAAGATTTAAACCTCAGCAATGCCAGTGGAGAACAAATTGCTTTAACGGGCGACTGGAGCTATAAAATTGGGCTCGATTTTAAAAATGCCGAAGCTAAACCTTTCGAAGAAAATGGTCCGAACCGGCCTACAGTACTTTATAATGCCATGTTGCATCCCTACATCCAGTTTGCCATTAAAGGCGCTATCTGGTATCAGGGCGAAAGCAATGCCGACAGGGCTTACCAGTATCGCGACTTATTTCCGGCAATGATTAAAGATTGGCGCCAAAAATGGGGGCAAGGCGATTTTCCTTTTTATTTTGTGCAACTGGCAAATTTTATGCAGGCAGACCAGCTCCCTGTCGAATCGGCCTGGGCTGAACTACGCGAAGCCCAGTTAAAAACACTAACCCTGCCCAATACAGGGATGGCCACCATTATTGATATCGGCGAGGCCAAAGATATTCACCCTAAAAACAAACAGGATGTTGGAAAAAGATTGGGGTTAATTGCTTTAGCTAAAACCTATGGGCAGAAAATAAACTACTCGGGCCCGGTATATCAATCGCAAAAAGTAGAAGGGAAGCAAATTACATTAACATTTGGTAATAGCGAAAACGGACTTAAAGTTCGCGACGGGCAAGAATTAAAAGGTTTTGCCATTGCCGGTGCAGATAAGAAGTTTTATTGGGCTAATGCTGTAATTAAAGGTAACCAGGTAGTGGTAAGTAGTAACGAGGTAACCAGTCCCGTAGCGGTTCGTTATGCCTGGGGAAATAATCCGGTTTGTAATTTGATTAGTAATGATGGTTTGCCAGCCTCGCCTTTCAGAACCGATAACTGGCAGGGAATTACTTTCGGTAAGAAGTAATTTGTTTTGCTGTAAAATTGTGCAATTTGTGCGTTTAAAAGCGTGCAATTAAGGCAATTATTAAAGAGCCACATTTTTTTGCGGCTTACTTTATATTTTTATAGCATAACCGGAAATTATGCCAAACACTTTGTCCGATCAGGAAACCATTCTCCTGATTGCCAATCTTGAAGAAAAATTACTTGATGGGTATAAAAAAACAGATCTTGGAACATTAGATTTATTGTTTGCCGATGGAATGATTTTGCATGATCAGTTTGGTAATGTATTGGATAAAGAGATGGATATGGATGCCTGTCGTAAAGGCCTGGTTTCAATCAATAAAATCAATGTATCTAAACGTGAGATCCGTGTTTTCGACTCTATTGTGGTGGTTTCAGCCAGTCTTTTTGTTAAAGGTAAATATGCCGGCATACTGCTTAACGGCAAATACCAATTGCTAAGGGTATGGGCAAAGGTGCAGGAAGATTGGAAGGTAATTTCGGCCAGCTGTACCAGCATTTCCATTTAACCAATTTGCTTAAAAATAGAACGGGGAATAACCATTTAAGGCTATCCCCCGATTCTAAATTAACGCTCTCTGGTACTAATATAGAACTAATCTCAACTTTCTCCAAAAACATGATCAGTACTGGGTAATCGCGAATGACATGAAGCGTTGAAACCTGGTAAATATCGGATTGTAGGTGTAAACCTTACACCTTTAAGTTGTAAATATTTTTCTCCATTTAAAATACATTTTACTTAAAGCTTACTGGCGCGGAGAAAAATATCCTGCCAGAATTATTTTAAAACAGCTTACTAAATCGTTTTAATATTAGATCAGAATTGTTAGTTTTATAAAAAAATACCTAACCAATTAATCCCTTTATGAAAAGAATCGTTAAACCACTTTTTTTCTTAGTTTCCTGTCTATCAATCCATACTTCTTACGCACAAAATTTAAATGAGCTTAATAAAGCACCGCTTAAACAGGATGTTTATATACAATTGCCAATAGGGAGCATTAAAGCCAAGGGATGGTTGTTAAAACAATTAGAGCAACAGCGCGATGGAGCTACCGGAATGGCAGAAGAACTATATGCTTCAAAAGACGATCTGGGTAAAAATACCGACTGGCTGGGGGGCGATGGGAACAGTTGGGAGCGGGTACCTTATTACGTTAAAGGTTTGGTGGCACTGGCTTATACACTTGATGATGCTAAGCTAAAAGCCAAAGCACAGAAATATATCGATTGGACATTAAACAGTCAGCAGGCCAATGGGTTGTTTGGCCCTGTTAAAATGAAAGACTGGTGGCCACGCATGCCCATGATGTATGCCTTGCAAAGTTATTACGAGGCCACGAACGACAGCAGGGTAATTCCTTTTTTAAGCAAGTACTTTAAATATCAGCTGGTCAACCTCGATGCCGAACCCTTAAAAGAATGGGCAAAATCAAGGGCTGGCGATAATATGGAAATCGCCATCTGGGTTTATAATAAAACCAGAGACCAGGATTTATTAAAATTGGTAGAAAAATTGAAACAACAAGCTTACCCATGGATTGATATCTATACCAACAACGGGTTTTACTTTTACGGCGATGATTTTCAGCCCAAACACATGGTTAATGTGGCACAGGCTTTAAAATTTCCGGTGGTTTATGCACAGCTTAATGATAACCAGGCCAATACCGCTGCTTTTTCAAAAGGGATTGCGCACATCATGCACGATCATGGGCAACCCGAAGGGCTTGGCTCCGGCACCGAATTTTTGGCTGGTACCAGCAGTATAGAAGGGGTAGAAACCTGTACTGTGGTAGAGTGGATGCAGAGTTTAGAAACAGCAGCCAAAATTATCCACGAAGCAAACATTGGCGATCAGCTCGAAAAAGTGGCTTTTAATGCTTTACCTGCACAATTTAGCCGCGATTTTAAAAACCATTCTTATTACACCCTTCCCAATCAGGTACAAAGCGTGCACGGTGAACATGGCTTTAACCAGGATTACGGCTCCGGGATTGTTTCAAGTCCATATTCGGGCTACGGCTGTTGCCGTTACAACATGCATATGGGCTGGCCTTATTATGTAAAAAACAGTGCGGTAGCTACTCCCGATAAAGGTATTGCCATTGTAACCTACGGACCGATGGAAATAGAGACTTTCGTTAACGGCAGCCAAAAAATAAAAATTACCGAAACTACCAATTATCCGTTCGAAGAACAGATTAATTTAAAAGTTTCGCTTGCGTCAGCTGCAACTTTCCCTCTCGTATTGCGTGTACCTACCTGGGCAATAAAACCCTCTGTTAGGCTAAACGGAAAAGTTTTAACCGGTGTAAAAGCAGGCCAAATGTTTAAAGTTCAGCGTCAATGGCAAAATAACGATCAACTGGAACTTAACTTCCCGATGGAAATTGGCAGTGAGCAACAGGTAAATAATGCTGTAAGCATCACGCGCGGGCCAATTGTTTACGCCCTCGAAATTAAAGCAGCCAATAAAGTTACCAAAACACATGCTGTTACTGGCTTTACCGATTATGAAATCCGTCCCGAATCGGCATGGAATTACGGATTATCCTTAAAAAAAGGAAATCTGGATAACAACTTCAAAGTGGTGAAATCAGGTATGACCGAAAATCCCTTTATTGCGGCTACATCACCGGTTAAATTAAAAGTACAGGCAAAAAAGATTCCTTCGTGGAGCTTATCTTACCACAAAATGGCAGCTTTTGATGTTCCGTTTAGTCCGGTGCTTTCAGCTGAGCCTGAAGAAGAAGTTACCTTGGTGCCTTATGGTTCAGAAAATATCCGTTTAAGCTGCTTCCCTGTAATAGGTACGCCCAAAAAAACAACTAAAAGTCTGACCGAAAATTTTGATAAAGGCATGTCTAGCGACTGGGTTTTTTATGGTGGAGGCTGGTTTTGGAAAGATGGCCAGGTTAATGCTGCTTCGAACGCCGGTTCGGGGGGCTTTGGAATAAATGGCTCTAAATATGTAGCTAACGGTACCGATTTTAAAGATTTTACCTATCAGGCCGACGTTAAAATTAATACTGTTGGCGATGCTGGTTTAATGTTCAGGGTTTCCGATCCGGCAATAGGCCCCGATGCTTACCAAGGGTATTATGTAGGTTTAGACCAAACTAATGGTACTGTTATATTCGGTAAAGCCAATGGGCAGAAGTGGGAGTTACTAAAAACCGAAAAATATCCGGTAGAAATGAATAAAATGTACAGCTTGAAAGTGGTTGCCAAAGCCGATAAATTTGATATTTTTATTAATGGAACTGTTAAACCGGTTCTTTCTATAGCCGATAGCCAGTACCAGTCGGGGAGTATTGGGTTAAGGACTTATAAAGCGCAAGCCAGCTTTGATTCGGTAAAGATTAACGCTTTTTAACATCATTTAAACCCCATTTAAAACTTTGCGGCAAGGAATTTGTTAACGTAAATGCTATAAAACAATATCATTATGAAATTATACAAATCAATCCCAATAATGCTCTTTACTGTGGCACTTGCCGCAGGTTGTGTAAGTAATAAGAAATATGCCGAACTCCAGGATACTTATGCTAAGTTGAGAGAAAGGAACCAGGAGTTAAGTAATAAATACCAGGATAGCCAACGCGAATTGAGTGGAAGCACCAGTAGGGTAAAAAGTTTAGAAGAACAAATCGCTTCAGAGAGGGCGAATGTTAAGGCTTTGCAAGATGCCTTAAATAAATGTTTAAATTCGAGCAACCAGGGCAATGTAAACATTTCCAAACTGGTTGATGAGATTAACAGTTCTAACAAATACATTAAACAACTGGTAAATGCCAAAAACAAAAGCGATTCGCTTAATATGGTGTTAACCAATAATTTAACCCGTTCGTTAAGCCGCGAAGAGTTGGGCGATGTGGATGTACAAGTACTTAAAGGTGTGGTGTATATCTCGCTGGCCGATAATATGCTTTACAAATCAGGTAGTTACGAAGTTTCTGATAAAGCAGGTGAAACTTTAAGTAAAATTGCTAAAATTATTAAAGATTACGATACCTATGATGTGCTGATTGAAGGTAATACCGATAATGTGCCGATTACACAAACCAATATCCGCAACAACTGGGATTTAAGTGCCCTGCGTGCATCTTCTGTTGTGCAGGTACTGCAAACCAAATATGCTGTCGATCCGAAAAGGCTAACAGCAGGCGGTCGTGGTGAGTTTAATCCAATTGCCGATAATACTACAGCAGGCGGTAAGGCAAAAAACCGTCGTACACAAATTATTATAACGCCTAAATTAGATCAGTTTATGGACTTAATAGGCAAAGCTCCGGAGCAATCACAGAAATAAATCCGGTTTTATAAATTTACATCAGGAGGCAGTTCATTATTGAGCTGCCTTTTTGTTTATCTGATTTAAAACATTTTATTTCATCTGGTTAAATGGCTATCTTGGAGCGTATTTTTAAACGCTCCATTTTTATGAAGTTTTCTTTTTACTTTGGGCTTCGCTCAAAGACTTTATCCCTAATTCTGGTTCTTTTTTTTATTGGTTTCAACAGTTTTTCTCAAGAAAAGAAATCAAATTACAATTTGCTCTGGCAAATCAGCGGAAAAGGCTTGTCCAAACCATCTTATCTTTTTGGTTCGATGCATGTTAAAGATAAACGTGCCTTTAATTTTAGCGATTCGCTAATAAAAGCTATCGAATCCAGTTCAGCTTTTGTTCTTGAAACGCACCCGGACTCTTTAATGAAATCATTTTTCGGAGCCGCTACAGAAAGGGCTGGTAAAAAGAAAATAACCGAGCTCATTACTGCCGAACAGATTGCCGAACTGGTTAAGCGGTTCGAAGCAAAGAACGGTTATACACCCGATTCTGCAATGCTCGATAATCCAATCCTGGTGGCCTCGCTCATGCAACACCAGGTAAACAGGAAAGATGATATGCCCACCTTTGTTGATGCCTATCTCTATGGCATTGCCCGTAGCATGAAGAAAAAGATTTACGGATTGGAAAAACCCGAAGATCAGGTAAAGCTGTTATATGGCAGCGACGCTAAAATTGCCGGTTTATTCGATGTTGACGAGGAAGCAGCAACCGAAAATTTGGAAAAACTCGTAAATGTTTATGCAAAAGGCGATTTAGATGGTATTACTGCGCTAATGAGCGAAGAAAATGAAGATCAGTTTGACCTTGCCAATCGAAACGAAATAATGGTAGGCGGTATGATAAAGTTAATGCAGGCCGATAACCTGTTTGTTGCAGTAGGTGCATCGCATTTGGCTGGAGAAAAAGGTGTTATCAACCTCCTAAAAAAGGCAGGTTATATCTTAAGGCCGGTTACAGCAACTTTTACAGGGGTAGCTAAAAACTTTAAGATCGATTATACCAAAATTGAATGGGTAAAACACAACGATGTTTCAGAGAATTTTGAAGCAGAATTTCCTGCTGATCCTGTCATTACCAAAGAGGTTATAGGTAAATCGTTGGTTGCTTTCGATCTGATTACCAATATGCGGTATGCTGTAAGTTCGAGCTATACTGGTCCGCTGGAAAAAATGACTCCAAAACAGTATTTGGATACCGTACTTAACAAATACCTGAAAAAAGACATGAGATTGGTCAGTAAAAAAAGCGAAAACCGGTTTGGTGGGGTAGGTTTAGCTGTTGAACTGGAAAAAGAAGGCCAATTTTCGCGTGCAGTGTTGGTACACAAGAACTATACCTTATATATGATAAATGTGGAGACTGAAACAAATAATCTTCAAGAAACGTATGTAGATAGATTCTTTTCATCTTTTAAAATTTCAGATGCAATTACGGCTAAAAACGGTAGCTGGCAAGATTATAAGCATGATATGGCAGCTTTTAGCCTGAAAATACCCATGCAGCCCGAAGGAATTACCAAAGAAATCCCAAATCCAAGTTTACCTGAACATCCGTATGTAATGAACATGTATACCATGCTGGATAAGGTAAATTTTGTAAGTTATTTATTCAGGTATAATGATTTTCCTGAAGGAATGTACCTTTCCGATAAAAACACCTTCTTTAATGGTACTATAAATCAGATCAAAAAAAGCGGTAAAATTGTAGACGGTCCCTTAACTATTAATAAAGACGGTCTCGAAGGTCGTGAAATTGGTGTTGTTTTGCAGGGTACTTATATGAAAGTACAAATATTTTTAAGGGGCAACCGTTCCTACCTGTTGATGAAACAGAATCAAATGAGTGAGGATAGGTTAAAAGACGATGAATATTTTAATTCGTTTAAAATTGAAAAGTATGTGGAAGGCAAAAGTGCTTTTTATAATGTTGATGATTTAAAAGTTTACACACCAGCACAGCCCTCAACAGCACGCGAAGAAGACGAAGAAGATCATTCCTCATTTTTGGGTGATAATAAACTTTTTTATTCGCTCAATAAAAATACTGGCGGGGCATACCTCATCGGGACCAGTAAAATAAAAAAATATTTTAAGTCAGCCAATCTCGATTCGCTCTACATCCAAACAGTTAACAGGATGAAGAAGGAGACCGATACCATCATCAAAACAGAAGATGTGCTTGTAGGTAACTCGAAGGCTAAAGTGTTTACCTATGTTGATAGTGCTTCGGGTTTACAGAAAAAGGCCAAATTTTGGATAAATGGTGAACGTTTTTACTACCTGAATTTAATGAGCACCAAAGAAGATCTGGAAGGTAAACAAGCTACCGATTTCTTTAATACAGTAAGTGTAACCACTTCATCAAAACCTTTTGATATTAAGGCTTCGAAAGTTAAGCTGATTTTTGATGACTTGAAAAGCAAAGATACATTGGTTTATAACCCGGCATTTGGCGCATTAAGCTACTATGAGTTTGATAAGAGCGAAATTCCGCTCATTAATGTTGCATTGAGACTTAAATATGCTGACGACACGACCAGCAATGGGGTTAGGGTTAAACTCATCAAAGAACTAAGTAGCTTACAGAAAGAAAAAAGCATCCCCTTATTGAAAGAATTGTTTGCCGATACTAAAAATCCTGATATTATCAGAAATAAAGCACTAACTGAAGTAGTAAGATTAGATTCGAACCAATACGACTGGTATTTAAAAGGCCTTACTGAAAATAAAGCTCTCGATCTAGAGACTTACTGGTCTACCTTTAGACCGCTTAACGATTCGTTAGCCTATGTTTCCAGACATTTCGATCAGATATTGGCCCTAAAAAATAAGGAACCATATCGTTCAAATGTGCTTGGCCTTTTTTCGGCAATGATAAGTAGCGGGAAACCGGCATATCTGGCGCAGCTGAAACAAAATAAAGATAAAATAACTACCCAGCTCCTGACTGATTTGGATGTTTATCTAAAAGACAAGGATAACTACACAAACAATTCGGTTTACTATTATCTCGAAATCTTGCCTGCACTTGATATGCCTAAGTTAACCGATGCCTTTACTGTTAAGTTAATTGCTGATTCTAATACCTATATGGCAACCAGCGCAATCGTGGCCAGAATTAAAGCCGGCTTACCGGTGGATCAGAAACTGCTTGATGCAAAACTGGATAGCATATCTAGCCGCCATGATATTTTAATGGCTTTTGATGCGATTAAAAAATTAGATCAGGTGCCGGCTAAATACCTTAAACACGAAGAAATTGCCAAACTTTTGCTGACCAATTACATGAGCGAGGAACTCGATTATTCAGAAAAGGTGAAGATGCTGGATAAGATTGAAGAAAAGGGAAAAATATACTACGCTTTCGAATTTACTTATCCGGCCGAAGAAGAAGGAGAAAGTACTACCTATATAGGCGTTTGCGGACCTTTTGACCCTGACGGGAAGAAGATTGATTTTAAGCAGTATCTGTGCTACAGCGATTTCGAAGTTAAAAGCGAAGACTGGTTAAAACAGGCAAAGACTTTAATAAGCACCTTAACCGAAGAGTAATCAAAAACAGAAGCAAAACGGGCAGTTCATTATTGAGCTGCCTTTTTTGTATTACAAATTATTGGTAAACCTTATAATTTACTAATTTTGCGGCTCCTTATTAAAAGATCATGAGAAAACGAATTAGGAGGCATTTTCGTACTGCAAAATATATTGTTTATAAAGAAACGCTAATTGATTTTAAAGAGCATTTCTGGACATTTATAGGTGCTTTTGCGGGAATCGCCATCATGGGCTTGCTCAATTCTAAATATTACACCGCTTACGATAATCTGTTTATAATCGGCTCTTTCGGGGCATCATCAGTACTTATTTATGGGATAATTAATAGTCCACTGGCACAACCACGCAATTTAATTGGTGGCCATGTAGTTTGCGCACTGGTGGGGGTAACCATTCATAAATTAATTCCCGGCGAGCTCTGGCTCTCCTCGGCACTATCAGTGGCGCTATCAATCGTTTTAATGCAGATTACCAAAACACTGCACCCTCCGGGTGGGGCAACCGCTCTGATCGCCAATATAGGTTCGCCTAAAATCCAGTCGCTGGGCTATTTTTATGTACTTAGTCCCGTATTGACTGGTGCCATTATTTTATTAGTAGTTGCCATTTTTGTTAACAACCGAACCTCGCACCGGAGCTACCCCAACAATAAAAAATGGTATAGGGTGTGGCACAGGTATCGCCGTTAGGCCAATCTGTTTAATTGTTCTTAGAAAAATACGCTGTTCGGCAGGCTTAAGAATTGGGTACCGAAAGGTTTTCCTTTTGCTGACTCAAATAAGCGGTAATTTGCTGTAAAGTAATGCATCTGGTTGCTCTTACAGCCGATTTAAGCACTTCTGATGAAACCCCAAGACGATTGGCCCAGTAATTTCGATCTTTTTCTTCAGACAATAAAATAATTTCGTCTTGAATTCCGGTGGTTGGGTTGAGATTTTCCATGTTTGCGATAATTAATTTATAAAAAACAGTAATAATCAGAATTGATTTGTATTCGGTTCAGCGCCTTTATTACAATAGAAGGCAAACTACCGCAATCTGCAACAGCGCTAAGTACTGGCTAGTATTTTAGTCCTGCAATAAACACCAGCAATAAATATTATTGAATACTCAACCAGCCCTCTATATAAGGTCGGTTTATTAAACTATTTTAATGTGCTAAAATTAAAATAGTTTATTCAGAATAACAAGCTGAAAAGCAGTTAGTTAAAATATTTTTAGTAAAACGTTTTTCTAGCAAGCTGAAAATAAATTGCTGATTTTCAGCTAGTAATTTTATTTGTAATCAATCATTTTAAAGTAACAGTACATTTTGGTATTATTAATTCGTTTTAGTAAAAAACAGGACCATCAGTACAACGTAAAGTTATGCAATTTTTTAATTTATGTATTTTTAATTATACGTAAATTAACTATAATTGTTAATTATTTGTAGACTTATTTTTTTGTAATGGGCGATAAGAGAAAGGGAGAGATTGTGGAGATTGATTTTGAAAATGGGCTGGGTATCATCATTGATGAAAACGGCCAGGATATTCAGTTTCAGTTAGATGAAATCTCCGATCAGGTTAACCTGAATGCGAAAGTGTTTTTTGAAATTGACTTAGGCCAAAGTGGGCTGGTAGCGGTTAAAGTTGAATATGAAAAAGTAGAAATTCCCGGCTAGTTGTTTACATTTTTAAGATAGGTCAACCTGTTCTTCTGCAGGCAGGCTAAAATAAAATGTAGAACCTTTCCCGAATTTGCTTTCTACCCATATTTTTCCCTCGTGCCTTTTAATAATTTCGGCACAAATGTATAATCCCACACCAAAGCCTGCAATGGTTTTGGTAACTGCGCTATCTACCCTGAAAAAACGGTCGAAAAGTTTTGGTAAGTTATTTTCCTTTATACCTATACCCTCATCTTCAACGCTCATAACTACCTCGTCGCCTATTCTTTCGCATTTGATAGCAATAAACGAATCTTTTTTAGAGTATTTGGCTGCATTGCCTATCAGGTTGCTGATAACATTGCCAATTTTTTCAATATCGGCATTTACGATGATTTGCTCTTCACCAATTACCTGTATAAAATGGCTCGGTAAAACAAGTCTGTTTTCTTCCGCAATGCTTTTAATTAAGGCAATCATGTCAAAATCGGTTTTGTTCAATAAAATTTTGCCCGATTCTAATAATGAAACATTAAGGAAACCATCAATCATTAACGACATTCTTTTCAATTGAAGGTTTACCTTGTCAAGTGTATCAATAGCGAAACTATGTTCGGTTTCCTTTAGTTTATACTGTAAAAGCTGTACGTAAGCGCTTAATGAGGTTAATGGTGTTTTTAGTTCGTGACTAACCATTCCGATAAAATCATTCTTCCTGATTTCATCCTGTTTATGTTCGGTAATATCTAAAACGGCACCTGCAATATATACAGGCTTACCATCTGCATTATAATAGGCTTTACCTGCCGTTCGCAGCCATTTGGTTTTATGGGTGGGGCCTTTCAGGTTAATCTGGTATTCTACATTAAAAGCTGAGCGGCTATGCAGCGCTTTGCGAATACTGCCCGAAAGCATTTCGAGATCTTCTTCGATAATTAAATCTTTGGCTTCTTCCAGTCCCATGCGGTTATTTTCCAGCTCGTAAATCTGCTGCGCCCGTTCAGATAGGAGTACTTTTTTACTTTCAAGATCAACATTCCACGAACCCATTTCCGAAGCGTCCATGGCTAGTTTTAAGATATCTTTGGCTTTTAAAAGCTCCTTTTTGAAATTTACTTCTTCGGTAATATCCTTAATAATAGCCAATATGCGTGTAACCTCATTCTTATCGTTTTTCAGGGGCTGGTATAAAGCCACAAAATACCCGTCAAATACGGCGGTCGAAATTTTTAGTTCGTTAAGCGTTAAAGGTGCGCCGGTTTTAAAAATTTCTTTCACCCGGTTTACGATTTGCCTTTGATGGGCCAGTTCAGGGCGTGCCTGTTCCTGTGGAAGGCCAATTACTTCTTTTCTCGTTTTACCCCAAAGCTTTAAAATATTATCGTTAGCGTACTCTGTAACCAGTTCTGGCCCCCGTAAAACACACATGCCAAGGGGGGCCTGTTCAAAAAATCCCCTAAACCTGGTTTCACTTTCCGATAGTTCGAATAAAATCCGCTCCAGGTCATTTTCATTAATTGGCACTTCCTTTAACGAGCAAATAATGTATTCAACAGGGTGATCGTTCTGCAGCACAGGCGAAAATTCCAGTTCCCACTTCACATTAGGCGAATTGGAGTAAATGGGGTGTATCACCAGGCTAATTTGTTTTCTTAGTACACTTACCTCCTGTACTGCATTAATTAACAGGTCTCTTTCCTCATCCGATAGCAGGGTAGGGATAATATCTACATCGTAAAATTTTAAATCCCCTCCAATACGCGCAATTAAAGCCCGGTAAGCGTCATTATGCTCTACAACCACCAATAATGGTTTAGTTTTAAAGATAATTATAGGGTTATGAGCATGTTTTAATAAGGCTTTTAGCAGGGATGAGGTTAAGTCTATCATATTTTGTTCACGCTTATCCAAATATAACCGTTAGCAGGCTAATCACCAACCCATTTTGTGCTGATAGTTTAATATTATCAGCCAATGTGTTTCTTTCAGGGATAAAAACTTATTGTTTTCTTTGTTGAATGATTCATAATGCGTTTTTTTATGATTTTTTTATAGAAATGTTTTTTGTGCAAACATTTTTTGCAGATAACTGTTGGGTGAAAGGTAATAGAGATTTTTAAATCTCTATTACCTGTAACAGCAATAACATTTAGCTAAGCGCTATGAATCCCGAAAAAGAATATGATTTAAATAAGTGGAGCCTATTTAATGGCTTTTCGCCATTGATTACCTTTTTTAGATCATACCATGATTTAACCCCGGAAATAGAGTGTTTTATCAATCAGCATACCTTTCCCGTTGTGTTTAAAAAGAATAAGTTTATATCCTCGCCTTTGCACCGTAACGAATATACTTACCTCATTGTAAAAGGCGTTGCGCGGGGCTATCTCAAAACTGAGCAAAAGGAAATGACTACCTGGATTGCCAAAGAAAACGAATTGGTTGGCTATGCTTACAACGTCGATAGAGATAACAAATCAGTATTTGCCTATATTCAGGCTTTAGAAGATATAAAGGCAGTGGCAATTCCGCACGATATGTATACGCAGCTATATGATCTCGATCACATTACCAATTATATCGGGCGTAAGATTACCCAGTTTCACTACTTCCAGTCTTGCGAAAGAGCGTTGATTTCGCGGATGCAAACTGCCGAAAAAAAATATATCCGTTTTATGCAATCGTATCCTGGTTTGGCAAGCAGGGTAGGGCTAAAATATATAGCCTGTTTTCTCGGTATGCGCACAGAAACACTTAGCCGGATCAGATCAAGATTAGCAATGGATGCATGGTAACTCATGGTTGAACTGCTTGCCAAATTTGTGCATTGATTCCGCTTAATTTGGTCTTATTCTGGTGTTATTTTAAAGTAAAAAAAATGTAAAGAAAATGGTGTAGATTTTTGCCGTGTTTTTTAGTTGTAATGCTATATTTCATAATTTCGACTTATTTCTAATACACATTTTTTGATTATGGCCTCCGAATAGGGTGGTTTTAGGCTGTGAAAATGATTTTTGTGTATTTTTTTTGAAAATTATTGTATTAGTAATCAGTGTGTTGTGTTTTATTTTTAATTAAAAAACGTCATTTATACGATTTAACAATTCTTACTTACATTTTTTTAAAAATTTATATATATTTGTTCTTACCCTTTCGAGGGTATGTTTTTCATAGGTAGATGTAGGGTCAGAACATTGTTCTGGCCCTTTTTTATTTTAATCGATTCAGAAAGCCTACTTTTGTTTTTATGGTTAAAAAGAAAGTGATTGTGGCGGTTACAGGCGCCAGTGGTTCAGTGTATGCAAAAGTGCTTTTCGATGAGTTAGCTAAGCTAAAAGACCAGATCGAAGCTGTAGGCGTGGTGATGAGCGATAATGCTAAAGAAGTATGGCAATTTGAACTGGGTAATCAGGATTACAATCACTTCAAAGACTTTAATTTTTACAGTAAAAACGATTTTAACGCACCTTTTGCTTCAGGTTCGGCAAAATACGATACCATGATTATTGTGCCTTGTTCTATGGGTACTTTAGGCCGTATTGCACACGGAATTTCTAACGATTTGATTACAAGGGCTGCTGATGTAGTTCTGAAAGAGCGTAGGAAACTGATTGCTGTAGTGCGCGATACACCCTTCAGCTTAATCCACATCAACAACATGAAGGCTGTAACCGAAGCAGGTGGGATTATTTGTCCCGCTAACCCTTCGTTTTACAGCTTGCCTAAAACCATCGAAGAAGTTGCCGGCACAGTAATTAGCCGGGTTTTGGATTTAGCAGGCTTCGAGCAGGAAAGTTACCGCTGGCAGGAAAAATAGTTTCCAGTAAGCAGTTTGCAGTTCTCGGTCACATTGTTATCTCACTGTAATTTGTGTACCAAGGCGGTTCTTAACGTCTAATTTTGAACAAAATTCTTATCTTTGCAGGCTCAATGAAAAAAGTCGCATTTTATACATTAGGTTGTAAGCTCAATTTCTCAGAAACCTCTACCATCGGTCGCTTATTTACCGATGCCGGTTATGCTGTTGTAGAATTTCAGGATCAGGCCGATGTTTATGTGATTAATACCTGCTCTGTAACCGACCATGCCGATAAAAAATGTCGTAAGGTAGTTAAAGAGGCCTTAAAATATTCGCCAAATGCTTTTGTAACCATTGTAGGTTGCTACGCACAATTAAAACCACAGGAAATTGCCGAGATAGAAGGCGTAGATATGGTTTTAGGTGCTGCCGAGAAGTTTAGGATTGTTGAGTATATCAGCGATTTAACCAAGCAGCCTAAAGCGGTGGTGCACCAGCAGAATATCGAAAAGGTAAACCACAATTTTATTGCTTCTTACTCTATTGGCGACAGGACCCGTACTTTTTTAAAAGTGCAGGATGGTTGCGATTATCCCTGTACCTATTGTACCATACCGTTGGCGCGTGGTGCAAGTCGTAGCGATACCATCGAAAATGTGGTTAGCCGTGCCAAAATGATTGCCGAAAGTGGTGTCAAAGAAATTGTGCTAACAGGGGTAAACCTGGGCGATTTCGGTATCCGCAATGGCGAACGGGGAGATAAGTTTTTCGATTTGGTAAAAGCTTTGGATGAAGTTGAAGGCATTGAACGGATTAGGATATCATCTATCGAACCCAATTTATTGAGCAACGAAATTATTGAGTTTGTGGCCACTTCAAAAAGATTTGTGCCGCATTTTCATATTCCTTTGCAATCGGGCTCTGATAAAATACTGGGGTTAATGCGTCGTCGTTACCGCAGAGATTTGTATGTAGAGCGTGTAGCCAAAATTAAAGAAGTAATGCCACACTGCTGTATCGGTGTCGATGTAATTGTGGGCTTCCCTGGCGAAACCAAAGAAGATTTCTTAGATACCTACCAGTTTTTAAACGGATTGGATATTTCTTACCTGCACGTATTTACCTATTCGGAGCGCGAATTAACAGCAGCTGCCGAAATGAAAGGCGTGGTTGCGGGCAGCGAGCGTAACGAGCGCAGTAAAATGCTTCATATCCTGTCGGATAAAAAACGCAGGGCTTTTTACGAATCGCAGATTGGCAGCGATGCCGAAGTACTTTTCGAAGCCGATCAAAAATCAGGTTACATGCACGGTTTTACCAAAAACTATGTAAAAGTACGCGCCAAATATGATCCTTTAATGGTAAACGAGTTAAAAGCCGTTAAACTTGTAGCCATTACCGCCGATGGAGAAGTTGAAGTGGCCGAACTGGAAACAGCCTACGCACATCATTAGGAAAGTCAGAAGTCGGTCGTCAGATGTCTGAAGCCTGATTCCATATTTTTTGTACACCTGCAAGCGTTTGTAATCTTCTTTTTCATTTATCCGGAGCGTCATTGATAGCATTAGCCGGCAAATCTTTAGTCTTTAAGCTTTGGTCTTAACCTCCCAGTCTTCGGACCTCCGGCTCCTGACTTCGGTCTTTTTTTACCACCTCAGACATCTAAGGGCATCCAAGCTTTTTGCTTTAGTCTTTTCGCTTTAGTCTTTAACCTCCCAGTCTTCGGACCTCTGACTTTCGGACTTCGGTCTTTTTGCTTTCCGCTTTAGTCTTTAAGCTTTGGTCTTTAACCTCCCAGTCTTCGGACCTCCAACTCCGGACTTCGGTCTTTTTTTACCACCTCAGACATCTAAGGGCATTCAAGCTTTTCGCTTTAGTCTTTCCGCTTTAGTCTTTAACCTCCCAGTCTTCGGACCTCTGACTTCCTGACTTCGGTCTTTTCTGCTTTAGTCTCTAGTCTTTCACCTTTAGTCTTTAAGCTTTGGTCTTTACTCTTTCTTTCCTATCTTCGCAACAAATAATTTGTATGTTTCCTACCGTTTCACATTTCTTAGAGTATTTATTCGGAATTAACCTGCCGCTTCCTTTTAACACTTTTGGTGTTTTTGTAGCACTTGCCTTTGTAGCTGGCTATTGGGCCTTTACAAAAGAGCTTAAGCGCAAAGAAGCCTTAGGCATTCTGCATCCCATCAAAAAAACGGTAGTAATCGGTAAACCTGCCACAACTTCAGAACTGATTATGAATGGCCTTTTTGGCTTTGTAATTGGTTATAAGCTGGTTTATGCATTTTTAAACTATAAACTTTTTGTAAACGATGCCCAGTCGGTTTTAATGTCGGCGAAGGGGAATATTCTTGGTGGTTTATTTTTTGCCGGTTTATTTGCCTATTGGGATTATACCGAGAAGAACAAGCATAAGTTAGATAAACCTAAAGAAACTCAGGTTACGGTTCATCCATACCAAACCATGAGCAACCTGATTGTTTGGGCAGCTATTTGGGGCTTTTTAGGGGCTAAGTTCTTCGATAATTTAGAGTATTGGGATGATTTTGTACAACACCCGATTGAAAGACTTCTGTCATTTAGTGGTTTAACCTTTTATGGTGGCTTAATTTGTGGTGGTGCTGCGGTATTAATCATTGCCAGAAGAAATGGCATTAAACCTTTGCACATGCTCGATGTAGGCGGACCAGGCATGATGTTGGCTTATGCTGTTGGCCGTATTGGCTGCCACCTGGCAGGTGATGGCGACTGGGGAATTGTTAATTCTAACCCGAAACCATTTTCAGGATTGCCAGATTGGTTATGGTCTTACAAATACCCAAATAACGTGGTAGGTGAAGGTATTCCGATTCCAGGTTGCAGTGGTAAATTTTGTAACGAACTGGCCCAGGGTGTATATCCAACGCCAATTTACGAAGTAATTATCTGCTTAATACTTTTTGCTTTCCTTTGGAGCATCAGAGATAAAATAAAAGCACCTGGTTTAATGTTTGGTATCTACATGATCTTAAACGGCCTTGAGCGCTTCTGTATCGAATTGATTCGGGTAAATTCAAAATACCACATAGGCAGTTTATCTTTTACGCAAGCCGAAATGATTTCTACTTTTCTGGTTGTAGGTGGTATTGCTTTAAGCGCTTATGCTTTAAGAAATAAGAATAAACTGGCTTAAACTATCCTTTTAAATTCATTTTAAACTCGAAAGCCTTTATGGTTTTTGTTAAACCGTTATGAATTACGAACTAATATGCAATAAGGTAATCGCAATTGTGAGGCTAACCGGAAATTTTATCCGTAAAGAAGCCATGCAGTTCGATGCACAGAAAATAGAATACAAGGGTTTAAACGATATGGTTTCTTATGTAGATAAAACTGCAGAACAGAAACTGGTTCAAAACCTTGAAAAACTGATTCCCGATGCTGGTTTTATTACCGAAGAGAAGACCATTAGCAGGGTAGGCAAAACCTATACCTGGATTATCGATCCTTTAGATGGAACAACGAATTTTATTCACGGTATTCCGGCTTATGGTATTAGTGTAGCGCTGTATGAAGATGGCCAGCCTGTTGTAGGTGTGGTTTACGAGCTGAACAGGGCCGAAATGTTTTACGCTTTTAAAGGCGGCAAAGCTTATTTAAATAAAAAAGAAATCAGCGTTTCGGTTAACCCCGATTTAAAATCGAGCTTACTGGCTACAGGTTTCCCGTATTACCAGTTCGATAAACAAGAGAAATACTTAAAATTATTGGCCGAAATGATGCAGAAGAGCCATGGCGTTCGTCGTATTGGTGCTGCTGCAATAGATTTGGTTTATACGGCTTGCGGGCGATTCGATGCCTTTTTTGAATACAATCTGCAACAATGGGATTTTGCAGCCGGTTGCTTTATTGTTCAGCAAGCAGGTGGCGAGGTTTTTGATTTCGCAGGTGGAAACAACTACTTTGAAAAAAGAGAGATCCTGGCCACTAACGGCAGGTTAACAGGCGAAATGCTGGAGGCGATTAAAAGGTATTTTTAATATATTTAACCATGATCGTCACCCTGAATTTATTTCAGGGTCTCTAAACCTTCAAGAGAGAGGTTCTGAAATAAATCCAGTGGCTATCGGATCAGCATGGCATAAGGGACGTATATTGGTTCAATCTGCGGCTAAATCCTTACTATCTGTGGGAAATGTGCTAGACGATAAAAGTGCTTTGTACAGTGCTTACGCAGGCCCTTCGACAGGCTCAGAATGACAATCTAATCTGCGATATCTGCGGGAAATAATAGCTTATAAACAAAAGAGGGTTCACTAATTAGCGAACCCTCTTTTTATGTATAATGAAAAATGCACAAATTATAGTGCTTCCGAAACCACATCGGTTACCTCTGGTACCATGCGCTGTAACAGGTTCTGGATACCCGATTTAAGTGTAATGGTAGAAGACGGACAGCCACTGCACGATCCACGTAACTCTACAGTTACCACACCTTCATCAAAAGATTTATAGGTAATGGCACCGCCATCCTGCTCAACCGCCGGACGTACGTAATCATGTAAAATCTGCTGAATTTTAATTTCAGTTTCCGTACCCTCAAAGGTTGGCGCTTCGTCAGCAGTTGCTTCTTTAATTTTTAATTCAGATTCAACGGCACCTTTAACAAATTCCTTTAAAATGGCTTCAATGTCTGCCCATTCTGCGTCGTCTGTTTTGGTAACCGTAACGAAGTTACTGGCGAAAAAAACACCTGAAACAAAGCTAAATTTAAATAACTCCTTGGCAAATGGCGAGTGTTCTGCGCTTTCTTTAGTGGCAAAATCTTCGCTACCATTTATTAACAGCTTATTTACCATGAATTTCATGGTTGCCGGGTTTGGAGTTTGTTCTGTATATACGTTAATCGTCATGTCCTAATCAATTTGAATAAACAAAATTAGCAATTCGTGTTTAATAAAGTGCGTTACAGCTGTCTGCTTAGCGTCAATTTAATTTTGACTAGAAAATACCAGTATAGTTAAAAGGCGTAATAGTTCTTAACTGCACTTTTACTGCTTCTGTTACTGCTAGGCCCTCAATAAATTCGGCAATGCTTGCTGCATTAATTTTTGAGTTTGTACGCGTTAGTTCTTTTAAAGCCTCGTAAGGGTTCGGGAAATTCTCCCTGCGCAATACTGTTTGAATGGCCTCGGCAACTACAGCCCAGTTTTCATCTAAATCGGCCGCTAAAGCAGCTTCGTTAAGTAAAACCTTGTTTAAACCTCTCAAAGTCGCATTAATGGCAATTAAAGTATGACCGAACGGAACACCAACATTTCTTAAAACAGTTGAGTCGGTTAAATCTCTTTGTAGACGCGAGATCGGAAGTTTAGCTGCAAAAAACTCGAATAAAGCATTGGCAATACCAGCGTTACCTTCTGCATTTTCAAAATCAATTGGGTTAACCTTATGTGGCATAGCCGACGAACCAATTTCTCCCGCTTTAATTTTTTGTTTAAAATAGTTTTTAGAGATGTAAGTCCAGATATCGCGGTCTAGATCGATAATAATATTGTTAATGCGCTTTAAAGCATCGCATTGTGCTGCAAACTGGTCGTAGTGCTCAATTTGCGTTGTGTGTTGCGCGCGGCTCAATCCCAAAGTTTCGTTTACAAACTGGTTCGAAAAATCAACCCAGTTTACTTCCGGATAAGCAATGTGGTGTGCATTAAAGTTTCCGGTAGCCCCACCAAATTTGGCACTGTTTGGGATGGCTTTTAAATTTTCTACCTGGATGCTTAAACGGTCTGCAAAAACCAAAAACTCTTTACCTAATTTGGTAGGAGAGGCCGGCTGACCATGTGTATGCGCCAGCATAGGTACTTCTTTCCATTCGGTAGCTAAAGCATTTATTTTGGCAATCAGTTCAGCAATTGCAGGGTAATAACTATCGTTCAACGCCAGTTTAATCGAATAAGGAATGGCGGTGTTGTTAATGTCTTGTGAGGTTAAGCCAAAATGGATAAACTCTTTATAGTTTTGAAGAGATAAGCCATCAAATTTGCTTTTGATGAAATACTCAACAGCTTTAACATCGTGATTGGTAACTTTTTCTGTCTCTTTAATTTCTAAAGCATCAGTTTCCGAGAAATTCTCGTGTATTTTGCGCAATTCGGCATAAAGATTTTTATCAAAATTCTGCAAGCCAGGCAGGTTGATTTCGCAAAGTGCGATAAAATATTCGATTTCTACAAAAACACGGTATTTAATCAGCGCTTCTTCTGAAAAGTAAGCAGCTAAATTTTCGGTAGTTTTTCTGTAACGACCATCAACAGGTGAAATAGCTTGTAGTGATGTTAAATTCATTATACGGATTATATTTTTGCCGCAAATTTACTACAATTGATGGATTTTAAGGGATTTAAAAGCTAAAGAATTCAGATATATAACAAAAAAGGCTTCAGTTTTACCTGAAGCCTTTTTATTAGGTTAGCGAAAGCTACTATTTTTTGGTAGTATCTTTTGCTACAGTGTCTTTTGCCGCTGTATCTTTTGCAGTAGTATCTTTTACAGTTGTATCAACTACTGAAGAATCTACTTTAGAAGAATCTGCTGCGCCATCTTTCTTTTCTGATTTACAAGCAACAACTGATAGCGATAAAGCAAAAGCTAGAAAGCCTAATTTGAATACATTTTTCATGTTTTTTAATTTGTAGTGGTTTTTTTAATTAATTACTTGCTAATTTATGCAAAAAACTCAAAAAGGTAACCCATTCAAATAAAAAAAATGCTTCGATTAAAAAATCAAAGCATTTTTCTGTATTATTTTAAAAATTTACTAGTGTTTTACTTCAGTTGTAGTCGTTTTGGTTTTTACTGCAGTGTCTTTAACTGTCGAATCTTTAACGGTGGTGTCTTTTGCTGTTGTATCAGTTACAATTGTTGATGAATCTGTAACAGTAGTGTCGCCGCTACCTTCAGCTTTTTTTCCTGATCCGCCACAAGCAGCAATGGTTAAAGATAAAGCCATGGCTAAAAAGCCTAATTTGAATGCATTTTTCATTTTGATTTTGTTTTTAGGGTTAATATATACTTTTAATGCGCCGAAAAGTAAAAAGGTAACCCGTAAACATAAAAAAGCCCTTGAAAGTTAATTTCAAGGGCTTTTTTGTATGTTAAAGTTAGACTAGTGTTTAACTTCAGTTGTAGTAGTTGTAGTTTTTACAGCTGTATCTTTAACTGTTGAATCTTTAACTGTAGTATCTTTTGCAGTAGTATCAGTAACGATAGTAGAAGAATCAGTTACAGTAGTATCAGCGCCTTCAGCTTTTTTTTCTGAGTTACAAGCAACAACTGATAAAGATAAAGCTAAAGCTAAAAAGCCTAATTTGAATGCATTTTTCATTTTTTTGATTTTTTTAAGTAATTAATTAATTCGGTATTAATACGGGTAAATGAAAAAGGTAACCCAATAAATTTAAAAAAAAACTGAAATAAAATAAAAAATGGCCTTAAAAATTAATTTAAGGCCATTTTTTATATGTTAAAGTTAGACTAGTGTTTAACTTCAGTTGTAGTAGTTGTAGTTTTTACAGCTGTATCTTTAACTGTTGAATCTTTAACTGTAGTATCTTTTGCAGTAGTATCAGTAACGATAGTAGAAGAA
>Ga0308170_10000154_pt1 | contig 126919 bp, 124 predicted proteins | sample PhyBR2_2_FD_202136 | JGI IMG/M metagenome (GOLD analysis project Ga0308170, IMG submission 202136) | Phyllosphere microbial communities from UC Gill Tract Community Farm, Albany, California, United States - DLSLSB.R2 | ecosystem: Host-associated > Plants > Phyllosphere > Unclassified | place... | reverse complement strand
TTTGTTCTGCGCACCAATAGTATGAGCAGGCCATACACGACATAGAATTGCTCTTCGACGGCCAGGCTCCATGTGTGAAGCAAAGGTTTGGTCAACGGGCTTTCAAAATAGTCACCCTGGCTCCAGAACACGATGTTCTGCAAATAGAAAGGCTGGGCGGCCAGGCTTTCGCTGAAGTTTTTCAGATACAGGGGCGGGATCAGAAAGTATGCCGCTATTGTCGTGACTGCCAGTACGACAATGTATGCCGGCGCCAGTCGGCGAAAGCGCTTGATGTAGAATTCTTTCAGAGAGACACGTTCGGTGCGCAGTGCTTCAAAATAGGTCTTGGTAATAATATAGCCCGACAATACGAAAAATACATCGACACCAATAAAACCTCCGGGCAATGCGTGCGGGAATGCATGAAACAGCAGCACCGCTATTACTGCAATTGCTCTCAGTCCATCTAAGCCGGGCATATGGTGCTTCATCTTCATGGTGCTCCATCAGGGTTTGAAAAATGCGCAAAATTAATATCTTCTCTGCATTAATTATGATCGGGTCATGATGCTGAAAAGATGAATGCGACGTTTTTACTAGATAGTGCCTGATGGCTTTTGGATTGTTTTGTAACGAATCAACCCATGGCTTGTTCGGGCCAGCGGGTCGCGCCATCAAAATGGAAAAGGCCCCAACATTGGTTGAGGCCTTTCTATAGCTATTTGGGATTATTTACCGGGAAATTAATCCCGCGCTCCAGACCGGCAACGATTATCGCCCTATACCAGTCCCGCTTGTTTCTGGCGCGAACGTAAAACGCAGGCTGTAATTGTCGAGCGTTCCCGGCAGTCGGGCCGGGTTCAGTCGCCCTTGTTCCACCAGGCGCAACGTCGCTCCATTGACATCGTCGTCAATCAACGTTCCCAGCATAAGGCTGGTAAGCATCAATACCAGGTGGCGCGCCGGGCACATTGCCGGACCGCTGCTAAATGGAATCAAGGGCCAATCGCGGTCTTGTGCGTCCCTGACCTTATCGTCCTTGAGCCACAATTCGGGTGTAAAGCGGTCAGCGCATGCCATGCGCGTGTCGTCGCGGTGGAAAAATGGCGTGAACAGCAGCACCCCGGTGCCGGCTGGCATCGTGCCGCCATCCCACTCGGTCGCATGCGTGCTCTGGCGCAGGATCGCTGGCGTCGTCGGCCACAGGCGTAGCGATTCCAGGATCGTGGCGCGCAGCAGCGGCAGGTAAGCGTGCCCGGTGCCGGGCTTGCTGTGCAGTTCTGCCCGGGCCTGCGCCGCCTGGTCCGGATGCGCGGCCAGTAGCGCCAGCGCGCGGAAGGTGGCCATGCCGGCGGCGTCGAATGCAAACAGCCATTGCGGCACCTGGTGATTCGGTTTGGTATCGGCGCTCGTGGCAACGCCGGCCGCCTTGGCCGCCAGGCTACCGAGCTCGGCGCGGTCGAGGTAACTCTGGATGCGCGCCAGGAAGCGCGCGCGCAAGCCGGTCTGCTTCGGGTGCAGGAAGGCCCAGTTGGCCGCCTTGCGCAGGCGGATGATCATGTCGCTCAGCTCCTGGTCGTCGGCCGCCACCTCACCGAAGAACACGCGCCGGCCGAGCCGGGTCCAGTGGGCGTTAAAGGTGTCCCAATCGAGTTCGCCCGCAGCGCGCGCGGCGGCCAGGATGCTGTTCGCCTCTTCCTCGACCAGCGGCATGAAACTGGCCGCCATCGGGTGCACCGGGCAGGTGTGCTCGAGCACTTCCTCGTTGAAGCGGCGGCGATCGGCGCGCTCCGGACCTTGCGATATCAATGCAGCGTCGGGTTCGAAATGCGAGAGTGCAGCGCGCTTCTCGCTGCTGGCGGGAGAAAACGGTTGCGGCGCCTCGTCCAGGATGCGGCGCACGTGTTCAGGCGCCAGCACCACCGCCTGCTTGCGGATCGGCAGCGGCAGCATCAGCGGTCCGCTGCCGTACTTGTTGCGCAGCTTTTGCATGCGCCCAATCGCGCGCCGGTCCAGCTCCAGCTTTTCGGCCAGTGCCACCACCTTGGGACGGCGCACGATCACGCCCTTGGCGAAGGTCGGGGCCAGCACATCGACCGCCAGCGCCAGCGTGTCGAGCACGCTCGCTGTGGGCAGGCCGGCGCCACTCGCGCCCTTTTGCGTGCGCGCAGAGCGCGCCACCCAGGTTGCCGCCGCGACGCCGCCGGCCAGGCCGAGCGCGCCGGCGAGCAGCAGCTTCTGATTACGTTTTTGCATCTCATCCTCTCCAAAAATTGTCGCCAACGGGCCCGGCGTGGGGAGCGTCCCAGCTGTCCAGTTCGCCATATTGACTGTACGTCAAGCGTGGCAATGGCGACGCACGGCCGCCCTGCTGGAAGACACGACGAAGCGGATAACGATCAGCTGGCCTCAGGCTCCGGCCCGCGCGTCTTGCCCGGCGGCGGCGTGAGCTTGACCGCGCGGCGGGTGCGCGCCGACTCGTAGATCGCGTCCATGATGCGCTGGTCCTGCAAGCCTTCCTCGCCCGGTGTGTGCACATCCTTGTTTTGCTGGATGCAGCCGGCGAAGTGGTCGATCATCAAGGTGAACTGGTTCTTGTTGCCGGCCTGGATCTCGCTCGTCTGCTCCTTGCCGTCCACCACGCGTGTCACCCGCAGCTTGTTGCCATGGTAGGCGTAACCCGGGTCCATCTCGGCCCAGGCCTCGAAACCGTTCACGCGGAACATCTGCGATTTGTGCGCCGAATAATTGGTGCTGCAGGTGGCCATCAAGCCGCTCGGGAAACGCAGGATGAACTGGCACGACTCCTCCACTTCGCGAAAGCGCGCGTCGCCCGGTGTCGACCAGATGTTGCCCATCACTTCGTTCGGCTCTTCGCCGCTGAGGAAGCGCGCCGCGTTGATGCAGTACAGGCCGATGTCCGGCAGCGCGCCGCCGCCCGCCAGCGCTTTCTTGAGGCGCCAATGCTGCGGGTCGCCCATGTTCTGCGAGTTGACCGAATTGAATTCCTTCAGCACGCCCAGTTTTTTGTCGCGGATCATTTTTACCAGGGCGCGGTCAAGCGACTCGTACTGGCTGCGGTAGGCGATCATCAGCTGGCGTCCGGCCTTGCAGCAGGCCTCGATCATCTGCTTGCATTCGGCCACGCTGTTGGCCATCGGCTTTTCGCACAGTACGTGCTTGCCGGCACGCGCAGCACGTACGGTGTACTCGGCATGCATGTTGTTGGGCAGCGCTATATAGACGCTCTGCACGTCGGGCATCGCGGCCAGCTTGTCGTAGTCCTTGTAGTCGAGTACCGCGCTCTCGGGGATGTGGTACTGGCGCGCAATCTTGAGCCCCTTTTCGCGGTCGCCCGTGACCAGCGCCACCACCTTGGCGTGCTTGCTCTTCTGGAAAGCCGGCAGCATCTCGTTGATGGCGATCCGTCCCAGCCCGACCACGGCGACGCCGACCCGCTCTTCCCACGCGTCGCCCGGCGGCTCGGTCTGCTCTGGCTTTTCGGACTTGTCGAAGATGGGCGGGAATTCGACGCGGTTCTTTTCGCTCGCCGCGGCATGCAGCGCAGGGGCGGACAGCGCCGCGATCGATCCGACATAGCGCAGGAAGTCACGGCGTGGCGGCTGGTCTTGTTTCATGGCAGTTTCTTTCGGATGGAAGGAGGCGATCCTCGCACGCGCTATGGAACGACAGCGCTCGCTTGCCTTAACGAAATAGCATCGTATCGGTAACCGCGCCATTACTGGCCTCAGCGGCAGCCTGCTGATCGAGACCACCGCCAAAGAGGGCGGAACCGAGGACCAGTTCCGGCGCCTGGCGCAGGAAGGCTGTACCCATTTCCAGGGCTATCTGATCGGCCGTCCGGGAGCGGCCGCAAACCGCAAGACACAGCTGGGCGAGCGCGCTGCAGCCTGATTGGACCGCGCGCTCTGGAGGGGAAAACATGGCGCCGCCGGCGCCCGCCCGACGCGGTCGCGTTAGCTCATCTGTCGTCAACTTCGCGCAATCGGGCGATATCCGTACTACTACTGAGTTTTTCGAATTATTCGAGGTGGATTCAGCAATCCCGTTTTGTTTGGGCTATACTCGCTTTTCCCCATTCGGGGCATCCCGCTCAATGGACGCCAGGGACTGTGACTGGCCTGCCTGATCGTCGACATCAGCGCGTCACAACCTGTATGCCAGCTGTTCCTGTTTCGGTCCGCAATGCGTCAGGCCGGGACAGGGCATTGTCTTTGCTATGCGTCTGTTGCTGAGCCCAACGCGCCGTCGCCATGACGGCCCTGGCCTCGGCGGCACGCTCCCTATCGGCGCACTTCCCTCCGGCCTGTGTCCGGGCGGAACGCGCGATACCGAGCCCGTTGGTGTTTTTAATCAGAATCTTGCACGGTAGTGCCACCGCAATCTTCTTACAGGTAATACTCACTCGTATGCGTACCTCATCGCTTCTAGTCATCCTATCTTGCCTCATCGTTTCGGCGTGTTCCAAGAACCCGCCTCCCGCGAATGCCGATAAACCGGTCGACGTCGTCCTGGTCGGCGCCGGCGTCATGAGCGCCACCCTGGGCACCATGCTCAAGGAACTCGATCCCGAGCTGTCCATCGAAATGTTCGAACGCATGGACGGCGTGTCGGTCGAAAGCTCCGACGCGATGAACAATGCCGGCACCGGCCACTCCGGTTTCGCCGAACTGAACTACACCCCGGAAATGCCGGACGGTAGCATCGATACCAAGAAGGCGGTCGACATCAACGAACAGTTCGAGATCTCGAAGCAGTTCTGGGCCTACCAGGTGAACAAGCAGTACCTGGGCGCGCCGCAGACCTTCATCAACAACGTGCCGCACATGGCGTTCGTGTGGGGTGACGACAACATCAACTACCTGCGCAAGCGCTACGACGCCCTGCAAAAGGAAAACCTGTTCAAGGGCATGCTGTTTACCGAAGACCAGGAACAGATCCGCAAGTGGGCGCCGCTGGTCATGAACGGCCGCGATCCGCAGCAAAAGGTCGCCGCTACCCGCATGGACATCGGCACCGATGTCAACTACGGCACCCTGACCCGCAGCATGGTCAAGCACCTGACCGGCACCCACGGCATGGCCCTCAACCTGCGCACCCAGGTCGAAGACATCAAGCGCGGCGAAAACGGCCTGTGGAATGTCACCGTCAAGAACCTGGCCGACAACAAGACCCGCACCGTGAGCGCCAAGTTCGTGTTCATCGGCGCCGGCGGCGGCGCGCTGCCGCTGCTGGAAAAGACCGGCATCCCGGAAGCCAAAGGCTACGGCGGCGTGCCGGTCGGCGGCCAGTGGTTGGTGACCACCAACCCGGCCCTGATCGAAGCGCACCACGCCAAGGTCTACGGCAAGGCATCGGTCGGTTCGCCGCCAATGTCGGTCCCGCACCTGGACACCCGCATCATCGACGGCAAGAAAGCGCTGCTGTTCGGACCATTCGCCACCTTCTCGACCAAGTTCCTGAAGAACGGTTCGTGGATCGACCTGCCGGCATCGGTCGGCACCGGCAACGTGCGCCCGATGTTCCAGGCCGGTATCGACAACATCCCGCTGACGAAGTACCTGGTCGAGCAAGTGATGCAATCGCAGGAAGACCGCATCAAGACCCTGCGCGAGTACCTGCCTGAAGCCAAGTCGGAAGACTGGGAACTGGTCAATGCCGGTCAGCGCGTGCAGATCGTCAAGGATGACCCGAAAAAGGGTGGCCTGCTGCAATTCGGTACCGAAGTGGTCGCCTCCGCCGACGGTAGCATGACCGCCCTGCTGGGCGCTTCGCCAGGCGCCTCGACCGCCGCGCCGATCATGCTGAAAGTGCTGAAGGCCTCGGCCTTCCGCGACCAGCTCAAGAGCGCTGAATGGGATGCCAAGATGAAGGAAATGATCCCATCGTATGGCCGCCATTTGAACGACGACCCGGCCTTCGCCAACCAGATCCGCCAGCAGAGCAGCGCTGTGCTGGGCCTGAAGGCGTTCACGCTGGATGTGAATGGCGCGGCGCCGGCAGCGGCTGCACCGGCTACTGCAGCCCCGGCTGCCGCAGCCCCGGCTGCCGCAACCAGGTAAGCACAAGCAGGAAACCTGGCCGCGGCGAACTTGCCGCGGTCGGCAGACACAAAAAAAACGGCCCCGGTGCTAGCAAGCGCCGGGGCCGTTTTTTTTGTGTGCGCGTTGCTGCGCTTATTTCTTATTGCGCAGCACTTCCAGTTCCGCCCGCAGGTTGCTGCGCTCGCTACGCGACGCGTCGAGCTGGGTGCGCAGCTCCTTCACTTCCAGCGCCAGGTTGTCGCGTTCGGTCTTGATGCCGACCAGTTCCATCTGCGCCGCCAGGCGCGCGTCCGAATCGGCCGCATTCGACGACACATAGCGTTCGAGCTGCTGGCGCAGATCGGCCAGTTGCGCATCCTTGCCGTCGATCGCCAATTGGTCCTTGGCCTTGCCGACCAGGGCGTCGGCCGCCACCTGGCGCGCATTGCGCAGTTCGGCCATCAGGCGATCGATCTCTTCGCTGCGCTCGTCGGCAACCAGCTGCGCCTGCTCGCGCGCGGCGCTGGCGGCGGCGACGTCGGCGTTCAATGCATCGCGCTCGCCGGCCAGTTCTTCACCGGCGCGCAGCAAGGCCGCGCTGTCGCTCTCGGCGCGCGCCAGCGCGTCGCGCAGGCCGGCGCCGGCATCTTCGGCGTAGCCCTGGGCCCAGCGGCTCAGTTCGGCCAACAGGGCGGGCGGCATCACCGCTTCCGGCAATGCCGGCGCGGCCTGGGCAGCGCGCCAGTCGGCCAGGTGGGTGTGGATGGTGGTGATCGCGCCGCCGCCGATGCTGTCGCGCACGGCGTCGATGGTGACCGCCGCGCCGTCCTGTTGCAGGGATTCGGCTGCCGCGACCACATCGTCGCGCGTCACGTCGAGGCCTGCCATATCGGTTTTCATGAGGCGTAAAAGTTTCGTTAGGGAACTTCGTATGATACGCCATGGAAACATCCATGACATGCCGGTCGTGCTCCCTCAGCGCCCGACTGTCGTTATTTTGCCGCTTGCCGTCCGGCTCAGGCGGTGGCCGGCGCGTCGACCGGGAACGCCTGCGCCGCCAGCCATGCGCTCAGCTCATCCTGTCCATGCTGGTCCAGGTGCGGCAGCATCGAGGCGTACCAGGCGTGGCCACGCTCGGCGCCAAGCACGGCGCGCACCACCGGCGCGCTGTGCTCCAGGAACACGCCGAAGAACGGCACGTGGCGCGTGTGCAGGAAAGTCGGGTCGGTGTTGCGCAGGTCGACGTAGACGTCGCGCACCTCGTCCAGGTAGGGCAGCGCCTGCTCCATATGGCCGGACTGGGTCAGCGCCGTAATAAAATTGGTGACGATCTGCAGGTCCGGCATTTCGCGCGAGGTCAGGTTCAGGGCGCGCGCCCGCGCGATCCAGTCGCGCCCATGCACCGGGTCGCCGCTCATGGCGAAGCTGGTGCCGACATTCAGGGCGTTGTGGGCGCTGCGCTCTTCGCCGAACAGCATGCTCCAGTAACGCAGCGACTCGTCCCAGCGGCCCAGGCGCGCGGTGCACAGCGCGCACACGCGCACCGCATCGATGCGCAGGTCGTCGCCGCGCGCCGTCACGTACGGCAGCGCCAGCGGCAAGGCGGCCTCGAAGCGATCCGCCTTCAGGTGCGCCAGGGCCGCGGCAAGTTCGGGCGGATCGGATGCTTGTTCTTCGCTGGCCAGTGCCGGGGCTTCGATCGCGGCCAGGCTGGCGTTCTGCGCGCCATGCGCCATCACCGCTTCCGGATCGATCCCGGGCAGGCGCAGGTAATCGATCACCAGCTCGCGCGATTCGCGCCGCTTGTCCTTGTCGATGCGCACCACCACGTTCTTGATCGAGACGAACGGGTCGCCGCTGCCGCGGTACACGATCAGCACCGCATAGCGCGCCGGATCGTCCTGGCCGCACGGTTGCAGCAGCCGGAAGAACTGCTCCGGTTCGTCCGCCAGCAGCGCGATGGCGGTGGCCGGGTGGTCGATGTGCGCGAATTTGCGCGGCAACTCGGTTTCCGGCATCCAGCCGCCGGTCTTTTCGCAAAACGGTTCAGCGGCGGTCATGCGGCCCAGCGCGTACGGCACGCCGGCCAAGAGCGCCAGTTCGGCCAGCCAGATCGCCGCCAGCGGCGCACCGCGCACGCGCATGCCGGCAATGCTGTAGGCGCCGGCCTCGATCGCATCCAGCCCGACATGCAGCACGTGCACCGGGTCGGCCAGCACGGCGGCAAAATCGGCCAGGTGGCGCGCCATCGACGCGCCCGGAGCGCCATCGGTCTCGAGGATCGCGGTCCATGCCGCCGCCTGCGCATACCAGCCGACCAGGCCGAGCGCCATCCCCAGGCGTCCCATCCAGACCGGATTACGGGCCTGGCCGCAGCGCGCCGCGTAGCGCGTCGCCAGCCCCATGGCCAGGGCGAAGGCCAGCACGGCGCCGAGGTTGAGCACCAGCGGCAGGCGGATCGTCAGCCAGGCATAGATCCAGGCCGCCGGCACCACTGCCACGGCGCAGCGCAAAGTGAGTGTGACGGCGCGCGCGGGCAGGCGGCCGGAGGGGACGTAACAGGCCGAAAAGATGTCGTGGGTCGGGTTCATGCGAGGCTCCTGATGCCGCTGTGCGTCGATGCCGCCAGCACGGCGCTGCCGTGCCAGGTCTTGTCTCCCAACCGGATGAGCGCATTTGCCATGCCGTTCTCCTTACTCCACCACGGCCAGCAGTTCCAGCCGCAGCGCTTTCATGCCGGCCGGGACATACACCGAGATCGACTGCGCCTTGAGCATGCGCTCGTACATCGGCCCTTTCGATTCGAGGATGAAGTAGCAGGTGTCGGGTCGCACCGGAATCGCGGCCGGCGGCTGCGGCGTGTACTGCAGGCGCACCCCGGGCAGCGCCGAGAGCACGAATTTCTCGACGTCGTCCGGGGCGCCGACCTTGAAGCGCAGCGGCACCACGTCGACCAGTTCCAGTGCCGGGATGTCGGCGCCGACCGAGATATACAAGGTGGTGCTGTCGTCGATCTTGCCCGAGTCGAGCATGCCGATGTGGTACGAGGGCCGCACTTCGGACAGGGCGATGCCGAAGTACTTGGCCGAGATCACCGTGTCGAGCAGTTCGCGGATGATTTCGTGCAGCTTGGCGAATGCGGGGCCCGGGGCGCCGTGCTGGTATTGCGGCAGGTCGGACAGGGTCCAGCTCTTGGAAAACGTCATCAGGCCGCCGGCGACATCGAGCAGTTCCTGGAACAGGCGTTCCGGATGCAGGCCCGGATGGTGCAAGTGGTGCGATAACGCAGCGTAGGCCGAACTGGCCGTGTGCAGCAGCCAGAACGACGACATGTCGCCCGAGCGGAATTCGATCACGTTGCGGCTCGGTTCGCGGTGGTGGCCGTACAGCGCGCCGACTTTGGCCTGCAGCGCATCCAGCAGGCGGCGCAGTCCCTGGAACAGCACCGGCGCCGCGCCCAGCGACAGCGTCGGCGCCACCAGCGCCGGATCGAGCTCGAAGCCGCCGGTGGCGGCGCGCCGCACGCGCAGCAGCGGAAAATTGGTATACGCGTCGCGCGGCTCGAACTCGGACACCAGCCGCACCGCGCGCTGCAGGTAGGCCAGCTGCACCGGCGCGGCCTGGGTGTACAGGTCGGGGGTTTCCTGGTTGGCCTGCACGAAGCGGGTGGCGCCGTTGGATGACGTGGCGGCCGGTCCCGGTGGCGTGAAGTTGGCATTGAACGGCTTCAGGCCCGGCAATGCCGCGTAATAGGTGGCGCCCTGCACGCTTTGCGGCAACGCGTTCAGGTCGATCGTGGCCGGCAGCTCGTCGTTGCCGGGCGCCTCGTACAGTTCGCCGTCCTGGAAGCGCAGCGACAAGCCGGTTATGCGCAGCATGCCGCTGGCCAGCGCTTCGCGGTCGAGCTCGAACAACTCGACGCCCCAGGCGTAGGGATGGACCGCCTTGATGCTGCGCTGCAGGCTGTGCTCGTGATAGGCGTCCTGGCGCTGGAAATGCTGGGGGCGCAGCAGCAGGCCTTCGCCCCAGAGAACTTTGCTGGTCATGTCGTGTCGCTCGCTTGTCTCGACTCGGTGTCGGAAGTGGGTGTTGTTAAGTTGCCGTAAAACACGATAACGAGCGGACGCAATTGCGCATGTGAAGTTGATCAAAGGTTGGCGCGAGACGCCGTGGCAGGATGCGATTTGGTTTCGGAAAGCAACACTCGCAACGCACACCACGCAACCAACACAACGCAAGCAAGGGCAAAGGGGTATCCCATGAAAGGATTCACGCCGGACCTGTTCGACCGCCTGCTCGGCCAGCCGGTGCGCAACGGCGTTGTCGCCACGCGCCTGACGGTCGACGAACTCAAGGACGCGGTGGCGCGCGACCTGGAAGCGCTGCTCAACACGCGCTCGACGATCCGCGACGGCGAACTGGCCGCGTATCCGGAATGCCAGGCCTCGATGGTCAGCTACGGCCTGTGCGACTTCGCCGACCGTTCGCTGTCGAGTCCGCTCGATCGGGCCGCCATCTGCGCCAGCATCGAAAGCACCATCGCGCGCCATGAGCCGCGATTGCGCAACGTCAAGGCGCAGCTGGAAGTGCGCGAAGAATCGGTCAACCGGCTCGACTTTTCGATCACCGGCGTGCTGGTGGGCAGCCTGTCGCAGGAGCCGGTCAACTTCGACGCCGTGATGCAGCCATCCACGCTCCAGTACAGCATCCGCTCGAGCGGCGTGCGCAAGGCGGCGCGGCCGGCGGCCGTCGGCAGCGCCGCCGCTGCCGTTCCCGTCGCCGCGATCACCGGAGCCTGAGCGTGGAACAACTGCTGCCCTATTACGAGAGCGAACTGGCGTGGATGCGGCGCAGCCTGCGCGACTTCGCCGAGCGCTATCCGCGCGTCGCCGGCCGCCTGTTGATCAGCGGCGAAGTGTGCGAAGACCCGCACACCGAACGCATGATCGAGTCGTTCGCCTTTCTCAATGCGCGCATCGCCAAGCGCCTCGACGACGACTATCCCGAGTTCACCGAAGCCCTGTTCGAAGTGCTGTATCCGCACTACCTGCGGCCCTTCCCTTCGTGCTCGATCGCGCACTTCGATGTCGCCGCCGCGGCCAAACAGCAGACCGGCGCCAGCATCATCGCGCGCGGTACAAAGCTGTCGACGCGCACGCTGCGCGGCCTGGCCTGCACCTTCCGCACCGTGTATCCGGTGGCGGTGGCGCCCCTCGAAGTGCGGCGCGCCGCGTTCTCGCCCATCATCAGCGCGCCGGAGGCAGTGCGCCTGCCCGGCAACGCCAGTTCGTGCATCAGCATCACGCTGGTCTGCAACGCCGACCAGGGCGGCATCGACGCCCTGGGCCTGCCGGCGCTGCGCCTGTTCCTCGACGGCGAGCCCTCGTTCTGCGCCGCCCTGCGCGATGCCTTATTGGTGCGCGCGGTGAGCGCCTACGTGCAGGCCGGCGACGGACGCTGGAGCGCGCTGCCGGCGCTGCCGGTGGCCAGTGTCGGCTTCGGCGCAGACGACGCCCTGATCGATTTTCCGGCCCGTTCGCACGCCGCCTACCGCCTGCTCACCGAGTACTTCTGCTTTCCCGAGAAATTCAACTTCGTCGACCTCGACCTGGCGGCGATGACAGCCGCTGCGCCGCGCGGCGCCCGTACCTTGACCCTGCACCTGGCGCTGGGCGGCATCCGCAGCGACTCGAACCTGGCGCGCATGCTCGGCACGCTCACCACCAACAATCTGCTGACCGGCTGCACACCGGTGATCAACCTGTTCCGCCAGAGCGGCGAACCGATCCGCCTGACCCACGCCAGCGCCAGCTACCCGGTGCTGGCTGACGCCCGTCGCGCCCATGCATTCGAGGTCAACGCGATCGAATCGGTGAACCTGGTGCGCCAGACGGCGCAGGGCGAAACGATCGTCGAATTCCAGCCTTTTTATTCGCTGCGCCACGCGCAGACGCCCGAGCGCAATGGCCACTTCTGGGCCATGCGGCGCGACGAATCGCTGGCCGAACGCAGCCCCGGTTTTGAAACCCAGGTCTCGATCGTCGACATCGATTTCGACCCGGCCGAAGTCGAAACCACGACCCTCAACCTGGAACTGACCTGCACCAACCGCGACCTGCCGGCCACCCTCGCCTACGGCCAGCCGGGCGGCGACCTGTTCCTCGAAGGCGGCTCGAACGTGAAGTCGATCACCTTCCTGCGCAAACCCAGTCCCACCTGGCGCTTCGCGCGCGGCCGCAGCGCCCACTGGCGCCTGATCTCGCTGCTGTCGCTGAACCACCTGTCGCTGGCCGATGGCGGCGTTGACGCCCTGCGCGAGATGCTGGCGCTGCACGACCTGCCGCGCTCCGCGGCATCGACGCGCCAGATCGGCGGCATCGTGGCGGTCGGCTATCAGGCCACCAGCACCTGGCTGGCCGGGAACCCGTTCAACTGCCTGGTACGTGGGATTGAGGTCAAGCTCACGGCGGACGAAGAAGCGTTCGTCGGCAGCGGCATCCACGCCTTTGCCCACATCGTCGAGCGCTTCCTGGCGCTGTACGTGCACGCCAACAGCTTCACCCAGCTGGTGATCGTGTCCCACCAATCCGGCGAGGAGCTGCTGCGATGCCCACCCCGAAGCGGCGACTTGAGCCTGCTGTAATCGAACGCCTGTTCCAGCAGCCCTGGCGCTTCGAATTCTTCCAGGCGGTGCGCCTGCTGGAACTGTGGCTGGCGCGGCGCGGCCAGCCGACGCAAGGCCTGCTGGCGCGCCTGCTGCGCTTCCAGAACTCGATGTCGCTGGGGTTCCCGGCCAGCCAGCTGGAGGCCATCGCCACCGAGCCGCCGCTCGAGCGCAGCGCCGCCGCACTCGGCGCGGCGGCGCAGGACGGCACGCTGCGCTACGTGCGCCTGACGCCGGCCTTCATGGGTCTGTTGGGCGGCAACGGCGTGCTGCCGGCGCACTACACTGAACGCCTGGCCGAACACCAGGCGCTGCACAAGAGCGCACCGGAAGACGACGGCGCGCGCGCCTTCCTCGACGCTTTTTCGAACCGCTCGCTGGTGCTGTTCTACGAAGCCTGGCGCAAGTACCGGCTCGCCTTCAAGTACGGCCTCGATGGCCGCGACGCCTTCCTGCCGCTGTTACTCAGCCTGGCCGGCCTGGGCAACGCGTCGCTGCGCCAGCGCCTGGTGGACGACAGCCAGGGCGCGGTGCTGGACGAATCGATCGGCTACTTCGCCGCCTCGATCCGGCACCGGCCGGTCTCGAGCACCCAGCTGGCGCGGGTGCTGTCCGACTATTTCGGGCAGCCGGTCGAGGCCGAGCAATTCATCGGCGCCTGGTACGCCGTACCAGAGGCGCAGCAGACCGTGCTGGGCGAAGAGAACGCAGTGCTCGGTTCACGCGCGATCGCCGGCGCGCGCATCTGGCAGCGCAACCTGCGCCTGCGCCTGACATTGGGGCCGCTGGCGCACGCCGGCTTCCAGTCGTTTTTGCCGGGCGCACTGGCGGCGCGCGCCCTGGAGAGCATGCTGGCCCTGTTCACCGGCGTCGCGCTCGAATACGAAATCGACGTGGTGCTGCGCGCCGCCGACGTGCGCAACACGTCGCTCGACGACGTGCAGCCGGGCCGCCTGGGCTGGGACGCGTTCCTGGTGCTGGACGCGCCACCTGGCGACCGCCACGACGTGCGCTACGAGCTGCACTGCTGAAACCCGTGTGCGCGCACGGTTCGCGACAATCGCCCCTGCCGGCCGCGATGGCGTATCCTGTGAACCTGTCAGGCATCGCGCCTCAATCAACGGGAATGGTGATGAGCGAACGTATCCTCTCGGCGATCAAGCTCGGCGCCCAGCAGCTGGCGGCTGTCGTCACGCTGCCCGGTCCGGCGCGCTACGAGTATTTCGTCAAGCGCGTGGCCGATTCGCAGGAAGTGTGGGGGCTGTACCAGCAGGGCTGGGCGCTGGCCAAGACCGACGACGGCACCCTGGTGTTTCCCATGTGGCCGTCGAGCGACTACGCCAGCCTGTGCGCCGAATTCGAGTGGGACGGCTACGACGCGCAGGCGTTCTCGCTCGAAGAACTGCTCGACGAACTGCTGCCGCAGCTGGAAGAAGACAGCGTATTGCCGGGGGTGTTCTATACGCCCGGCGACAAGGGCATCACGCCAACGGTGGCCGAGTTGATCGGCGACCTGGAAGACGAGTTGCGGCGCACCTAGCAGCTTTACTGCCCTGCATTACAACCCCGCCAGCAACTCCTCCACTACCGCCAGTTGCACCGGCTTGGTCAGATGGTGGTCAAACCCCGCCTCTTTCGAATTCTGGCGGTCGCTGTCGGCGCCCCAGCCGGTCAGCGCCACCAGGGTCATCCCGCGCAATTCGGGCATGGCGCGCATCGCGCGCGCCGTGTCGTGGCCGTTCATGCCGGGCATGCCGATGTCGAGAATCGCCACGCGCGGCAAAAAGTCGCGCACCGCCGCCAGCGCCGCGTAGCCGTCGTGCGCGACCCGGGTGACGTAGCCGCACGCGTCCAGGATCATCGACAGCGTCAGCGCGGCGTCGACGTTGTCGTCCACCACCAGCACCTTCATCCCTGACGCATCCGCTGACGGCGCGCGCGGCGTTGCCCGTGGCGCAGCCGCCGCGCCGCCATCGGCCAGCGGCAAGCGCACCGTGAACACGCTGCCGGCATTGGCCCCGCCGCTGTCCGCGCTGACCAGGCCGCCGTGCATCTCGACCAGGCGCCGCACCAGCGACAGGCCGATCCCGAGCCCGCCCTGGGCGCGGTCGACGGTGCGGCCGATCTGGCTGAACATGTCGAACACGCCGTCGAGCGCACCTGGGGCGATGCCGACCCCGGTGTCGGACACGGCGATCACCGCATCCGCACCGTCGCGCCGCAGCGCCAGCCGGATCCGCCCGCGCGGCGGCGTGTACTTGGCGGCGTTGTTGAGCAGGTTGGCCACCACCTGGGCGATGCGGGTGACGTCGGCGTCGACCGTCAAGGCATCGTCCGGCAGGTCGACCGTCAATGTGTGCCCGCCGGCCTCGATCAGCGGCATGCTGGTCTCGACCGCGCTGGCCAGGATGGTCTTCAGGTCGCTGCGCTGGCGCTTGAGTTCGAGCTTGTCGCCGCTGATGCGGGCGATGTCGAGCAGGTCGTCGATCAGGTGCACCATGTGGCCGACCTGGCGCTCCATCATTTCGCGCACCCTGGCCACCGCGGCCGGATTGTCGCCGCCCAGGCGCATCACGCTCAAGCCATTCCTGATCGGCGCCAGCGGGTTGCGCAGCTCGTGCGCCAGCGTGGCCAGGAACTCGGTCTTGCGGCGGTCGGATTCGGCCAGGTCGTCGGCCAGCCGGCGCAGGGTCTCGGCCGCCTGCTTGCTCTCGGTGGTGTCGAGCACGATCGCCACCAGGCCCTGGAATTCGCCGTTCGGCCCGCGCAACGCATTGACGCTGCTGGTGGCCGACAGGCGCGAGCCGTCGCGCCGCAGGTAGTACTTGTCGATCACCACCCCGCCGGCGCCGGCCGCCAGGCGCTGCACGGTGTCGAGCGTGATCGCCACCGATTCCGGCGCCGTGACGTCGGCCGCGCTGCGTCCCAGCAGTTCGGCTTCGCTATAGCCGAGCATCTGGCAAAAGCGTTCGTTGGCCAGCACGATGCGGCCGTTGGTATCCATCTGCACCACGCCGGTGGCGGCCTGGCTGACGATCTTCTCGAAGCGTTCGCTGGCCGCCTGCAGCTGGCGCGCCAGGCGCGTGCGCTCGGCGTCGGCCGCCACCTGATCGCTGACGTCGCGCAGGATCGCCAGCAGCTGCGCTGGTTGACCGGCGCGACTGTCGGGGGTGGCGGGGCCGGCAGCGCGCGAGATCACCACGTCCCAGCTTCTGTCGCGCCCGCCCATGGCCAGGCAGACCGCGTGCGCCTGGCCAGTGCCGCCGGCGCCGGCGCTGGCCAGGGCCAGGTCGATCGCGTCGCGATGCTCGGGCCGCCACAGCGCGCGCCAGGCGCTGCCGCGCAGCTGTTCGAGGTCGTCCAGGTCCAGCGCATGCATGCCGTTGCGGTTCAGCGCCACGATCGCGCCGTGCGCATCGAGCAGGTGGACGCAATCGGGGATGGCCTCGAACAACGACCACCCGAGGGTGATCGTTTCCTGTGCCGGCATGTGGTCGCTGTGCTGCATGATGTCCCTTATTCCGATGTGACGCGTTGAAACAGACACGACTGATTTTCTGAACCGAAAGTCTATAGCAGAGGGCTGCGATTAGGAATAAGCGCACAAAGTTTGTAAGATAATTCCCACAAAGGACGGCCAAAAAAATAGTGGCATGTCATCAAACGGTGATCAAAACGTCACAAACCGGTCATCTTCGGCTACTACCATTCACGAACTTTCCTAACCATGAACCAGGATCCACTCCGTGAACAAGCCGAACGATCTCGCCCGCATCGACCACGACGACCTCGACACCAACGTGTCGACGAACGAACATTTCAGCACCGTGCTCGAAAAGCGCCTGAGCCGGCGCAGCCTGCTGCGCGGCGGCGCCGCCTCGGCCGCCACCGCGCTGCTGGGCGGCATGGGCCTGAGCGCGTGCGGCGGTTCGGATCACGACGATCCGGCGCCAGCCCCGACCCCGGGCGGCAGCACCCCGCCGGTCACCGCGCCAACGGAAAAGTTGCTCGGCTTTACGGCTGTGGGCAAGAGCCTGGCCGATACCGTGTCGGTCCCGGCCGGCTACACCGCCACCGTCCTGTACGCGCTGGGCGACCCGCTCACCAGCTCTACCCCGGCCTACAAGAACGACGGCACCGACACCGACTTCGAAAACCGCGCCGGCGACCACCACGACGGCATGGAATTCTTCTCGCTGTCCGATAGCGGCGCTGTCTCGACCACGGGCGTCGCGCGCGGCTTGCTGGCGATGAACCATGAAGCGACCACCAACGAAGGCTTGCCATCGTTCTTCGTGCACGCCAACGGCGGCACCAACTCGCTGCCACGCCCTGCCCTCGAAGTGGACAAGGAAATGGCGCTGCACGGCCTGTCGATCGTCGAAGTGCGCAATAACAACGGCAAGTGGGAAACCATGTCGGGTTCGGCCTTCAACCGCCGCGTGCACCAGCAGACCGAGGTCCAGATCTCGGGCCCGGTGCGCGGCAATGCCCTGGTCAAGACCAAGTATTCGCCGGACGGCACCAAATTCCGCGGCACCATCAACAACTGCGGCACCGGCCGCACCCCGTGGAACACCTACCTGTCGGGCGAGGAAAACTGGGCCGGTTACTTCACCCGCTCGGCCACCGACAACGCCGCGCGCGGCGACAAGAGCGTCGCTTCGCTCAACCGCTACGGCCTGGCGCAGGGCGCGGCCTCGCGCCACGGCTGGGAAACCGGCGGCGCGGACGACAAGTACCAGCGCTGGAACATCAGCAAAAAAGGCACTTCGCTCGACGGCAGCGACGACTATCGCAATGAGCTCAACGGCGAAGGCTACATCGTCGAGATGGACGCCTACGACAAGACCCGTCCACTCAAGAAGCGCACCGCGCTGGGCCGCTTCGCCCACGAAAGCGCCTCGTTCGGCAAACTCGTCGCCGGCCAGCCGCTGGCGGTCTACATGGGCGACGATTCGCGCGGCGAATACATCTATAAATTCGTCTCGAGCGCGGTGTGGAACGCGGCCGACGCCACTGCCGCCGATCGTATCGCCACCGGCGACAAGTACCTCGACAGCGGCAAGCTGTACGTCGCCAAATTCAATGCCGACGGCAAGGGCCAGTGGATCGAGCTGAACATCGCCAACGCCGCCATCGCCGCCTATGCCAGCTACAAGTTCGCCGACCAGGCCGACGTACTGGTCAACGCCCGCCTGGCTGCGGACGCCGTCGGCGCGACCAGGATGGACCGTCCGGAATGGTGCGCCGTGAACCCGGCTACCGGCGAGATCTATTACACGCTGACCAACAACAGCAACCGCCGCATCGAACCGAGCAGCTCGAGCCAGCAAGCGCCGGACGCCGCCAATCCGCGCTCGTACACCGACATGAAGGGCAGCACTGCGCAATTGGGCAACTCGAACGGCCACATCATCCGCGTGGCCGAAGACGCCGCCGGTTCGAGCGCAACGAGCTTCTCGTGGGACGTGTACCTGTTCGGCGCCGAAGCCGCCGCCGACGCCGCCCGCGTCAACCTCTCGGGACTGACGAATGACCAGGACTTCTCGAGCCCGGACGGCCTGGCCTTCAGCACCTCGACCGGCATCTGCTGGATCCAGACCGACGATGGTGCCTACACCGACGTCACCAATTGCATGATGGTGGCTGGTCTGCCAGGCAAGGTCGGCGACGGCAAGAAGGTCAACCTGACCTATCCGAAGACCGACGGCAGCACCCTCTCGGTCGACACCTTTGTCGGCAAGGCCGCCAGCGCAGAGACACTCAAGCGCTTCCTGGTCGGCCCGAAAGGCTGCGAACTGACCGGCATCACCGAAACCCCGGACGGCAAGGCGCTGTTCGTCAATATCCAGCACCCGGGCGAGAATACCGCCGCCGCCAACATCGGCGACGTCACCAAGTTCACCAGCCAGTGGCCGGCGAATGCGGGCTACGGCGCCGGCAAGCGTCCGCGCTCGGCGACGATCGTCATCACCAAGAACGACGGCGGCCGTATCGGTAGCTGATCTTCTGATCGGTCGGCAGGATCCGGGCGGGCCGGCTGCAACTGCAGCCGGCCCGCTTTTTCATGGCGCGCCAGCAGGCGTCGCAACACGGCGCGCGCCGGATCGTGCCAGCATCGGCCATGCCCATCGAGGATCCGCCATGCCCCTGTCCCATGCCAACTACCTGCGCCTGATCCGCGCCAGCGCCGTCTACGACATGGTGCAGATTTTGCCGTTCGCCACGCCCTGGAGCTTCGCCCTGCTGTACGCCCAGCTCTCGCGCCTGAACGTGTGGTTCGGCGCCGCGCCGCTGGCGCCGTTCGAAACGGTGCACCTGCTGCTGGCCACCCTGCTCGGCACCCTGGTGCTGACCTGGACTTCATGGCGCCTGTTTGTGCCCAGCCTGCGCCTGGGGCGCTTCGACGCCACCGCGCGCTTGATCTTCGCGTTCTGGATCGGCTGGGCGATGCTGGCGGCCGACATGCCGATGCTGTGGGTGTTCCTGGTGCCGGAAATTATCTGGGGCGGCGCGCAGTGGTGGCCGGTGGCGCATCAACCTGAAGGCAGCAGCAGCGCCGCGCGCGCCGCTTTCACCAGCGCAGCACCCATGCGCTCCAGCCGCGGCGGCTGAATGCGCCAGGCGTGCCAGTACAGCGCCACGTCGACGTGCAGGTGCGGGGTCAGGTCGAGCAGCTCTCCACGTGCCAGCAAGGCCGCGCACTGCTCCTGCGGTAGCAGGCCATAGCCCATACCGTGGCGGATCGCGCTCACGTACGGGTCGCTGGCCGGCACGTAGTGGAACGGGTAGGCGCCTTCCGGCAAATCGAAGTGGCGCAGCAGGAAATTCGATTGCAGCGCATCCTTGCGGTTGAATACCATCACCGGCGCATGGCGCGCCGCCTCGCGCGACATGCCATGCTCGAACCAGCGCCCGGCAAACGCGGGCGCGGCCACCAGCCGGTAGCGCATCACACCGAGCGCGCTGGCTTCGCAGCCGTGCATCGGTCGCGCCGCGCCCGCGATGCAGGCCAGCGCCTGGCCCGCCTCGAGCAGGGCAAAGGTGTGGCCCTGGTCATCGAGGATGAATTCGACCAGCAGACCTTCCGCGTCCAGGATCGGCGCCAGTACCGGCAGCAGCCAGGTGGCCAGCGTATCGTTGGTGACCGCCAGCGTGACCCGTGCCGGGCCGCGGTCGGCGCCCATCTCGGTCAAGAACTCCGACTCCAGCAAACTTGAACGGCGCAGGTACTGCAGCAGCCGGGTGCCGGGCACGGTCGGGCGGCACGGGCGGCTGCGTACCAGCAGCGGCGTGCCCAGGTCCTGCTCCAGCGCCGAAATCCGTTGCGATACCGCCGATGGCGTGACGTTCAGCTGCACGGCGGCCAGCTCCAGGCTGCCGGCATCGACGGCGGCGAGAAAGGCGGCGCTACGGCGTGGGTCGAGTTTCATGAGATTAGCGTGGCTTAACTATGCTGAATAATCATGAATATAATTGAAGATCGACCGCGCGGCGTGGATAGTGGCGGCTTTTACAGGAGCCGCATATGTTGTCGCATCAGGTTTTTCTACAGGGGCTGGGCCTTGGCGCCAGCCTGATCATGGCGATCGGCGCCCAGAACGCGCACGTGCTGCGTACCGCCGTGCGCGGGCAGCATGTGGCGGCAACGGTGGCGGCCTGCATCGTCATCGACGTGGTGCTGATCGCGCTCGGCATGAGCGGCCTGGGCGCGCTGATCGAGGCCTCGCCCGTGTTGCTGGCAGTGGCGCGCTACGGGGGCGCCGCATTCCTGGTCTGGTATGGCCTGCGCTGCTGGAACAGTAGTCTGCGTGGCGGCGCGGTGCTGGCGTTTGATGCCGGCGCCCAGGCGCAGACGCTGGGTGCGGCCTTGGCCACGGTGATCGCGCTGTCGCTCCTCAATCCGCATGTGTATCTGGACACCGTGGTGCTGCTCGGCGCCGTCGGCAGCAGCCTGGCCGAAGGCAGCCGCATTTCGTTCGCACTGGGCGCGATGACCGCCTCCGTGTTGTGGTTCACGGCGCTGGGCCTGGGCGCGCGGCGCTGCGCCCCGCTGCTGGCGCGGCCCACCGTGTGGCGCGTGATCGAAGCGTTCACCGGAACCATGATGCTGGCGCTGGCCTTGATGCTGCTGCTCGATTAGGCCACCGGCGCCGCCTGCGCCGTCGTCATCGCCAGCAGCGTGTCGCCGAACCCGCCTCTGGCGCGCGCATCGGTGCGCGCGCTGGTGAACACGCGCGGCAGCGCGCTCCACACGAAGCGCGCGCCGATGCGTTCCAGTGCGCGCACCAGCAGCACGTCTTCATGGCAGGCGACCGGCGCGAAGCCGCCCGCCGCCAGATACGCCGCCGCCGCCACGCCCAGGTTGGCGCCGTGGATGTGGCGATGGCCGTCGCGGTCCTGGTAGGCGCCGGCGAAATGGGCACTGAGCAGCACCGCATTGACGCCGTGCGGCGACCAGTCGTCCACCGCCACCGAGCCGCACACCACGTCGGCCCCGAGCGCCAGCTGCGCCGCCAGCCATTGCGGGGAGACGCGGGTGTCGGCATCGGTGAAGGCGAGCCAGCGCGCGCCGCGCGCCAGCAATTGGCGCGCGCCGGCCGCGCGTGCGGCGCCGACCTGGCGCGCCGCGATCTGCACGCAATCGAGCGACGCGCCGGCGGCGGCAAACAAGGCCGCATGGCGGCGCACGATGGCGGCCGAGCCGTCGTCGCAGGCGTCCAGCACCACGCATACCGCTACCGGTTCGCCGCGCAGTTGCGGATGAACGCTGGCCGCCAGCAGTGCGCCCAGGCAGGCATCCAGGCAAGCTTCTTCGTTGTGGGCCGGGATGGCCACGCCGATCATGATTCACTCCCATGCGCACGCCAGATGTCGAGCACGAAGGCGTCGTCCAGGTGATGCAGCGTGCGCTGCAGGCCGGGCAGGCGCGCGGCAATCTCGTGCACATGTTCGGTCGATGTGACGCGGTCGTCGAAGTCGCGCAGGTAGTGGCACAGCACCAGTTCACCGCCCGGGGCCAGGCTGGCGCGGGCGTCGGCCAGAAGCGCCGCCACGCCGGCGGCGTCGAAGTAATACGCCAGTTCGCTGATGACGATCAGGTCGAAGCGCATGTCGCGCGGCCACTCGGACGGCAGGCGGCGCTGCTCGAAACGCAGCCCGCCTTCGTGCGCATCGGGCAGCCGGCGCGCTGCCGCCAGCAAGGCGCTGGCGACGCCGTCGCAGGCCAGCAACTGCTCGCAGCGCGGCCCCAGCGCGACGCTCATCTCGCCGTTGCCGCACCCCGGCTCGAAGGCGCTGCGGTAGTGCGGTTTGCCGAGGCTGGCCAGCACGATGGCGCGCTTGCGCTGCTCGTACCAGGCGCCGCGCACGTCCCATGGATCGTCGCTGGCGGCGTACAGGCGTTCGAAGTGCGCAAGGTGATCATTCATGATCCAGATCCAGGAAGTACAGCTCGAACGGATGCAGCACGCGCTCCATGGCGAACGCCGCCAGGATCGGCGCCGCACCGCTACTGGCATCGGCTTCGATCTGGCTGTGGAAGCACCCGAGCGCGGCGCGCTTGCGCGCCAGCGCATCGGGCGACACGGTCAGTTTGCGCGCCTGCGCCAGCGGCATCGCGCCATCGCCCGGCGCGCTCCAGTGCCAGCCCCACACCGGCGCCTGCAGCAGGCGTGCGCCGCGCGATCGCGTGGCCGCACTGCAGGCGCGCGCGGTGGCTTCGTGGTCGGGGTGGCCGTCGAAACACCAGGTGGTGACCACCACGTCGCCCGGCTGGATGATGGCGGCCAGGCGCTGCGCCAACGCTTCCTCCTGGGCGCTGACGCCGCCGTCGGGAATGCCAAGCCGCTGTACGCGGGTGGCGTCGATCCCGAGGCATTCCAACGCGGCGCCGGTCTCGCGCGCGCGCGCCAGGCGCAGGCGCTCGGGCGGCCATGCAGGCGAGCCGGGATGACTGGCTTCGCCATCGGTCACCGCGACGATCAGCGGCGCTGCGCCGCGCTGCGCCGCCAGCTGCAGCAGCGCGCCGCAGGTCAGGATCTCGTCGTCCGGATGCGGCGCCACCACCACCACGCGCGCGCCCGCTGGAATCAAGGTATCGAAGTCGATCGGCGCGACCGCGGCCAGCGCCGCGTCCTGCAGCCAGGCCTGGGCCGACGGGCCGCTGCCGGCGATGTGGCGCGAGCGGTTCACAGCGTCCATGGCGTTTGGTCTCCTTCCAGCAGCAGGCTGCCCAGCGCCTGCTGATCGCGCTCGGCATGGCTCTGGCGCATGAACACCGGCAGGTCGGCGTACAGGCGCGCGATCGCTGCGTCCTTGCACAGCGGCCCGGCGCCGAGCGCGCGTCCGACTGCGTTCAAGGCCAGGGTGGCGCCGGCTTCCACGCTCAGGCGTACCGATAGCGCCGCGCGCATGGCGTTGGCGTGCGGCGTGCGGTCGATATCGGCCGCCGCTTCGCGCAGCAATGCGGCGCAGCCTTGCACGGCCACCGCGACGTCGCCTAGTTGCGCCAGGCGGTGCGGGTCATGGCGCTGTGCCAGCCGCTCGCGCAGCACGTCGGCCAGGCGCGTGGCGGCGCCGAACCAGCACGCCGCCACCCCGGCGCCGCCGTGCCAGAAGCCGGCGCGCTGCACGTAGAAATCGGGGCCGCCCAGCGGCGTTGCGGCGACGCCGTCGAAGTGGACGTCGACGCTGGCGCTGCCCGCCATGCCGACCGCATGCCAACCATCGGCGGTGACGGTGACGCCAGGCTGGCGCAGGTCGAGCGCGGCCAGCATCGCGGCGCCGTCGGCACGCCAGCAACTGACCACTGCATGGGTGGCCTCGCGCGCGCCCGAGCACCAGGCCTTGCGTCCGCGCAGCAGGTAGCCATCGGGTCCTTGCTCCAGCAGCAGGCGCGCATCGGGCGGCTCGGCGCACCAGGTGGCCCACAGCGCCGGGGTTTGCGCGGCCAGCTCGGTGGCGCCGGCTTCGTGCAGGATCGCCAGCGCGTCGGTATGGCCCTCGAACAGCTTGGCCAGGCTCAGGTCATGGGCGCCGACTTGAGCCAGCGCGCGCCAGCGTTCGAGCGTGGCGCCATGGCCAGGCCGTGGCAGGCGGTCCAGGCCGCCGCGGATCAGGATGCGCAGCGCCTCGCCGGGAACGGTGTGGGCGAGCGTGGCCAGGGCGGCGCGCAGCGCAATGGGAAAGACGTTGTCGGCGACGGGAAGGGACATGGCCAGGATGCGTCAGGTAAAGATTGCATCCTAGCTATAACTGCTGAGTTGTTATGTTCGGCACAGCACGAAATGAAACGACATTGATCGAAGAGCGTGTCAGACCAGGGACGCGCTGTCCGTCGGCAGATCCGGCAGCCGCGCCAGATGCTCCAGCAGGGGCGCGCAGCGCGCGCTCACCAGCGCATGCAGCAGCTTGACCGCGGGCGAGAATTGCTTGCGGTGCGGGCACACCAGGTTCAGCGGCGTCGGTTGGCCGCGAACCTCGGGCAGCAGCACTTCGAGCCGTCCGGCCAGCACGTCGGCGCAGACGTCGAGCCAGGATTTATAAGCGATGCCCTCGCCCATCACCGCCCAGCGCCGCACCACGTCGGCGTCGTCGCTGACCAGGTGGCCGCCGATCTGCACCAGCCGCTCGCCGTCCGCCGACGGAAAGCACCAGCGGTCGTAGACCCGTCCGCGCAGGCGGTAGGCCAGGCAGCGGTGTGCCGCCAGCGCGTCGAGCGAGTCCGGGCGGCCGTGGCGCGCCAGGTAGGCGGGAGCGGCCACCAGCACGCGCCGGTTGTGCGGCGCCACCGGCAGCGCGATAAAGCTGGCGTCGTCGATCTGGCCATAGCGCAGCGCGACGTCGACCGGGTCGCGGAACACGTCGGTCAGCTGGTCCGATACCAGTAGCTGAATATCCAGGCCCGGATGGTCGCGCCGAAATTCGGCGATCCACGGCAGCAGCACATTGCGTCCGAAATCGGACGGCGCCGCGACCTGCAGCGTGCCGCCCAGCGCCGCGTCAAGACCACGCAAGCCTTCGCTGCCGGCGCGCAGCGCGTCCAGCGCCTGTTCGGCGAACGGCAGATAGCGCTTGCCTTCCTCGGTCAGGCGCAGGCTGCGGGTGGAGCGCGCAAACAGGCGCAGATCGAGTTCGCGCTCCAGCCGCCCGATCGCAGCGCTGGCCTGGCCCGGCAGCAGGTTGACTTCGCGCGCGGCCTGCGAAAAGCTGCCCAGGGCGGCGCTGCGCACGAACAGCGCCAGGTCGTCGAGCCGGATCATTTTCTTCCTCGCGGTGAAAGTGAATTCCTGCCGGCGCGCTGTTTGGCCGGCGCGCGGGCCGTTAGAATCGTCGCCAGTCCCATATCACGCACACATTCAGGAGAAACCATGAAAGCGATAGTGTATACGCAGCACAAGCTGCCGATCGACGACCCACAGGCCTTGCACGAGATCGAACTGCCGATGCCGGCGCCCGGCGCGCACGACCTGCTGGTCGAAGTGCGCGCGGTGTCGGTCAATCCGGTCGACACCAAGATCCGGCGCGGCGTCGCGGTCGACGCCCCGCGCGTGCTGGGCTGGGACGCCAGCGGCATCGTGCGCGCCGTCGGCAGCGACGTGACGCTGTTCGCGCCCGGCGACGAAGTGTTCTACGCCGGCGACCTGACCCGCTCCGGCTCGAACAGCGAATTTCAAACGGTGGACGCGCGCATCGTCGGCCGCAAGCCGTCCAACCTGAACTTCGCCGAAGCGGCAGCCTTGCCACTGACCGCAATCACCGCCTGGGAGCTGCTGTTCGACCGCCTGCGCGTGAGTGAAGGCGGCGGCGCCGGCAAGTCGCTCTTGGTGATCGGCGCCGGCGGCGGCGTCGGTTCGATCCTGGTGCAGCTGGCGCGCCAGCTCACGGCGTTGCGCATCATCGGCACCGCCTCGCGCGACATCACCCGCAACTGGGTGCGCGAGCTGGGCGCGCACGACACGATCGACCACACGCAGCCGCTGCAGCCGCAATTGAAGGCGCTGGGCCTGGAACACGTCGACATCGTGATCAGCCTGACCCACACCGACCAGTACTTTGCCCAGATCGTCGAGGTGCTGGCGCCGCAGGGCCAGCTGGCGCTGATCGACGACCCGGCAACGCTGGACGTGGTGCCGCTCAAGCGCAAGTCGATCTCGCTGCACTGGGAACTGATGTTCACGCGCTCGATGTACGGCACCCCCGACATGGTGCGCCAGCACGAGCTCTTGAACCGCGTGGCGACGATGGTCGAACAAGGCACGCTCAAGACCACGCTGAGCGAACACGCCGGCAGCCTCACTGCCGACAACCTGCGCCGCGTGCACGCGCTGATCGAGAGCGGCCGCGCCCACGGAAAAATCGTGCTCGAGTACGCGTGACGGCGGGATCGCTTACCATCGACCGTTGAACCTGCAAGCCACTGAAAGGACCCCATGGATATTCTGTCGGCCGCCAAGAAGCGCCACACCGCCAAAGCCTACGACGCCGAACGCCGCATCCCCGAAGAAGTCATGCAGCAGGTGTACGACCTGCTGCGCAACAGCGCCTCGTCGGTGAACTCGCAGCCTTGGCACTTCATCGTCGCCAATACCGCCGAAGGACGCGCACGCGTGGCCAAGGCGGCGCAGGGCGGCTACGCCTACAACGCGGCCAAGATCAGTGACGCCTCGCACGTGATCGTACTGTGCTCGCGCATCGACATGGACGACGCGCACCTGAACGCCTTGCTGGAACAGGAAGCGCGCGACGGCCGCTTCCGCGACGATGCGGCGCGCGCCAGCCAGGACGCGGCGCGGCGCGGCTACGTCAATGCGCACCGCTTCGGCGGCAAGGACGTGGCCCAGTGGCTCGAGAAACAGGTCTACCTGGCGTTGGGCACGGCGATGCTGGGCGCGGCCACGCTGGAGATCGACGCCACGCCGATGGAAGGCTTCGACCAGAAGATCCTGGACGCCGAATTCGGTCTCAACGAAAAAGGCTTGAGCAGCCTGGTGCTGCTCAGTTTCGGCTATTCGTCGCCGGCTGACTTCAACAAGGGATTGCCGAAGTCGCGCCTGCCGCAAGAAGCGACGTTCACCTTCGTCTGATCGGCTTGGCCAGGGATCAGGTGTTTTTCCATGAACACCGACCCGATGGCGATGCCGCTGCGATGCGGGTACAGTTCTTCGCGTACCGATGCAAAACCGGCGCGCTCGTAAAACGCCACCGCGTTGAGCGACGCCGACAGGAACAGGCGGTTCAGCCCGCGCCGGGCCGCCAGCGCCTCCAATCGGCGCATCAGCGCCGTGGCGATGCCGCGCCCTCCCTGCTCTGGCTCGACGAAGACGGCGTCGACTTCACCGCTGTGCCCATCGAGCACCGCGTAGCCGACGATGCGGCCATCTTCTTCGGCCACCAACGCGCCGCCGACATCGAACAGGCGCGGCATCGAGTCGGGCGCCGCGCTGGCGCACAGCAGCTCGATTGTCGCCGCCGGATAGTGGCCGATGCAGCCGGTCCGCAGCGCGCGTGTGCGCACTTCCCAGCATGGGTTCAGGTCAGCGTGCGTGGCAGTGCGGTAGCTGGGCATATCAGGCTTCCTGAAAAGAATCCGTTCGGCGCCGCAGTCGTGCGCCGGAGCGGCAGGCTGCGCGTTAAGCTCAGTATCGCATCCTCCACTCGCATCGTCGCCGATTTCCTCACCTGGAGCAGATCATGAAGCGCATGCTGTACCTTTCCGTCCTTGCCGCCGCCCTGGTGGCAACCAGCGCCCTCGCCCACCACGGCTGGAGCGAGTACAACGCCGATAAACCCCTGGAATTGTCCGGCACCATCGTCGAATCCGGCTACCAGCAGCCGCACGGCTACGTGCGCCTGAAAACAAGCGACAAAACCTGGATGGCGGTGCTGGCCCCGCCAAGCCGCATGGAAAGCCGGGGCCTGGCCAAGGCCATGCTGGCGACCGGCGCCAAGGTCACCGTCTATGGCTATCCGCACCGCAGCAAGAACGATGAGCTGCGCGCCGAGCGCATCACGGTTGGCGACAAGGTCACGGAGCTGCGCTGAACCCGTCGCAGGCGGCTGCCGCCTGGATTGCCGCCACGGCGCCGGCGCAGGCCATGCGCGACGATGCGTGGCTGTACCCGGTCGTCGAGATCGTCCATATCGTCGGCTTCAGCATCCTGGTCGGCGCGGTGGCGATGTTCGACCTGCGCCTGCTCGGCTTCGGGCGCGCGCTGCCGCTACGCGCGCTGGCGCGCCATCTGTTGCCGTGGTCATGGGCCGCTCTGGCGCTGATCGTGCCGAGCGGCCTGCTGATGTTCTCGACCCAGCCCGAGCTGCTGGACAACCGCGCATTTGTTCTAAAGCTGATTCTGATCGCGGCGGCGGGCGTGAATGCGCTCGCCTTTCATGTCGGACCGTGGCGCCGCGTGGCGAGTTGGCATGACAGCACGCCGGTTTTGGCGCGCTTGCACGCCTGCCTGTCGCTGCTGCTATGGATCGGTGTGATCGCCTGCGGCCGCCTGCTGGCCTATGTATAGCCGCATCATGTTGCGTTTCTAGTGTTTATATCGAATATTTCGTTTGTATGGTTTATTCTGTTTATTTCGTATATTGTGAATTTATGCATGAAGCATGACACTATTGATTACAATTGCCTTTCGAAGCGTCCTGTAACCATTTGTCACGGCGGCTTCGATGGCGCCGAACAACGCCCGGTGCTTCATGCTAAAGTTGGCGGCCACCGTTCCCGAGTCCCCTCATGCTGAAACAGTTCTCCGCCTCTGCCGCCGCCTGCATCGTGGCATACGCCTTCGCCGGCAGCGCGCAGGCCGCGCTCCCGGTGTATGGCTTCATCGTCAAGAACACCTATCCACATGACCCGAAAGCGTTCACCCAGGGCCTGTTCTACCGCGACGGCCACCTGTATGAAAGCACGGGCCTGAATGGCCAGTCGACGATCCGCAAGGTGGACCTGAAAAGCGGCAAGGTACTGCAGAAGGCGGACTTGCCGGCCGATGTGTTCGGGGAAGGGTCGGCCGCGGTGGGCAACAACCTGGTCGGCCTGACCTGGACTTCGCAGGTCGGCTACGTGTTCGACCTCAAGACCTTCAAGCTCAAGCAAACATTCAAGTACCAAGGCGAGGGCTGGGGCCTGGCCAGCGATGCGGACAAGCTGTACATGAGCGACGGCAGCGCCGCCATTCGCGTGCTGGACGCGAAAACGATGAAGGAACTGCGCCGGGTGCAGGTCACGGCCAACGGCGAGCCGGTGCCGCGCCTGAACGAACTGGAGATGGTGGATGGCCAGCTGTATTCGAACGTCTGGGGCAGCGACGTCATCGTGCGCATCGACCCCGACAGCGGCAAGGTGGTGGGTCTGATCAACCTGGCCGGCCTGCTGCCGCAAAACGAGCGCGGCGCCGGCCAGGTCGACGCCGTGTTGAACGGCATCGCCTGGGATGCCAAGGGCAAGCGCCTGTTCGTCACCGGCAAGCTGTGGCCCAAGCTGTTCGAGATCGAGCTGGTGCCGCAGCTCAGACGCTGATCAAGCGTTGATTACGCCGATTTGGTGACGTCGATCACGACCTTGCCGAAGTGCGCGCCCGACGCCAGGTAGCGATACGCTTGCTGCGCCTGCCCGAACGGAAACACGCGGTCGATCACTGGCTTGATGCCGGCCGTATCGGCGAAGCGCATCACGTCTTCCAGCATGCTGCGGCTGCCGACATGGATGCCCACCATGCGCTTGGCCGCGCCCAGCAGCGCCACCGGATTGACCTCGCCGCCAAAGCCGCTGACGCCGCCGATGATGGCCACCGTGCCGCCCATCGCCACTGCCGCTACCGAACGGCTCACCGTGCCCTGGCCGCCCACTTCCAGCACCACGCTCGCGCCCAGGTTGCCGGTCAGGTGCAGCACTTCGTCGTGCCATTCGGGAATGGTCTTGTAGTTGATCGTATGGTGCGCCCCCAGTTCGCGCGCGCGCGCCAGTTTTTCGTCGCTCGACGAGGTGATGATGGTGCGCAGCCCGGCCGCGCGCGCCAGTTGCAGGCCCAGGATCGACACCCCGCCGGTGCCCAGGAACAGCACGCTGTCGCCCGGCTTCACATCGTTGCTCGACACGAACAGCGCATTCCAGGCCGTGACTGCGGCGCACGGCATGGTCGATGCCTCCAGAAAGCTCAGGCTGGCGGGAATGATCGCCAGCGCGTCTTCGTGCAGGATCACTTCTTCGGCCAGCATGCCGTCGATGTCGCCGCCCAGGCCGTGACGCTTTTTCGTCGGCGTAGGACCGCCATCAGCCCAGAACGGAAAGAACGAACCGGCCACGCGGTCGCCCACCTGCACCCGGCGCACGCCCGGACCGACCGCCAGCACTTCGCCGGCGCCATCCGAACACGGGATGATCGGATCCTCGACCGAGACCAGATAATTGCCGCTGGCGACCATCAGGTCGCGATAGTTGAGCGACACGGCGTGCACGCGGATGCGCACCTCGCCGGCGCCGAGTTCACGATCGGGATAATCGATGCATTGCAGGCCTTCGATATTGGCACCGTGGGTAATTTGGTAAGCACGCATGGGGTACTCCTTTGAAAAGGGTTCGAAAAAACCGGTGGCCGCCTACATCGGCTTGGCCACCATCAGCCAGAAGATCACGATGAAGGCGGCAAACGCCGGCACCCCGAGCGCGACCCAGATCTTGAAATAGCGCCAGTACAGCTTTGGCAGCGGCGTGTCGTCCTTGACTGCTTGCGCGGCCAGGTCGCGCATGCGGATCTGCAGCCACACCACCGGCAGCCAGCAGGCGCCGGCCAGCACGTACAGGGCGATCGACCACATGATCCAGCGGCTGTGCAGCGGATAGCCGGCCAGGTAGACCATGTAAAAGCCGGTCGCCGGCTGCACGATGGCGGTGGTGGCGGTGAACAGCCAGTCGGCAGTCACCACATGTTTTGTGACCACGGCGACCGCGCGCACGTCGCGGCTGAGCGTGGCGAACAGCATGTACCAGGCCGAGCCGATGCCGGTGCCGAACAGCAGCGTCGACGACACGATGTGCAGCCACTTCACCACGACGTAGTCCATCATTTTTCCTCGAGTTGGTAGAGCAGCCAGATCGCTGCCAGCATCGGCAGGTTCTTGCTCAGCGGTCCGTATGGATGCAGCAAGAATTCCGGCAGCGTGAACGCGATCACTACCGTATAGAAGCCGATCAGGCCCAGTTGCACCAGCCATAGCCAGCGCCGTCGCGCCAGGAACAGGATCCCCAGGCCGATCAGCAGGTCGAGCGTGGCGGCGCCGTACAGCATCAGGGGCTGCAGGCCGGCCGGGATGCCGGTGCGGCCCAGCAGTTCGTAGCTGGCCTCGACCGGGTACAGGCCGAACGACACCAGCGCGGTCAGGATCCACACCAGCGCGATGCTGCCGCGCAGGACCGGCAGCAGCCAGCCCAGCTTGGCGCCAGCGCTTTCGCTGAACGGGTCCTGGATGAAATGGCCCACAGTGCGCGGCAGTTGGCCGATCAATTGCGCCGTGAGTCCGACGTCGGCCGTGTTGTCGCGCTCGAGCATGCGCAAGGCGTCGCGGTTCAGGAGCGAGCCGGGCAGCAGGCCGCCGATCCCGGCCGCCAGCCGCGCCAGCGCTCCCGGCAGCGGCAATACGCGCTGGCCCCCCAGCCCCATGGCGCCGCGCAGCGCGCCCAGGTAGTCGGTGAACGACATCGCCTCGGGCCCCACCAGCGGTACGCGCATGCTGGTCCCGGTATCGGAATTCATCGGCAAGCGGTGCCGCAGCAGTCCGACCATTGCCGCCACCAGGTCGTCGATATGGATCGGCTGCACCAGTTGCGGCGCCCTGCCGAAGCGCACGGTGAACGGCATGCTGGCCAGGGTGCGGAAGGCGCGCGCGCTGGTGCCGTCGCGGCCGTACACCAGCGACGGCTGGACGATGTACGAGCGCAGCGGCAGCGCCGCCAGGTAGTCGTCGGCGGCGCGCTTGGACAAGTGATACGCGCTCTGCGCCTCGCGGTCGGCGCCCAGCGCGGACAGCTGGATCACCATTTGCACGTCGTGCGATTCGGCGCAGGCGGCGAACAGCGCGCGCGGCGCGGCCGTGTGCAGGCGGGCGAAATCCTGGCGTCCTTGCTGCTTGAAAATACCGACCGTGTTGATGACGGCGTCGACGTGGTTAAGGCGCGCCAGCCACGTGGATTTCTCGGTATCGTTGGCGAAGTCAGCATGGATGTAACTCAGGCGCGGGTCGCTGCTGGTGACGGGCTTTCTTACCGCACACACGACATGGTGGCCTTCGGCCAGCAATGCCGCCAACAGGTGTTGCCCGATGAAACCGCTAGCGCCTGTCAGCAAGATCCGCATCCGTGCTTCCTTCACAACATGTAAAAGAGGATTGTATGGAAAATTCGGCATTACAGCGCGCACTCATCTCCGGCGCCGCCTCGAGCATCGTCTCGACCGTGGCCCTGGCGCTGACCGGCAAGAAGGAAACCGGCAGCGCGTTCGGGCCGACCAATGCTGTCAGCCACTACGTGCACGGCAACAAGGCCAGCCGCCGTCATGGCTTCTCGCTGCGCTACACGGTGCCCGGCTATCTGATCCACCACGCCAGCGCCACGTTCTGGGGTTTCATCTTCGAGAATACGCTGGGCAAGACGCTGGACAAGAAGAGTCCGGTGACCACGCTGGTGGCGGCCACGGCGACGTCGGCGATGGCCGCGTTCACCGATTACCAGCTGACGCCGAAGCGCCTGCAGCCGGGATATGAGCGCAAGCTGTCGAAGAAATCGCTGACCGTGGTGTACGGCGGGGTGGCATTGGGACTGGCGCTGGGGGCGCTGCTGGCGCGCAAGGGAGAGCCGCCGAAGTGATGGATTGCTGTCGTTAAAACGAAAACGTCATCCCGCCTGGGATGACGTTTTGACGTTGGCAAACAAATCTTAGTGCGCTGCGCCCTTCTTGCCACGCATCTTCTGCACCAGCATCACCACCGCCAGCACCGCCGCACCCACCAGCACGCCGACCAGCGCATCGACCAGCGTCGGCGCAATCGCCGCCAGCACCCCGCCCACTGCCGGCACGCCCGCCACCGAAGCGGCCACGCCTTCCGAGAAGTGGTGCACCGCCGGAATCGCGTGGGCGATGATGCCGCCGCCGACCATGAACATGGCGGCCGTGCCGACCACGGCCAGGATCTTCATCAGGCGCGGCGCCGCCGCCAGCAGGCCGCGGCCGACCGTGCGCGCCAGGCCGTTGGCCTTCTGGCTCAGGTACAGGCCGGCGTCATCCATCTTGACGATGCCGGCCACCAGGCCGTACACGCCGACCGTCATCAGGATCGCCACCGCCACCAGCGTTGCCGCCTGTTCGATGAACGGTTCGCCATTCATGGTGCCGAGCGAAATGACGATGATCTCGGCCGACAGGATGAAGTCGGTGCGCACCGCGCCCTTGATCTTTTCCTGCTCCAGCGCGCACACGTCGACCGCCGGATTGGCCACGACGGCCCGGTGTTCGGCCTTGTGCGCCGCGTCTTCGTCGGGGCTGTGCAGGTATTTGTGGGCCAGCTTTTCAAAGCCTTCGAAGCACAGGAAAGCGCCGCCGATCATCAACAGCGGCTGGATCAGCGCCGGCATAAAGGCCGAGATCGCCAGCGCCGCCGGCACCAGGATCGCCTTGTTCTTCATCGAGCCCTTGGCCACCGCCCACACCACCGGCAGTTCGCGATTGGCCTTCACGCCGCTGACCTGCTGCGCATTCAGGGCCAGGTCGTCGCCCAGCACGCCCGCCGTCTTCTTGGCGGCGACCTTGCTCATCGCCGCGACGTCGTCGAGGATGGTCGAGATATCGTCCAACAAGGTAAATAAACTTGCTCCAGCCATGAAATACTCCGTGATGTCAGTTTCGCATCATCTTAACTGAGGCCAAGACTGTCAGTCACACGCTTCAGCGCGGCTTTATGCGTTTCAGCCCCGAAAATCTGCAGCTTGTCGCTTTTGCCAGGTGGTGCCCCGTGGCGATACGTATAGTCGGCTCCAGTAGGTTGCGGCACTGCAGCCTCGTTCCAGTCAAGAAGTCCTTCGGAGAAGCCATGAACCTCGATTCGACCGCAGTCGCCGTGCCCGCCCTCGCCGCCCCGCTCGCCCCGGCGCGCCGCACCCGCGCACCCAAGCGCAAGACCCGCATCACGATCTACCTCGACGACGAAGTGCTCAATGAATTCCGCTCGCAGTCCGAGCGCTGCGGCACCGGCTACCAGACCCTGATCAACGCCGCCCTGCGCAAGCGCCTGAACCCGGCGACGCCTGAAATCGGCGCCGCATGACCGCGCGCGCGGACCTTGCATCACCGCTTGCAACGTCCGCGCCCTGTCAAATAAGGCGTTCTTTCAAATTCCCGGCCGCTAGCGAGATTACACCTAGCAATAATTATGCTAATCTTCCCGCTCTTTTAACCCCGGAGGGATTTATGAAAAAAGGCGAACTGATCGCAGAATTCGCGAAGCGCACCGAGATGTCCGGCGCTGCCGCAGGCGAAGCCGTGAACACCATCATCGAAATCATCACCGAGCGCCTGAAAAAAGGCGACACGGTGGGCATCACCGGCTTCGGCACCTTCTCGATCACCAAGCGCGCCGCACGCAAGGGCCGCAACCCGGCCACCGGCGAAGTGATCAAGATCGCTGCGTCGAAGTCGCCACGTTTCTCGGCTGGCGCGACCCTGAAGGCCGCTGTCAATCCGACGAAGAAAAAGTAAGCACCGCGCTGGCCCGGCCAGCCGCTTGCTTCCGGCCGCGCGCCGCGCCCTCCGGGTCGCGCGCCGGCCGCTCCCCTCCCCGCTGTTCCGTTTTATTTTCCCCTGATTTTTCGCCATGAGCTTCGCTACCTGGATCGCCTTCGTCATCGCCGGCTCGCTGATCGCCATCTCTCCCGGTTCCGGCGCGGTGCTGTCGATGTCGCACGGCCTGGCCTATGGCCTCAAGAAAGCCAGCGCCACCGTGCTCGGCCTGCAACTGGGCCTGATCCTGGTCTTGATCATCGCCGGCGCCGGTGTCGGCTCGCTCCTGCTGGCGTCGGGCACCGCCTTCACCGTGGTGAAAGTGATCGGCGCGCTGTACCTGATCTACCTCGGCATCGCCCAGTGGCGCGCGGCGCCGGTCGGCCCGCAGGCGTCGACCAAGGGCCTGGAAGCGCATCCGCCGTTCGGGCGGCGCGTATTGACCGGCTTCCTGACCAACACTACCAATCCGAAGGGCATCATCTTCATGGTGGCGGTGCTGCCGCAATTCATTTCCAAGGACGCGGCGCTATTGCCGCAACTGGCGATCCTGGGCGTGACCATGGTGGCCATCGATTCGACCGTGATGCACGGCTACGCCGCACTGGCCGCCTCGATGCAGCGCTACCTGCGCGATCCGCGCGCGATGCGCCTGCAGAACCGCTTCTTCGGCGCGGTGCTGGTGGTGATCGGTTCGATGCTGTTCTTCGTCAAGCGCCAGCCGGCATAAGCCGGCGCAATGCGGGACAATGGCGGACGCATGTTGCTGTCCGTCGCCAGTTGCAACTTTCTGTAACCCGCGTTGTCCGCTGTACAGTTCGTGCGTTGTAATGACATTGACCGCTCGTGCGCGTCCATCTCGGTCGCCTCCGGTCGCCTTCTGCGGAGCCCGCCATGACCCACCGTATCGCCAAGACCGCCGCCGTGTTCGCACTGGCGGCGCTTTCCTCGTTCGCGCAGTCGCAACAGACGCTGTCGACCGAGGATCCGGAGCCGATGCAGCTGCACAGCGGCGACGTCGATAGCGCCACTGAGACTGGGACCAACCTCGGGTCCGGCGCCGAGCCGCCGGGCCGGGTCGGGCGCGTGTCGCTGGTGCAGGGCAAGGTCACCATCAGCGGCGACGTCGGCGACGCCAGCAGCGACGCCCTGCTCAACTGGCCGGTCACGACGCAAAACCTGATCACTACCGCGCCGGGTGCGCGCGCCGAAGTGCGGGTCGGCTCGACCGCGATCCGGATCGACGGCGACAGCTCGCTCGAGATCACCGAGCTCGATGACGACAGCATGCGCCTGCGCCTGCACTATGGCAGCGCCAGCGTGCGCGTTGCCAGTGCCGAGGTGGCGCAGGAATTCGAACTGCGCACGATGCAGGCGCGCGTGCGCCTGATGGGCCCGGGCCGGCTGCGGGTCGATGCCGAGCGCGTGGCGGACACCAGCGTGGTCAGCGTGCTCGACGGCGAAGCGACGGTCGACGGCGCCGGCGCCAGCCTGACGGTGCGCGCCGGGCGCAGCGCCGAAGTGCGCGACGAAGACGTGCGCACGCTGCAGGCGCAGCGCGATGCGTTTGATGACTGGTCGCTCGAGCGCGACCGCTTAGGGGCTGACTCGCGCGCAGCGCGCTACGTCACCACGGAAATGACCGGCTACGAAGAGCTGGACCGCCACGGCAGCTGGAGCGAAGACGCCGAATACGGCAACCTGTGGACCCCGACCGTGGTGGCCGACTGGACGCCCTACCGCGACGGCCGCTGGACCTGGATCGCGCCGTGGGGCTGGACCTGGGTCGACAACGCGCCGTGGGGCTATGCGCCGTTCCACTACGGCCGCTGGGTGCAGGTCAACCGGCGCTGGGCCTGGGCACCGGGACGCCATGTGCAGCGCCCGGTGTGGTCGCCGGCGCTGGTCGGCTGGGTCGGCGGCAGGGACTGGAATGTCGGTTTCCACGGCCATGGCGCACAGCGGCCATTGCCGGCCACCGGCTGGTATCCGCTCGGGCCGCGCGACCGTTTCGTGCCGGGTTATCGCTTGTCGCAGGAGCGTTTGCAGCGTTTGAATAATTTCGGCTGGCGCAATGACGGCAAGGGGCGCGACCGCGATAGAAACCGTGACGGCCGCCCGGATTTCCGGCGCGACGGCCTGACCGTGGTGCCGAACCAGCACTTCGGCGGCCGCGCGCCGATCGTGGTGGCCAATCTGCCGCGCGCCAATGGGGCGTCGCTGAGCGCGCCGCGCGCGCCGGGCGTGGTACCGCCGGCGCCGCAGGGCTGGCGCGATCGGCCGCAGCGCCAGGTCGAGATCCTGCGTCCGGGGATCGATAACAACGGCGGCGGGCGCGACGCCTGGGAGCGCGACCGCGACCGCGACCGCATCGACCGCAATCGCCCCGAGCGCGCAAATCTCGATCCGGACCGCTTCAACCGCGAACGGGCGCAGCGCGACCGCTTCAACGACGAGCGCAATGACCGCTTCGAGCGCAATCAGCGCAATGAACGTTTCGAGCGCGGCCAGCGCCAGCCGCAGTTGTCGACCGAGTCGCCGATGTCGTCGTTCCCGCCGGGTCGCATTACGACCATGCCGCAGCCGGGCCTGGCGACCGGGCCGCAGCCGGGCTGGCAGCGGCCCGAACGTGGCGGCGAGCGCCGGGAGCGTGGCGAACGCAATGAACGCAATGAAAATCGCCAGCGCGCGCAGCCTGTGATGGCAACGCCGGATAACCGCCCTGCGCCATCGATGCCAGCCATGCCGGCAGCGCGCCCGTTCACGCCGCCGCAAGCCGTGGCCGCGCCGCAGCGTTCTGCGCCCGAACGCGCCGAATCGCCGCGCGCGGTGCGGGGCGGCCGCAGCGACATCCAGGAGCACTCCCGGTAAGCGCGGCCGGCTTTGGCTACAATGCGCATTTACACCAGCAACTACACAGGATTTCTGCCATGGACCCGAAAGAATCTCTCATCGACTACCCGAGCGACTTCCCGATCAAGGTGATGGGCGCGTCCCACATCGATTTCGCGCCCACGATCGTGGCCCTGGTAACCCAGCTCGATCCGACTTTCCATGAAGGCAAGCTGGAAAGCCGTCCTTCGACCAAGGGCAATTACACCGGCCTGACCGTCACCATTCACGCCACCAGCCGCGAGATGCTCGACGAAGTCTATCGCACGCTGTCGACCCACCCGATGGTCAAGATGGTGCTGTAAGGCGCCGCGCCCGATGTCATTGATGCAACCCGCCGCGCCGCTGATCCGCGCTCTCGGCCAGGCCGACTACGAACCCACCTTCGCTGCCATGCGCGCCTTCACCGACGCGCGCACGCCGGACTCGCGCGACGAACTATGGATCGTCGAGCACCCGCCGGTGTTCACGCTCGGCCTGGGCGCCGACCGCAATCACGTGCTGGCGCCGCACGACGTGCCGGTGGTGCAGACCGACCGTGGCGGCGAAGTGACCTACCACGGCCCCGGCCAGGTGGTGATCTACCTGTTGATGGACCTGCGCCGCAATAAACCGGGCGGCAAGCTGTATGCGCGCCAGTTTGTGGAAAAAATCGAACAGGCAGTCATCGATGTATTAGGGGCGTATAATCTTGCGGGCGAGCGCGTCGCCGGCGCCCCGGGCATCTATATCGCCGAGGGGCCCAGACGAGGCGCGAAGATCGCCGCGCTCGGCCTGAAGGTGCGCGGCAACGGCTGCACTTATCACGGCGTGTCGCTGAACGTGGCCATGGACCTTGCCCCGTTCACCTGGATCAACCCGTGCGGCTACTCGGGCCTGGCGACGGTCGACATGCGCACGATGGGCGTCGACGCTGCGCTGCCGGACGTGCAGCAGGCGCTGGCCAGCGCACTGGTCGCGCAGCTGGCGCCGCAGCCCGGCGCTGCATCAGGCAACCCGGCCGCGCAGGAACCGAACAACTCCAACTGAAAGCCCGTCAGGGCAACGAGCCAAATGACTTCCGAAATCGATACCGGCATTGCCTCCGCAGCTGCATACAACGCCACCGACAAGCAGAAGGGCGCCAGCAAGACGTCGCGCATCCCGATCAAGATCGTGCCGATCGCCGACGCCGAACGCCTCAAGAAGCCGGACTGGATCCGCGTCAAGGCCGCCACCGCCTCGTCGCGCTTCTACGAAATCAAGGAGATCCTGCGCGCCAACAACCTGGTCACCGTGTGCGAAGAAGCCAGCTGCCCGAACATCGGCGAATGCTTCGGCAAGGGCACCGCGACCTTCATGATCATGGGCGACAAGTGCACCCGCCGCTGCCCGTTCTGCGACGTCGGCCACGGCCGTCCGGATCCGCTCGACGTGAATGAGCCGGGCAACCTGGCCAAGACCATCGCCGACCTGCGCCTGTCGTACGTCGTGATCACCTCGGTCGACCGCGACGACCTGCGCGACGGCGGCGCCGGCCACTTCGTCGAGTGCATCAGCAAGACCCGCGCCCTGTCGCCGCGCACCAAGATCGAAGTGCTGGTGCCCGATTTCCGCGGCCGCCTAGAAAAAGCGCTGAACATCTTCGCCGACGGCTTGCCGGACGTGATGAACCACAACCTGGAAACCGTGCCGCGCCTGTACAAGGAAGCGCGCCCGGGCGCCGACTACCAGCACTCGCTGACGCTGCTGCGCGACTTCAAGGCCAAGTACCCCAGTGCGGTCACCAAGTCGGGCCTGATGGTGGGCCTGGGCGAGACCGACGAAGAGATCCTGGAAGTGATGCGCGACATGCGTGCGCACGACATCGACATGCTGACCATCGGCCAGTACCTGGCGCCGTCGAACTCGCACCTGCCGGTGCGCCGCTACGTGCACCCGGACGTGTTCAAGATGTTCGAACAAAAAGCCTACGAGATGGGCTTCGTGCACGCCGCCGTGGGCGCCATGGTGCGCTCGTCGTACCATGCCGACCAGCAGGCACACGAAGCGGGCGTGGCCGCCTGATTCCCTTCGTCTCTTGAACACCGGCTGCTGACTGCAGCCATGACGGGCGCCTGCGGGCGCCTGTTTGTTTTCTGGCCACACTCTGGTCGCTTCCGCGCATATTTTTGTCGGGTATTTCGGCATTAGCTTTGCGCTGTACCACACAATGCGCGCATTATCCTCTTAGAGCGCCTAACAAGACCTCCACGGCTGCGTTGCATGGGCTCGCCGTACAGCCGTACTGTCTTCGCCCATGCGCCTTATCCTGAAGGTTTTGTCAGGCGCTCTTAAGCTCGAACCGTGCCTTGTCCAGCATCGCTCTGCAAGAGGGCATGTTGCGCAGGCTTGTCAACCGCCGAGGAGGAGACCATGCATACAACAACCGGGCAACATCGATCCGCCGCGCTATGGAAGCGGCGCGGCTGCACGCTGGCGGTGCTGGGTTCACTGGCCGGTTGCGGCGGCGGCGATGCTTCTTCGCTGCTCGGCGCCGCGGTGCTGACCTCCGGCACGACACAAGCAGCGCCGCTGGCCGTTTCAACAGGTCAGGCGGTAGACCCGCCTGTGGGGCAGGCCACCGCAACGCAGGCGCTTGGCCAGACCGATCCTGCAGCCGGCACCGCATCAGGCGCGGAGACGACCTTTCCAGGCGGGCACTGAGCGCTCCATGCAGCCTTGCCGGCAGATCCGGCCTTGCTCCATGACCATCAAAAAAAGCCTTGCAACTGCAAGGCCTGGATCAGGCAGCGCTCAACACCAGACGCCGTTGTCGGTGCCGCCGCTGCGCCCCTCGCGTGGCTCGACCGTGCCGCCCATCGTGGAGCAGCCGGCGACCGCGACACCGTCACGCACCTGCCATGGGGTGGCGCCGGGCTTGGCGTCCTGTTCCTTTTTGTCTGCCAGTTTGAATGCGAACAGCTTGGTTTCTTTCTGGATCTGCATGGCTGAATCCTCTGAAATAAAAGCGTTGAACCGCATGGTGCCATCGTGGAAATGGCCAGAAGATAGTAAGTTTCGGGTTGATATGGGTCAATGCGAAGTGGATAAAAGCCGCATTTGATCGCAGATTATGACAAGGCCATGAATACTTACGTTGGCTGATAAGCCAATGCCGGCATTGTTCCGGCTTCATGCTGGCCAACGGACATCTGGCTGCGCATCAGCTGCAGGTAGGGGCCATCCGGGTGCCGCAGCAGTTGCGCGTGGCTGCCTTGCTGGCGGATGCGGCCGCCTTCCATCACCACGATGCGGTCGGCCCGCGCGATGGTCGAGAAACGGTGGGCGATGATGATGGTGGTGCGGCCTTCCATCAGCCGCTCGAGGGCGTCCTGCACCAGGCGTTCGCTGGCCGCATCGAGGGCGCTGGTGGCTTCGTCGAGGATCAGGATGCTGGGGTTGCGCAGCAGCGCGCGGGCGATGGCGATGCGCTGCTTCTGGCCGCCCGACAGCTGCGCGCCGCCTTCTCCTACCAGGGTGGCGTAGCCGTCGGGGAAGGCGCTGATGAAGTCGTGCGCATGGGCCAGCCGTGCGGCCTCGACCAGCTCGTCCTGCGCGACCTCGCGCCCGGGCAGGGCGAAGGCGATGTTCTCGGCAATGGTCCCGGAAAACAGCGCCGGCTCCTGCTCGACGATGGCCATGTGGCTGCGGATCGTCGCCACCCCGAGCGTGGCGGCGTCGATGCCGTCGAAACGCAATTGTCCCGCATCCGGCCGGTAATGGCCGAGCACCAAGTTGGCGACGGTCGACTTGCCGGCGCCCGACTCGCCCACCAGCGCAACCCTTTCGCCCGGGGCGATCTCGAGATCGATGCCGTCCAGGGCGATGGCGCCGGGCCGTTCGGGATACGCAAAACGCACGCCGTGCAGGGCGATGCGCCCGTCCAGCCGCGCGGCCGCAGGGTCAGCCACCGGCGCCGCTGCGCCGCTGGCGAGCAACTCGAACACGCGGTCGGTGGCGCCGAGCGAGCGCATCCATCCATTCCAGAATTCGCTGGCCGAGCTGGCCGAGTCGGTCAGGATACCGGCATACAGCACGAAGGCGGTCAGTTGGCCGATACTCAGGTCGCCGCGCGCGATCAGGTGCACGCCATAGCACAGGGTCACCAGCGTCGCCACCCAGGTCAGCGCTATCGACAAGCCCGAGTACAGCGCCATCACGCGCGTATTGGCAACCGACACCTGCAGCAGTGCCGCGCTCGCCTTGGCATAGCGCGCCAGCGCGCCGGCTTGCTGGTTGAAGGCATGCACTAGGCGCACATTGGCAAAATGCTCTTGCGCGACCTTGCCGCTGGCGGCCATGCTGGCCTGGACCTCGCGCGCCCGCGCGCGGTAGCTCGAGCCGGAGACCTTGCCCAGGTACAGGCTGGCCGGCACCAGCAGGATCAGCGGCAGGCTCAGGGCCGGCGAGATCTGCAGCAGCATCGCGAGCGCGCCGGCGAACAGGCACAGCGAGCGCAGCAGGTTGGCGGCGCCGCCGGTCAGGCTTTCATGCAGGGCCGGGACGTCGGACGCCAGGCGGCTGCCCAGTTCGCCGACATGGTGGCGGTCATGGAAGGCCATCGGCTGGTTGATCACGGCCGCGAAGAAGCGGCGCCGCACCTCGGCGACGATCCTGTGGCCGGCCGTCTGGAACAAATACAGGCGTGCCATCGAGGCCAGGGCAAACAGCAGGACCACTGCCAGCATCGCCAGCACCAGCCAGGCCGGAATGCCTTCCCGGGCGAAGCGCGCGACGTTGTCGATGCCGTAGGCGATGCCGCGCGGGATGGCCAGCTGCAGCGCCACCGCCGCCAGCATGCATGCCAGCGCGGCGGCCAGGCGCCAGCGCACCGGATGGAGCAGGCGCAGGCGCTCGAGGTGGGCGCCGCGCTTCATGCGACCAGCGCGCTGTCGGTGTCGGGTTGCGTCAACTGCGCACGCAGGGCCAGCCAGTCGCCGTCGCCGATGAACCCGGCCGCTTCCAGCACCCCTTCATGGTTGATGAACTGGTAGGCGGGCGTCGACTTGTTCGCATTGAGAAGTTTGTAGTCCTGGCGCGTGACCAGGGCCGTGCGTTGCAGCAGGCGCCGGCCGCGCAGGAAGCGGCGCAGGCGCCAGCCCGGTTCCTCGCTGACCAGCCACATGGCCAGGCCGGCATCGTCGGCCGCGGCGAGCAGGAGGTCGATGTCGGCCAGCTTGTCGCGGCATTTCGGGCATTGGGTCGAGAGGAACAGAAGCGTCCAGGCCGCGCCGCCGCCGGCCAGCTGCAGCGGTGCGCGGCCCGCCAGAGGCTTGGCCGCTACTGCCGGCACCTGCTGGCCCGGCGCCAGCGGGAGTGCCGGGTTGGCCATGCTGCGCGCGGCGCGCAGGGCGGCCATGGTCAGCTTCAGGTTGAGCGCCACCGCCGCGCACAAGGCGGCCAGCGCCGGGTACAAGACCTGGTCGTCCATCAGTGCGTCCTCAACAGGTTGACGATGTCGTGGAACTCGACCGCCAGCACGGTCAGGATCAGCGCCAGGCCGGCGGCGAGCGAGGCGGCGTGCAAAGGCAGGCCGGGCCCGCCCGCCAGCGCGCACCAGGCGCCGATGGCGGCGGCGACGAGCAGGTTGCGCAGCAGGTCCAGGCCGGACAGGTTGCGCTCGGTTTCGCCGAAACAGGCGCAGCGAAACGCGCCGTCGCGCACGAATTTGTACGAGAGCAGGGCGGTGAAGCCGGCGAACATGGCAAGCGCGGCGGGCATGCCGGCGCCGGCGTACGGCCCGAGGATCGCCACCGCCAGCAGCAGTTCGGCAGCGACCAGCGATGGCGCCGCCAACTTGCCGAGCGCTGCCGGCATCCCGAACGACGCCGTCAGGTTGTCGCGGAAGGCGGCAAAGCCGCGGCTCTTGCCCCATACGGCGGCCAGCAGCACGAAGGCCGTGAAGAAGCGCAGGATGTCGGCCAGGAAGGGCGTGCTCATGCCGCGCCCTGCGCATCGATCCATTGCGGCGACAGCAGGCCATCGGGATGGCGCCGCCGCAGGCGCGCCCCGCCGCGCGTTGCCAGCAGGGTGTCGTACCAGGACTGCTCGGCCGACGCGCGCAGGCCGCCGCCGACGCTGGCCTGGAGGATGCGCGAGATCGGCCATGCATGGCGCTCCACGGCTGCATCGAAGCGCACCCGCAAGCCCAGCCCCGCCATGTCGTGGCCCGACAGCGCGTAATTGTGCGAATGGTAGCCCGACATCAGCTGCTGCACGATGCCCTGGCGAACTTCAAGCGCTGCTTCCGGGAGCTGCCATGCCAGCAGCTCTTGCGCGATCTGCGCCATCTCCTGCGTGGTCCGGTAGAACGCGGTCAGGGTCGGCGGGAAGATGCTGTTGCACAGCAGCGCCAGCGACTCGGCGCGTGCGCCCTCGGGCTCGATCCGGAACCAGCGCTCGGCCATCTCGCCGAACAGCCTGATGTCCTGGCCCGAAATGCTGCCGCCGCCGACGCCATCGAGCAAGGGGTCGATCGGCGAGAACAGGGCCAGCTCGCCGGCGACGATCTCGTCGCCGCACAGCGTCAGCAGGGTCGCCGCGGACTCGCAGTGATAGGGAACGATGAAGGCGAGATGGTCGGCATGGCCGCGCAGCAGCAGGGCGATGCGGCGCGCCGCATTGACCACGCCGCCGCGGCCATGCAGCAGTACGTCGAGGCGCGGCACGCGTCCGATCGACTGGCATGTTTCGTACAGCTCGGGCAGCAGCTCGAGTTCCATGTTCGACGCGCCCAGGACCAATACCCGGCTGTCGCGTTCGCGTTCGAGCGCTTCGATGGCGCCGCCGAGGGCATTCAGCTCTGGCGCGGGCATTGGGCCTCCTGGTGAAGTGTGTCGGCCAGCGCTTCCAGGATGCGCAGTTCGGGCACCAGTTCCTGCACGTACAGGAACTGGCCGGCCGGGTTGTTTTCCAAAAAGACGATCTCGTCTTGCGGCGTCACGATCAGGTCGATGGCGCCATATTCCAGGCCGTAACTGCGCACGAAATCGACGCAGCGCTGTGCGAGCTCGGGCGCCAGATTGCACGCCTCGTAGCGGATCGGCGCCGACATGTCGCGCGAGTCGACCACGGTGCGCGGGTCGTCCTGGGAGTGGAGGGCGGCGGCAAAGACGCGGCGGCCGACCACGGTGACGCGCAGCTCGTGGCGCTTCGGGATGTAGGCCTGAAAATGGCAGCTCAGTTCGCGAACGGCATCGAGATCGGCCAGCATGGCGTCGTCGACGATCGTGGTCGTCAGCGTACCGGTAATGCGCTGCGCGGCATCCACGTCGTCGGCCGCCAGCGTGGGCGTGGACATCGCCTTGAAAATGATCGGGCCCGCGATGCGTTCGCGGAAGCGGCGCACTTCGTCGGGGCAATTGGTGACGATCGAGGCCGGCACGCGAAAGCCCATCTGCCGGGCGCGCTGCAGTTGTTCGCCCTTCCACAAGGCGCCGCGCAGGGCGCGCGGGTGGCTCATCCAGTAGCAGTCGAGCGTGTAGAGCAGACTGAACAGTGCCTGTTCGGTTTCCAGCGCGGCGTAGGCGCGCTCCTGCTCGGCCAGGTCATCGCTCAGATAGGAAAATTCGCCAGCCTTGCGCATCCACACCGCGCCGATTGTGTCGAGGTCGATCCAGGGTCCGTCCGGCAGCAGGCGCAGCCGGTTGACGCAGCGCGCGTTGTCGATCAGTTGGCTTAGCTGGTAATCGCGGGGGAATGCATCCAGGTTGATGCGCAGTGGCGGCGCGCCTTTCGCTGCCAGCAGGGGAGTGATGCGCTCTGCATGCAGGTCGCCGCTGTGTGTGACGATCAGAACCCGTTTGATCATGCGTGTGTGCGGTTGAGTTTCGGCTGAGTGAATGAAAAAGCCTTGCCAGGGCAAGGCTTTCGTTACGCTTACCGCTTAGCAGGCAACCTTGTTGTCGATACCCCAGTAGTAATCGGAAAACCGGATCGTGTCCGAACCCTCTGCCAGCGTGCAGCCTGCTACCGAAACGCCTTCCCGTGCCTGCCACTGCGTGGCCGGCTTGGCTTCCTGCGTTTTCTCGGCCAGCTTGAATGCGAACAGTTTGGTTTGTTTCTCGTTTTGCATCTTCATTCCTTCATAGAAGTTAATGGTTGACTGCATTGCCTCTGGGTAAGGCAGGGAAATCATAGGTAGGCAAAAAAAATGCGTCAACGAGAACGCACGCTGCGCTGCGTCATGATTTTTGCGGAAAATATGCAGGGCAAGTGGCGATGAAATGTGTCCCGGGGACGCGTATGCGTGAAACATAGAAACGTCGCTTAGGAAAATGCTGCACTGCAGCGTAAAAATTTTTCGTACGGTCTGCACGGTCTCGTGCTAGCGAACGAGCCTGCCCGCTCGCTGCGATATAGTGGCGGCAACGAGACATTGACACTTGCATGTATGAGCGACCATCGAGACTTTCCCCCTGTTGATAACCTTGACGATGACGACGCCTTCCTCGAACGCGAACTTGGCCTGGAGCGGCGCGGCATCGAGCTGGTCAAGATGGAAGGGCGCGTGTTCCTGCGCTTTTCCGGCGAAGTGCTGTACGAAGGCTTGCGCGTGCCGTACCGCCTGGTGCCGGCGCGCGGCGTGCTGGCCAAACCAAGCAAGTGGCGCAAGATGGACTTGCTGGCGCGGCGCCAACTGATCGAAGAGCGTACCTTCGAGGCCGACCTGGCGCGGCTGCATGCCGAGGCCGAGGAGTTCGTGCGCGACATCGCCGAAGACGCCGACCAATTCGGCTGGAACCCGATGCTGTTCCTCGACGTGCTCGACGAACTGGAAACGTCCGAGCCGGCCGAGTATGTGTTCCAGCGCATCTCGCAGCGCCTGACCCACGCGGTCGAGCGCGAAGAGGAAGAGCGGCATGCGGCGCGCACCAAAGAGAGCATCAACCTGTCCGAGTACCCGCAATCGTTCGAGCTGGCCAGCCGCATGGGCCGCAAGTTCATCGCGCTGCTGGGGCCCACCAATTCGGGCAAGACCCACCGCGCGATGGAAGCGCTGGCCAAGGCCGCCAGCGGCGTGTACCTGGCGCCGCTGCGCCTGCTGGCGCTGGAGAACTACGAACGGTTGCAAGCTGCGCGCCCGCACGGAAAAGAGATCAAGGTCAGCCTGATCACCGGCGAAGAGCGGCGCCTGGCCGAAGGCGCGACCCACGTCGCCAGCACGGTCGAGATGCTCGACACCAAGACGGCGGTCGAGGTGGCCGTGATCGACGAAATCCAGATGCTGGCCGACCGCGATCGCGGCGCCGCCTGGACCACCGCCGTGTGCGGGGCGCCGGCCAAGGTGGTGTACCTGGTCGGCGCGCCGGAAGCGCGGCGCGCGATCGAGGCGCTGGCCGAACGGCTCGAAGTGCCGCTCGAAGTGCATGTATTGAAACGCATGGCGCCGCTGGAGATGGAGCCGCAGGCGGTGCGCAAGCTGACCAACCTGCGCCGCGGCGACGCCGTGATCGCGTTCTCACGGCGCGAAGTGCTGAACTGGCGCGACATGATCACCGAGAAGGGCTTTTCGGTGGCCACCGTGTACGGCAACCTGTCGCCCGAAGTGCGGCGCGCCCAGGCCGAGCGTTTCCGCGAGGGGCAGGCCGACATCGTGGTCGGCACCGATGCGCTGGCGATGGGCCTGAACCTGCCGATCGCGCGCATCGTGATGACCACCGCGGTCAAGTACAACGGCTACGAGGAAGAAGAGATTTCGGCGGCGCTGGCCAAGCAGATCGCGGGCCGGGCCGGGCGCTTCGGCGTGCACGAGGAAGGCTTTGTCGCCGGCTACGACGACGACACCCACTACGTGATGCGCGCGCTGATGAAGGAAAAGATCCCGCCGGTGGCGGCCACCGGTTTTGCGGTGGCGCCGTCGCTCGAGCAACTGCACCGGATCTCGTCGGTGACGGGCGAAACCTCGCTGGTGAAACTGTTAAAACGGTTTGTACACAACATCGACGTGCCGGACGGCTTCTTCTATCCGCGCATCACCGAAGAGCAGAACGAACGCGCCGAATGGCTCGACACGCTGCCGCTGTCGGTGGCCGAGAAATTCATGCTGTCGCTGGTGCCGATTTCGAGCCGGGTGCCGGTGCTGCAAAGCGCGTGGGAGCACTGGTCGCTGTCGCTGGCCAAGAAGCGCATCACCAAGCTGGCCCCGCACGAGCATCCGCAGCAGCTGTTCATGATGAATTTGCAGGAGGTCGAGGATTCGTGCCGCCTGTATTCGGCATATGCGTGGCTGGGGTATCGGCTGCCGGACTACTTTCCCAGCATCGAGCTGGCGCAGGAACTGGCGCGCGAAGCGTCGGAGCGGGTCGATGCGATGCTGCAGCAGCAGAACACGGCGGCGCGCAAGAAGGGTGGGAGTAGAGCGACTACGGGACGGCGCGAAGGCAAGCGCGGACGGTGAGGGTTGTACGGGGCCGCGCGTATGAGTAGACGCTCCACTCGAACGCAGCCCGCCCTTCAAGGTGTACGATGCCATTTTCATAAAAACACCGAGACACCATGGCCACCAGCCACACCCCCGACAGCTTCAACCAGTTCGGCGCCACCTATTTGCCGGGCCACCTGGGCATTCGTATCACGCAGGTCAGCCCCGGCAAGGTCGCCGCCGAGATGAAGGTCGAGCCGCACCACCTGGCCCCGAACGGCTACCTGCACGCCGGCAGCGTGGTGACGCTGGCCGACACCTGCGCCGGCTACGGCTGCATCAGCAACCTGCCGGACGGCGCCCAGAGCTTCACCACGATCGAACTGAAATCGAACCACCTCGGCACCGCGCGCGATGGCATGATCTCCTGCGTCGCCAGCGCGGTGCACCTGGGCCGCACCACGCAGGTGTGGGACGCGACCGTGATCGATGCCGCCAGCGGCAAGACCATCGCCCTGTTCCGCTGCACCCAGATGATCCTGTATCCGAAGGCGTAGCGTGGACGGGTTCCCCGTCCACGCGTTCAACCTGGCTCGAATCAGCCGGCCAGCTCTTTCGCGATCAGCTTGTGCACGGTCGCGAAATCCGGCTCGCCCACATACTTCTTGATGATGTTGCCCTGCTTGTCGATCAGGAAGGTGGTCGGGGTCAGGGTGACGTCGCCGAACTGGCGCGCCAGGTCGCCGCTCGAATCGAGCGCCACCTTGAACGGCAGCGCGCGCTGCTCGGCGAAGTTGAGCACATAGTCGGGGCGGTCGTACTGCATCGCCACCGCCACGAACTCCAGCCCCTGGTCCTTGAACTTGTTGTAGGTGTCGACCATCGCCGGCATCTCCTTGACGCAGGTGACGCACGACGTGGCCCAGAAGTTCACCATCACGACCTTGCCGCGCAGCGCTTCGGTGCTGACCTTGTCGCCGCTGATGCTGATGAAGGTGACGTTCGGCGCCGGCGTGCTGCGCATGAACGAGGCATAGCCGGCGCCGGCCAGCGCCAGCACCACGGCGGCTGCGGCAGCGGGCTTGATCCAGGAGCGTGAGGTGGTAGTGGTCATGGGTAGCGAGCAGACGAAAAAAAAGGCAGGACCATTATAGTCCCGCCCTCGTATTCCAAGCCGCCGCCTTGGTTAGCTGCGGGTTGGATTGTTCTGCGTCGCGCGCGGATCTTCTTCGGCGATGTACTCGAAGATTTTTACGACGCGCGTCACGCCCGAGACGCCCTTGGCGACATCGGCGGCGACATTGCCTTCGCGCGGCGTCACCACGCCCATCAGGTAGACCACGCCGCGTTCGGTGGTGACCTTGAACGACACTGCCGACACGGTTTTCATGTCGACCAGGCTGGTCTTGACCTTGGCAGTGATCAGGGCGTCGCTCGAGCGCGAAGTGTAGCTCGACGCGCCGGACACTTCCAGCTCGTTGATCACTGACACCACGTTTTCGATGGCGCGCACTTCGCGCTCGGCCTTCTGTTTCATCGCCTCGTCGCGCACTTCACCGGTGAGCAGCACCTTGCGGTTGAAGCTGGTGACGTTGATGTGGCCATTGCTGCCGGCGACCTGGTTCATCTTGACCTCGGCCTTGACGTTGATCGCCTTGTCTTCGGTCTGGGCGCCGATGGTGCGGCGGTCGACCGTCGACATGGCGCCGGCGACACCGGCGCCGACGATCAGGCCGAAGCAGCCCGAGAGCGACGCCAGCAGGGCCGAACCCAGGACTACCTTGGCTACCAAACCAGCCATTGGCCGGCGCGTGTTACGCATTCTCGTCTCCTCCGAACAGCGCGACGTCGATGCCGTCGCAAATAGCGTGAATGGCGCACAAATGGACTTCCTGGATGCGCGCGGTGCGGGCATGCTGGACGTTGATGTGCACGTCGGCGTCGGTCAGCAGTTTGCCGAGGGCGCCGCCGTCCTTGCCGGTGAAGGCCACGATGCGCATCTCGCGCTCGAGCGCCGCTTCGACTGCCGCCAGCACGTTGCCCGAGTTACCCGAGGTCGAGATCGCCAGCAGGATGTCGCCGGCCTGGCCGAACGCCTGCACCTGCTTCGAGAAAATCTCCCGGAAGCTGTAGTCGTTGCCGACCGCGGTCAGGATCGAGGTGTCGGTGGTCAGCGCGATGGCCGGCAGCGGGAAGCGCTCGCGTTCGAAGCGACCGACCAGCTCGGCTGCAAAGTGCTGGCAGTCGGCAGCCGAACCGCCGTTACCGCAGGCGAGAATCTTGTTGCCGTTGGACAGTGCGCCGAACATCAGTTCGACCGCCTGCGAAATGTGGGGAGCGAGGAGTGCAGCCGACCTCATCTTCAGGTCGGCGCTCTCCTGGAAGTGAGCGAGGATGCGTTGTGTATTCATAGCCGACGATTATAGTGTAGTAGCAAGGCACACTGGGCAACCGCCGTAAAAATTGCTTACACTTCAATGGCGTTGCGCAGCCAGTCGATCCGGTCGCCGTCGATGGCGACCACGTCGAAGCGGCAGGGTGGAGTGATGGGAAAACGCAACAGGTAAGTCTGGGCGGCGCATATCAAGCGCCGGATCTTGGCGGGGGTGATGCTGGCGGCAGCGCCGCCGTGTTTGCCATCGGCGCGCTGGCGCACCTCGACGAACACCAGGGCGGCGCCGTCGCGCATGATCAGGTCGATCTCGCCGCCCTTGCAGCGGAAGTTTTCTTCGACCCGGGTCAGCTTCTGGCGCTTCAGGTAGGCGAGCGCGGCGCGCTCCCAGTCGCGGCCCAGGGCCTGCCGTGGAGACAGGCGCCCGGACCACATCTCATTGCCCCAGGACCGGTGCCGGCGCCGTATCGAACACGCGGCCGTCGGCGCTGGCCGCGGCGTCGCGCACCACGGCGCCGGTCTCGACGCGGCGGAAGGCCGGCGTCGGACGGCTCATGTCGACCGACAGGCGGCCGGTAACGCCATCGAGCTCGAACGCGCCATTCGGACGCGCCGCCAGTTCGTGCGCCACGCGATAGGCGTCGATGCCGAGCGCGTACAGGCGCTGCAAATCGAGGCTGTCGTTGCCCGAGCGCGCATACTGCCCCACCGCCGGGTGGTCGGGCTGCACCGTCCACGGCAGGTCGAGGATGCGCACGCCCACCAGCTCGGCCGGCACCGTGCTGACATCGCGGCCCGGGTTGGCGGTGGCGGTGGCGTAGGTCGGCAGCGAGGTGCCAAGCGAGCTGCGCACCTGGCGCAGCTGGCCGGCGTCGAGCGCGGCGTACATCAATTGCGGCGTCTCGCTTTGCAGACGCGCGCGCAGTTCGGCCAAGGCGTTGCCGTCGACGTAGCCATCCATGATTGGCAGCTCGACCGTCGTGTGTTGACGGCCCAGCTCGCTCCAGCGCGCGCTGAACGCGCCCGACAGGCGTTGCTGCCAGGTGGCGCGGCCGGTGATGACCAGCGCATTGCCGGCCGGCTGCTCGCCGGCGGCCCAGTCGGCGACCTGGCGCGCTTCGTCTTCGAGCGACAGGCCGATCACCAGCAATTGCTTCGGCAGTGGCGCATTGGTTTGCGGGTGGTTCAGGGCGACCGTCGGCTTGGTGACGGCGCCGCTCTGCGCCAAGGCGGCCACGGCGGGACGCGCCAGCGGGCCGACCACGATATCGTTCTGTTCGGCCGCGCGGCGGTAGGCGTCGAGTGCCGCCTGCGACGAGTCGCCGGTCGGCACCAGGTTGACGGTGACGCCGGCGCGATCACGCTCGTAGCCGGCCATGAACCCGGCGCGCACCGCTTCGGCCGGCTGGGCCAGCGCCTGCGAGTCGAGCGGCAGCAACAGCGCCACGCGCACATTGGCGCCGGCGGGCAGGGCGGAAGCAGACGGCATGCTGCCGTCGGCGTTCGGGGGCGCCTCGACCGGGCTGGTACGGACACCGCTATCCGGCTCGGGCGCAGGCGTATATGAAGGTTGCGCTGGCGCCGCACTTGTCACCGGCGTCGCGGGCGCGCAAAATCCGCCCGGTACGCCGCAACCGGTATCGGGCGGCAACGGTGTGCTGCCGCAACCGGCCAGCAACGTCATGGTGGCTGCAGAGAGCAGCCCCGTGAGATTTTTTTTCTTCAACATCGGAACCCTTTATGACAGAACAGCAGACCATCGACATCGCCCGACTTCCCGTCATGGGCGAGGCGGCCCAGCAGTCCTATCCTACCGCAACGCTGTATGTCGTGGCTACTCCGATCGGCAACGTGACCGACATCACCCTGCGCGCGCTGCACCTGCTGGCGCTGGCCGACGTGGTCGCGTGCGAAGACACGCGCAAGACCGGCGCCCTGCTGCAGCGCTTCGGCCTGAGCAAGCAGACCATCGCCGCGCACCAGCACAACGAACGTGAAGTGGCCGACAAGATCGTCGAGCGCCTGCGTAACGGGCAGCGGGTGGCGCTGGTGTCCGACGCCGGTACGCCGGCTGTGTCCGATCCCGGCGCGCGCATCGTCGACGCGGTGCGTACGGCCGGCCTGAACGTGGTGCCGCTGCCGGGGCCATCGGCTGCGGTGACGGCATTGTCGGCCAGCGGGCTGGTGAATGATCGCTTTCACTTCGTCGGCTTTTTGCCTGCCAAGGCCAAGGGGCGCGAAGCGGCGCTGGCTGCGCTGGCACGCGAAACCTCGACCCTGGTGCTGTACGAAGCGCCGCACCGGATTGTCGATTGCGTCGAAGCCCTGGTGGGCGCGTTCGAGCCGACCCGTCAGGTGGTGTTTGCACGCGAATTGAGCAAGCTGTTCGAGGAAGTGCACCGTTGCCCGCTGAGCGAAGCGCTGGCCTGGGTCAAGGCCGACCAGCACCGCGAGCGCGGCGAATTCGTGGTGCTGGTGGAAGGGGCGGTCGAGGCGCCTGACGCCGAGGATGCCGAGGCCGAGCGCGTGCTGCAGATTCTGCTGGGTGAATGCAGCGTCAAGCAGGCAGCCAGCCTGGCGGCGCAGATTACCGGGCGCAAGAAGAATGCGCTGTATGAGCGGGCGTTGCAGATCAAGGGCGCATAAGGAAGTGCTGCGACAGCAGCGCAGGGCGCCGCTTGCTGGCGTTATGAAAACAGTTCGGAGTGGGTGCCGGTGCGAACGAACACGACGAGGCCGCTCTTGCCGCCATCGTCGAGTGTATAGATCAGCAGGAAATCGCCGCCGATGTGGCATTCGCGATGACCGGCCCAGTCACCCGTCAGCGCATGATCCAGCTATTGCGCAGGAAGCGGTGCTTCATTGGCGACCAGCAGCAGCATCGCCTCTTTTAAACGGTGCATGTCATACCGGCCAGAGTGTGACAGGCGCTGCCAGTCCTTGAGAAAGACCTTGGTGTAGTCCGACGCACGCGGCAGAGGCGCGCGTTTACTGGCTGCCGGCTTTTTCAATGTCATTCATCAGGTCGTCTGCAGTCGTAAAAAGCGCTTTGCGACCTTTGACGATTTTTCCGGCTTCGACCATGGCAGCCCGGCTGGCCGCATTCGGCGCCTTGACCGTAAAAGGCATTTCCTGATCGGCAATGACACGGGTCAGGAATACGCGGACGGCATCAGAAACAGTCAGGCCCATGGCCGCCAGCGTCTCCGTAGCCTGTGCTTTGACTTGCTCATCGATACGAACGTGGATCATGGTGGTGGCGGACATAGTTCCTCTGGTTGCGACTGTTTGAGATACATTGTATCGCAATGGATTGACTGTAACAACCTGCGATTCGATCTCAAGTCCTTGTAGCACAAGAGTTTTCTAAAAAATATTGCACCGTACACGTGTCCAAGCGATAAGCGAACGCGGTGTTGAAAATGGCTGGTCATGGCATTTCTTTTCAAAACCTTTTTCTTCGGGCCTTGACCGACCTCTCCTAAGCCGGTATTATCTTGCTTCTTCGGAGTGTAGCGCAGCCCGGTAGCGCACCTGGTTTGGGACCAGGGGGTCCAAGGTTCGAATCCTTGTACTCCGACCAGCATTAGTGAAAAAAGCCGACAACGCAAGTTGTCGGCTTTTTTCTTTTCCGAATCGGTTTCATACGTCGCGGAATCGAGTTTCGTGGGGTGGACGGGTTTTCCGCCCACCCACCTGGCATTTAAGCAGCCCGCTTGGCCGCGATCGCATTCCCCGCACGGCTGATGCTCTTGCGCCCAAGCTGCTGCGAGATGAACAGTCCTGCATCGACTACCTGCTCCAGATCGATCCCGGTCTCGATCCCCAGCCCCCCCATCAGGTACAGCACGTCCTCGGTCGCCACATTGCCGGTCGCGCCCTTGGCATACGGGCAGCCGCCCAGTCCCGCCACCGACGAATGGAAGATCGCCACCCCCACTTCCAGCGCCGCATAGATGTTGGCCAGCGCCTGGCCGTAGGTATCGTGGAAATGCCCGGCCAGTTGCCTGATCGGGAATTCCTGCGCCGCGCGCAGCATCACGGCTTGCGTCTTGCGCGCAGTCGAGACGCCGATGGTGTCGGCGATGTCGATCTCGTCGCAACCGAGGTCGCGCATGCGCGCCACCACGTCGCCCACCGCATCGAGCGGCACTTCGCCCTGGTATGGACAGCCGAAGGCGGTGCTGATCGAGCCGCGCAGGCGCAGGCCGTGCTGCTTGGCCGCTTTCGCCACCGGTTCGAAACGTGCGATCGATTCGGCGATCGAGCAGTTGATGTTCTTTTGCGAGAACGCTTCCGACGCCGCGCCGAACACCACCACCTCATCGGCCTTGCCGGCGAGGGCCGCCTCGAACCCCTGCATGTTCGGCACCAGCGCCGAGTAGACGACCCCGGGACGCCGTTCGATGCGCGCCAATACCTCGGCACTGGTCGCCATCTGCGGCACCCACTTGGGCGACACGAAGGCCGCCGCCTCGACGTTGACGAAACCGGCACGCGCCAGGCGCTCGACCAGTTCGACCTTCACATCCGCGCTGAGCGCTTCCTTCTCGTTTTGCAGGCCGTCGCGTGGGCCGACTTCGACGATCTTGACCTTGGCAGGCAGGGTGGGCTGGTTCATGTTCAGTATCCAAGTTGACGGTCGACCAGGTCGGTCACCGGTTCGCCGTTTTCCAGCGCCTGCACCTTGGCGGCGATCTGGCGCACGGCGTCCAGGCGCATGGTCAGCGCCGAGATGTGCGGGGTGAGGGCGATGCGCGGTTCGTTCCAGAACGGGTGCGGCGCCGGCAGCGGCTCGTGGCGGAACACGTCGAGCGTGGCGCCGGCGATCTGGCCCGAGCGGATCAGCGTCATCAGATCCGGCTCATTGAGGATCGCCCCACGCGAGACGTTGATCAGGAAGGCGCCCGGCGCGAGTTTGCCCAGGTTGTGGCGGTCGAGCAGGTTGCTGGTCTCGACCGTCAGCGGCAGCAGGCATACCAGCACCCGAGTGCCGTGCAAGAAGTCACCGAGGCCTTCCATGCCGGCGAAGGTCGGCACGCCCGGAATAGCCTTCTGGCTGCGGCTCCAGCCGCGCACGGGAAAACCGAAATGGCGCATCGCCTCGACCACCGGCATGCCGAGCCGGCCCAGGCCCATGACGCCGATCGTGAAGTGTTCCTTGGCGTGCTGCGGCAGTGGATTCCAGGCGCCGTGGCGCGCCTGCTGTTCGTATTCGTCGAAACGGCGGAAGTAGCGCAGCACCGCGTGTGCCACATACTCGGCCATCTGCACGCCCATGCCGGCGTCGCCCAGGCGCACCAGCGGCACGTCGGGTAACGCGTCGCCGAATTTCAGTACGGCGTCGACACCGGCGCCCATCAGGAAGATGGCCTTCACGTCGCCCAGCTGCGCCAGCAGCGCCGGCGCCGGGCTCCACAGCACCGCGTAGTCGCAGGGCGCCAGCAGCTCGCCTTCCTTCCACGTCACGGTCTGGATGTGCGGCATCACGGCGTTGAACTCGCGTTCCCACGGCTCGATGACGCCATCGCCCCGGTACAGGACAATGCGCATGTCTCCCCCTCGTTTTTTAGGGTTGTTTTGCTTACGCTTACGCTGCCTTGAAGGCCAGCAGCGGCGCGCCGTCCGCGACCTGGTCGCCGACGCCGTACAGCACTTCCTCGACCAGGCCGTCGCTTGGGGCGGCGATGGTATGTTCCATCTTCATCGCCTCCATGATCACCAGCGGCTCGCCCTTTTTGACATCCTTGCCGGACTGCACCAGCACCGCGACCACCTTGCCCGGCATCGGCGCCGTCAAGCGGCCGCCGGCCGCTTCTACCTCACCGGCATGTGCCATCGGGTCATTGTACGCCAGCGTGTAATGACGGCCGCCGGTGAAGACATGGAACAGATCGCCGTCACGCTGCACGCAGCCGTGCAGGGCGGTCTCGCCCAGGCGCAGCGACAGTTCGGCGCCGTCGCGCTTGACCAGCTCGACACGCTGGCGCTCGCCGCCAAGGTCGATCTCCCAGCCGGCGTGACGATACGTCAGGCCGACGCGGTAGGCGCCGCCTTCCTGATTGGTGCTGTAGTCGTCGTTAAAGGACAAAACGCGGCGGTAGTCGCCGTTCATGCGCCAGCCGTTCGGACGGCTCCATGGGTCGCTTTCGTTGGCCGCCTGGCCCGCCTCGACCAGGGCCAGCGCGGCCAGCGCCAGCACGCCCAGCGGCGCGGCGGTGGGGGCCGGGAACAGGGTCGCGCCATGGCGTTCGATCAAGCCGGTATCCAGGTCGGCGTTCGAGAACGCTTCGCCTTCGACCAGGCGTTTCAGGAAAGCGATATTGGTCGCCAGGCCGACGATGCGGAACTCGCCCAGCGCCTGCGACAACCGCGCCAGTGCCTGCGTGCGGTCCGCGCCCCAGATAATCAGCTTGGCGATCATCGGGTCGTAGAACGGCGAGATGGCATCGCCTTCGCGCACGCCCGAGTCGACGCGCACGGCGGCTGGATTCATGCCATCCGTACCCAGTTCGAATTCGACCGCGCGCGGTACGTCCATGTGGCGCAGCGTGCCGATCGACGGCAGGAAACCCTTCTCGGGATTTTCGGCATACACGCGCGCTTCGATCGCGTGGCCGTGGATGGCCAGTTCATGCTGTTTCTTCGGCAGCGGTTCGCCAAACGCAACGCGCAGCTGCCATTCGACCAGGTCGGTCCCGGTGATCATTTCCGTTACCGGATGCTCAACCTGCAGGCGGGTGTTCATCTCCATGAAGTAGAACGAGCCGTCCTGGTTGGCGATGAATTCCACCGTGCCCGCGCCAACGTAGCCGACCGCGCGCGCGGCATTGACTGCCGCTTCGCCCATCGCCGCACGGCGGTCAAGCGGCATGCCGGGCGCCGGCGCTTCTTCCAGTACCTTCTGGTGGCGCCGCTGCACCGAGCAATCGCGCTCGTGCAGGTAGACGCAGTCGCCGTGGCTGTCGGCGAATACCTGGATTTCGATGTGGCGCGGGCGGATCAGGTATTTTTCGACGAGCACCTTGTCGTCGCCAAAACTGGATATTGCTTCGCGCTTGCACGAGGCCAGCGCACTTTCAAAATCTTCGGAACGCTCGACCACGCGCATGCCCTTGCCGCCGCCGCCGGCGCTGGCTTTCAGTAGCACCGGGTAACCGATGCGGTCGGCCTGCCGGCGCAGGAACGCAGGATCCTGTTCGTCGCCATGGTAGCCCGGCACCAGCGGCACATTGGCGCCTTCCATCAGCTGTTTGGCCGCCGATTTCGATCCCATCGCGCGCATCGACGAACCCGGCGGGCCGATGAAGGTCAAGCCTGCGTCTTGCACGGCTTCGGCGAATGCGGCGTTCTCGGACAGGAAGCCGTAGCCGGGATGGATCGCCTGGGCGCCGGTGGCGCGTGCCACCTCGATGATCTTCTCGCCGCGCAGGTAGCTGTCCTTTGCTGCGGCAGGCCCGATACAGACCGCTTCATCGCACACCGCGACGTGCTTGGACCCGGCGTCGGCTTCGGAATACACGGCGACGGTCTTGATGCCCATGCGGCGCGCGGTAGCGGCGACACGACAGGCGATTTCGCCGCGGTTGGCGATGAGGATCTTGGTGAACATGCGCTTTTATCTTTCGCTTATGGTTGTTCGATTTTTTTACTGCATGGCCGTGTCTCCCCGGCCGTCTGTTTCATTGTTACCTGTTGATCCGTCATTCCCGCGCAGGCGGGAACCCAAGTCTTATGCACTGCCACTTAAATTGAACGTAGCTGGTACGCCGGCAAACTTGGGTTCCCGCCTGCGCGGGAATGACGGGATAGTGGTGGCGCTTAGCAGCCGCAGGCTTGTTTCTGCACCGACTGCAGCGTCGACGCACGGGTTTTCAGGCCCAGCTTCTCGAGCAGCACGCGGTCATCATCTGCTTCCGGGTTGTCGGTGGTGAGCAGCTTGTCGCCGTAGAAGATCGAATTGGCGCCGGCCATGAAGCACATCGCCTGCACTGCTTCGCCGAGTTCACGACGGCCGGCCGACAGGCGCACGCGCGCTTCCGGCATGGTGATGCGCGCCACTGCGATGGTGCGCACGAATTCGATCGGGTCGAGCTTGTCCATGCCGTGCAACGGCGTGCCCGCCACTTGCACCAGGTGGTTGACCGGCACCGATTCCGGGTACGGATTCAGGTTCGCCAGTTGCGCGATCAGGCCGGCGCGCTGTTCGCGCGTTTCGCCCATGCCGACGATGCCGCCGCAGCAGACCTTCAAACCGGCCTGGCGCACGCGGCCCAGCGTATCGAGGCGGTCCTGGTATTCGCGCGTCGAGATCACGTTGTTGTAGAAGTCCGGCGCGGTGTCGATGTTGTGGTTGTAGTAGTCCAGGCCCGCGTGCTTGAGCTGTTCGGCCTGGCCTTCTTCGAGCATGCCGAGGGTGGCGCAGGTTTCCATGCCCAGCGCTTTGACTTCACGCACCATGGTCTCGACCTTTTCCATGTCGCGCTCTTTCGGGCTGCGCCAGGCGGCGCCCATGCAAAAGCGCGTGGCGCCGCTGGCTTTCGCCGCGCGCGCCGCATCGAGCACGGTGTCGATGTCGAGCAGCTTCTTGGCTTCGACGCCGGTGTCGTAGCGCGCCGCCTGCGGGCAGTAGCCGCAGTCTTCTTCGCAGCCGCCGGTCTTGATCGACAGCAGGGTTGCCAGTTCGACGTCGCCGTCGGGGAAGTGGGCGCGGTGCAGGGTCGATGCGCGGTGCATCAGTTCCGTGAACGGCAGCTCGAACAGCGCCAGCACGTCGGCCAGCGGCCAGGTGGCGTTCTCGCGTTCCTTGATCGGCGCCGTTGGACGGTGCAGGGCGACGGTATTCATCTCAGACATTTCAGGTTCCTTCAGGACTAGACCCGCGTGGACGGCCATCCCGGCAGTCCAGCGAGGTCGATAAATGCGGCCGCCTGGGCGGCCGTGGGTTGTTGCAGACGCGGCACGCGGCCCAGCAGCGGCGCCGGGATGCGCTGTGCCAGCGCGTCGATGTTCTCTTGTTCAAAGCGCATGTCGGCTTGGGTCGAATTGGCGATCCAGCCCGACAGCACCAGGCCGCGCGCAATGATCGCTTCCACCGTCAACAGTGCGTGGCTGATGCAGCCCAGGCGCATGCCGACCACCAGGATCACCGGCAGGTTCAGTTGCGCGGCCAGGTCGGCGCTGTCGAAATTGTCGTTGAACGGTACCCGGAAGCCGCCCACGCCTTCGACCACAACCGCGTCGGACGCAGCCTGGATTTCGGCAAAGGCGGCGATGATCGGTACTGCCTCAATGGTCACGTTTTCCAGGGCTGCGGCGATATGCGGCGCTGCCGGCTCGCGCAGCATGTAGGGCGTGGTGATCGAGGACGGCAGGTGCACGTTGCCGGCGGCGATCAGCATGTCGGCGTCTTCGTTGTGCAGTGCGCCGTCGATCATGGTGGCGCCGGCCGCCACCGGCTTCATGCCGCAGGCGCGCTGGCCACCAGCGACCAGTTTGTGCAGGATCGCGCTAGAGATCAGGGTCTTGCCGATCTCGGTGTCGGTGCCGGTGACAAAGCACGAGAAGCGCATCGGGATGCTCTCAAGGGCCTGCAGCTCCGGCTCCAGCACCGGCTCTGGCGTATCGAGGTCGGCCTCCGGCAGCACCGGTGGCGGGGCGGTCACCGGTTCGTCGTTATCGTTCAGGTTATTCATGGTGCGGCCCTTTCCAGTTCGTTGAGCGCAGCTGCCAGGCGCGCCACATCGTCGAGCGTGTGCGACGCCGACAAGGTCACGCGCAGGCGCGCCGTGCCGGCGGCCACCGTCGGCGGGCGGATCGCCGGCACCCACAGGCCCTGTTCATGCAGGCTGGCGCTGGCGCGCAGCGCGTCGTCGTTGCTGCCGATGATGACCGGCCGGATCGCGGTATGCGACACGGGCAGCTGCCAGCGCTCAAAGCGCAGCGCGCCGCGCAACGCCTCGATCAGCTTGGTCAGATGCACGCGCCGCTGCGCGCCCTCTTCGCCGCCAATGATAGCAAGGCTGGCCAGCAGCGCGTGCGCCAGCGCCGGCGGCGCGGCCGTGGTGTAGATGTAGGGGCGCGCGCGCTGGATCAGCAGTTCGATCACGCTCGCATGCGCGGCAACGAAGGCGCCGCCTACGCCGGCCGCCTTGCCCAAGGTGCCCATGTAGATCAGATTGGGCGACTGCAAACCGAAGTGCTCCAGCGCGCCGCGTCCATTCGGTCCCAGCACGCCGAAACCGTGGGCGTCGTCCACCACCAGCCAGGCGCCATGGCGTTCGCATACGGCCAGCAGCGCTGGCAGCGGGGCCAGGTTGCCATCCATGCTGAACACGCTGTCGGTGACGACGATGTTGGTGGCGGCAGTGCTGGCGGCCAGCATCGCTTCAAGTGCGCTGACGTCACCATGCGGATACACGGTGACGCCGGCTTTGGCCAGGCGCGCACCGTCGATCAGCGACGCGTGATTCAACGCCTCCGAAAAAATCATGGCGTCGGCATCCTGGCCCAGCGCGGTCAGGATCGCCAGGTTGGCCATGTAGCCGGTGCACAGCGTGAGCGCGCGCGCTTCGACCAGGTTCGGCGCCATCCATTCGGCCAAACGCTGTTCCAGTAGTTCGTGCGCGCGGCTGTGGCCCGAGACCAGGTGCGAGGCGCCGCTGCCGGCGCCGTACAGGCTTGCGCCTTCGCGCAGCGCTTCGATGATGTGCGGATGCGCGGCCAGGCCCAGGTAGTCGTTGCTGCAAAAGGCCAGCAGGTCGCGCCCGTCCACGCGCTGGCGCGGCGTGCAGGCGCCATCGGTGACGCGGCGGCGCCGGATCAAGCTGTGCGCCGCGAGGGCGTCCAGCTTGCGGTCGATGTTGGCGATCAAATCCATGCTCAACCCGCGATCACCGACTCGAACACTTTTTGCGTGCGCGCCGCCAGGCCGGCGACTTCTTCGTCGTCCAGCACGTACGGCGGCATCAGGTACACGGTGCGTCCGATCGGGCGCAGCAGCAGTTCGTTCTCGACGGCTGTAGAGAAGAAGCGGCGCGAGAAAGTCGAGGCACGATCGGTATCTGGTTCCACCGCATCGAACGCGAAGATCATGCCGCGCTGGCGGAAGTGGCGCGTGCGTTCGTGTTCGGCCAGCGGCGCCAGTGCGATGGTCAGCTTGGTGGCCAGTTCGCGGTTGCGGTTGAGTACATCGTCTTCCTGGAAGATGTCGAGCGTGGCCAGCGCCGCGCGGCAGGCCAGCGGATTGCCGGTGTACGAGTGCGAATGCAAAAAGCCGCGCGTGATGTCTTCGCTGTAGAACGACTGATAGATGGCATCGGTCGAGAGCACCAGCGACAGCGGCAGGTATCCCCCACTGATGCCTTTCGACAGACACAGGAAGTCGGGCCAGATGGCGGCCTGTTCGCAGGCGAAGAAGGTGCCGGTGCGTCCGCAGCCAACCGCGATCTCGTCGGCGATCAGGTGCACGTGGTGGGCGTCGCACAGTTCACGCAGCAGCTTCAGGTACAGCGGATCGTACATCGCCATGCCGGTGGCGCACTGCACCAGCGGCTCGACGATGATGGCGGCGATCTTGTCGCCGCGCTGTTCGAACAGGGTTTTGACTTCGGCGATCGTGCGCCTGGCCACGTCCTGCGCGGTTTCGCCTTCGACCGCATTGCGCGCATCCGGCGCGCTCACCACATGCGAGGCGCGCAGCAGCGGGCCGTAGGCGTCCTTGAACAGCGGCACATCGGTAACCGACAGCGCGCCGATGGTCTCGCCGTGGTAGCTGCCCTGCAGGCAGACGAATTCCTGTTTTGCCGGGAAGCCGGCATTGCGCCACGCATGGAAACTCATCTTCATCGCGATCTCGACCGCCGAAGCGCCGTCGGAAGCATAGAAGGCATGGCCCAACGCGTGCCCGGTGAGGGCGGCCAGGCGCTCGGACAGTTCGATCACCGGCTCGTGCGTGAAGCCGGCCAGCATTGCGTGTTCGAGTTTATCGAGCTGGTCTTTCAGCGCCGCATTGATGCGCGGGTTGGCGTGGCCGAACATATTCACCCACCACGAGCTGATGCCGTCCAGGTAGCGCCGGCCTTCATGGTCGTACAGCCACGGCCCCTTGCCATGGCTGACCGCGATCAGCGGCACCTCCTCGTGGTGCTGCATCTGGGTGCAGGGATGCCATACGCTGCGCAGGCTGCGCGCGATCCAGTCGGAGGAGGTTTGTTGCTTCACTTTGATTCCAATAATTTCAACTAAATGGTATTAACTGTTTAGCCAGTTCGGCTTGCGCTTTTCCAGGAACGAGGTCACGCCTTCGCGGCCCTCGTCGGAGGCGCGGATGGCGGCGATGCGGCTGGCGGTGTCGATCACCAGGGTGTCGCCGATCGGCTGGCCAACGACTTCGCGCACCAGCGCCTTGGCTTGTGCAACCGCGTTGGGGCTGTTGGACACCAGCGCGCGGACGATGCCACCGATCGCTGCATCGAGTTCTTCTGCCGGCACCACTTCATGCGCCAGGCCGATGCGGTGCGCTTCTGCGGCATCGAAGCGCTCGGCGGTGAGGAAGTAGCGGCGCGACGCCTGCTCGCCCATGGCCTTGATCACGTACGGCGAAATGGTCGCCGGAATCAGTCCCAGCTTGACTTCGGACAGGCAGAACGCCGCATGTTCGCTGGCGACGACGATGTCGCACGCGGCCACCAGGCCCATGCCGCCGGCGTAGCAGTCGCCATGCACGCGCGCCACGGTCGGCTTCGGGCACAGGTAGATGGTGCGCAGCATGTCGGCCAGGCGCATCGCGTCCTGCTGGTTTTCCTCTTCGGAGTAGCCGGCCATCTGCTTCATCCAGTTCAAGTCGCCGCCGGCGCAGAAGGCCGGGCCGTTGGCGGCCAGCACGATGGCGCGCACGCTCTCGGTCTCGCTCAGGGCGGCGAAGGCCACGGCGAGCTCGTGGATCGCTTCTTCGTTGAAGGCGTTGCGCAGTTCGGGGCGGTTCAGGGTCACGGTGGCGACTGCGTCGGCGACGGATACGGTCAGGGTCTGGAAGTCCATGGGTTCTCTTTGCGATGCTAAATGCGTTACATGCGGAATACGCCGAACTTGGTGTCTTCGATCGGCTTGTTGAGGGCGGCCGACAGCCCCAGTCCCAGCACGGTGCGGGTGTCGGCCGGGTCGATCACGCCATCATCCCACAGACGCGCCGAAGCGTAATAAGGGTGGCCCTGATGTTCATACTGGTCCTTGATCGGCTGCTTGAACGCCGCTTCTTCCTCAGGCGTCCATTGTCCGCCTTTGCCTTCGATGCCGTCGCGCTTTATGGTTGCCAGCACCGATGCCGCCTGGTCGCCGCCCATCACCGAGATGCGCGCATTGGGCCACATCCACAGGAAGCGCGGCGAGAATGCGCGCCCGCACATGCCGTAGTTGCCGGCGCCGAAACTGCCGCCGATGATGACGGTGAACTTCGGCACCGCGGCGGTGGCCACTGCCGTGACCATCTTGGCGCCATTGCGGGCGATGCCTTCGTTTTCGTATTTGCGGCCGACCATGAAGCCGGTAATGTTCTGCAGGAAGACCAGCGGAATCTTGCGCTGGCAGCACAGTTCGATGAAGTGCGCGCCTTTCAGCGCCGACTCCGAGAACAGAATGCCGTTGTTGGCGATGATGCCGACCTTCATGCCGAAGATATGGGCAAAGCCGCACACCAGAGTGGTGCCGTAGCGTGCCTTGAATTCGTCGAACTCGCTGCCGTCGACCACGCGCGCGATCACTTCGCGCACGTCGAACGGTTTGCGGGTGTCGACCGGAATCACGCCATACAGTTCTTCTGATGCATAGCGCGGCTCGACCGGCTCGCGCAGCGCGCCCTGCTGTGGCTTGACCCGGTTCAGGTTCGAGACGATGGTGCGCGCCAGCGACAGCGCATGCGGATCGTTCTGCGCCAGATGGTCGGCCACGCCCGACAGGCGGGTGTGGACGTCGCCGCCGCCCAGGTCTTCGGCGCTCACCACTTCGCCGGTTGCCGCTTTTACCAGCGGCGGGCCGCCGAGGAAGATCGTGCCTTGTTCCTTGACGATGATCGATTCGTCGCTCATCGCCGGCACATACGCGCCGCCGGCGGTGCAGGAGCCCATCACCACGGCGATCTGCGGGATGCCCTGTGCGGACAAGTTGGCCTGGTTATAGAAGATGCGCCCGAAATGGTCGCGGTCCGGGAACACGTCGTCCTGGTTCGGCAGGTTGGCGCCGCCCGAGTCGACCAGGTAGATGCAGGGCAGGTTGTTCTGCTCGGCGATCTCCTGCGCACGCAGGTGCTTCTTGACCGTCATGGGGTAATAGGTGCCGCCCTTGACGGTGGCGTCGTTACAGACGATCACGCATTCCTGGCCGCTTACCCTGCCGATGCCGGTGATGATGCCGGCGCTGGGCGCAGCATTGTCATACATTTCGTAGGCCGCCAGTTGCGAGAACTCGAGGAACGGCGTGCCGGGATCGAGCAGGTGTTCGACGCGCTCGCGCGGCAGCAGCTTGCCGCGCGCAATGTGCTTGGCGCACGCCGCCTCGCCGCCGCCTTGCGCCAGTTGCGCCACGCGCGCGCGCAAGTCGTCCACCACCGCCTGCATCGCGGCGGCGTTGGTCTTGAAGTCTTCGCCGCGCGGGTTGAGTTTGCTCTCGATCTGGGGCATGTGCCGTCCTTGTTGTCTCTTAGCTGGTTTTCTTTTCCGGGAAACTGCCGTCCAGATAGAACCAGCGCGACACACCGTCAGGGCCGGCTTCGCGCACGAAGCGGCTGACCTCGTGCAAGCGATGCGCGCGGCCGCCGGTCTTGAAGCGGGCGACGAATTCGACGGTGTCGCGGTCTGGATCCGGGTCTGGAACGTCCGGTGATTCTGCTTTACGTTGACGTAAACGTAAAGCAGATTTTATCTCCAGGCCGAGCCAGCGCAGCGACTCGCCGTCGTCGAACAGCGGTTCTTGCGGGCGGGTGCTGGGGTGCCAGGTTGCCAGCAGATACGGCTCGTCCTTGCGCGTGAAGGCGGTATAGCGCGAGCGCATCAGCGTTTCGGCAGTCGGCGCCAGCGCGGCGCAGGCCAGGTAGGGACCGCAGCACCCGGCGAAGTCGGGGCCGCCGCAGGGGCAGGGGGAGCTGGGACGGGAAGACATGGCGGCAATTATCCGCGATTTTGGCGCTGAACTCCGCGCTCAGGCATTGTTTCGGTCCGGAGCGATGTCCGTGCCGATATGCGTGGGTGATGACGGCGGTTGGCGAATTTCCCCCGATACAACTTAGAGCGCCCAACAAAACCTTCAGGGCAAGGCGCATGGGCGAAGACAGTACGGCTGTACGGCGAGCCCATGCAACGCAGCCGTGGCGGTTTTGTCAGGCGCTCTTAGTGGGGAAGGTGCAGCATCTGGCGCGTGAGCGCCATGGCCGAGTCGAACGGCGCCACGCCGCGCACGATCTTGACCATCACGCTCGCGCCCAGCCATAGCTGATACAGGCCTTGCGCGACTTGCTGCGGCGTGTCGTCGATCGCCAGCGAGCCTTCGGCCACGCCGGCGTCGATTGCGGAGGTCAGCCTGGCAATGATCGCGGCAGTGCCGCTGTTCAACACCGCACGCATCGATTCGGACAGGTCGGCCACTTCCGCCGCCAGCTTCACTGCCAGACACTTTCCCTGGCAATCCGAAAACGACTGGTTAGCGCGCCACGCGTCGAAATAATGCGTCAGGCGTTGCGCCACGGTGAGGCCGGGCTGGGCCAGGGTAGTGTCCAGCTCAGCCAGGTAGTCATCAAAATAGTTCGCGAGCAGCGCTTCGCCGAAGGCATCCTTGGAACCGAAGTAGTGATAGAACGAGCCTTTCGGCACCTTCGCTTCGGTCAGGATTTCGTTCAGGCCGACGGCCGAGAAACCCTTGCCGGACATGATGCGCTGTCCGACGGCAAGGATGTTGTCGCGGACGTCGGACGACTCGGTACTGTGTGCTTTGGCCATGCGCGCACTATACATTTAATTAGACCAGTCGTCTAAGGGCATCGAGCCAGGGTCCATTCGAAACGCTCGACGCCGCGCCGAGGATTGATCAGGACAATTGCTCAAGCAGCGCAGTCGCAGCCTCGGCCGATGAGCCAGGATTCTGGCCGGTGATCAACAAGCCATCGCGCACCACGTAGGATCCCCAGTCCGGCCCTTTCGAGTACACGCCGCCCTTGGCCTTGAGTTCGTCCTCGACCAGGAATGGCACCACGTTCGTCAGGCCCACACCTTCTTCTTCGGTGTTGGTAAAGCCGGTGACCTGCTTGCCTTCGACCAGCGGACGACCGTTCGGCGCTTTTACATGGCGCAGCACGCCCGGGGCGTGGCAGACCAGCGCGACCGGTTTGTTGGCGGTGATGAAGGCTTCGATCAGGGCGATCGAGTGCCGGTCTTCGGCCAGGTCCCACAGCGGGCCATGTCCACCCGGATAAAACACGGTGTCGAAGTCGGCCTGGTCGATGCTGTCCAGGCGCAGCGTCGCAGCGAGCTGGGCGTTGGCATCGACGTCGCGCTCGAAACGGCGGGTCAGCTCGGTCTGAAACGATGGCTCATTGCTTTTCGGGTCGAGTGGCGGTTGGCCACCGGCCGGCGACGCCAGAACGATCTCGGCGCCGGCGTCTTTGAACGCGTAATAAGGTGCAGCCAGCTCTTCGAGCCAGAAGCCGGTTTTGCGGCCGGTGTCGCCGAGTTGATCGTGCGAGGTCAGGACCATCAGGACTTTTTTCATGAGTTGCTCCAAATAAGGTGGCTACGTTAAATTAGACCGGTCGTCTTGAATCTGGATGCGATCAAGACGCCCAAGTGCCGGATAACACGTTGAATGCGGTATCGACGACGTCAAGATAGCATTAAGTAGACCAGTCGTCTAGAGCTATTTATCGATGCGTGATGCTGGCCAAACCGTGCGTCCAGTCCATCACTGCAGCGTGATCGGCGGCGTCTTGCCCTGCACCAGATCCGCCAGGATGCTGGCGCTGCCGCAGGCAAACGTGAATCCCAGCGGCCCATGCCCGACGTTCAGCCACAGGTTGTCATAGCGCGTGGCGCCAACGATCGGCGCGCCCCCCGGCGTGGCGGGGCGCAGCCCGGCCCAGGCCGCGATCTGCGAATAATCGGCGGCACGCGGCATGGTTTCTTTCACCAGGCGCGTCAAGCCGTCGACCCGCTTCGGGTCCAGCGCCAGGTCTTCGCCCACCATGTCGACCATCGCCGCCACCCGCAAGTGGGTGCCGATTCGCGCGTACAGTACCTTGCGCTCGAAGTCGGTCACGCTGATCTCGGGCGCGACGTCGTCCTGGCGGATCGGCGCGCTCAGGCTGTAGCCTTTGAGTGGGTACAGTGGCAGCGAAATCCCCGCTGTATCGGCCAGCGTGCGGCTCTGAATCCCGGCCGCCAGTATGTAAGCGTCGGCCGCCAGCGGACCGGCGTCGGTATCGATGCCGGCGATGCGTCCACGCTCGACGCGCAGGCGCCGCGCTTGCCCATGCACCACGCCGCGAAAGCGCGGATGCTGGCGCAGGCGATCGGCCAGCGCCAGGCAAAACGCATGACAGTCGGCCACCGCCTCGCCCGCGTTATGGATACCGCCGGCCAGCAGGTGCTGCGCCGCACTAAGCGCAGGCTCGCGCGCGCCGCATTCGTCCGGCGACCAGATCTCGCCAACACCCGGCTTGGCGATGGCTTGCTCGAACAACTCGCGCGAGCGGTACACCACCAGTTTGCCGGCGTCGCGCCAGCCGAACGACTCGAACGGCACTAAAGGCGCCAGCTGCGCCATCGCCTGACGCGACAGCTCGCCCAGTTGAAGCAGCCGCGCCGTGGTGCGGCGATTGACGTCGGCGCGGCAGTGGGCCAGGAAGCTGGCCAGCCAGCGGTATTGGCGCAGATCGGCTTCAAGCCTGAAGCGCATCGGACCATCGGCCTGGAACAGCCATTGCAGCGCCTTGAGCGGCACCCCCTGATCGGCCAGCGGCGAGACGTAGCGGTAACTCAGCTGGCCGCCATTGCCATAACTGGCGCCGCTGCCGACCTGCGGCGCACGCTCGAGCAGGGTGACGTCATGGCCGGCCTGCGCCAGCCACCAGGCCGAGGTGAGGCCGACCACGCCGCCGCCGATCACGATGATGTGCTGCATTCCAGACTCTTTTTTTGGGTGTGGAGGAGGAGCTTAGGTGCTGCGCGCGGCAGCGGCCAATGAATGGTGCGCGGGCAGGTATAACCACGGTACATGAGCCGGATACATGCGCCAATGTGACATGGTCGCAAATGGTATCCTCCCACCCCATGCGCCCCCCAGACCATGAAACCCGGCTCGACCTGGACGACCATTCGCCACTCTACATGCAGCTGGCGCGCCGCCTCGCGCGGGATGTGCGCGAGGGCCGCTACCAGACCGACCAGGCCTTGCCGTCCGAACGCATGCTGTCCGAGCAGCTCGACGTCTCGCGCGTCACCGCGCGCAAGGCGATCGACCAGCTGGTGGAGCAGGGCCTGGTGGTGCGCCGGCGCGGCTCGGGCAACTACATCGCGCCGCGCATCGAGCAACCGCTGTCGAACCTGTCGAGCTTTTCCGAGCAGCTGCAGCAGCGCGGCTACAGCCCTCGCTCGCGCTGGCTGCAACGTGCACTGGTCGCGGCCGACGCCGACGAGCAACTGGCGCTCGGCCTGTCGCCGGGCGCGAAAGTGGCGCGCCTTGAGCGCCTGCGCCTGGCCGACGACATTGTCATGGCGTATGAGGTGAGCGTGCTGCCGGCCACGGTGGTGCCGCACCCGGAACAAGTCGACACGTCGCTGTATGCCTATTTGGCAGGCAGCGGCCACCTGCCGGCGCGTGCCCTGCAGCATATCCGCGCCATGAACGCCGACGCCGTGCTGGCCGCGCGCCTGGAGGTGCCGGAAGGCCGCGCGGTGCTGTTCATCACCCGCGTCGGCTACCTGGAATCGGGCGCGGCGGTCGAGTTGACCCATTCCTATTGCCGCAGCGACCATTACGATTTCGTTGCCGAACTGCGACGCTGAGCTGCGTCACCATCCCGGCGCGCCCCCGCGCCGCGCCGCATAACCTGTAGGCATAATGACGTCCGATCCTTTCATGGAATCGCTCGTCTGATTGGGTCTACACTGGTTTCACTCCCCTGATTGCGCAAGGTGATATGGCGATGCTCAACACCGAAACCCCGTCCCGGGCCCACGTCGCCCTCGACCAGTATCCGACCTCTGAACTGGTGAACGTGTTTGTCGACGACCAGCTGCAAGCGGTGCAGGCCGTGCGCGCCGCCGGGCCGCAAATCGCCACCGCGGTCGACGCCGCCCTGCCGCGCATGCAAGCAGGCGGACGCCTGGTCTATGTCGGCGCCGGCACCTCGGGCCGGCTCGGCGTGCTCGACAGCGTCGAGCTGTATCCCACATTCTCCTGGCCACACGAACGCGCGGTGGCGCTGCTGGCCGGCGGCAACGGCGCCATGTTCGTCGCGGTGGAGGGCGCCGAAGACGATCGCGCGCAGGGCATGGCCGACCTCGCCGGCATCAAGGTCGGGCCGGACGACGTGGTGCTCGGCATCGCCGCATCGGGCAGCACGCCTTATGTGCTGGGCGCATTGAAGGCAGCGCGCGCAGCCGGCGCCCTGACGCTGGGACTGGCCAACAACCCGGATGCGCCGGTGCTCAACGGGGCCGAGATCGGCATCCTGCTCGACACCGGCCCCGAAGTCGTGTCCGGCAGCACGCGCCTGAAAGCCGGCACCGCCCAGAAGATCGCTTTAAACACCTTTTCCAGTGCCTTGATGGTGCGTTTGAACAAGGTTTACGGCAACCTGATGGTAGACTTGAAAGCTACCAATGCCAAACTGGTACGGCGCGCCATCCGCCTCACCAGCTTCGCCACCGGCGCCGACGAGGCCGCCGCGCGGGCGACGCTGGAAGCGTGCGGATTTCACGTCAAGACCGCGATCGTGGCCTTGTCCAAACAAACCAGTGTCGAGCAGGCGCAAGCGCTGCTGGAAGCGGCGCGCGGCAGCGTGCGCCAGGCCCTTTCGTAAGGCCCGCTCCCAGCACGCAAGGTGAGCCCGGCGCACGAAAGAGTCATGCAAAAACCGCAAGCGAACCGCCCGTGGCAATGGGTGCCGTCCCTGTACTTCGCCCAGGCCATCCCCTACGTGGTGGTGATGCACCTGTCCGTGATCATGTACAAGGACTTGGGTGTCTCGAATTCCGACATCGCCTTCTATACCAGCCTGCTGTACCTGCCGTGGGTGATCAAGCCGCTGTGGTCGCCCATCGTCGACATGTTCGGCACCAAGCGCCGCTGGACCGTGCTGCTGCAACTGGTGGTGGGCGCGTCGCTGATCGCGGTCGGCACCGTGCTGCATTTGCCGGCCTTCTTCGCCGTCAGCCTGGCCGTCATGTGGATCATGGCATTCGGCTCGGCCACCCACGACATCTCGGCCGACGGCTTCTACATGCTCGGCCTGCGCCAGCAGCAGCAGGCCGCGTTCGTCGGCGTGCGCAGCACCTTCTATCGCCTGGCCAGCCTGTTCGGCCAGGGGCCGCTGGTGGTGCTGGCCGGTTATCTGGCCGTGAGCCTGGGCGACGTGCGCCAGGCCTGGTCGATCGTGTTCTACGTGATGGCTGCGGTGTTCTTCGCCGCCTTTGCCTGGCATGGCCTGGTGCTGCCGAAACCCGAGGACGACCGCGCCGCGCCGGCCAGCGACAATCCGCTGCGCGACTTCTTCGGCACCTTCGCCGCGTTTTTCAAGAAGCGCGACATCTGGCTGATCGTCGGCTTCATCCTGACCTTCCGCCTGGGTGAAGCACAACTGCTCAAACTCGTGGCGCCGTTTTTGAAAGACCCGGTCGAGGCGGGCGGGCTGGGCCTGTCCACCGCCGAATACGGCATCGCCTATGGCACCGTCGGCATCATCGCCTTGACGCTGGGCGGCCTGGCCGGCGGCTGGCTGATTTCGCGCGTGGGTCTGAAACGCTGCCTGTGGCTGATGGTGTTCGCGATCCACCTGCCCGACCTGGTGTTCGTGTTCCTGTCGCAGACCCAGCCCACCGACTTGATTACGGTGTCGAGCTTCCTGGCGCTGGAGCAGTTTGGCTACGGCTTTGGTTTTACCGCGCTGATGATGTACATGATCATGGTGGCCGACGGCCCCCATAAAACCGCGCACTACGCGATCTGCACCGGCCTGATGGCGCTGGGGATGATGGTGCCGGGGATGTGGAGCGGCGACCTGCAGGAGCTGCTCGGCTACCAGCACTTCTTCATCTGGACCTGCCTGGCCACGATCCCCGCGTTCATCATGGCGGCGCTGGTGAAGATCGATCCCGAATTTGGCAAGAAATAAATACGACCAAAGACACGAACAAAGAATTAGGAATTCGAATTGCTGCCCGACCTGAACAAACGTGACTTTACCTTCGGCGGAATCACCGCCGCCCTGGCCCTCGGCGCCCTCCTGGCCGGCTGCGCCACCAAGCCGGTGGCCCCGCGTGTTGGCGGCGACGAGCCGCCACCGGCGCCGCGCGAACTGCGCGCGGCGTGGGTTTCCACTGTCGCCAACATCGACTGGCCCAGCCGCCCGAACCTGAACTCGGCCCAGCAACAGGCCGAAGCCGTCGCCATCCTCGATCGCGCCAAGGCGCTGAACCTGAACGCCATCGTGCTGCAGGTGCGCCCGTCGGCCGACGCCATCTATGCCTCGAACATCGAGCCGTGGTCCGAGTACCTGGCCGGCAGCCAGGGCAAGGCGCCGCAGCCGTGGTACGACCCGCTCAAGTTCTGGGTGGCGCAGGCGCACGCGCGCGGCATCGAGCTGCACGCCTGGTTCAATCCCTACCGCGCGCGCATGGACGCGTCGCGCGCGCAGTCGGCCTCGAACCACATCACCAATACCAATCCGGCGGTGGTGAAACGCTACGGCAAATTCATGTGGATGGACCCGGGCGAACCGGCGGCCGCCAAGCAGACCATGGACGTGATCCTGGACGTGGTGCGCCGCTACGACATCGACGCGGTCCACATCGACGACTATTTTTATCCCTACCCGATCGACGCCGCGCCCGAAGTGGCGGGCAACGCCGCCGCGCTCGACGGCCGTCCGGCGCGCACCACCCAGCTCGACTTCCCGGACGATCCGGCCTGGCAGCGCTACCGCGCCGGCGGCGGCAGGCTCGATCGCGCCAACTGGCGGCGCGATAACGTCAATCGCCTGATCGAAGCCATGTACAAGGGCATCCACGCCGAGAAAAGCTGGGTGCGCTTCGGTGTCAGCCCGTTCGGCATCGGGCGCCCGGACCGGCGCCCGGCCGGCATCGTCGGCTTCTCGCAGTACGACCAGCTGTACGCCGACGCCGAGCTGTGGCTCGAGAAAGGCTGGGTCGATTACTTCACGCCGCAGCTGTACTGGCCGATCGCACCGAAAGGCCAGGCCTACGCCACCTTGCTCGACTACTGGATCGCGCAAAACCCGAAGGGCCGCCATATCTGGCCGGGCCTGTTCACCAGCCGCATCGGCGCGCCGACCAGGGACTACCAGCCGCAGGAGATCGTGCAGCAAGTCGCTGTCACGCGCAGCCGTCCGCTGGCCACCGGCCACGTCCACTTCAGCATGGTCGCACTGATGCAGAACCGCAAAGGCATCGCCGACCAGCTACGCTCCACCAGCTACACCGGCCCGGCGCTGGTGCCGGCTTCGCCCTGGCTGGGGAGCGAGCGTCCCGGCACGCCGCAGGTGACGGCCGCGCGCCGTGGCGGAGCGATCGAGCTCAAACTGAAAGCCGGCAGCGCGAACGCGCTGTACGCGATCTGGTCGCGTTACGGCAGCGAGTGGCGCTTTGCCGTGGCGCCGGCCGTGCGCGTGGATTGGTCGATCCCGGACGACGCCAGGCTGGGCCCGGCCAATGCGGTGGTGGTGAGCGCCGTCGACCGCCTCGGCAACGAAAGCCAGCGCGTGCGTGTGTGGTCGAAACCGTAATGCGGGTAGCATAGCTCTGGCATATGCAGACCGACCACCACAACCTTGACGCGCCCGGCCTGGGCATCGACGCCGGCGGCACCGAAACGCGCTGGGCGCTGGCGGCGCCGGGCGGGCGCATCGTGGCCGAAGGCGTTGTCGCCGGCCTGTCCGCGCTGCAGATGGCGACCGACGCCGGACGCGCTTCGGTACGTTCCACCTTTGTCCAACTGGCGCAGGCAGTGCTGGCGCACGCGCGTCCAGGGCGGGTGCAGGCTGGTCTCACCGGCTTTGGCGGCAACGATGTTCAATTGACCGGGTGGCTGGCCGAAACCCTCGGCATCGCGCCCGATGCGATCACGCTCTGCAACGACATCGAGATCGCCTACCGCGCCAGCTTCGCGCCCGGCGAAGGCTACCTGGTGTATGCCGGCACCGGCTCGATCGGCGCCTTCATCGATGCCGACGGGACCTTCCACCGAGCCGGTGGCCGCGGCGTGGTGCTCGACGATGGCGGCGGCGGCTTCTGGATCGCGCGCGAAGCGCTGCGCCAGATCTGGCGCAAGGAAGACGAACAACCCGAGGCCTGGCGCGCCTCGCCGATGGCGCACGCCGTGTTCGCGCACATCGGCGGCGCCGACTGGGCCTTGTCGCGCGGGTTCATCTACGGCAGCGAGCGTGGCGCGATCGGCCGGCTGGCGCTGGCCGTCGCCGCCAGCGCCGAACGCGATCCGGCCGCCGCCGCGATCCTGCGCGAGGCCGGCCGTGAACTGGGCCGGCTGGCGCTGGCGCTGGTGAACCGCTTCGGCGCGCGTCCGGTGGCGCTGGCCGGCCGCGCCGCCGAACTGCATCCCGTGATCGTCGACACCATGCGCGCTGCGCTGCCGCCCAGCGTCTCGCTGAGCCAGACCGGCCTGCGCTCGCACCACGCCGCCGCGCGCATGGCGCTCGCTGCCGGCGCGCCCAACCCTTAACCCTCTCTACCTGGAACCGACATGAAATCGCTTGCCGCCGTTCTCGTCCTGTCCGTGCTGGCCGGTTGTACCACCACCGCCATCAACAAGCCCTACGACGACACCTATACCGCCAAGGGCCAGTCGAGCCGGGCGCGCTTCCTGGTGCTGCACTACACGGTGGCCAACACGCCGAGCTCGATCAAGATCCTGACCGAGCAAGAGGTCAGCGCGCATTACCTGCTCACCGATGAAGCCACGCCGAAGATCTACCGCCTGGTCGACGAACACCGCGCCGCCTGGCATGCGGGTAACTCGAGCTGGAAGAACTTCACGCAACTGAACAACAGCTCGATCGGCATCGAGATCGTCAACGCCGGCTGGAAGGACACGCCGCAGGGCCGCGTCTACGCGCCGTTCTCGCAGACGCAAATCGACGCCCTGATCCCGCTGGTGAAAGACATCGTGCAGCGCAACGGCATCGCGCCCGAGAACATCCTCGGCCACAGCGACATCGCGCCATTACGCAAGCAAGACCCGGGACCGCAATTCCCGTGGCAGCGCCTGGCGCAGGAAGGCCTGATCAAATGGCCGGATGCGACCCGCGTGGCCGCCGTGCGCCCGGTGTTCGAGATGCTGCTGCCGGACGTCGCCTGGTACCAACGCAAGCTGGCCACCCACGGCTATGGCCTGGTGCAAAGCGGCGTGCTTGACGTGCAGACGCGCACCGTGCTGGCCGCGTTCCAGATGAAGTACCGTCCGCGCGACATCGCCGGCAATCCGGACGCCGAAACCGCGGCGCTGCTGGAAGTGCTGACTACGCCGGCGGGTACGCCGCTGCCGGTGGTGCAGCCGCCGGTGACGCCGCCGCCGGTCGTTCCAACGATCCCGGGACAGCCGCTGCCGGGACAGCCATTGCCGCCAGCGCCACCAGTTCCTGGACAGCCGATCCCGCCCGCGCCGCCGGTTTCTGCGCCGCAGACCGTTCCGCCCGTGCCGATGCCAAGGCCGCTGGGGCCGCCGGTATTCGACACCACACCGGTGCCACCTGCGCCGCCAACGCAGCCGGCGCCGGCGCCCGTTCCGCCAGCAAGCGACACGCTGTAAGCTGCGCCGGGCTTATTCAAGGATCAAGCGATGCGCCTGCGTCATATCGAAGTGTTCCACGCCATCATGCAGGTCGGCACCATCAGCGGCGCGGCCCAGGTACTGCACATCTCGCAGCCGGCGGTCACCAAGGTGCTGCAGCACGCCGAGCTGCAATTGGGGATGCCGCTGTTCGAGCGCGTGCGCGGCAAGCTCTATCCGAAACCCGAAGCACACCGCCTGTTCGCCGAAACCGAGAAACTCCATCGCGACCTGCAAGGCATCCGGCGCCTGGCCGCCAGCCTCAAAGGCCGGGCGCTGGAAACGGTGCGCCTGGTCGCAACGCCAACCATCGCCAGCGGCGTGCTGCCACTGGCCGTCACCAACTGGCGGCGCGACTTTCCGCACACGCGCTGCGAACTGGCCACCCACCACACGAGCGAGATCGTCAACGTGCTGCGCCTGGGCGAAGCCGACCTGGCATTGTCGCTGCAAGACCCGCGCCACCCCGGCATCGTGGCCGAGCCGATCGCGCACGGCCTGTTGACGGTGGTGGCGCCGGCCGGCACCTGGAGCGCCGACGAATGCCGCACGCCGGTGTCGGCCGACGGCCTGCGCGGAGAGCTGATCGGCCTGGCCGAAGGCGACCCGCTGGGCGACATCGTGCTGGCCGCGTGCGAAGCGCACGAGGTGCAGCCGCTGTTCCACACCGTGGTGCAGACCTACCAGATCGCGCGTGCGCTGGTCGAAGCCGGCGCCGGCAGCGCGGTGCTCGACCCGTTCACGGCGGCGTCCAGCGCGCCGTCGAAGGTGCAGTGCCGCCAATGGGCGCCGGCGATCCCGGTGCACCTGTACCTGCTCACCGCCGCCCATTCGCCGCTATCGCACGGCGCGCGCGAACTGGCCAACAGCATCGGCGCCACCGCGCGCGCTTTGCTCGAACCGGCGACGCCATGACCCGCACCCTGGCCAGCGAAGACGTCGCCGCCAGCCTTGAGTTCCGGCACCTGGACAGCATTGCCGGCATCCGGGTCGACCTGCGCTACGCCTCGGCCAACAACTTCGTCGGCCGCGACCTGTACGCGCCGTTCGACTGCGCCTGGCTGCACGTGCAGGCCGCCGAAGCACTCGAGCGCGTGGTGGCGTGGCTCAAGGCGCGCCATCCGGACTTGACGCCGCTGGTGCTCGATGCCTTGCGCCCGCAGCGCGTGCAGCAGCAGTTGTGGGATGCGCTGGACGGCACCGGCCTGCGCCTGTACCTGGCCGATCCGGCGCGCGGCTCGATCCACTCGTACGGCATGGCGCTCGACCTGACGCTGGTCGATGCCGACGGGGTTGAACTGGATATGGGCACGGGTTTCGATGACATGACCGAACTGTCGCATCCGGCACTGGAAGAAGGGTTTGCACGCGCCGGAGAACTCAGCGCAGAACAGGTCGCGAACCGCCGCCTGCTGCGTGAGGCGATGCTGCAGGCGGGCTTTCTCGCCATCCGCACCGAGTGGTGGCATTTCGATTGCGGCGACCGTGAGCTGGTGCGATCGACCTTTCGGCGCGTGCTTTGAGGTTCAGCGCAGTTCGATCGCCTCGACCCGGTTGCGGCCATTCCTCTTGGCGTCGTACAGCCGCTTGTCGGCCGCCAGGATCAAGTCCGACAGCGTCGTTGTCGAACCGGGACGCGTAAAGTCGGCGCTGGCCACGCCGAAGCTGGCCGTGACCTGGAGCGTTTCACCGCTTTCGTCGACCGTCATGGGGCTGTCGGCAAACACCGCGCGCAGGCGCTCGGCCAGCTGGCATCCGCCCGCCAGGTCGGCGCCCGGCAGGATCAGCAGGAATTCTTCGCCGCCGTAGCGCACCACGGCATCGACGTCGACGCGTCCGGCGTCCATCAAGAGGCGCGCAAAGCTGCGGATCACCACGTCGCCCTGGTGATGGCCGAAGCTGTCGTTGATGCGCTTGAAGTGGTCGATGTCGCACAGCACCACCGCCAGCGAACCGCAGCGGCGCGCCCGCGCCAGCTCGACGCCGAGCAAGTGTTCGTGCAGATAGCGCCGGTTGTAGCAGCCGGTCAGGTGATCGCGTTCGGCGTTGTACTTGAGATCGAGCTGCAGGCGAAACTCTTCACGCGCCACCTGGTTGTAGCGGCGCGCCGCCAGCAGGCCGAAGGTGTTGACCAGCACCAGCAGCATGCCCAAGGTGAAAAGGTCGGCCTGCCTGGTTGGCCACAGCGTCATCACCTGGACGATGAAGACCGCGCTGGCGCCGATCGCCAGCGCCAGCGCATACGCCAGCCGGTTCGGGATATACAGGTAGATCACCATCAGCATGATCGACATCGACATCGCATGCCATTGCATCTCGTTCGGGCGACTCTGCACGATCAGCATGAAGGCCGCCAGCGCCACCAGTTCCGACAGCGATGCGGCCAGCCGCGTGCAGCGCACCGACAAGCGCCGCCGGTAGGCGAGCCAGGCGAATGAACCTGCCGTCAAGCCGACCGCAAGACGCGGCGCCAGGGTCAGCTCGACGGCATCGTGCAGCCCGAGCCTGGCGATATCGGAGGCGAAGAAGCTGACGAAGAACACGACGCAAAACAGCAGCGTGAAGCCGAGCATGGAGCGGGTGCGTTCGAGCTGGTGAATCAGAAATGCGCGTTCGCTCGTAGCGGAAGCGAATTCCCCGGTCAATGAATACAGGCTCATGGAAATGGCAGAAATGGGCGCCGATGCATAGGCCGGCGAAACGACAAGACACCATCCAGACCAGGTCCAGGGTGACACCTTTACCCGCTATGGATACGTTCCACCGGGAGCCCGCTAGTGTCGCAGGCTGAGCTTACAAAAAACTAACAAACGGTAACGGTTATGCAATTTCCGCGGGTCGAAGGCGGGTCATGTCGGGATAGGTATTCATTGCACGACAGGCAGTGCGACCAACGCAGGCGTCAATGCCCCGGCACTGCCTGAACGCGCCACCCAATCCACCAGCGCATCGAGCACCGCGCGCCCGCGCCCTTCGCCTGCGCGTTCGCTGTTGACGAAGGCCACGAACACGCACGGGGTGCCGCTCGCATCCGGCACGTAGCCGGCCAGTGCGATCACATTGCGCAGCGACCCGGTTTTCAAGCGCGCGCGTCCAGCCGCGGGACTGTTCTGCAGCCGGCGGCGCATGGTGCCGTCGGTTGCGCCGATCGGCAGGCTGGCCTGGAATTCCGGCGCCCACGGGCTGCGCAGGCCGGCCTGCAATACTTGCCCCAGCTGCTGCGGCGTGATGCGTTCAGTGCGCGACAAGCCGGACCCGTTCTCGATCACGAAGCCGGCATCCATGATGCGCTGGCTGCGCATCCAGTCGCGGATCACAGCGTCGGCGCGCGCCTGCGTCGTCACGCCATCTTGTGGCGCAGGCAGCGGCAAGCTGCCTTCGAGCGGGTCGGCCTGCAGGCTGCCCAGGCTCAGTAGCAGGGTGCGCGCCAGTGCGTTGTCCGACAGCTTGTTGGTGTCGCGCACGATTTCGGGCAGGGCGCGCGCGGCGTGCGCGGCCAGCAGGCGCGTATCCAGCGGCGTGGCGCCGGCGAGCGTGGTGCCGCCGATCGTGCCGCCCAGGTCGTGCCAGGTGCGGCGCACCAGGGCGCCGACGTAATCGTCGCGATCGAGTACATTGATGCCGTAGCTACGCACGCAGTTCTTGGGGAAGGTGCCGCGCAAGACCACGCGCACGCTGCCGTCGCCCTGGCGCCGCGCTTCGGGCAGCTTCCAGCCGTCTTCCCACTTGGCGCAGTCGGCGTCGATCAGCGTCATCTCGGACGTGATCGACACCCGGTCGAGTTCCGGCTGCATGCGCAGCGTCAGCGAGCGGGCGTTGGCGCGCATGTCGATCTGCAGCATGTTCTTGTTGACCAGCAGCGCGTCGGGGATGACGTTGTAATAGGCGTCCGGCGACTCGTCGAACGGCGCCACGCCGACATCCTGGCGCGCCGGCTGGAACAGGGTCCGGTCGAGCACCAGGTTACCCTCGATGCGCTCGATGCCGGCGTAGCGCACGGCGCGCAGCATGTCGGCCAGCACCGCGCCACTCAGGTCTGCATCGGCGCCGCCTTTGAGTACCAGGTCGCCGCGCAGCACGCCGCCCTCGACCTGGCCACCGGTACGTAGTTCGGTGCGCCCGCGGAACACGGGGCCGAGGCGCTCCAGGCTCACCAGGGTCGTCACCAGCTTCATCGTCGACGCGGGCTGCATCGGTACCCGTTCGTTATGCGCCAGGATGGGGGCGTCGCCACGCAGCACCAGCACCCCGACTTCGCCAGACCCGATCCCGTTCAGCTTCATGGTCTCGGCCACCGCTGCGGGCAGCTGGGCGTATGCGAAGGGGACGCTGGCAAGCAGTGCGGCGGCGAGAGCGAGGCGACGGAACATGCGGGTCCTTTAACCGAAGAACAGATAGGCCACGAAGATCGCGGCGATGATGCCGACCAGGTCGGCCAGCAAGCCGTAGCTCACTGCATAACGCGTCTTGCGGATGCCGACCGAGCCGAAATACAGGGCGATGATGTAGAAGGTGGTGTCCGAGGCGCCCTGCAGGATGCTGGCCAGGCGACCGACGAACGAGTCGACGCCATAGGTGTTGATGGCGTCGATCATCATCGCGCGCGCACCGCTGCCCGACAACGACTTCATGAGCGCAGTGGGCAGCGCGCCGACGAAATCGGTCTGCAGGCCGAGCGCGCCGAACACCCAGGCGAAGCCGTTGACTACCTGGCCCAGGATGCCCGAGTTACGCACCACGCTGATCGCCACCAGCATCCCGACCAGGTAGGGGATGATCTTGATCGAGGTCTCGACGCCGTTCTTGGCGCCTTCGATGAAGGCCTCGAACACATTGACCTTCTTGAGCACGGCCGCCGTCATGAAGGCGGCGATCACGCCGAACAGCGCCAGGTTGGCCACCACGTTCGACACCAGCTGGATCTGCGCCTTGTCGAGGAAGTAGGTAAAGCTGAACACCATCGATGCGATCAGCGCCGTGGTGCCGCCGATCCAGCCAAAGACCACCGGGTCGAGCAGGTTGATACGCTGGCGGATGCCGACTGCGATGATGCTGGCAATGGTGGCGGTGTAGGTTGCGATCAGGGTCGGGATGAAGATGTCGGCCGGATTGGCCGCGCCCAGCACCGCGCGCTGCGCCATCACGGCCAGCGGGATGATGGTCAGGCCCGAGGTCTGGATTACCAAAAACATCAGTTGCGCGTCGCTGGCCTCGTCCTTGTTCGGGTTGATCGACTGCAGCGACTCCATCGCCTTCAGGCCGAACGGCGTGGCGGCGTTGTCCAGGCCCAGCATATTGGCCGAGAAGTTCATCACCATGTGGCCGTTGGCCGGATGGTCCTTCGGCACGCCGGGGAAGATGCGCGAGAAGAAGGGGGCGATGCCGCGTGCGAACAGGTTGATCAGGCCCGCCTTTTCGCCCACGTTCATGATGCCGAGCCAGAAGGTCATCACGCCGGCCAGCGGCAGGGCGATGTCCATCACCGCCATCTTGGCCGAATCGAAGGTGCCGTCGATGATGCGCTTGAAGATCTCGGTATCGCCGAGGAACAGCCATTGCGCCAGTGCTGCCAGAAAGCCGACCAGGAAGAATCCGGTCCAGATGTAGGTAAGTGCCATGAATATCAGGTCAAAATCGCCGCGGGAGTGCAGCGAAGAGTATAGGCCGATAGCAAGCTGCGCAGATGAAAGAATGCGGCTGCGCCGTGTTCGAATGTGATGTACGGGATCACGCGCGTTGCCCGATCGCGTCGTCGGCGCATATGATACGCAACGCCCAACAGAACCCGTCGCCATGAAATTGCGCCACATCGCCGCCGTGTTGTTGTCCCTGTCCTGCTCTCTGGTGCAGGCGGCAGAGGGCGTGGCGCGCGCGCCGGAAAAGGTGCTGCGCATGTTCTTGTCGACCAGCGAGACCGGGCTCGATCCGGCGGTGGCGTCCGACAATGCCACCTTGTCGCTGCTGGAGAATCTGTTCGATCCGCTGCTGCGCTACGACTACCTGGCGCGGCCGGCCAGGCTGCGCGCGAACACGGTGATGGCCATGCCGCAGGTCAGCGGCGACGGTTTGCGCTACACCTTCCGCATCCGCCCCGGTATCCATTTCACGCCCGACTCGGCGTTCAAGGGCGTCAAGCGCGAAGTCACGGCCGCAGACTATGTGTACAGCCTCAAACGCCTGTCCGATCCGGCGCTCAAGTCGCCATGGGCGTATATGTTCGACGGCGTGGCCGGACTGCAGGCGATCGACCGCTACACCTTGCGCATCACGTTGGCCAAGCCCGACAACAACTTCCTTTTCTATCTGGCGACACCCGCCACCGGCGTGGTCGCGCGCGAAGTGATCGAGGCCTATCCGGGCCAGGCCGGCAATCATCCGGTCGGCACCGGCCCGTTCATGTTGGGCGAGTGGAAACGCAGCGACCGCATCGTGCTGCTGGCGAACCCGGAATCGAGCGCCGTGTTCCACGCCACGCCGGGCGACAACGACGAGGACCGCGCCATCGCCGCGGCCTTGGCGGGCAAGCGCCTGCCGCGGGTCGATCGCGTCGAGGTGCGCATCGCCGAGGAATTCCAGGGCCGCATGCTCGGCTTCTTGAACGCCGAATACGATTACCTGGAACAGATCCCGGAATCGATGACCGACATGGTGGTGCAGGATGGCGCGTTGAAGCCAGCGCTGGCCAGGCGCGGCATCGTGCTGTCGCGCTTTCCCGTGCTCCAGACCTACTACATGTGGATGAACATGAGCGACCCGGTGGTCGGCGGCTACGGCAAGGACAAGGTGGCGCTGCGGCGCGCGATCGCGTTGTCGTACAACAGCGCGGAAGATATCGCGTTGCTCAAGAAAGGCTTTGCGATCAAGGCCGAGTCGCCATTGCCGCCGAATGTGCTGGGGTACGACGCGGCCTACCGCAGCCCGGTGCCGTACGACCCGGCCTTGGCCAACGCGCTGCTCGACCGCTACGGCTACGACAAGCGCGATGCCGATGGTCTGCGGCGTGCGCCGGATGGCAAGCCGCTGACGTTGACGATGCACAGCGAAGCCACCGTCGGCGGCCGTCTGCGCGACGAGCTGTGGCGCAAGTGCCTGAACGCGATCGGCCTGCGCGTGGTGTTCAGGTCGGACAAGAAGACCGAGATCATCAAGGCCTCGCGCCTCGGCACGGTGCAGATGTTCGAGAGTAACTGGATCGCCGATTTTCCCGACGGCGACAATTTTTATCAGCTGCTATATGGCCCGAATGCCGGCCGCGCCAACTACGCGCGTTTCAATCTGCCGGCCTACAACACACGCTACGAACAGGCGCGCTTGCTGACCGACGGCCCAGCGCGCAGCACACTTTATTTTGAGATGAACCAGCTGCTGCATGCCTACAATCCGTGGGTGCCGCTGACCCATGTGCTGTCGGGCGACCTGCGTCATCCGTGGTTGAAAAACTACAAACGTCACCCGGTAGAGTTCACCACCTGGCGCTACCTCGACGTCGATGTTGCGCAAAGATCACGCTCTGCATTGGGCGCGCGCTAGTTGCATTGTTTTTTTCTAAATTAAACATTCCCGCTGGTTATACTGCCCTCCGCATAATTCATTGGCTGACGCCAAATTCGTCGGCGTACTCTGGATTCAAGAACAGCGCAGACCCCTCCGTCGAGAGCGGGCTGAATCGGTGCAATGGGCCGCCAAGGGAACAGGAAAAACACGTGAAACTCAAAAAACCGGCAGGGATGATGGCCCTGATCGGCGCGCTCGCGCCCGCTGTGGTGCAGGCCCAGAACGAGGGGCCGATGCAGCGGGTCGAGATCACCGGCTCGAGCATCAAGCGCATCGCCAGGGAGGGCGCGCTGCCGGTTGAAATCATTTCGCGCAAACAGCTCGAAGACCAGGGCATCGTCACCGCCGAACAGCTGATTGCGACCCTGAACATCAACGGCAACGGCTCCGACAACCTGGCCTCGAACGCCGACGTCACCAGCGGCGCCCAGCGCGGCAACAACGGCGCCTCGAGCGCCAACCTGCGCGGTCAGGGCGCCGATTCCACGCTGGTGCTGCTCAATGGCCGCCGCGTGGCGACCCACGGCATGAAGGGTTCGGCGGTCGACCTCAATTCGATCCCGATGGCGGCGGTGGAACGGGTCGAAGTGCTCAAGGACGGCGCCTCCGCCGTGTACGGCACCGACGCCATCGGCGGCGTGATCAACTTCATCCTGCGCAAGAACTACAAGGGCCTGGAAGCGCAAGCCTTCACCGACGTGGCCGAGGAAAGTGGCGGCGAAATCGGCCGCGTCTCGCTCACCGGCGGCTGGGGCGACCTCGATACCCAGGGCTGGAACGTGCTGGTAGCGGCGGCGCACAGCGAGAACAAGGCGCTGCGCGGCGACCAGCGCGATTTCGTCAACACCTTCCAGTCGAACCGCGGCGTTTCGGTCGATACGCGCGGCACGCCGCACGCCAACATCTTCGCCACCACGCTGGGACCGTCGCTCCTGTCGCGCACCGGCACCGGCCCGACCCTGCCGGGCGGTTCGGTCGCCTACAACGGCGTCAGCCTGCTCGACCTGCCGGGCGGCGCCGGCTGCAACAGCTTCGACGGCATGGCCGCCTACGACGAACTGCTGTGGGACACGCCGGGCGCCGCTTATGGCTGCGCCTGGGATACCGGGCGCGCTGCCGTGCTGCAGCAGCCGGTCAAGAACAGCAACGCCCTGGCGCGCGCCACCTTCAACCTCGGCGGCCACCAGCTGTTCGCCGAAGCGGTGGGTTCGCGTGTCGAAGTGTCGAAACGCTTTTCGCCCAATCAGGTGTCGCCGTCAGCATCGACCTTCGGCGCCAGTTCGTTCTACCCGAGTACCGGCGCCGCTTATAACGACGTGTACAACCAATTGGTGGCGGTGTTCCCGTCGATCGCCGCCAACTATGGCTTACCGATTGCGTATCGCTGGCGCTGCATGGAATGCGGCAACCGCGAGATCGAGACCGAAACCAAAGCTGGCCGCGTGCTGGTCGGCGCCGATGGTCCCTTGACCCTGTTCGGCCGCACCTTCGATTATCGCGTCGGCCTGTCGCAAGCCTATAGCGAATCGCAGTCGACACTCGGCAACGGCTACAGCTACACCCAGCCGCTGTCCGATGCATTGGGCACCGGCATCATCAACCCGTTCCTGCTGCCCGGTCAGACCCAGAGCCAGGCGGCGCGCGACCTGATCGCCGGCGCTTCGGCTGCCGGGGTCACGCTGTACGGCGGCAAGAGCACCATGACCCAGCTCGATGGCGCGGTGTCGGGTGAACTCTTCAAGCTGCCGGCCGGCGCCGTGATGGCCGCCGTCGGCATCGACCTGCGCCGCGAAGAATACAAGTTCAACGGCGACGAACGCAGCATCGCCGCGCGGCGCGCGATCCTCAACGCGCCGTTCGACGACGTCAATGCGCTGGCCAAGGTCAAGCGCGACATCAAGGCGGTGTACGCCGAGGTGCTGGTGCCGGTGACCCAGGCGCTGGAACTGACCTTCGCCATCCGCCGCGACGACTACACCGGTTTTGGCGTCACCACCAATCCGAAGGTCTCGTTCCGCTACCAGCCGCTGGCCTCCCTGATGTTGCGCGGCTCGTACAACGAGAGCTTCCGCGCGCCATCGTTCAACCAGCTATTCAACGGCATCACCATCACGCCGTACGCCGGCAAGGACCTGGCCGATCCGGCCACCTGCGCGGGCGGCAAGGTCGATAGCACGCGTGCCGGCTGCGAAGCGGTCAATCCAGAGACCTACAGCGGCGGCAAGCCGGATCTCGGTCCGGAAACGGCCAAGCAGGCCAGCATCGGCGTGGTGTTCGAGCCGTCGAACTTCTTCTCGGCCAGCGCCGACCTGTGGGAGATCCGCAAAGAGAACACGATCGACTCGTTCAACCTGGCGACGATGCTGCAGAACTACGAATACTTCCAGGGTTCGTTCCTGCGTGACCCGGCCACCAATGCGCTGGTCGCGGTCGACCAGCGCTGGATCAATACCGGCGAGCGCCGGACGCGCGGCGTCGAAGTCGGCGCCCGCTTCAACGGCAAGTTCAGCACCGGCTCGCAGTGGAGTCTGGGCATCGACGGTTCGCGTTTGCTCGAGAAGAAGTCGCGCGCCACCACCGATGCGCCGTTCGGCGAGAGCGAAGTCGGACGCTTCCTGTTCACGGGCGACCTGGGCCTGAAGTGGAAGCACAGCGCGTATGCTACTTACAAGTACGGCAACTGGAGCGGCATGCTGCAGAATATCTACCGCTCGGGTTATACCGACCAGGTGCTGCCGGGCGTGGCCAGCGGTCGCGTGACGCCGCCCGACTACAACACCAAGGTCGACGACTACTCGATCTTCAACCTGAGCGTGAACTACACGGGCTTGCGGGATGTGACGCTGACGGCCGGTGTGAAGAACCTGATGGACGAAGATCCGCCGTTCGCGATCACGTATGACAGCAATACCGGCGCCGGCAGCAGCTGGGAGCCGCGTGTGGCCGATCCGCGTGGGCGTTCGTTCACGTTGATGGCGACGTATAAGTTCTTCTGACCTGTGTCTCCAAGCCGTCGTCCCCTCGGGGCGGCGGTGGTATAACTGGCGTCCATGAAGATCAACCGTCGCGGCTTCGGCGCCATCGCCGCAGCCATCCTTTCCAGCCATGCCGCAGCGCGCGGCGCTTCGGGTTCACAGCCGATGAAGCTGATCAAGCCTCCACGCTTGCAAGCAGGCGACACCGTCGGCCTGATCGCGCCCGGCGGCTACACAAACGGGCGCGCCATCGACAAGGCGGTGCGCAATATCGAGGCGCTTGGCCTCAAGGTCAAGCACGGCAAGTACCTGCGCCAAGTCTTCGGCAACTACGCCGGCTCGATCGAACAGCGCGTGGCCGACCTGCACGCGATGTTCACGGACCCTGACGTGAACATGATCTGGCCGATCCGCGGCGGTTCCGGCTGCATCTCGCTGCTGGCGCATCTTGACTACGCCCTGATTCGCCGCCATCCGAAGATTTTGCTCGGCTACTCGGACATCACCGCGCTGCACCTGGCGATTCACAAGCACGCCGGCCTAGTGACCTTCCACGGACCGGTGGCGTCGTCGACGATGACGGATTATTCGCGCGCGCAGATGATGGCGGTATTGGCTGAACCACAGGCACGCACGACGATCCCGATGGCGCCGGAGAATGCGCAGCAAGCCGCAAGCGAACCGCACTTCGGCATCCACACGCACACGCATGGCGTGGCCACGGGTGCGCTCATGGGGGGCAACCTGTCGATGGTGGCGGCGCTGGCCGGCACCCCGTATGCGGCCGATATCAAGGGCAGCATCCTGTTCCTGGAAGAGGTGAACGAAGCGCCATACCGCATCGATCGCTGGATGACCCAGCTCGATCTGGCCGGTGGCTTCAACCACGCAGCAGCGCTGGTGATCGGCATCTGCGAAAATTGCGGCCCCGAGCATGAAGACGTCTCGCTCACGCTCGAACGTACGCTTGGTTTGCACCTGCATCCGTTGACGATTCCCGCGGTGACCGGCTACTCGATCGGCCATATCCGCAACCAGTGCACGCTGCCGATCGGGCTGCAGGCCACGCTCGACACGCATGCGCAGACCATCACGCTGCACGAAGCGGCAGTAGCGTAGCGGCTTTACCTGATCATGCAGCTCATGGTCACCGAGCCGTGCGATTCGCCATCGATGCGGTACAAATCCGGCTCTTCGCCGGTGACGACGAAACCGGTACGTTCATACAGCCGGCGTGCCGCATGATTCCCCGCCAGCACATCGAGGTCGACCCAGTCCAGCATCGGCGTGGCCCGGGCCCAGGCGATGGCGGTATCGACCAGCATCCGGCCCAACCCGAAGCGCCGGTAATCGCGGTGCACGCCCATGCCCAGCATGGCGCGGTGGGTGGACAAGGGATCGGGACGCGCGCGCAGGTCGATATGGCCGGCGATCGCGCCATCGGCGGCGAGCGCGATCCAGACCCGGCGCCAGCCCGGCTGGCCAAGTGCGATCGACAAGCCGCCTGCAAACGAGGCGGCCTTCTCGGGCGGCAGGCGCCCCTGTTCGCGTGACAGCGGCTGGAACAGGGGCATGCCGTCGCGGCCGTTTTCCTGCAGCTGGTTGTCGAGGTACATGAACAGCTGCGGCAAGCGCTCCGGTTCCAGCGCTACGATCTGCAGATTCATAGCGCCCGCGCGATCAGGATTTTCTGGATGTCGCTGGTGCCTTCGTAAATCTGGCACACGCGCACGTCGCGGTAGATGCGCTCGATCGGGAAGTCGGCCACGTAGCCGTAGCCGCCGAAGACCTGCATCGCATCGGATACCACGCGCTCGGCTATTTCGGAGGCGAACAGCTTGGCCATCGCCGCTTCTTTCAGGCACGGCAGGCCGGCATCCTTCATCGACGCCGCGTGCAAAATGAGCTGGCGCGCAGCCTCGATCTTCATCGCCATCTCCGCCAAACGGAACTGCACCGCCTGGTGCTCGAAAATCGGCTTGCCAAAACTCTCACGCTCTTTGGCATAGCTAAGTGCAGCTTCGTATGCAGCGCGCGCCATGCCGACCGACTGCGAGGCGATGCCGATGCGCCCACCTTCCAGGCCGGACAGGGCGATCTTGTAGCCCATGCCCTCTGTGCCGATCAGGTTCGCCGCCGGAATGCGGCAATTGTCGAACACGATCTGCGCCGTGTCCGACGAATGCTGGCCCATCTTCTGTTCGATGCCGGCCACGATGTAGCCGGGCGTGTCGATTGGCACCCAGAACGCGCTGATGCCCTTCTTGCCGGCAGCTTTATCGGTGACAGCCATGACGATCGCCACGTCGCCGTATTTGCCGCTGGTGATGAACTGCTTGCTGCCGTTGATGACGTAATCGTCGCCATCGCGGGTCGCCGTAGTACGCAGCGCCGCCGCATCGCTGCCAGTGTGTGGCTCGGTCAGCGCAAAGGCGCCCAGCAGTTCGCCGCTGGCCAGCGGCCGTAGCCAGCGCTGCTTTTGCTCTTCATTTGCATACATCATGGCGATGCTGCACACCGGGCAGTTGTTGACCGAGATAACCGTCGAGATGCCGCCATCGCCGGCCGCGATTTCTTCCAGCACCAGTGCCAGGGCTACGTAATCAAGGCCCGCGCCGCCGTATTCCTCGGGCACCGCCACGCCGAATGCGCCCAGCGCAGCCAGCTCTTTCAGTTCGTCTTTCGGGAAGACGTGCTCGCGGTCCCAGCGCGCGGCTTGCGGCGCCAGGCGCTCCTGCGCGAAGCTGCGCAGGGCGTCACGGATCATCTGGTGTTCTTCGCTCAGGATCATGGTGTCTCGACTATTCTCGTTATATGTCCAGGCGCGCCGCTAACGATATAAACTGTTACCAGGCGATCGGCGCGCCGTCGTGGTTCAGGAAGCTGCCGTTGGCGCCGGCGTCCACTTTGGCCAGCGTGGCGCGCAGGTCGCGCACGCTCTGTTCGGGCGTCAGGCTGGCGCCGTCACCACCCATATCCGTCTGGACCCAGCCCGGATGGAAAGCGACGCAGGTCACGCCTTGCGCGCCGTAGGTGATCGACGCATCTTTCAGCACCGAATTGAGGGCCGCCTTGCTGGCGCGGTACAGCGTGCCGTCGGTAGAACTGCGTTCACCGATCGACCCCATGCGCGAAGACAGCACGGCCAGCTTGCCGCGGGTGTCGGCCAAGAGCGGACCGACGATCGGAATCAGGCGCATCGCGGCCAGCACGTTGGTGTGCATCACCGTGTCGAATTCGGGGCCGGTCGGGAAGCTGCCGTGCGAAGGACCATACACGCCGGCCACCAGCCAGGCGCTGTCGATCTTTTCGTCGTCCAGGCGCCAGCCGAGGGCGGCGATCGATTCGGCATTGGTGACGTCGAGCTGGTATGCCGCCGCGCCCAGCTGGGCCAGCGCGTCGCAATCGTCCTGCTTCCTCGCAGTGGCGATGACGCGCCAGCCGTCGTTGCGGTACTGCTGCACCATCTCGTGGCCGATGCCGCGCGAGGCGCCGATGATCAAAACGGTAGGCATGATGAACTCCTTGTGAATGGATTGATAACGGATGTCGTCAATGGTCGCATGGATCGTTCATCGTTGCCGCGCGCCGGGCAGGATCAAATCATCTCGATCGCCATTGCGGTGGCTTCGCCGCCGCCGATACAGAGCGAGGCCACGCCGCGCTTGCCGCCCGTGCGCTTGAGGGCGCCGAGCAGGGTGACGACGATGCGCGCGCCGGAAGCGCCGATCGGGTGGCCCAGTGCGCAGGCGCCGCCGTGCACGTTGACCTTCTCGTGCGCGATGTCGAGGTCGCGCATGGCGGCCATCGGCACCGCGGCGAAGGCTTCGTTGATCTCGAACAGGTCGACGTCCCCCGCCGTCCAGCCGGTCTTCTTGAACAGCTTCTGCATCGCGCCGATCGGGGCGGTGGTGAACAGGTTCGGTTCCTGGGCAAAGGTGGCGTGGCCGAGCACGCGCGCGATCGGGCTCAAGCCAAGTTCCTTGGCTGTCGACTCGCGCATCATCACCAGTGCGGCGGCGCCGTCGTTGATCGACGACGACGAGGCGGCGGTCACGGTGCCATCCTTTTTGAACGCGGGCTTGAGCGACGGGATCTTGTCGACCTTGGCCTTGAGCGGGCCTTCATCCTTGTCAATGACGGTGTCGCCGGCGCGGCTGGTGACGGTGACCGGTGCAATCTCCCAGTCGAAGCCACCATCCGTGCTGGCGGCCTGCGCGCGCTTGACCGAGGCGATCGCAAACGCGTCCTGCTCTTCGCGCGTGAACTGGTAGGTCGCCACGCACTCTTCGGCGAAGGTGCCCATCGAGCGGCCTTCGCCGGTCTTTTCGTTGCGCGAGTAGGCGTCTTCCAGGCCGTCCATCATCATGTGGTCGAACATCGGCGCGTGGCCGATGCGGTAGCCGCCGCGCGCTTTCGGGATCAGGTAGGGCGCACCGGTCATCGATTCCATGCCGCCCGCGACCACCACGTCGGCGCTGCCGGCCACCAGCTGGTCATGCGCGAAGATCGCGGCCTGCATCGCCGAGCCGCACATTTTCGACAGCGTCACGGCGCCGGTCGACATCGGCAGGCCGGCCTTGATCAGCGCCTGGCGCGCCGGGGCCTGGCCCTGGCCGGCCATCAGGCAGTTACCGAAGTAGACGTGTTCGACCGCGTCGGGCGACACGCCGGCGCGTTCGACCGCGGCCTTGATCGCCACGGCGCCAAGGTCGCTCGCGGTTTTCGAGGAAAAATCGCCCTGGAAGGCGCCCATCGGGGTGCGCGCGGCGCCGACGATGACAACTGGATCGTTCATGGTTGTGGTCTCCGAATGAAGTTACAGGGTTTCGCCAAACAGCTCGCGGCCGATCAGCATGCGGCGGATTTCGCTCGTTCCCGCGCCGATCTCGTACAGCTTGGCGTCGCGCCACAGGCGGCCGACCGGATACTCATTGATGTAACCATTGCCGCCCAGGGCCTGGATCGCTTCGCCCGCCATCCAGGTAGCTTTTTCGGCGCTGTACAGGATAGCGCCGGCGGCGTCCTTGCGCAGGGCGCGCACCTGTTCGGGCATAGTCGCGCGGTCGCAGGCCTGGCCCACGGCGTAGACATAGGCGCGGCACGCCATCATGGTCGAATACATGTCGGCGATCTTGCCTTGCATGAGCTGGAATTCGCCGATCGCCTGGCCGAACTGCTTGCGCTCATGGATGTAAGGCACGACCACGTCCATGCAGGCCGACATGATCCCCAGCGGCCCGCCCGACAGCACGGTGCGCTCGAAGTCGAGGCCCGACATCAGCACGTTGACGCCTTTACCGAGCCCGCCCAGCACATTCTCGAGCGGCACTTCGCAATCCTGGAACACCAGTTCGCCGGTGTGCGAGCCGCGCATGCCCAGCTTGTCGAGCTTTTGCGCGATCGAGAAACCCTTGAAACCTTTTTCGATCAGGAACGCGGTCATGCCGCGCGCGCCCGCTGCGAGGTCGGTCTTGGCATACACCACCAGGGTGTCGGCGTCAGGGCCGTTGGTGATCCACATCTTGGTGCCGTTCAGCACGTAGCGGTCCCCTTTCAGGTCGGCGCGCAGCTTCATGCTCACCACGTCGGAACCGGCGTTCGGTTCCGACATCGCCAGCGCGCCGACGTGCTCGCCCGAAATCAGCTTGGGCAGGTAGTTGCGCTTCTGTTCTTCGGTGCCGTTGCGCTTGATCTGATTCACGCACAGGTTCGAGTGGGCGCCATACGACAGGCCAACCGAGGCCGAGGCGCGCGAGATTTCTTCCATGGCGACGATGTGGGCCAGGTAGCCCATATTCGCGCCGCCATACGCTTCGCTGACGGTGATGCCAAGCAGGCCCAGTTCGCCCATTTTCTTCCACAGGTCCATCGGGAACTGGTCGCTGCGGTCGATTTCGGCGGCGCGTGGGGCGATTTCGGCGGCGGCGAACTGCTGCACCGCTTCGCGCAATGCGGCGATGTCCTCGCCATGGTCAAAGGTCAAGCCTGGAAGGTGCAGCATGTCGTCCTCACGGTGAACGGGGAGTTGGGGCAGGGCGCCGATGAGCGAATATCATACTCGCCTGTGACGTTAACGTAAACGTCAAGTAGAACCCTGTTGCGTGAGGACGGATGGACACTTAGAGCGCCTAACAAAACCTTCAGGGCAAGGCGCATGGGCGAAGACAGTACGGCTGTACGGCGAGCCCATGCAACGCAGCCGTGGAGGTTTTGTTAGGCGCTTTTAAGCGGCGGCGCGCCGGGCCTCATCCTCGGCCAGCAGGCGCCGGCATTCTTCTTCGTGTGAGCTGATTTCTTCCAGCGCCATCTCGATGTCGGCGCGCTGTTGTTCGAGCGTCAGGCGCTGCTGCGCCAGCACGCCGAGGAAGCGGTCGATCTGGGCCGAGGTGTCCTTCGGCGACTCGTACATGTCGACGATGCTCTTGATTTCAGACAGCGTCAGGCCGAGGCGCTTGCCGCGCAGCGTCAATTTCAGACGGGTGCGGTCGCGCGGGGTGTACACGCGGTTGCGTCCGCCCACGCCTTCGCGCATCGGGCTGAGCAGGCCCTGGTCTTCATAGAAACGAATCGCCCGGGCGGTGATATCGAATTCGCGTGCCAGTTCGGCGATGGTATAGGTGGCCATGATGTGAAATGAATAGCAATAAACAGACAAAATCGCTAAAATCAGAACGTTGTTTCCGTTTACGTTAACTGTCAGTAGCAAGTTCATTGTAGCGCGACGCCTTGCCGTCGCACATGAAAGATTGCCCATGAATCCGCTCGAAGCCCAGCTCGACTATCCCTTAGGGGACACGATTCCCGCGCCCGGCGCCCTGTACGACATCGTGCCCGGCCTGTGCTGGGCGCGCATGCCGCTGCCGTTCGCGCTCGACCATGTCAATCTGTGGCTGCTAAGAGACACGGTCGACGGCCGCGCCGGCTGGAGCGTGATCGACACCGGCGCCGGCACCGACGCCACCCGCGCTGCCTGGGAAACGCTGCTGGTAGAGGGTTTGCAGGGCGAGCCGCCCGTACGCGTGATCGCCACCCACTGCCATCCGGACCACGTCGGCCTGTCGGGCTGGCTGTGCACGCGCTTCGCGGCGCCGTTCTGGATCACCACCGGCGAGTTCGGCTTCGCGCGCATGATGGCGGCCGGTCTGCCGGGTGTGGATGGGCCGTCGGCAATCCCGCACTTCGAGCGCCATGGATTGCGTGATGCGGCGCTGCTGGAACAGATGCGCAGCCGGCGCAACTACTATCCGTCGCTGGTGCCGGCGGTGCCGGATGCCTATACCCGCCTGCAGGACGGGCAGGAAGTGGCGATCGGGGCGCACCGCTGGCGCGTGATCACGGGCTTCGGCCACTCGCCGGAACACGCCGCGCTGTATTGCGCAGCATTGAACGTGCTGATCTCGGGCGACATGGTGCTGCCGCGTATTTCCACCAATGTGTCGGTGTTCGCGGTCGAGCCGGACGGCAATCCGCTGCAGCTGTATCTCGATTCGCTCGACAAGTTCGCTGACCTGCCACACGACGTGCTGGTGCTGCCCTCGCATGGCAAGCCGTTTCGCGGCCTGCATACCCGGATCGACCAGCTGCGCGAGCATCACAGGGCCCGCCTGGCTGAAGTGTTGCAAGCTTGCATCACACCGCAGTCGGCAATGGACATCGTGCCGATCATGTTCCGGCGCCCGCTGGATGCCCATCAGCTCAGCTTTGCCCTGGGTGAGGCGCTCGCGCACCTGCACAAGCTATATTACGAAAATGCCTTAAAAAAGTTACAAAGTAACGACGGGATTTTCCGATTTACCGTAGATGACATAAATTTGTAACTATAAAGTACATATATTTTGGAATGTATATGCTCTCCTTATGCGTAGGTAATTGTACGTAAAGCATGGCGTTTTGGAGGAAATGTAGAAATTGAACAAAACATCCTTCGGTAACTTGCTAATGAGAACTGACAGGCAGCATTCGTAAAAACTATTAAAAAACCACATCATTGTTACATTTTAGAGGTATGATTTAGGATTCATGCTTCTCACCAGAAGAAGTTACCCGTCCGTCTCAATAACTAGTATCACGATGAACTCAACGAATGAACGGGAGAGCTTCAGCGAGCGTCTGCAGCAGGCCCTGAAGAACGCACACTATTCTCCTGATAGCCCCACCCGGCTTGCCCGGGAATTCAATATCCGCTTCGAAGGACGTCCAATCACGGTTCACGCTGCCCGTAAATGGCTGGTTGGCGAAGCCATTCCTACCCAGGAAAAACTGCGCATGATCGCCCAGTGGCTGGGCGTACCGGCTGACTGGCTGCGCTTCGGCGGCGCCGAGCAGGCTGCCAGCAGCGATGCCGCCGGTGGCGCACGCTTCGAGTCGGCCGACGTCAAGCTGATCGCCGACTTGCAGCGCCTGGACGAACACCATCGCCAGCTGGCGCGCGAATTCATTCGCATGCTGGTGCGCATGAATCACCAGAAAGCCGAAGTCAAGTAATTCCTGCCAGTACTCAGCGTTGCACTTTTCGTCATGCCGTGCAGCACAAACAGCCGCAGCTGGTTCATAATCAGCTTCGGTGGCTGCGATCGCCGCCACCGGATCCATCGAGGAGCAGCTGACGCATGCGAAACAACTACGCCAACACCGCCCAGCTCAAGGAGTTGATGACTGCGCCGCCAATGACGGCAGCGCGTCATGCCGAAGTACTGCGGGAACGCAATGCCCGGCGGCGGAAGCTTGAGGAAGCACGCGAAGCGAAAAAGGCCGACGACAGCCTGTACGACAAGCGCTGAGCTTTACGGCGCAGCGGCCCTTGCGCTGCGCCGATTCAGTCGGCCGGCGGCGTGGCTTTCAGGCTGCTTTGCAAGTCGCCCCGTATTTCGCCCTTCATGCCGCCCCAGCGGGCGGCCTGGGCGTTCTCTATACCCAGCAAATCCAGAACACGCTCGACCGTGTGCTCGACCATGTCCTCGATCGACGCCGGCCGGTGATAAAAACTCGGCAGCGGCGGGAACACGATGCCGCCCATCTCGGTTACGGCCGTCATGTTGCGCAAATGCGCCAGGTTGAACGGGGTTTCGCGCACCATCAGGATCAGGCGCCGGCGTTCCTTCAGGATCACGTCGGCTGCGCGCGTCACCAGGTTGTCGGACAGGCCATGGGCGACTGCCGCCAGCGTCTTCATCGAACACGGTGCGATCACCATGCCGTCGGTCGGGAACGAGCCGCTGGCGATGGTGGCGCCGATGTCGCGGTTGCGATGCACGACATGGGCCAGCGCTTCGACGTCGCGCCGCTGCAGGTCGAGTTCCTGGTGCAGGGTGAGGGAGGCGGCGTCGGAAATGACCAGGTGGGTCTCGACGCCGGGGACGGCGCCCAGCTTTTTCAACAGCTGCACGCCGTAGGTCGCGCCGGTCGCGCCGGTGATGGCGACAATGAACCGGCGCGGACGTTCAGTCATGTCGATCAGCGGTTTTGCAGCAGGGTCTGCAGTTCGCCCGATTCGTACATTTCGTTCATGATGTCGGTGCCGCCGATGAACTCGCCGTTCACGTACAACTGCGGCACGGTTGGCCAGTTCGAGTAGTCCTTGATGCCCTGGCGCACTTCGGCGTCGTCCAGCACATTGACGGTGGCCACATTGTCCACGCCGCAGGCTTTCAGCACCTGAATTGCACGGCCCGAGAAGCCGCACTGCGGGAACTGGGCGGTGCCCTTCATGAACAGCACCACCGGGGTGGAGGTCACGGTCTCTTTGATCCAGGTTTGTACGTCGCTCATTTTGGTTCTGCCTTTGAAAAAATAGGTTGGATGACGACATTCTATAAGAATTCGACACAGTGGGCAGGCGCCTCTATGGCTCGCTCGCCACACCAGGGTCAGCGGCGCTGCTGCTATCATCATCCGGTTTCACACTTTGAACCGCGCCATGCACAACACCTTCGCCACCCTGCCGCCGATCGCCCTGTGGATCTTCGCCGCCCTGCTCGGCTTGCCGGCCCTGTACGATATCTACAACGGCCTCACGGTGTACCAGCCGGCGCGCCTGTTCTTTGCCATCGGCCCGCTCCTGATGGCCGGCTTCCTGGCCTATTGCGCGTTCCAGCGCCGCGCCGGGCGCGACGCCAAGCTGGCCTCGCGCGAAGTGACGCTGGCCGGCTACATCTGCTTCGGCGCCTTCGCCGGCAGCTTCCTGGTCAAGCTGGTGCTGCAGGGGATGCAGGCCGCCGCCTGATCGGCGCGCGGCGTTGCGGTATGATCGCCCGGTTTGACACGTCCACCGGAGAACCTGATGCAACAACCACCCCGCCCGCGCGTCCCGTCGCCGAACGCGAACCTCGTGATCGCAGCCCTGCTGGGCATTCCCGGCCTGATCAACCTGTACACCGGCATTACGCGCCAGCTTCCGGGCGACATCCTCTCGGGCCTGGCGGCGCTGGCATATGCGGTGCTGCTGGTGCGCGACGCGCTGCACATCAAGAAGACCGGTGTGCCGGCCATCGCGCAATCGAAGATGCTGTTGATCGGCTTCGGCTGCCTGGCGGTGTACCTGGTCGGTATCCTGATCAAGCACAGTTAAACAAGTCGCGGCCGAGGCAGACCGAGACCTCGCGCCCGATGTAGCGGCCCCACGGGGCCACCCGTGCATAGCCGTGGCGCTCGTAGAACCCGACCGCGCGCGTGTTCACGCGCCGCGTCGACAGCCATAAGCGGCGGTAGCCGCAGGCGATGGCGCGCTGTTCCAGCGCCGCCAGGATGACCGCGCCGGCGCCGCTGCCGGGCTGCGCGTACATTCGTTTGAGTTCACCGGTGTCGCCTTCCAGCACGCGCAGCGCGCCGCAGCCGACAGCGCGGCCGCTATCCTCATAAGCGATCACGAACGCCGCGCCATGTCCCTGCACATCGCGCGGATCGAACGACGACGCGCCGCTGTCGCCGGTGATTTGCGCCAATGCCGCATCGAGCTGCGCGATCAAACGCAGCGCATCATCGCTGGCCGGATCGGCGGCAACGACGCGCAGCATCGGCTTACTTCTTCATCTTGGCGAAAGCGGCCATCATCGCGTTGTTCGACGGCGGCGCCGAACGCTGTTCCTGGCGCTGATGCTGGGCCACGCGCTTGGCGTCCGTGCGGTCGGCGCGCTGCTCGGGACGCGATCCAGGTTGCGGCGCACTGTCGCTCAAGCGCATGGTGAGCGCGATGCGCTTGCGCTTGGGGTCCACTTCGAGCACCTTGACCTTCACCACCTGGCCGGCCTTGACCACCGTGTGCGGGTCTTTCACGAAGGTGTTCGACAGCGCCGAGATGTGTACCAGGCCGTCCTGGTGCACGCCGATGTCCACAAAAGCGCCAAACGCGGCGACGTTGGTCACCACGCCTTCCAGGATCATGTCGACCTTCAGGTCCGAGATCGCTTCCACGCCGTCCTTGAAGGTGGCGGTGGTGAATTCCGGACGCGGGTCGCGCCCTGGTTTTTCCAGTTCCTTCAGGATGTCGGTCACGGTCGGCACGCCGAACTTCTCGTCCGCGTACTTCGCTGGCGACAGGCCCTTGAGCAGGGCGCCGTCGCCGATCACCGTCTTCACGTCGCGCTTCACGTCCGCCAGGATCTTCTCGACCAGCGGATACGATTCCGGGTGCACCGCCGAGGCGTCGAGCGGATTGGCGCCGTCCATCACGCGCAGGAATCCGGCCGCCTGTTCGAACGTCTTTTCGCCCAGGCGCGGCACTTTCTTCAGCGCCGCGCGCGAGGCAAACGCGCCGTGGTTGTCGCGGTAGGCTACGATCCCCTGCGCCACCGTGTTCGACAGGCCCGACACGCGCGCCAGCAGCGGCGCCGACGCGGTGTTCACATCGACCCCGACCGCGTTCACGCAATCCTCGACCACGGCGTCGAGCGAGCGCGCGAGCTGGGTCTGCGACACGTCGTGCTGGTACTGGCCGACGCCGATCGACTTCGGATCGATCTTGACCAGTTCGGCCAGCGGGTCTTGCAGGCGGCGCGCGATCGACACCGCGCCGCGCAGCGACACGTCCATGTCGGGCAGTTCGCGCGACGCGAATTCGGACGCCGAATAGACCGAGGCGCCGGCTTCCGACACCACGATCTTGGTCAGCTTGAGGTCGGGCTGCTGTTTGATCAGGTCCTGCGCCAGCTTGTCGGTCTCGCGCGAACCGGTGCCGTTGCCGATCGAGATCAGCGACACATTGTGCTGCGCCGCCAGCTTGCCCAGGATATGCAGCGCGCCATCCCAATCGTTGCGCGGCTGGTGCGGATACACGGTGGCGGTGTCGACCACCTTGCCGGTGGCGTCGACAATCGCCACCTTGACGCCGGTGCGCAGGCCAGGGTCGAGCCCCATGGTGGCGCGCGGGCCGGCCGGCGCTGCCAGCAGCAGTGCTTTCAGGTTGCGCGCGAAGACCTGGATGGCATCCAGTTCGGCCTTGTCGCGCAGGGCGCCCATCAAGTCGGACTCAAGGTGCATGAAGCTCTTCACGCGCCAGGTCCAGCGCGCGCTGTCCTGCAGCCATTTGTCGGCCGGGCGTCCCTGCGCCTTGATGCCGAAGCGCGCCGCGATGCGGCCTTCGCAAGGGTTCAGTGGCGCGTCCCATTTTGGCTTCTCGGGCTCGGAGTCGAGCCGCAGCGTCACGTCCAGGATGCCTTCGCGGCGGCCGCGCAACAGCGCCAGCGCGCGGTGCGACGGCACCGCCGCCAAGGGCTCGTGGTAGTCGAAATAATCGGCGAACTTCTCGCCTTCATCTTCCTTGCCGGCGACGACTTTCGATTCCACCACGCCGTGCTCCTGCACGTACTCGCGCAGCGACTGCAGCAGTTCGGCGTCTTCGGCGAAGCGCTCCATCAGGATCTGGCGCGCGCCATCGAGCGCCGCCTTGGTGTCGACCACGCCCGGATTGGCGCCGCCGTCGGCATTCGTGAATGCCTCGCGCAGATAGTCTTTCGCAACCGCTTCCGGATCGAGGCTCGGGTCGGCCAGGAGCGATTCCGCCAGCGGCGCCAGGCCCGCTTCGATCGCGATCTGGGCCTTGGTGCGGCGCTTCTGTTTATACGGCAGGTACAGGTCTTCGAGGCGGGTCTTGTCTTCGGCCAGCGCCAGCGCCTGCAGCAGCTCGGGCGTCATCTTGTTCTGCTCCGTGATCGAGGCGATCACCGCCGCGCGCCGGTCTTCCAGCTCGCGCAGGTAGCGCAGGCGCTCCTCCAGCAGGCGCAATTGGATGTCGTCGAGGCCGCCCGTGGCTTCCTTGCGATAGCGGGCGATGAATGGCACGGTGGCACCTTCGTCGAGCAGGGCGATGGCGGCAGCCACCTGGGCCGGCCGGGCGGCGAGTTCTTGGGCGAGGCGTTGTTCGATGGAGGGCAGCATAAAAATAAAACGAAGGCCAGAGATGGATGCGAAGGGCGGCGCCGCGTCTTGTGGCGCGCGAGCCAAGAGAGCCATGATACGCAATCATGAACGATACGCCAGTCTTGACAGCGCGATCCGAACTATGAGAGAACAACCGGTTGAGATAAGAACGACACGCGGCGTACGGATGAGATTTGCCTGCTACGTGCGATTACGAACAAAACGGAAGTGTTCGCATGCGAGATAATGCCCGCTATTGCCTTTTTTGTTACTAGCCACGAGACCCAATGACGACAGTCGATTACCTTCGCGAGAAAGCCGGCGATGCAGCTCCGGTCCGCGCTCCAGCACGTGCCCCCGCCCTGCCCGCGCCGGTGGTGAGCTGGCTGCAACGGGTCGAAGCGGCCGCGCATCCGCAGCCGAAGCTGACCGACGAGGTCGCGGACCCGAAGGCCGCGCAGTACAAGTTCGTGTACGTGATGGCGCCCACCAGCGGCGGCCGCCACGTCGCGGTGTGCCTGTGCAAGGCGCGCCTGCGCGCGAACGGCGACGTGGCTGCGGCCAGTCCGGTGAGCGAAGTGTTCTCCCTGCTGTCGGCGCCGCCCGCGTATCTCGAAGGAGAGGACGTCGAGCTGGTGCGCTTCTTCATCGCGATGCGCAGCGGTTCGTCGCAGGGCACCAGCGCCACCGAACCGAAAGGCAAGGTCGGCGCCATCCTGCTGCAACTGTTGCTCGAGCAGGGCAAACTCTTGTGGGCGAACTCGTGGTCGGATATGGCGGGTGGTCTGGTCTACCCGCTGCAGGCCGGCCCGACCCGCCTGGCCAGCCTGGCCTGGCGCGACGAAGGCCGTACCGCCAAACTGGGATGGTCGGTCGAGCCGGTGGGCGGCGCCGCCACCCACAGCGCAGCCGACCAGATCGACTACATGCTGCCGACCGATCCGCCGTGGTATATCGACAACCTGTCGTGCGGCCCGCTCGACCTGAATCGCGGCGGCGTCGACATCTCGCTGGCCGAGCTGCAGGCGCTGGTGGCGCAGGCCCCGCTATTGACCGGCACCGATAAAAAACGCGTGTCGCAGCTGCTGCTGGCGCATGGCCTGCAAGCCTTGATGCCGCTGCCGCAGCCGCTGACCCAGCGCCTGCGCAACGATGTCAAACCGATTCCGCACCTGCTGCTCGATTCGGTGCAGCTGGCCGATGGCGGCGTCACGCGCTGGCACGACTTTGCCGTGCTGGCCTACGACTACGACGGCCAGCGCGTTTCGTTCGACCCGTCGCAGCGCGTGGTGCGCCAGATCGGCGACGTCACCGAGATCATCGAACGCGATCCGAAGGCCGAGAGCGACGCCCTGGACAAGCTGGGTGAACTGGGCTTTCGCAAACCGGCCACCGCGCCGTTCAACGCCATGGCCGGCGCGCTGCAGCTGGAAAGCCAGGCCGGCTGGCTGCGCTTCGCCGAAAACGACCTCGATGCGCTGTCCGACACTGGCTGGCATGTGCAGAAGTCGGCCAAGTACCGCTACGACGTGGTCGCGGTCGAAGACTGGTACGCCGACATCGACGAACCGGTCGAGGCGGGCAACGCCTGGTTCGAGCTCGAGCTGGGCATCGTGGTGGCGAAGAAGCGCGTGCCGCTGTTGCCGGTGCTGGTGCAGCTGATTCGCAGCGCGCCGCTCGACTTCGACCCGGCAGTGCTGGCGGCGCATGATGAAGCCGACCAGATGCTGGCGGTGCTGCCGGACGGCGCGCGCGTGGCGCTGCCGTGGGGCCGCCTCAAGCCGATCCTGGCCACGCTGGGCGAACTGTATTTCAACGACAAGATCAAATCGAAGGTGCGCCTGTCGACGCTGGACGCGGCGCGCCTGGAAGAACTGGCGCGCGGGCTCGAACTGCGCTGGACCGGCGGCGAACGCCTGCGCGAGACCGGCCGCAAATTGAGCCAGTTCGGTTCGGTGAAAAAGGTCGAGCCGCCGAAGGGCTTGCAAGCGACCCTGCGCGACTACCAGCTCGACGGCCTGTCGTGGATGCAGTTCCTGCGCGAGTACGACCTGGGCGGCATCCTGGCCGACGATATGGGCCTCGGTAAAACCGTGCAGACGCTGGCCCACATCCTGATCGAAAAGGAAGCCGGCCGCCTGACCAGTCCGGCCCTGGTGATCGCCCCGACCAGCCTGATGACCAACTGGTGCGAGGAAGCGGCGCGTTTCGCCCCGAGCCTGAAGGTGCTTCTGCTGCAAGGCAAGGAGCGCATGGACCAGTTCGATCAGATCGACAATGCCGACATCGTCCTGACCACCTACGCGCTGCTGCCGCGCGACGAGGAAGAGCTGCGCAAGCACCACTATCACCTGGTGATCCTGGACGAATCGCACTACATCAAGAACACCCGCTCGAAGGCGGCGCAGACGGCCGGCTCGCTCGACGCCAGCCACCGCCTGTGCCTGTCGGGCACGCCGCTCGAGAACCACCTGGGCGAACTGTGGTCGCAGTTCCACTTCCTGCTGCCGGGCCTGCTGGGCGACGAAAAGACCTTTAATACCCAGTTCCGCCATCCGATCGAACGCCAGGACGACCCGGTGCGGCGCACCTTGTTGAATCGTCGCATCCGGCCGTTCCTGCTGCGCCGCACCAAGGACCACGTGGCCAAGGAACTGCCGCAAAAGACCGAGATGGTGCGCCGCATCGAGCTCACCGGCCCGCAGCGCGACCTGTATGAAACGGTGCGCCTGGCGATGGACAAGAAGGTGCGCGACGAGATCGACCGCAAGGGCGTGGCGCGCAGCCAGATCGTGATCCTGGAAGCGCTGCTCAAGCTGCGCCAGGTGTGTTGCGATCCGCGCCTGGTGAAAGCCATGCCGAGCAAGAAGAACACGGCGGCGGTGTCGGCCAAATTGATGGACCTGATGCAGATGGTCGAGGATTTGCTGGGCGAAGGGCGCCGCATCCTGGTGTTCTCGCAGTTCACCAGCATGCTCGGCCTGATCGAGGAAGAACTCGACGCGCGCGGCATCCGCTACGCACTACTGACCGGTGAGACGCGCGACCGCTCGGCCCAGGTGGCCGCATTCCAGCAGGGCGCGGTGCCGATCTTCCTGATCAGCCTGAAAGCCGGCGGGGTCGGGCTGAACCTGACCGCGGCCGACACCGTGATCCACTACGATCCGTGGTGGAACCCGGCGGCCGAGAACCAGGCCACCGACCGTGCCTGGCGCATCGGGCAGGATAAACCGGTGTTCGTCTATAAACTGATCGCCAAGGGCACGCTGGAAGAAAAAATCCAGCTGCTGCAGCAGAAGAAATCGGAGCTGGCGCAGTCGATCCTGTCCGAAGGCGAATCGCAGAAGATGGCGCTGACGCAGGAAGACCTGCAAGCGATCTTTGCACCGCTGGAAGAAGGTTGAACAGAGAGTGAAAACGAACAGGGCGCTTGATGCGCCCTGTTTATTTACTAGTATTACTTGTAGAACGCTTCGACCTTGCCCTTGAGCTTGATCAGCATTGGTTTACCTTTGCGATCGAGGGTCTTGCCGGCGGCGACCTTGATCCAGCCTTCGCTCAGGCAATACTCTTCGACGTCGTAGCGGTCTTTGTCGTTGAAGCGGATGCCGACGTCGTGCTGGAACACGTCGCGGTTGTGGAAAGGGCTGCTCGGATCGATCGAGAGCCGGTCTGGGAGTGGGGGGAGGGTTGCAGTATCGGTCATAGTGCGCGAATTATCGCGCATCTCCCGCCAGCGTGGCGCATTTGTTTCACAGGCGCTGATGGGCTGGAAACACGCCTGATACACAGATTCTCAGCAATAATTGTTTAGCAGCGATATACTTGGTGATAAAGACAACTTCATTTACAGTTGGTAATGAATACGCAATGAACGCCAGCCCGCCCACCGCCGCTTCTGCCGTCCCGGATTCGTTCAACGACGCGGGCCTGCTGCCGCTTGAACATTTCCGTACCATGGCCGAGCTGGGTGGCGACGTGGCGTTCAGCATCGTCCTGCCGGAAGGCCGCCTGGCTTACCTGAGTGCCTCGTTTGTCGCCCTGAGCGGCCATGACGCTGCTGCCTTTCAAGGCGCGCTGGACGGCATTGGTCCGGACGCGCTGGCGCCGCTGGGCGCCTGGCTGATGGAGGCGGCCGACAGCGCGCCCGGCACCCGCTGCACGCGCGAGTTCGACCTGCAGCACGCCGAAGGCCGGCCGCTGGCGCTGGAAGCGATCGCCACGGTGGTGATCGATGCCGGGGGCCAGTCGCAGGCCTTGGTCGGATTGCTGTGCGACCTGTCGGAACGCCGTACCAACCTGGCCGAGCAGAAGCGCTTCGCCAGCATGCTGAACCACGAATTCCGCACCCCGCTGGCGACCATCGACGGCGCCATCCAGCGCCTGGAAGCAACGTCGAGCCAGGCCGACGACGCCACCCGCCAGCGCTACCGCAAGATCGGCGCCGCGGTCGACCGCCTGATCGGGATGCTGGACGAATACCTGTCGCCGGACCGGATGGCGGCATTGGGCCGCACCCGCCAGCCGAACACGATCACCGTGCGCGAGCTGGTCGAGACCGGCGTGCAGCAGGTGCGCACCGCGCAGCGTCAGGCGCTGCTGGAAACCGAAGAGTTGCCGCTGCTGCTGCGCGGCGAACCGGAAGGCTTGCGGCTGGCGCTGAAAGTTTTGATCGACAACGCGCTGGCGTTTTCGCCGCCCGGCAGCCCGATCACCCTGCGCGCGCGGCGCAGCGGCGACGGCGTCGAGCTGGCGGTGCTTGACGGCGGCGAAGGGGTGGCGCCGGAGGATGCCGAACGGGTGTTCGACAAGGGCTACCGCGGCAAGAACGCGCTGGGCATGGCGGGCAGCGGCCTGGGGCTGTACATGGCGCGCTCGATCGTGGAAGTGCACGGCGGGATGCTGAGTCTGGCGTCGGAAGCGAAACACAATCTGAAGCATGACCCCGGGCAAGAGCGGGGGCAAGAGCAGAAACGGGGAGGCGCCGAATTCCGCCTCTGGATGCCGGCGCTTGGAATGTAGAGGAAGCACTCCTTGCCTCAGTCAGCCTCAACAGTGATAATCGGGGCCGACCCGGTCTGGCGTGACCCGGGACTGATAACGCTAACAATGCTGGGCAACGAGAACAACATGGCCAACGCATGACGCAGATATTGATTGTTGAAGACAATGGCGAATACGCCGACGACATGGCCGAGTTCTTGACCGAGCTCGACCATGAGGTCACGATCGCCAGGACTGCCAGCGAGATGTGGGCAGCGCTGACGCGCACCCCGGCAGCCGTTGTGGTGCTCGACCTGGGCTTGCCGGACGAGGACGGTTTCAACGTCATCCCGCGCATGCGCCAGCTGTATCCCGAGATCGGCTTGCTGGTCCTGACGGGGCGGGTAGCGTTTGATCACCGCATCCTGGGCCTGCGCCTGGGCGCCGACCATTATTTGACGAAACCGATCAAGTTCCCCGAGCTGGCCGCCCACATCGAAGCCCTGGACCGCCGCGTGCGTCCACCCGACCCCGCGCCTGCCCCCAGCAAATGGACGCTGCGTGTAAGCGCACGCCAATTGCAGCTAATGGACAAGACGATCGACCTGACCGAAAAAGAGTGCAACTTCCTGCACCTGTTGACGATCAACACCCGTCCGGTCCCGCGTCACGTGATCGTGGCCGGCATGGGCGGCGAAGATCCGGACGCCAGCCGCCGGGTCGACATGCTGGTCTACCGCCTGCGCAAGAAAGCCCGTTCCGGCCTCGGCCAGGACCTGCCGCTACGCAGCGCCTACGGCGAAGGCTACAGCCTCTCCGCCGGCTTCACCCTCGTCTGACCCCCGCGCCGTCCCGGCGCTTTTTTTCACCCCCAATTAGGGTCAGAGTCAAATTGTTGGCCAATGTCCACCCAGATAATTAGGGTCAGAGTCGAATTGTTGGCCAATTTATTTACTTACATGGCTTGCTCGACCCGATTCGGCTAATAAGGGACAGAGTCAATAGGTTCATGGCTGTGTCGAGAAATAATTGGGGACAGAGTCACGCCGTTTTGGACAAGGTTTGCGATTAATTGGGGACAGAGTCATTTGGGCGCTGTAGAATTGCTGCTCAACCTTGAAGCAGACGCCATGGCACGCCAACCCCGACTCATCGTTCCCCAGCAGCCGCACCACGTGATCCAGCGCGGCAACGACCGCCAGGTGATCTTCCGCGAGCAGGCCGATTATCAGAAATTCCTGGTCTGGCTCAAGGACAGCGCGCGCTTCTACGAAGTGGCGATCCACTCGTACGTGCTGATGCCGAACCACCTGCACCTGCTGGCCACCCCGGCCGACGCCACCGGCCTGGCGCTGATGATGCAGAAGGTCGGCCGCTTCTACGTCCCCTGGTTCAATCACAAGTACGAACGCACGGGCGGCCTGTTCGAGGGGCGCTTTCGTACCTCGCTGATCGATACCGATCGCTATTTCATGACCTGTAGCCGCTATATCGAGCTCAATCCGGTGCGCGCGCAGATGGTGGCCGGGCCGGGCGATTATCCGTGGTCGAGCTACGCGCACCATGCCGGCGCCAAGCTCGACACGCTGGTAGCCGACCATGCGTTGTTCTGGGCGCTGGGCAATACGCCATTCCAGCGCGAAGCCGCTTATATGGACATGGTGCAGCAGGGCCTGACTACGGAAGAGGTCGAATTCATCACCCTGTCGATCCTGAAGAACCAGCCGCTGGGCTCGGACAGCTTCAAGACCGACCTCGAGCGCAAGACGCAGCGCCAGATCCTGCCCGCCAAGCGCGGTCGACCATTTGCGCGAGCCTTGCCGCCACTTTCGCAACCCTGAATACCCTTGTTTCCACTCTGACGGCACGGTTATCCGTGCCGTTTTGACATCGCTATCTCGATAAGAATCAAGTACTTGCGCCAGCATGACAGGCAACTCGGCAAGCGTAATTGACTCTGTCCCCATTTATCGCCAATCTCAAAAAGTTGTCAAACAATTCGACTCTGACCCTAATTGTTTAGGTTGACGGGGGATTTTGCATTGCACTATTCTCGGCGTTCGATCCTCGAAAAAGCTGTGGAGAACGTCTCATGATTGCCCAAGGTTTGTATGACCCCGCCAATGAACACGATGCCTGTGGCGTTGGATTCATCGCCCATATCAAGGGCAACAAGAGTCACTCGATCGTTGAACAGGGTCTGCAGATCCTGAAGAACCTCGATCACCGCGGCGCGGTCGGTGCCGATGCGCTGATGGGCGATGGGGCGGGGATATTGATTCAGATTCCGGACCAGTACTATCGCGACGAGATGGCCAAGCAGGGCGTCGAGCTGCCGCCACCGGGCGAGTATGGCGTCGGGATGGTGTTCTTGCCGAAAGAGCACGCCTCGCGCATCGCTTGCGAGCAGGAGATCGAACGCGCGGTGCGCATCGAGGGCCAGGTGGTGCTGGGCTGGCGCAATGTGCCGGTCGACGCGACGATGCCGATGTCGCCGTTCGTGCGCGCCAAGGAGCCGGTGATCCGCCAGATCTTCATCGGTCGCGGCCCGGACATCATGGTCACCGATGCACTCGAACGCAAACTGTATGTGATCCGCAAGTCGTCGGGCCACGCGATCCAGGCGCTCAAACTCTTGCACGGCAAGGAGTTCTTCGTGCCGTCGATGTCGGCGCGCACCGTGGTCTACAAAGGCTTGCTGCTGGCCGACCAGGTGGGCGTGTTCTATAAAGATCTGCAGGATCCGCGCTGCATCTCGGCGCTGGCGCTGGTGCACCAGCGCTTCTCGACCAATACCTTCCCCGAGTGGCCGCTGGCCCACCCGTACCGCCTGATCGCCCACAACGGCGAGATCAATACCGTCAAGGGCAACTTCAACTGGACCCGCGCGCGCGAAGGCATCCTCAAGTCGGCGGTGCTGGGCGACGACCTGCAAAAGCTGTTCCCCTTGATTTACGAAGGCCAGTCCGACACTGCGTGTTTCGATAACGCGCTTGAACTGCTGATCATGGCCGGCTACCCGATCGGCCAGGCGATGATGATGATGATTCCCGAAGCCTGGGAAAACCATCCGGCGATGGACGACAACCGGCGTGCCTTCTACGAATACCACGCGGCGATGATGGAGCCATGGGACGGCCCGGCCGCGATGGCCTTCACCGACGGCCGCCACATCGGCGGCACCCTGGACCGCAACGGCCTGCGTCCGGCGCGCTACGTGATCACCGAGGACGACCTGGTGGTGATGGCGTCCGAATCCGGCGTGCTGCCGATTCCCGAATCGCGCATCGTGCAGAAGTGGCGCCTGCAGCCGGGCAAGATGTTCCTGATCGACCTGGAAGCGGGCCGCATCATCGACGACAAGGAACTCAAGGACACCTACGCCAACGCCAAGCCGTATAAAGCCTGGATCAAGTCGGTGCGCATCAAACTCAATGAACTCAAGCTGGCCGACAGCCAACAGCGCACGACAGGTGCGCAAGGCGAAAAGCCGACCCTCACGCTGCTCGACCGCCAGCAAGCCTTCGGCTACACCCAGGAAGATTTGAAATTCCTGATGGCGCCGATGGCAGTGTTGGGCGAAGAAGCCACCGGCTCGATGGGGAATGACTCCCCGCTGGCCGTCACCTCGAACAAACTGAAACCCCTCTATAACTACTTCAAGCAGCTCTTTGCGCAGGTGACCAATCCGCCGATCGACCCGATCCGCGAAAGCATGGTGATGTCGCTGGTGTCGTTCATCGGTCCCAAACCGAACATCCTCGACACGAATAACGTCAACCCGCCGATGCGCCTGGAAGTGTCGCAGCCGATCCTGGGCTTTGACGACATGGCGCGCCTGCGCGGCATCTCGCAGCACACCGGCGGCAAGTTCAAGGCGTATGAACTGAACATCTGCTATCCGGTCGCCTGGGGCAAGGAAGGCATCGAAGCCTCGATCGCGTCGCTCTGCGCGGAAGCGGTCGATGCCGTCAAATCGGGCCACAACATCCTGATCGTGTCGGACCGTCGCCTGTCGCCCGATCTGGTCGCGATTCCCGCGCTCCTGGCCACGTCCGCCGTACACCAGCACCTGGTGGGACGCGGCCTGCGCGCTTCCACCGGCCTGGTGGTGGAAACCGGCTCGGCGCGCGAGACCCACCACTTCGCGCTGCTGGCCGGCTACGGTGCCGAAGCGGTGCACCCGTACCTGGCGCTGGAAACCCTGGCCGAACTGGCGCATGGCCTGCCGCACGAGATGTCGGCCGAGACAGCGAGCTACAACTACATCAAGGCGGTCGGCAAGGGCCTCATGAAAGTGATGTCGAAAATGGGCATCTCCACCTACATGTCGTACTGCGGCGCCCAGATCTTCGAAGCCGTGGGCCTGAACAAATCGCTGGTCGACAAGTACTTCAAGGGCACCGCCTCGAACATCGAAGGCATCGGTGTATTCGAAGTGGCCGAGGAAGCGCTGCGCCTGCACGCGCTGGCCTTCAGCGCCGACCCGGTGCTGGCCAATGCGCTCGACGTCGGCGGCGAATACGCCTTCCGCGTGCGCGGCGAAGACCATCTGTGGACCCCGGACACGATCGCCAAGCTGCAGCACGCAACGCGCGCCAACAGCTATTCCACCTATAAGGAATACGCGCAGCTGATCAACGACCAGACCAAACGCCACCTGACGCTGCGCGGCCTGTTCGAATTCCGCATCGACCGCGATAAAGCGATCCCGCTGGAAGAAGTCGAAGCGGCCGCCGACATCGTCAAGCGCTTCGCCACCGGCGCCATGTCGCTCGGCTCGATCAGCACCGAAGCCCATGCCACGCTGGCGATCGCGATGAACCGCATCGGGGGCAAGAGCAACACCGGCGAAGGCGGCGAAGACCCGCTGCGCTACACCAACGAATTCAAGGGCATCGCCATCAAGAAGGGCGAGTCGCTCGGCTCGATCCTCGGCGCCGGGCAGGTCATGGTCGACATTCCGTTAGAGGACGGCGACTCGCTGCGCTCGAAGATCAAGCAGGTGGCCTCGGGCCGCTTCGGCGTCACCGCCGAGTACCTGAACTCGGCCGATCAAATCCAGATCAAGATGGCGCAAGGCGCCAAGCCGGGCGAGGGTGGCCAGCTGCCGGGCCACAAGGTGTCGGAGTACATCGCCAGCTTGCGCTTCTCGGTGCCGGGCGTGGGCCTGATCTCGCCGCCGCCGCACCACGACATCTATTCGATCGAAGACCTGGCGCAGCTGATCCACGACCTCAAAAACGCCAATCCGCGCGCCTCGATCTCGGTCAAGCTGGTGTCGGAAGTGGGCATCGGCACCGTCGCCGCCGGCGTGGCCAAGGCCAAGGCCGACCATGTGGTGGTGGCCGGCCACGATGGCGGCACCGGCGCTTCGCCGCTGTCGTCGGTCAAGCACGCCGGCACGCCGTGGGAACTCGGTCTGGCCGAGACCCAGCAAACGCTGGTGCTCAACGGCCTGCGTAGCCGCGTGCGGGTGCAAGCTGATGGACAGATGCGCACCGGCCGCGACGTGGTGATTGCCGCCATGCTGGGAGCCGACGAAATCGGTTTTGCCACCGCGCCGCTGGTGGTCGAAGGCTGCATCATGATGCGCAAGTGTCACCTGAATACCTGCCCGGTCGGCGTCGCGACCCAGGATCCAGTGTTGCGCGCCAAGTTCCAGGGCAAACCGGAACACGTGGTGAACTACTTCTTCTTCGTGGCCGAAGAAGCGCGCCAGATCATGGCGCAGCTGGGCATCCGCACCTACGACGAATTGATCGGCCGCGCCGACCTGCTGGATAAATCCAGGGCGATCGGACACTGGAAGGCGCAGGGCCTGGACTTCTCGAACATCTTCTATCAACCGAAGGTCGAGAGCCAGCGCGCCCTGTTCCACACCGAAGAGCAGGACCATGGCCTCGATAAAGCCCTGGACCACAAGCTGATCACGCAGGCCAAGGCGGCGCTGGAGAAAGGCGAGCGCGTCTCGTTCATCTCGCCGGTGAAGAACCTGAACCGCACCGTCGGCGCCATGCTGTCGGGCGAAGTCGCGAAACGTTACGGTCATACTGGCCTGCCGGACGACACCATCCACATCCAGCTGCAGGGCACCGCCGGCCAGTCGGCGGCGGCGTTCCTGGCCGGCGGCATCACGCTCGACCTGGTCGGCGAAGGCAACGACTACGTCGGCAAGGGCCTGTCGGGCGGGCGTATCATCGTGCGCCCCAACACCGAATTCCGCGGCCGTGCGGTCGACAACATCATCGTCGGTAATACGGTGCTGTATGGCGCGATCTCGGGCGAGGCGTTCTTCAACGGCGTCGCCGGCGAACGCTTCGCGGTGCGTAACTCGGGCGCCACCACGGTGGTGGAAGGCTGCGGCGACCACGGTTGCGAATACATGACCGGCGGTACCGTGGTGGTGCTGGGCGAGACCGGGCGCAACTTCGCGGCCGGCATGTCGGGCGGCGTCGCCTTCGTGTATGACCCGAAGGGCGACTTCGCGGGCCGCTGCAACACCACCATGGTCAACCTGGAGCCGGTGCTGGCGTCGCGCGATCAAACCGACCCCGCGGCCTGGCACAGCCAGACCCGCAATAGCGAGCGCGAGGCCGATGAGGTCATCCTGCGGCGCCTGATCGAACGCCACTTCAAGTACACCGGCAGCACGCGCGCGCGCAACCTGCTCGACGACTGGGCCAACAGCCGCGCCAAGTTCGTCAAGGTGTTCCCGACCGATTACAAGCGTGCGCTCGAAGAGATGCACTTCTCGAGCATGGAAGAAGCGAACGACAAGATCGAGCTGGCGGCGTAACGCTTGCAGCAACGCTGACCAACATACAAGGATAACGACGTGGGCAAAATCACCGGCTTCATGGAATTCGAACGGCAGGAAGAGGATCACCTCGAACCGGCCGCGCGACTCAAGAATTACAAGGAATTCACGATCACCCTGACCGATGGCCAGGCCAAGGTCCAGGGTGCACGCTGCATGGATTGCGGCATCCCGTTCTGTAACACGGGCTGCCCGGTCAACAACATGATCCCGGACTGGAACGACCTGGTCTTCCACAGCAATTACCGGCACGCGCTGGAGAACCTGCACTCGACGAATAACTTCCCCGAGTTCACCGGCCGTATCTGCCCGGCGCCGTGCGAATCGGCCTGTACGCTGGGCATCAACGACGACCCGGTCGGGATCAAGTCGATCGAGCGCAAGATCATCGACACCGGCTGGGAGCACGGCTGGGTGGTGCCGCAGCCCCCAAACGTCAAGACCGGCAAGAAGGTCGCGATCATCGGCTCGGGCCCGGCCGGCCTGGCTGCGGCGCAGCAGCTGGCGCGCGTCGGCCATGACGTCACCGTGTTCGAAAAGAGCGACCGCCTTGGCGGCTTGATGCGCTATGGGATTCCCGACTTCAAGATGGAGAAGGAACTGATCGACCGCCGGGTCGAACAGATGCGCGCAGAAGGCGTGACCTTCCGCACCGGCGTCTTGATCGGCAAGGATTTCCCGGCCACGGTCAGCAATATGGCGCGCGACACCATCTTCCCGGAAGACCTGGACAAGCAATTCGACGCCGTGATCCTGGCCGGCGGCGCCGAGCAGCCGCGCGACTTGCCGGTGCCGGGCCGCCAACTGAAAGGCGTGCACTTCGCGATGGACTTCCTGCCGCAGCAGAACCGCGTGAACGCGGGCGACAAGCTGAAGGACCAGCTCAAAGCCACCGGCAAACACGTGGTGGTGATCGGCGGCGGCGACACCGGCTCGGACTGCGTCGGCACCTCGAACCGCCATGGCGCCGCTTCGGTGACCCAGTTCGAACTGCTGCCGCAGCCGCCGGAACAGGAAAACAAGCCGCTGGTCTGGCCTTACTGGCCAACGCGCCTGCGTACCTCGTCGTCGCATGAAGAAGGCTGCGAGCGTGACTGGGCGGTGGCCACCAAGCGCCTCGAAGGCAAGGGCGGTAAAGTCGAGAAGCTGATCGCCTGCCGCGTCGAATGGAAGGACGGCAAAATGATCGAGGTGCCGGATTCCGAGTTCGAGATGAAGGCTGACCTGGTGCTGCTGGCGATGGGCTTTGTCTCGCCGGTGCAGCAGGTGCTCGATGCGTTCGGGGTGCAGAAGGATGCGCGCGGCAATGCGCGCGCCGCGACCGAGGGCGAGAGCGCCTACCTGACCTCGAGCCCGAAAGTGTTCGCGGCCGGCGACATGCGCCGCGGCCAGTCACTGGTGGTGTGGGCGATCCGCGAAGGGCGCCAGTGCGCGCGCGCGGTGGACGAGTTCCTGATGGGGGCGTCGACGCTGCCGCGCTGAGCATGTCAAACAGTCCATGACAAAAAGGCCGCCGGGTTCGAACTCCGGCGGCCTTTTCCTTTAGCGCACAGCGCTTTGGCTCAGCATCTGCTTGCCGGACTTACCGATAGATCCATTTTTTGCTAACGAAATAATTAATGAAGAGGACAAAGACGGTGGCGACGACCTGGGCCAACAGGAAGTGCAGGCCGATGCCGCTCAACCAGCCGACAATGGCGCCATTCAACAGCGCGCCCAGCACCGATAGCGCAACGAAGCGTGGGATGGTTTCGCGGTGCGCGCGCTGGGTGGCGAAGGTATAGCGGCGGTTGAGCAGGTAGACCACGCAGGCGCCGAACGAGGCGCCAATCGCCGCAGCAAGACCTGGCTTAACGCCCAGTTGCATTACCAGTACCAGATAAATCGTGTAATGCAGACAGGTTGCGGTCGCCCCGACAGCCGCGAACTTGAGGAATTGGGCGCCACCGCGCGGACGCACGTCGGAGAGCCCCGATGGAGCTGCGGGCTTGTTCATGCCAGACACCTTGACTGAAAAATAATCATTATATTAACAGTGCGAATAGTAAGCACATTTATTTGACGTAACAACAATTTTAACGTCGGCATCTTATGTCAGGACTGTTGCCCTGGGAGAGGTCAAGATGGAACGCCGCATTCAATACGTGCAATAAAAAAATGGGAAGTCAAACAGTGTATTGTTAGAACATTATTGCCTCGTTGCATTTGATGATATAAGGCAATAAACTGCAATCTTGTGAAACATGCATATTCCAACAAAAACAATGGCTTATCGCGCGAAATAGCTGACTCACGAGTTATTAGTGTTGTAATAGTACGTCGCCGGCCCGGCGTAAACGGAGGTGCCTCAAGCAAGCTGGGAGCTTTCTGCACTACAATACCGGATTACCCAAACTTTAATTACGCCGTGTCGAACCTAGTCGAAATCCGCGATCTGCATTTTGCGTACGGTGAGCGTTCCATCTTGTCGAATCTGCGCATGGACTTCCCGCGCGGCAAGCTTATTGCCGTCATGGGCGGCTCCGGCTGCGGCAAGACCACGGTGCTGCGCCTGATCGGTGGCCAGATCCGTCCCCAGCGCGGTGAAGTGCGCATCGGTGGCGAGGTCGTGCACCAGCTCGACACCCAGGGACTGTACCGCCTGCGCCGCCGCATGGGCATGCTGTTCCAGTTCGGCGCCCTGTTCACCGACCTGTCGGTGTTCGACAACGTCGCCTTCCCGTTGCGCGAGCACACCGACCTGCCGGAAGAAATCATCCGCGACCTGGTGCTCATGAAACTCAACGCCGTCGGCCTGCGCAATGCGCACCGCCTGAAACCGGCCGAGATCTCGGGCGGCATGGCGCGCCGTGTGGCCGTGGCGCGCGCGGTGGCGCTCGACCCCGAACTGATCATGTACGACGAGCCGTTCGCCGGCCTCGATCCGATCTCGATGGGCGTTACCGCGAACCTGATCCGCAACCTGAACGACGCGCTCGGTTCGACCTCGATCCTGGTGTCGCACGATGTGCAAGAGTGCTTCGCCATCGCCGATTATGTGTACTTTATGTCGGCTGGCAAGATCGTGGCAGAAGGTACGCCCGACCAGCTGCGTGTTTCGGAAGACCCTTACGTGAAGCAATTCGTGAATGCCGCGCCGGATGGCCCGGTGCCATTCCATTATCCCGGCAAGTCGCTGGCCGACGACCTGGGCCTGGGAGTGCGTAAGTGATCGCTCGCATTATCGGCGGCGTCGGCCGCAGCGTGCGCGAAAACGTCGCCAGCCTCGGCTTCGCGCTGCGCTCGTTCTTCAACCTGATGCGGGTATCGCCCGGCGCCTTCCGCCGTCCAGGCTTGATTTCTGAGCAGATCCATTTTATCGGTAACTATTCGCTGGTGATCATTGCTGTGTCCGGCTTGTTCGTCGGCATGGTGCTGGCGCTGCAGGGTTATTACACGCTGAACCAGTATGGCGCCGAGCAGATGCTGGGCCAGGTGGTGGCGCTGGCGCTGGTGCGCGAGCTCGGCCCGGTGGTCACGGCGCTGCTGTTCGCCGGCCGCGCCGGCACCTCGCTCACCGCTCAGATCGGCTTGATGAAAGCCGGCGAACAATTGTCCGCCATGGAAATGATGGCGATCAACCCGCTGCAACGCGTGCTGGCGCCCCGCTTCTGGGCCGGTGTGGTCGCGATGCCGGTGCTGGCCACCGTGTTTTCGGCAGTCGGCGTGCTGGGCGGCTACCTGGTCGGCGTGAAACTGATCGGCGTCGACGAAGGTTCGTTCTGGGCCCAGATGCAAGCCGGGGTCGATGTGCGAAATGACGTACTGAACGGCGTGATTAAAAGCTTTATCTTTGGCATCGCAGTGACCTTTACCGCCCTGTTCCAGGGGTACCAGGCCCAGCCGACGCCGGAAGACGTGTCGCGCGCGACCACGCGCACCGTCGTGATTGCTTCGCTGCTGGTCTGGGGTCTGAACTTCGTGATGACCGCCCTGATGTTCAATAAATAATAGTTAATAAATATAACGGTTTGTAAGGTACTCAAATGCATCGCAAAACTATCGACGTCTGGGTCGGCCTGTTCGTCCTGCTGGGCCTGGCTTCTTTGCTGTTCCTGGCATTCCAGGCCGGGAACATGAGCTCCATGTCGTTCGGCCAGACCTATAGCATCACCGGCCGCTTCGACAATATCGGCGGCCTCAAGCCGCAGGCACCGGTGAAAAGCGCCGGCGTGGTGGTCGGTCGCGTGAGCGACATCACGTTCGACGACAAGAACTTCCAGGCATCCGTGCGCCTCGATATGGACACCGAGTATAAATTCCCAAAAGATAGTTCTTTGAAGATTTTGACCGCTGGTTTGTTGGGTGAGCAGTACATCGGCATCGAAGCCGGTGGTGACGACAAGAATTTGGCCGAAGGCGATCGCATTGTTCGTACCCAATCGGCGACGGTATTGGAAGACTTAATTAACCAATTTATCTACAGCAAGGCTGCAGAAGGAAAGGAAGGTAGTGAATGAACCACACCGTCACGCTCTCGCGCCTGCGCGCATGTGCCGCCGCCGTTGCTGTCCTGGCCCTGAGTGGCTGCGCCACCACGGCGAACAATCCACAGGATCCGCTGGAAGGCTATAACCGCGCCGTGTTCAGCTTCAACGATGCGGTCGACCGCACCGTGCTGAAACCCACCGCCACCGCCTACAAGAAAGTGGTGCCGGGCTTCGCGCAAACTGGCGTGAACAATTTCTTCGGCAACTTGTCGGATGCCTGGAGCTCGGTCAACAACCTGCTGCAAGGCAAGGGTGAAGCGAGCGCTACCGATTTCGGCCGTTTCGCGCTGAACTCGACCTTCGGCATTTTCGGCCTGCTCGACATCGCGTCTGAAGCCGGCATGCCCAAGCACAATGAAGACTTCGGCCAGACCCTGGGTAAATGGGGCGTACCGAGCGGTCCGTACTTGATGTTGCCACTGTTGGGCCCATCTACGGTGCGTGACACCGCCGCGTTGCCGGCCGATTTTGCCGGCGACATCTGGACGTACAAGGACCCGACCCACGTGCGCAATATCGGTGTCGGTGTGCGCATCATCGACAAGCGCGCCAGCCTGCTCGATGCATCGAGCCTGATGGAAGAAGCTGCGCTGGACCGCTACGAATTCTTGCGTGACGGCTATCTGCAGCGTCGCCAGAGCCAGGTGTATGACGGCGATGTGCCACGCCAGGCCGATGATGGCGCCGCTGCGGCCGATGCGGCAGGCGACGCCAACTCGCAGGTGGTGCCGCAGCCGGCGTCGCCCGAGAAAAAATAAGCAAGCCAAAACACGCAATTCAACCAGGTACCAGCCGCCCGGCAGCGCTTTTACATAGAGCGCCCGGCGGCGCCACTTGACAAAGGAAGCACCATGAAACCAGTCATGCAAATGTTTGCCGCGGCCGCCGCGACCGTGGCCTTCTCCACCAGCGTGTTCGCCGCGCCAAGCGCCGAAGCACCGGACACCCTGGTCAAGCGCATCAGCGCCGACGTGATCGACAGTGTCAAGGCCGACAAGGATATCCAGGCCGGCAACCGCACCAAGATCATGGACCTGGTCAATTCCAAGATCCTGCCGTATGTCGACGCGCAGAAGATGACCCAGCAGGCAGCCGGCCGTCACTGGCGCAGCGCCACCCCTGAGCAGCAGCAGAAGCTGACCCAGGAATTCCGCACCCTGCTGGTGTACACCTACGCCGGCGCGCTGTCGACCATCAAGAATGAAACCGTCGAATTCAAGCCGATGCGTTCGAGCCCGGCCGACACCGACGTCGAAGTGCGTTCGCAGGTGAATGTGGCGCGCGGCGAGCCGATCACCCTGAACTACCGCCTGTCCAAGGGCGACCAGGGCTGGAAGATCTACGACGTGAACGTGCTGGGCGCCTGGCTGGTCCAAACCTATACCAGCACCTTCAACAGCGAAATCAGCAAGAGCGGCGTCGATGGCCTGATCAAGCGTCTGGCCGACCGCAACGCCCAGCTGGCATCGAAGCCGCTGGCCGCGCCGGCAAAATAAGGTACGCAATGGCCGAAGCCAATCCCATGCTGTCGATCGACGCCCTGACCTTCACCAGCGCCAGCGAGGCGCTGGAGCAGGGCGCGGCGGCGATCCGCGCCGGCGAGACCGTGTTCGACCTGGGCGGTGTACGCGCCGCCGACTCGTCGGGCGTGGCCTTGCTGCTGGCCTGGCAGCGCCGCGCGCTCGACGCCGGCCATCGTCTCACCTTCGTCAATGTGCCCGACAACGTGCACAAGCTGGCGGCCCTGTACGGGGTCGACACGCTGCTGCCGCAGCAAGCCTGAGCTGTTTCACTGAGCTTTCTCGTCCTGCGCCGGCCTGTCCGGCGCATTGTTTTTTAGCGTCGCTTTTTCTCTCCTCTTTGTAATACCCGCCCGTCGGCAATCCAGCTGCGTTTGCCACAACCATTCCTGCAAATGGTGCGATTTCTGTAGCCAGAGTTTAAAAATTAAACTTGGGTATGCCTACTTGGGTACACTATATGAAAGCCACCTTTATCGAATTGCCCGCATTTCAACGGATGCGCGACGCGTATTTCGACGACGCGTCGTTCAGGGAATTACAGGTCGAGCTGATGAAGAACCCAGAAGCCGGGGACGTAATCAAGGGTACTGGCGGCCTGCGCAAGGTCGGGTACGCCGATGAGAAGCGAGGAAAAGGGAAGCGGGGCGGCCTGCGGGTCATCTACTTCTGGAAGGACGCCGACGATCAGTTCTGGCTGTCACCGTCTACGACAAAGACGAAGCCGACGATCTCACTGCCGACCAGCGAAAGATGCTGAAAGGGCGACAGGCAGCGTGAGAGCTTCGCTGTCGGCTTGACATGCCGATTTCCCCTATAATGACCGGTTTCCCCCGCACGGTTTTAGTGCGCGCTGTTTCAGCGCGCCAGCCAACCCACCACGAATGACAGCGATCCAGATCGACAGCGTCGAGAAGAGCTACAAAGGCTTCAAGGCCCTCAAGGGCGTCTCCCTGAATATCGAACAGGGCGAGTTCTTCGGCCTCCTCGGTCCCAACGGGGCCGGCAAGACCACCCTGATTTCCACCATCGCAGGCCTGATCCGGCCCGACGCCGGCAGCGTGCGCATTCATGGCCACGATGTGGTGGGCGACTTCCGCGAAGCTCGTAAGCGCCTGGGCGTGGTCCCGCAAGAGCTGGTGTTCGACCCGTTCTTCACGGTGCGCGAAACATTGCGGCTGCAGTCGGGTTACTTTGGCATTCGCAACAACGATCCCTGGATCGACGAGGTGATGCACAACCTCGACCTGACCGACAAGGCCGACGTGAACATGCGCGCGCTGTCGGGCGGCATGAAGCGGCGCGTGCTGGTGGCGCAGGCGCTGGTGCACCGTCCGCCGGTGATCGTGCTCGACGAGCCGACCGCCGGCGTCGACGTCGAGCTGCGCCAGACGCTGTGGAAGTTCATCTCGCGCCTGAACCGCGAAGGCGGCCACACGGTCGTCCTGACCACCCACTACCTGGAAGAAGCGCAGGCCATGTGCCAGCGCGTGGCCATGCTCAAGCGCGGCGAAGTGGTGGCGCTCGATAACATGAGCACCCTGCTGCGCCGGGTGTCGGGCTCGCAATTGGTGGTGCACCTGAAGTCGGGCGGCCTGCCGGAAAGCCTGCGCCACCTGGTCTCGCACGACGAACATGCGAATGGCAATGGCAGCGGCAACAAGTACACGCTGCGCGTGAACGATTATTCCGAAGTCGAACCGATCCTGGCGCGCCTGCGCGAAGCCGGCGCCGTGATCGATGAAATGCAACTCGAACAAGCCGACCTGGAAGACATCTTCATCCAGATCATGGAGGGCAAATAAATGAACCTGTTCTCCGTGGGGTTCCGCACCCTGTTCTATAAAGAGTCGCTGCGTTTCTGGAAGGTCGCGACGCAAACCGTGGCCGCGCCGGTGGTCACCGCCATGCTGTACCTGCTGATCTTCGGCCATGTCCTCGACGGCAAGGTGCAGATGCTGGACGGCGTGTCGTACACCGCGTTCCTGATCCCGGGCCTGGTGATGATGAGCGTGTTGCAGAACGCGTTCGCCAACTCGTCCTCGTCGCTGATCCAGTCGAAAATCACGGGCAACCTGGTGTTCATCCTGCTGCCACCCTTGTCGCATGCCGAGATCCTGTCGGCCTACGTCGCCGCCTCGATCCTGCGCGGGCTGGTTGTGGGCGCGGGCGTGTTCATCGTCACTGCATGGTTTGCGCACCTGACCTTTGTCGCGCCGCTCTGGATCATCGTGTTCGCGCTGCTGGGCGCGGCCATTCTCGGCACCATGGGCGTGATCGCCGGTGTATGGGCCGAGAAGTTCGACCAGCTCGCCGCGTTCCAGAACTTTTTGATCATGCCGGCCACCTTCCTGGCCGGGGTGTTCTATTCGATCCAGAAATTGCCGCCTTTCTGGCTCGCCGTCTCGCATTTCAACCCGTTCTTTTATATGATTGACGGGTTCCGCTACGGCTTCTTCGGCCAGTCGGACGTGTCGCCCTGGACCAGCTTGATCATCGTGCTGGTGTTCCTGGTGGTGCTGACGACGATTGCGATCACCTTGCTCAAGCGCGGCTACAACCTGCGCCATTAAGTTTTCATTTTTTATTCTGGAGTTACCGTGGCCACCACACCCGAACTGATTCACGGCTATATCAGCGCCGGCCTCGAATGCACGCACCTCGAAGTCAAGGGCGACGGCCACCATTTCGACGCCGTGATCGTGTCGAACGCGTTTGCCGGCAAGCGTCCGATCCAGCGCCACCAGGTGGTGTACGCGGTGCTGGGCGACCGCATGCGCGAAGAAATCCACGCGCTGTCGATGAAAACCCTCACCCCTGAAGAATATCAAGGATAAGCATGGACAAGCTCCAGATCGTCGGCGGCAAGCGCCTCCAGGGTGACATTTCTGTTTCCGGCGCCAAGAATGCGGCGCTGCCTATTTTGTGCGCGGGCCTGTTGACCGCCGGCGACCTGCACCTGTCGAACGTGCCGCGCCTGCATGACGTGCGCACCATGCTCAAACTGCTCGAGCAGACCGGCCTCAAGATCGTCCAGGACGATGAGAAGGTCACCATGAACGGCAGCGCCATCGATTCGCTCGAAGCGCCGTACGAACTGGTGAAGACCATGCGCGCCTCGATCCTGGTGCTGGGCCCACTGCTGGCGCGCTTCGGCGAAGCCAAGGTCTCGCTGCCAGGCGGCTGCGCCATCGGTTCGCGTCCGGTCGACCAGCACATCAAGGGCCTGCGCGCGATGGGCGCCGAGATCACGATCGAAGGCGGCTACATCTACGCCAAGGCGAAAAAGCTCAAGGGCGCGCGCATCCACACCGACATGATCACCGTGACCGGCACCGAGAACTTGCTGATGGCCGCGACCCTGGCCGAAGGCGAGACGGTGCTCGAGAACGCGGCGCGCGAGCCGGAAGTGACCGACCTGGCCAACCTGCTCGTTGCCATGGGCGCGAAGATCGAGGGCATCGGCACCGACCGCCTGGTGATCCAGGGCGTGGCCGAACTGCACGGCGCCGAGCACGCGGTGATCTCGGATCGTATCGAAGCGGCCACCTTCTTGTGCGCGGTGGCGGCCACCGGCGGCGACATCCAGCTGACCAACACCCGCACCGACATCTTCGACGTGGCGCTGGAAAAGCTGCGCGAGATCGGCCTGCAGCTGACCGTGGGCGAGAACACCATCCGCGCGAAAATGGACAGCCGTCCGAAGCCGGTGTCGTTCCGCACCACCGAGTATCCAGGCTTCCCGACCGATATGCAGGCGCAGTTCATGGCGGTCAATACCATCGCCGGCGGGCCGTCGAAGGTCACCGAGACCATTTTCGAAAACCGCTTCATGCACGTGCAAGAGATGAACCGCCTGGGCGCCTTCATTTCGACCGAGGGCAATACCGCCTTCATCAAGGGCGTCGAGCGCCTGGTCGGCGCGCCGGTGATGGCGACCGACCTGCGCGCGTCGGCGTCGCTCGTGATCGCCGGCATGGCGGCCGAAGGCACGACCCTGATCGACCGCATCTACCACCTCGATCGCGGCTACGACAGGATGGAAGTAAAACTCTCGGCAGTGGGCGCCGATATCGTGCGCATCAAGTAAAGATTGACATGACTTTCGAAAGCAACACCGGCACTTCCCTGATCCTGGCGCTGTCCAAGGGACGCATTTTTGAAGACACCCTGCCGCTGCTGTCGGCGGCCGGGATCGAGGTGCTGGAAAATCCGGAAACCTCGCGCAAACTCATTTTGCCGACCAACGACCCGGGCGTGCGCGTGCTGATCGTGCGCGCCTCCGACGTGCCGACCTATGTCCAGCATGGCGCGGCCGACTTCGGCGTGGCCGGCAAGGACGTGCTGCTCGAGCATGGCGGCGAAGGCTTGTACCAGCCGATCGACCTGCGCATCGCCCAGTGCCGCATGTCGGTGGCGGTGAACGCCGGTTTCGACTACGAGAGCGCGGTGCGCCAGGGCGCGCGCCTGCGCGTGGCGACCAAGTTCGTCAACACCGCGCGCGAGCACTTCGCATCCAAAGGCGTGCACGTCGACCTGATCAAGCTGTATGGTTCGATGGAACTGGCGCCGCTGGTCGGCCTGTCGGATGCCATCGTCGACGTGGTCTCGACCGGCGGCACACTGCGCGCCAACAACCTGGTCGAAGTCGAAAAGATCATGGACATCTCCTCGCGCCTGGTGGTCAACCAGGCCGCGCTCAAGCTCAAGCGCGAGCGCCTGCAACCGATCCTGGAGGCGTTTGAACGCGCCGGGCTTCGCAACGCCTCACAAGCTAAAGGCTGAACGTCATGGCAGTACAGATTCGCAAACTCGATTCCACCGCAGCGGACTTCAAGCCGACGCTCGACGCCTTGCTGGCGTTTGAAGCCGAAACCGATGACGCGATCGAAACCGCCGTCACCGCAATCCTGCGCGACGTGAAGGCGCGCGGCGACGCTGCGGTGCTGGAGTACACGAACAAGTTCGACCGCATCCCGAACGGTGGCGCGCAGTCGATGGCTGAATTCGACATCGGCCAGGCAGAGTTGGAGCAGGCGCTGACATCGTTGCCGGCGGCCCAGCGTGAAGCGCTGCAAATTGCCGCCGAGCGCGTGCGCGTGTTCCACGAGCGCCAGAAGGAAGCCTCCACGGGCTTCACTTTCACCGAGCCTGACGGCACGGTGCTGGGCCAGCGTGTGACGCCACTCGACCGCGTCGGCATCTACGTCCCGGGCGGCAAGGCGGCGTATCCATCGTCGGTGCTGATGAACGCGATTCCGGCGCACGTCGCCGGCGTCAAGGAAATCATCATGGTGGTGCCGACCCCGGACGGCGTGAAGAACCAGATGGTGCTGGCCGCCGCTGCGATTGCCGGCGTAACGCGTGTGATCACCATCGGCGGCGCCCAGGCAGTCGGCGCGCTGGCGTACGGCACGGAAACGATTCAAGCGGTCGACAAGATCGTCGGCCCCGGCAACGCCTATGTGGCGTCGGCAAAGCGGCGCGTGTTCGGCACCGTCGGCATCGACATGATCGCCGGACCATCCGAGATCCTGGTGCTGTGCGACGGCACCACCGACCCGGACTGGGTGGCGATGGACCTTTTCTCGCAGGCCGAGCACGATGAACTGGCGCAGGCGATCTTGCTGTGCCCCGATGCCGACTACATCGCCAAGGTGGAAGCGAGCATCCACAAGCTGCTGCCGACCATGCCGCGCGCCGCCACCATCACGACCTCGATGTCCGATCGCGGCGCCTTGATCAAGGTACGCGACATGGATGAAGCCTGCGAGATCGCCAGCAGCATCGCCGCCGAACACCTGGAAATCTCGGCCGTCGAACCGCAACAGTGGGCCGATAAAATCCGCCACGCCGGCGCCATGTTCCTGGGCCGCTTCTCGTCCGAATCGCTGGGCGACTATTGCTGCGGTCCGAACCACGTGCTGCCAACCTCGCGCACGGCGCGCTTCTCGTCGCCGCTGGGCGTGTACGACTTCCAGAAACGCTCCTCGATCATCCAGGTGAGCGAAGCCGGCGCCCAGACGCTCGGCAAAGTCGCGGCCACGCTGGCGTATGGCGAAGGCTTGCAGGCGCACGCGCGCAGCGCCGAACTGCGCTTGAATCCCGTGCCGCCGCAAGCGTCATGACGTCCTGGGTCAACCAGGTATTCTGCGAGGATGCGCTGACTGGGCTGGCGCGCATCCCCGATGGTTCCATCGACCTGATCCTGACTGACCCCCCGTACAACCTGGGCAAGGACTACGGCAACGCCTCCGATCAGCAAAGCGTCGAGGCCTACCTGGCCTGGACCGAGCAGTGGATCGACGCCGCCGTGCCCAAGCTGAAGGACAACGGCAGCCTGTATATCTTCCTGACCTGGCGCTTCGCGCCGGAGATCTTCGTCATGCTCAAAAAGCGCATGACGATGATGAACGAGATCATCTGGGACCGGCGCGTGCCGTCGATGGGCGGCAGCGTGCGCAGCTTCTCGTCGGTGCACGACACCATCGGCTTTTTCGCCAAGCGCAAGGATTACTACTTCGACCTCGACGCCGTGCGCATCCCGTATGACGCCGAGACCAAGAAGGCGCGCTCGCGCTCGATCTTCATCGGCGCCAAATGGCTGGAAGTCGGCTACAACCCGAAGGACGTGTGGAGCGTGTCGCGCCTGCACAAGGAGCACCCCGAGCGCGCGGATCACCCGACCCAGAAGCCACTCGAGATCATCGAACGCATGGTCAAGGCCTCGTGCCCGCCGGGCGGCGTGGTGCTCGACCCGTTCATGGGCAGCGGCACCACCGCGATCGCGGCCAAGCGCCTGGGGCGCGACTTCGCCGGCTTCGAGCTGAACCCGGAATACTGCGAGATCATCGAACGGCGCCTGGCCGCGCCCGAGGTGCCGCTGACCGGCGCCAAGATCAAGGCCGCGGCCAAGGCCGCAAAACAACGCAAGGCGGCCAAGAGCGCCGCCACCGCCATTACCACGGAAGAACCATCATGACCGATATCGCCAAGCTGATCGAGAACGTCATCCGCGCCGACGTGCGCGCCATCGGCAGCTATCACGTGCCGGACGCCAGTGGCTACGTCAAGCTGGACTCGATGGAGAATCCGTACCAGCTGCCCGACGATCTGCGCGCCGAACTGGGCACGCGCCTGGCCGAGGCGGCGCTGAACCGCTATCCGGTGCCGTCGTACGACGTGCTGAAATCGACAATCTGCGCCAGGCTGGGTGTGCCGCAAGGGTATGATGTCTTGCTCGGCAACGGTTCAGATGAGGTGATCTCGATCCTGGCCACCACCGTGGCGCGCCAGGAACGCGAGGGTGAGCAAACGCGCAAGCGCGCCGTCATCATGGCCCCGATTCCCGCCTTCGTGATGTTCTCGCGCTCGGCCCAATTCGCCGGCGCGGACTTCGTCGGGGTGCCGGTGCGCGCCGACTTCTCGCTCGACGTTGATGCGATGCTGGCCGCGATCGAACAGCACAAGCCGTCGCTGGTGTTCCTGGCCTACCCCAACAACCCGACCGGCAACCTGTTCGATGCGAACGACATGGAAGCCATCATCACGGCACTGGGCGAGAGCGGCATCGCCGTGGTCGACGAGGCCTACCAGCCGTTCGCCAAGGTCAGCTTCATGGAGCGCCTGCCGCGTTTCCCGAACCTGATCGTGATGCGCACGCTATCGAAACTCGGCCTGGCCGGCATCCGCCTGGGGTACATGGCCGCGGCCGCGCCGCTGCTGGCCCAGTTCGAGAAGGTGCGCCCGCCGTACAACGTCAATGTGCTCACGCAAGTGGCGGCCGAATTCGCGCTCGACCATATCGAGGTGCTGGACCGCCAGGCCGACTTGTTGAACGCAGAGCGCACGCACCTGGCAGCCGCGCTGGCCGCGCTGCCGGGGGTAACGGTGTTCCCGTCGGCCGCCAATTTCATCTCGCTGCGGGTGCCGGACGCCGAGCGCGTCTGCGCCCACCTTCACAACGAGAAGGTGTTGATCAAGAATTTGAGTAAAATGCACACATTGCTGGCCAACTGCATCCGCGTCACGGTCAGCACTCCCGAAGAGAACGCCCAGTTCCTGACCGCCCTGAAGGCGGCACTGACGTAATCATCCAACCGCCGGCTCATTAAAAAAAGCCGACTGACGAGCACCCAGCAATGACCCGCACCGCCGACATCACGCGCAATACCAACGAAACGCAGATCCGCGTCTCGATCAACCTCGACGGCACCGGCCGCCAGAAGCTTAATACCGGCGTTCCGTTCCTCGACCATATGCTCGACCAGATCGCGCGCCACGGCATGTTCGACCTCGAAGTCGAATGCGTGGGCGACCTGCACATCGACGCCCACCACACGGTCGAAGACACCGGCATCACGCTGGGCATGGCGGTGGCCAAGGCGATCGGCGACAAGAAGGGCATCCGCCGCTACGGCCACGCCTATGTGCCGCTGGACGAAGCGCTGTCGCGCGTGGTGATCGATTTCTCGGGCCGTCCGGGCCTGGAACTGCACGTGCCGTTCACGCGCGCCATGATCGGCACCTTCGACGTGGATCTCACCGGCGAATTCTTCCGCGGTTTCGTGAACCACGCGGCAGTGACGCTGCACATCGACAACCTGCGCGGCGTGAATGCGCACCACCAGTGCGAGACCGTATTCAAGGCCTTTGGCCGCGCGCTGCGCATGGCGACCGAGCTCGATGAACGCGCCGCCGGCATCATCCCTTCGACCAAAGGCAGCCTGTAATCATGGCCAACAAGATCGTGGTGGTCGACGGCATGGGCAACCTGCGCTCGGTGGTGCAGGCGCTGCGCAGCGCGGCGCCCGAAGCCGAGGTGCTGGTCTCGCACAAGCCGGAGGACATCGACCGCGCCGACCGCTTGGTGCTGCCGGGGCAGGGCGCGATGCGCGACTGCATGAGCAGCCTGCGCGAATCCGGCGCCGAAGAGGCCGTGCTGCGCGCCATCAGAACCCGTCCGGTAATGGGCGTGTGCGTGGGCGAGCAGATGCTGTTCGAGTCGAGCGAAGAAAATGGCGGCACGCCGGGCCTGGGCCTGCTGCCCGGTAAGGTGGTGCGCTTCCAGCTCGACGGCAAATTGCAGAGCGACGGCTCGCGCTTCAAGGTGCCGCAGATGGGCTGGAACCGCGTGCGCCAATCGCGCGCGCACCCGCTGTGGGACGGCATCGCCGACGGCAGCTATTTCTATTTCGTGCACAGCTACTACGCTGCGCCCGAAAACGCGCATGATGTGATTGGCGAAGCCGACTACGGCGCGCCCTACTGCTGCGCGGTCGGCCGCGATAATATCGTCGCCACCCAGTTCCACCCGGAGAAGAGTGCGGAAGCGGGCCTGCGCCTGTACCGCAATTTCATTCACTGGAATCCGTAAGTCATACCCTTTCGACTCATCCTCGATTCATTCGTCAACCCAACCGACAACGACCATGCTGCTGATCCCCGCCATCGACCTGAAAGACGGTCACTGCGTTCGCCTGAAACAAGGCGATATGGACCTCGCCACCGTGTTTTCCGAAGATCCCGCCGAAATGGCGCTTCATTGGCTCAAGCAGGGCGCGCGCCGGCTGCACCTGGTCGACCTGAACGGCGCGTTCGCGGGCAAGCCGAAGAACGAGTCCGCCATCAAATCGATCCTGCAAGCGGTGCAGGAATACGCCGACGACAACGACCTGGAAGAGATTCCGGTCCAGCTGGGCGGCGGCATCCGCGACCTCGACACCATCGAGCGCTACCTCGACGACGGCATCAGCTACATCATCGTCGGCACCGCCGCCGTGAAGAATCCGGGCTTTTTGCACGACGCCTGCGGCGCCTTCCCGGGCCACATCATCGTCGGCCTGGACGCCAAGGACGGCAAGGTCGCCACCGACGGCTGGAGCAAGATGTCGGGCCACGAAGTGATCGACCTGGCCAAGAAATTCGAAGGCTACGGCGTCGAATCGATCGTCTACACCGACATCGGCCGCGACGGCATG